>Ga0247808_10000213_pt1 | contig 33471 bp, 30 predicted proteins | sample UWRJL089202R1_FD_179914 | JGI IMG/M metagenome (GOLD analysis project Ga0247808, IMG submission 179914) | Plant litter microbial communities from Arlington Agricultural Research Station in Wisconsin, United States - UWRJ-L089-202R-1 | ecosystem: Environmental > Terrestrial > Plant litter >... | reverse complement strand
GTAGTTCTTCAGCATGTAGTCGGCGATGGCGCGCGTGAACGCGTACTGGGTGTCGGTGTCGACGTTCATCTTCACGACACCGTTCTTCACGGCCTCGGCGATCTCGGCGTCGGTCGAGCCGGAGCCACCGTGGAAGACGAGGTCGAGGGGCAGGGCGCTGGTGCCGTACTTGGCGGCGACGCTGGCCTGGATCTCCGCGAGGAGCTCCGGACGCAGCTTGACGTTGCCGGGCTTGTAGACGCCGTGCACGTTGCCGAAGGTGAGGGCGGCCATGTAGCGGCCCTGGTCGCCGAGGCCGAGGGCCTCGATCATCTTGACGGTGTCGTCGAAGGTCGTGTACAGGTTGTCGTTGATGTCGCCCTCAACGCCGTCTTCTTCGCCGCCGACGGCGCCGATCTCGACCTCGAGGATGGCGTTGATCGCCTGGGTGCGCTTGATGATGCCCTTGGCGATCTCGAGGTTCTCGTCGAGAGCGATGGCGGAGCCGTCCCACATGTGCGACTGGAAGATCGGGTTGAAGCCGTCGGCGACTGCGGTCTCGGAGGCCGAGATCAGCGGCAGGACGAAGTCGTCCAGCGCGCCCTTGGGGCAGTGGTCGGTGTGCAGGGCCACGGTGACGGGGTAGTTGTCAGCGACGGCGTGCGCGAACTTGGCGAACGCGAGGGCGCCGGCGGCGCGGTTCTTGACGGTGTGGCCGGCGAAGTAGTCGGCGCCACCGGTGGTGACCTGGATGATGCCGTCGGAGCCGGCTTCGGTCAGGCCCTGGAGGACGGCGTTGATCGACTGCGAGGAGGAGACGTTGAATGCGGGGTACGCGAACCCCTTCGACTTGGCCTTGTTCAGCATCTCGGCGTATTGGTCTGGGGTTGCGATGGGCATTGCGTCTCCTCGAAAATGAGCGGGATTGTCCGTCAAGTCTAGCGAGGGCAGATGTGTGGCCGCTCTGGTCCCTGCGGGTATAAGGTCCCGCGTGGCCTGTGACCCGGATGGGGGTGGCTGGCGGGGTCGCCCGCGGGTCGGCTGGGTAAGCTGGGCCCTGTACCGGCTGCCTCGGCAGGCAGAGACCGGCGCGTCCCTCAGCAACCCACATACGATCTCGAAGGACAACCACCCATGGTGAATACCGAACACGCTTCGCTGTACCTGCACCCCGACCGCAATCTCGGCATGGAGCTGGTGCGGGCGACCGAGGCCGCCGCCATCCGCGCAGTGCCCTTCATCGGGCGCGGCGACAAGAACGCCGCCGACGGCGCGGCCGTCGACGCCATGCGCAAGTTCCTGGGCACTGTTGATTTCGACGGCGTTGTCGTGATCGGCGAGGGTGAGAAGGACGACGCGCCCATGCTCTACAACGGCGAGCACGTCGGCAGCGGCCGCGGGCCGTCCTGCGACATCGCCGTGGACCCCATCGACGGTACCTCCCTCACGGCCAACGGCCGCCAGAACGCGCTGAGCATGATCGCCGTCGCCGACCGCGGCAGTATGTACGACCCGAGTGCCGTGTTCTACATGGACAAGATCGTCACCGGATGGGAGGGCCACGGTGTTGTGGACCTGCGCCAGCCGATCGGCGAGAATATCCGTGCCCTCGCCAAGGCCAAGGGCAAGGAGGTCGGCGACATGACCATCGCGATCCTGGACCGGCCGCGACACGTCGGACTCATCGAGGAGGTACGGGCCGCTGGCGCCGGCACCCGCCTGATGCTCGACGGCGACGTGGCAGGGGGCATCAACGCCGCCCTGAGCGAGACCCGCATCGACATGTGCGTCGGCATCGGCGGCACGCCCGAGGGCATCATCACGGCATGCGCGCTCAAGGCTCTCGGCGGTTTCATCCAGGCCAGGCTGCACCCCAAGGACGACGACGAGGCGCAGAAGGCCATCGACGCCGGCCACGACCTGGACCGGATCCTGGGCGTGGACGACCTCGTCACCAGCGACAACACCTATTTCGTCGCCACCGGCGTCACCGACGGCCAGCTGGTCGGCGGGGTGCGCAAGCTGGGGCCGAAGATCCGCACCGAATCGATCGTGCTGCGCGGCAAGAGCGGCACCATCCGCCGGGTCGTCGCCGAGCACCTCGCCGAGAAGTGGCTCTAGACCCCTAGTCCACCAGAATCCCGAGGTGAGCCGCCAGCAGCGGCGCCAGCAGGGACAGCTGGGCGTCGTCGATGGTGGCTCCCTTGAGGCCCTCCAGGCTGTGGATGGCCGAGAAATCGCTCGATCGCAGGTCGACGTCGGTGAGGCGGGCACCGGCGACGTCGAGCGTGCCGATCCGGCAATCCCGGAGCTCCAGCCGCTGCACGACGGCGCTCGAGATGTCGAGTTCGTCGATGATGCAGTTGCTGATCAGCACGTCCGTCATGGTGGCGTTGCGCAGGTTCACGAAGTCCAGCTTGGAGCCGTCGATCTGCACGCTGCGCAGGTTGGCCTCGTACATCTCGACGGAGCCGAGCCTGGAGTGTTCGATGCGCACGTCCCGCCAGCTGGAGCGGGGAGCGCTGAACACCGCGGCGTGCAGTTCGGTGGCGACGCACTCCGCCCAGCTGCTGCCGCGCAGAACCGTGGTGTTCAGGTCCACGGCGTGCAGCTCGCACTCGGTGAAGCCCGTGCCGGTGAAGTCGCGGCCGGAGAAGTCCACCCGGGTGTAGCGTTCGGCCTCGCGGTCGTCGCCGCGGCCCACCAGGGCGCCGTCGTTGTCCAGCAGGTTCTCCAGGACGATCCGGTCCAGCTGCGGGCCGCGCTTGGTGACGCGGGCCACTAGGAGACGGGCTCGAGCAGGAAGACCGGGATCACCCGGTCGGTCTTGGTCTGGTAGTCGGCGTAGGGCGGGTACGCCGCGACGGCCCGCTCCCACCAGAGCGCCTTCTCCTCGCCGGTGATCTCCCGCGCCCGCATGTCCTGCCGGATCGGGCCGTCCTGCACCTCTACGAGCGGATGCGCGACCACGTTGGCGTACCAGACCGGGTTCTTCGGGCTGCCGCCCAGGGACGCGACGGCGGCGTAGCGCCCGTCGTGCTCGACGCGCATGAGCGGTGCCTTGCGGACCTTGCCGGACTTGGCGCCGAGGGTGGTCAGCACGATCACGGGCATCCCGCGCAGGGTTGTGCCCTGGGTGCCGCCAGACGATTCGTACAGCTCGACCTGGTCGCGCACCCACTTCTCGGGGCTGGGCTCGTAGTCTCCGTGCAGCGGCATGACAGTCAACTCTCTCTTCGGTCTGGATTAAGTGTCTCGCAGGGGTACGCGGGGATGGCGGGGTGCGTACCGGGGAATGTAGCGCCAGAGCACCCCGGCGCCGAGGAGCCCCACGACGCCCATGACACCACTGGCCACCGACAGCGACAACACCGCAGTCATGCCGGCGACGGCCAGGGGAGCGGCGGCGCTACCGAAATCGGCCGTGAATCGCCAGGCGCCCAGGAATGGCGCGGGGCCGGTGGGCGGTGCCAGGTCGGCGCCCAGGGTCATCAGCAGACCGCTGCCGATGCCGTTGGCCAGCGAGAGGAACATTGCCACGGCGATGAACCACTGAACGTTGTCGGGCAGGTCGTGGGTGAAGGAGAGGGCGAGCATGCCGAGGCCGAGCCCGATCATCGACGGGATCGCGGTCCACATGCGGCCGAACCGGTCCATGATCTGGCCGCTGGCGTAGAACAGGGCGAAATCGATGCCGCCGGCGATGCCGATGATCAGGGCCGTGTCCGGCTCGTTGATACCGATGCTGACCGCCCAGAGGGGCAGCATCACCGTGCGGGTGGCGCGCATGGCGCCGACGAGGCCCGCACCGGTGCCGAGTCGCAGCAGCACGCCGCGGTACCGCCAGATGGTGGCGAACAGGCCGGTGGTCTCCGCCGCTGCCTCGTCCTCGCCGGCGGTGCGGACGGCGGTGCCGGCGGGCGCTCCGGGCGTGGCGCTGGCGAAGGTGCTCGAGGGATCCGGCAGCAGCACCAGCACCACGGCCGCCGCCAGGCAGCAGACGATGAATACCCAGAAGACCGCGGTGGTGCTGCCGGTGAGCTGGATGACTCCGGCCGCGATGAACGGGCCGACGAACCAGCCGGCGCGGAAGACGCCGCCGAGGGTGGAGAGGGCCCTGGCCCGGTAGGCCACGGGAACGTAGCTGGTCATGAAGGCGTGCCGCGCGAGCGCGAAGACCGCCGTGGCCAGGCCGATGAGGAAGATGCCTGCGGCCAGCACGAGGGGGTTGGGCGCGATGATGCAGACCAGCACGGCCATGATCGCCAGCAGCGACGCGCCGATCATGGAGTTCCGCTCGCCGAAGCGCGAGACGACGGCGCCGCTCGGGATATCTCCGGCCAGTTCACCCACCATCACCATGGCCGCGATGAAGCCCGCGAAGGCGAGGGAGGCGCCGAGACTGTCGGCCACCAGCGGGATGAGGGGAATCATCGCGCCCTCACCGATCGAAAAGAGCATCGTGGGCAGGAACGCTGCGAGAGCCACCCCCCGCAGGCTGAAGGGGCGCTCGGTACTCATCCGTTCGATGCTACCTCTCGCCCGGTAGGCTGGATTCCACAATGATTGAGCTGGACTTCTCTGAGCAGATCGCCGCACTGCGGGCCACGTTCGACGACATCCGGTCGGTGATCGACATCGACCGGCTTCGTCTGGACATTGCCGAGCTGAACGACGAGGCGGGCGCGCCCGACCTCTGGAACGACTCCGAGCACGCCCAGAAAGTGACGAGTGATCTGAGCCACCGCCAGAGTGAGCTCAAGCGCATCGAGAGCATCGAATCCCGTCTGGACGACCTCGAGGTGCTCGTGGAACTCGCCAACGCCGAGGGTGACCAGGAGTCAGCCGATGAGGCCACGGCCGAGCTGGAGAGCGTCAAGAAGGTGCTCGGGGACCTCGAGGTACAGACCCTGCTGAACGGCGAGTTCGACCCGAACCCCGCCGTGATCACCATCCGCGCCGGCGCCGGCGGCGTCGATGCCGCCGACTTCGCCGAGATGCTGCTGCGCATGTACCTGCGCTGGGCCGAGCAGCACAACTACACCACCAACGTTCTCGATGTGAGCTACGCGGAAGAGGCCGGCATCAAGTCGGCAACCTTCGAGGTCAACGCCCCGTATGCCTTCGGTACCCTGAGCGTCGAGGCCGGCACGCACCGCCTGGTGCGGATGAGCCCGTTCAACTCCGCGGGCAAGCGCCAGACCTCTTTTGCCGCTGTCGAGGTCGTGCCGCTGATCGAGCAGGCCGAAGCTGTCGAGATTCCCGACAACGACATCCGGGTGGACGTGTTCCGCTCGAGCGGCCCCGGCGGCCAGTCGGTGAACACCACAGACTCCGCCGTGCGCATCACCCACCTGCCGACGGGACTGGTGGTGAGTTGCCAGAACGAGAAGAGCCAGATCCAGAACCGCGCCGCGGCCATGCGCGTGCTGGCCTCCCGGCTGCTGCTGCTGCAGCGCGAGCAGGAAGCGGCCACCAAGAAGGAATTCGCCGGCATCATCACCGCCAGCTGGGGCGACCAGATGCGCAGCTACGTGCTCGCGCCGTACCAGATGGTCAAGGATCTGCGCACCGAGTATGAGGTGAACAACCCCTCGAACGTCTTCGACGGCGACCTCGACGGATTCATCGCCGCGGGCATCCGCTGGCGCAAGACCCCCACCGAATAGCGGCGAATCCGGCGGGCGGTGACTCCCGCCAAGCTGTCGAGTTGCTGCTTGAGGTATGTCGCAAGTAGGAAAATCGGGGTTGGCTGCCTAGGCTCGAAACGCCATGATCCGATTTGATCACATCACCAAGAAATATCCCGGTACGAACCGACCGGCCCTGAACTCCATCGACGTCGAGATCCTTCGCGGCGAATTCGTGTTCCTGGTCGGTGCTTCGGGCTCGGGAAAGTCGAGCTGCCTTCGCCTGATGTTGAAGGAGGAGAAGCCGTCCAGCGGAAGCATTCACGTGCTCGGCCAGGACCTGCGCTCCATCTCCAACCGCAAGGTGCCCTACTTCCGTCGCAACCTCGGCGTGGTCTTCCAGGACTTCCGTCTGCTGCCGAACAAGAGCGTCTACGACAACGTCGCCTTCAGCCTGCAGGTGATCGGCAAGTCTCGTGGGTACATCCAGGAGGCCGTGCCTGACACACTGCAGATGGTAGGGCTGGCCGAGAAGGCCCAGCGCCTGCCGCACGAACTCTCCGGCGGCGAGCAGCAGCGTGTGGCCATCGCCAGGGCGATCGTGAACAAGCCACAGATCGTTCTGGCCGACGAGCCCACCGGAAACCTCGACCCCACCACGAGCGCCGAGATCATGTCGCTGCTGGCGCGCATCAACGCCGGCGGCACCACCGTGATCATGGCGACCCACGAGGCCGGCATCGTCGACAAGATGAAGCGCCGGGTGATCGAGTTGTCGGCCGGTCAGATCGTGCGCGACGAGCGCCAGGGCGGCTACGCCACCGCGGCCATCCCCATGGTGCTGCCCCCGGGTGAGCGTGCCCCGTCCCGGTCTTCACGGATGCCGTCCACAGGTGCGGCAACGGGAGCCACCACGGGCCCGACGCCCGCCGAGCCGCTGACCTACCCCGCTCCGGAGGTGCTGCCCCAGGAGGTGGCCTCGGCCGAGGTCGAAGCCGCCGCTGTTGCGGTGAACACATCCCCGCCACCCGTCGCCGAGCCGGTTGCTGAGCCCGTCGCCGTCCAGCCGGTGCAGCCCGCTCCGGTGCAGCCCGTTCCGGTGGTAGAGAAGGCCACCCAGGCGGATGTCGTTCCGGTCGATGAGGAACCGGCAGCCGCGCAGGCCGAATCGGAACCCACGGTCGAGCCGCCTGCATCCACCATGAGCCGGCCGGTGATCCCGGTCACCCAGCATGACGAGCCGGAGCAGCTCACGCTGGCCGAGAAGCTCGGTCTGCGGGCGCCCGGTGAGAAGCCCGACCCCACCATCGAGCAGAACGTAGGACCCACCCGATGAGACTCGGACTCGTACTTTCCGAAGCCTCCCACGGCTTGCGGCGCAACGCCTCGATGGTGGTCTCCGTCGTTCTGGTGACCTTCATCTCGCTGACCTTCGTCGGTGCCGCCATCCTGATGCAGATGCAGATCGGCCAGATGAAGAACTTCTGGTACGACCGCGCACAGGTGGGGATCTACATGTGCACGGCGATCTCGCCGGGGGAGACCTGCACGGCGGGTGAGGCGACCCAGGAGCAGATCGACTCGGTGAAGGCCCAGCTGGAGTCCCCGACTCTGGCGACGTTCATCGACAAGTACTACTTCGAGACGCACGAGCAGGCCTTCGAGAACTTCAAGACGCAGTTCGCGGGCAACCCGGTAGCGGACTATGTGACCCCCGAGCAGCTCAACCAGACATTCTGGGTCAACCTGAACAACCCGGAGGACTCCGACGTACTCGTCGAGAGCCTTTCGGGCGTTGCGGGCGTCGAGAACGTCGCCGACCAGCGCAAGTACCTCGACCAGATCTTCTCCGTGCTCAACGTGGCCAGTTACACCGCCATCGGGATCGCATCGCTGATGCTCGTGGCGGCGGCGTTGCTGATCGCCACGACCATCCGTCTGTCGGCGTTCTCGCGGCGGAAGGAGCTGGGCATCATGAGGCTGGTGGGTGCGTCCAACCGGTTCATCCAAACTCCGTTCATCCTCGAGGGGGTGTTCGCGGCGCTGCTGGGTTCGTTGCTTGCCGGTGGAGCGGTCGTGGCGCTGGTGAAGTTCTTCGTGCAGGACTTCCTCGGGGCGCGGCTCAGCGGCTTCGCTCTCGTCGACCTGCAGGATGCGTTGACCGTGGTGCCCATTCTGTTGGTGCTCGGTGCCGCCCTGGCTGCGGCGTCGGCCAACTTCGCCATCACCCGGTACCTGAAGGTCTGATCCGCCGCTAGACTGATGGGCTGCCCGGCGGATGCCGGTCGCACCACAACTGATCGAGGAGAATGCCGTGCCCAGGGAAAAAGGCGAGAAGGTCGTCGCGACCAATCGCAAGGCGCGCCACGACTACCTCATCGAGGACACGTACGAGGCCGGAATGGTCTTGAGTGGCACCGAGGTGAAGTCCCTTCGGGCCGGCCGGGCGTCGCTTGTCGACGGTTATGCCTTCATCGAGTCCGGTGAGGCGTGGCTGGATGCCGTGCACATTCCGGAGTACACAGCCGGAACCTGGACCAACCACCCGCCGCGCCGCAAGCGCAAGCTGCTCCTGCACAAGCAGGAGATCATCAAGATCAGCCATAAGACCAAGGAGGGTGGATACACCCTCATCCCGCTGAAGATCTACTTCAGCGATGGCAAGGCCAAGGTCGAGATCGCGGTGGCCAAGGGTAAGAAGGAATTCGACAAGCGGCAGACCCTGCGCGAACGCCAGGACAAGCGCGAGTCGGACCGCGCCATCTCCGCGCGTCGCAACCTCGGCGACTAGCAGCACCCGTACAGCCCCTCACCCGCTGGTCGAGCACACTGCGTCTCGGTGGTCGAGTTTGTCGAGACCCGGTGGGTCATTCCGTGTTGGGTGGTTTTCGGGTGTTGGGGTCGTGGGCGCGGTGTTGGTTGGGTCGTCGCCATGTCCCGGTGGGGTCGAGCCAGTGCGGTGCCTTCACTTGCGGCATGCCGTTGACCATTCGGATGTTCCACCCGGCGGTGTCGATGGTGTGGTGGTGGTACCAGCAGAGCAGTACCCCGTTGTCGATGTCGGTGCGGCCACCGTTCTGCCAGGGGATGACGTGGTGGAGTTCGGTCCATTGGGCCGGGCTGGTGCAGTTCGGGACGATGCAGCCGCCGTCTCGGGCGGTGATGGCGCGGCGTTGGAGGGGGCTGAAGCAGCGGGCTTTGTTGCCGAGGGCGAGGACGGCGCCGTTGCCGCCGAAGAACACGGGGCGGATGCCGCCGTTGTCGACCATCTGGTTGATCGTTTTCATCGACAAGGGTGCGTCGACGCCGTCGATCCAGCCGACGCCGATGCCGGCGAGGAGGTCTGCGGCACTGACGTGCACCATCACCGTCGGCGGCATCCCGCCCATCGTGGGGGTGCGGGGGTCTTGGGCGATCTGGGTGAGGATGCCGCGGAGGATGTCGGCTCGTTTCTCGCCGCCGCTGCGGTCGTCGAGGATCTCTCCGGGCACGAGTTCGCCGGCTTCGATGCGTTCCTGTTCCTCGGCGGAGGGGAACCGGGGTGCGGTGCGGGCGGACTGGTAGGTGTTGAACAGGGTTTGGATGATGCCTTTGAGCTCCGGTGTGACGCCGCCGCGGAGGGGGTAGAGGCCGTTGCGGATCCCGCCGAAGGAGAACGTGGACTTCGCCTCGAGGAGGTCCTCGTTGGGCGCGAGGCCGTCCGGGTTCAGTGCCGCCTGCCACTGCAGGGCCATGTCGCGGAGCGCGTCAGCGGGGTAGGCGAACCCGTCTGAGTCGCCCAGTCGGGTGATCGGGTCGCCGTCGGTGCTGCGGCCGTAGACGGAGCCGGTGGCCGATTCGACCAGCCCGGCCTCGGCCGCGTCGACGTCGGCGGGGTTCGCGTCGAACCGGCCGTGGACCTTGTAGTCGGCCAGGCCCTTCACGATCTCCTCCGCCGCGTCCAGCCCGAGTTCCCCGTCAGCCAGCGCGGCCGCGACGGTCGCGAAGACGGGGTCGAGCACGGTGCCGCCCATCATGCGTGGGGCGATCTTCTCCCCCAACCGCACCCGGCGTTTCATCTCCTGGCCCGACGCCCCGGTCAACCGGGTCAACAGGTCGGTGTGGTGCGAGGCGCCCAACCGCCACGCCAACGAGTCCCGACCCAACCCCGTCCGGGCCCGATAGTCCACCACCGTCGCGGTGGTCACCCGGGCCAGATCCGCGGGCCGGCCGACCTGCTCGGTCATCTGGGTCAGCGCGACCAGCTCCGCATCGGTGAGCCCGTCGACATCGATCGAACCCATCACCTCCTGCACCACCGCGGCGGCCCGCGCCAGGACCTGCAGCTTCTGTCCGAACACACCGGTATGTGCCTGCTGCACCGCGGGGAGCCGTGCGGGGTCCCGCCACACCGGCTGCGGGGCACCCCGGCGCCCCGCGCGAGGCGGTGCGGGTTCCGACCGGTCACTCTCGATGCCGTCCGCGTCTGCCCGCTCGGTGGCACCGGCGGCGGCACGCCTGGCTGCTCTTTCGGCGGCTGGGTCGCCTGCTGAGGACGAGGCATCCGGCGTGTCGGTGGCTGCGTTCACGCTCGAGTCAGCGGGGACGTCGAAGGCTGCGGGAACTGGTGCCGGACCGGCCAGGCTGGTGTTCCAGTCCTGCGGAGTACCGCCGGCGGGAGTGCCTCCCAGCGGTGCGGTGGAGCCGTGTACGAGCTCTTCGTCCATACCCTCATTCTCCCACGAATCAAAGAATATTGTGAGGAAATGTCACGTTATCCACAAGGGAATCTCGAGAGTACTTGCGCCCGAGTCATTGCAAGTTCATAGGGACCTCGACAAGCTCGATCGACGGGACGGGGCGTCAGGGTGCACAGAAAAGACGGGGCCCAGCACGGTGTTAACCGGCTGGGTCCGCCGCACAGCCTCTGACTGGACCGGGAGGCACCGCCCCGAGACGCCTCGCTCCGGAGCCCGGAGCTAGAAGCCCAGGCGGCCCAGCTGCTTCGGGTCGCGCTGCCATTCCTTGGCGACCTTCACGCGCAAGGAGAGGAAGACCCGCTTGCCCACGAGGGGTTCGATCTGCTTGCGTGCCCGCATGCCGACATCCTTGAGGCGGCCGCCGGACTTGCCGATGATGATGCCCTTCTGGCTGTCGCGCTCGACGAAGAGGTTGGCGTAGATCTCCACGAGTTCCTGGTCGTCGCGCTCGATGATGTCGTCGATCGTGACGGCGATCGAGTGCGGCAGCTCGTCGGTCACGCCCTCGAGGGCGGCCTCACGGATGTACTCGGAGATCCGGGACTCCAGACTCTCGTCGGTCACGGCATCCGCGGGATACAGCGGTGCATCGCTGAGCGGCAGCAAACGCAGCAGCTCGCTGCTCAGCACATCGAGCTGGATGCGGCTGGTCGCCGAGATCGGCACGATGGCCTCCCAGTCGCGCAGCTGCGAAACGGCGAGGAGCTGGTTGGCCACGCTGGTCTTGGAGGACATGTCGATCTTGGTGACGATGGCCACCTTCTTGGCGCGGGGGAAGTTGTCCAGCTGCTCGTTGATGAACTTGTCGCCAGGGCCGATGGGTTCGTTGGCCGGGATGCACAGGCCGACGACGTCGACGCCACTGAGCGTGGACTGCACCAGGCTGTTCAACCGCTCGCCGAGCAAGGTGCGCGGGCGGTGGATGCCGGGGGTGTCGACCAGGATCAGCTGGCCGTCCTTCTGGTGCACGATGCCGCGGATAGCCCGCCGGGTGGTCTGCGGCTTCGACGACGTGATCGCCACCTTCTCCCCCACCAGGGCGTTGGTCAGGGTGGACTTGCCCACGTTGGGGCGCCCGACGAAGGAGACGAACCCCGCTCTGAAGTCAGGTTCTCTTGTCATTGCCGTGTGCTCCTTCTGTGTCCGGCATTCCCAGGAATGCGGACTGTGCGTCTCTCAACGCCTTGTCTGGTTCAACCAGCACTGTGCTGATTCGTTTGCGGCGGCCTTCTGTACGTTCCGCCGTGAGGATGAGGCCGCTGGTTCTCGCCTCGGACCCGGCGACGGGAAGCCGTCCGAGCACCTTCGCGAGCAGGCCGCCGACTGAATCGACCTCGTCGTCGTCGAGGTCGAGGTCGAACAGCTCGCCGAGCTCATCGACGGGCAGTCGGGCGCTCACCCGGAAACGGCCTGATCCGAGGTCTTCGATCTCCACGACGTCGCGGTCGTACTCGTCGGAGATGTCGCCCACGAGTTCCTCGATGAGGTCCTCGAGGGTCACCAGGCCGGCGATTCCGCCGTACTCGTCGACGACCATGGCGAGGTGGTTGGATTCGAGCTGCATCTGGCGGAGCAGCGCGTCGGCCTTCTTGGACTCGGGCACGAACTGGGCGGCCTTGGCCAGTTCCCGCACCGTGAGGCTCTCGAGGTTGCGCGGGCGCTCGTAGACGAGACGGGAGACATCCCGCAGGTAGAGCACACCGATGACGTCGTCCACCTCTCCGTCCACGACAGGCACCCGGGAGTAGCCCTTGCTGAGGAACAGCCCCATGGCGGCACCGACGGTGGCGTCGGCGTCGATGGTGACCATGTCGGTGCGCGGGATCATGACCTCGCGCACGACGGTCTCGCTGAACTCGAAGATCGAGTGGATGAGTTCGCGGTCGTCTTCCTCGATCACGTCCAACTCGGTGGCCTCATCGACCATGCTGAGCAGCTGGTCCTCCGAGGTGAAGGTGGCGAGACGGCTGCGGCCCGGGGTGACCCGGTTACCGAGGGCGACCAGGGCGTTGGCCACAGGGCCGAGCAGCACGCGCAGGAAGTGCACGAGAACGGCCGTGAGCACGAGCAGGTTCTTCGGATGCGCCCGGCCCACGCTGCGCGGGCTGGCCCCGACGAGCACGAACGACACGGCCGTCATCAGCAGGGCCGACAGCAGCAGGGCCAACCAGATCTGGTCGATCGTGGTGGCGAACACGAGGGTGACGAGCACCGCCGCGGTCGTCTCCGCGATGATCCGCACGAAGTTGATGGCGTTCAGGTGCGCGCCCGTATCGGCGGCGATAGCACGCAGTGACCGCTTCGAACGCGCGGTCACGGCGAGTTCGGCGATGTCGGCCCGGGACTGGGATGTGACCGCAGCGTCGACAGCGGCCATCAGCCCGCCGAACGCGACGAGCAGGATGGCGGCCGTGAGGAACCACCCGACGATCATCGGGGCCGGCGTCGTTCCTGCATGGAGAAGCCGATCAGGATGTCGCGCTGGATGCCGAACATCTCCTTCTCTTCCTCTGGCTCCGCGTGGTCGAAGCCGAGCAGGTGCAGGATGCCGTGCGTGGTGAGCAGCAGCAGTTCGTCGAGGGTGCTGTGGCCGGCGGTCTCCGCCTGGCCCTGGGCCACCTGCGGGCAGAGCACGATGTCGCCGAGCAGGCCCGGCGGCGTGATGGCGTCTTCGGTGCCGGGGCGCAGTTCGTCCATCGGGAAGCTGAGGACGTCGGTGGGACCCGGCTCATCCATCCACTGCACGTGGAGCTGTTCCATGGCGCCCTCGTCGACGAGCACGATCGCCAGTTCGGCGTCGGCATGCACGTGCATGGTGTCCAGCGCGAAGGCGGCGAGCCTCAGGATGGCGGCCTCGTCGACCGGGATGGCCGACTCATTGTTGATTTCGATGCTCAACTGGATCTCCGTTTCGGGGTGCGATCGCGCGGGTTCCCCTGGTGCGGAGCGCGGGATGCGAAGTCGCGGGCCTGTTCACTTTCGTAGCGTTGGGCCTGCTTCTGCGCGTCGTATTCGGTGTAGGCGTCGACGATGCGGCCGACAAGGCTGTGGCGCACGACGTCGGCGCTGGTCAGGCGAACGAAGGCTATGTCGTCGATTCCGTCGAGCACCTTGGTGACCAGGCGGAGTCCGCTGGCGCCGGCGGGCAGGTCCACCTGGGTGATGTCACCGGTGACAACCATCTGGGAACCGAAGCCGAGCCGGGTGAGGAACATCTTCATCTGCTCCGGCGTCGTGTTCTGGGCCTCGTCGAGCACGATGAACGCCGAGTTGAGGGTGCGCCCGCGCATGTACGCGAGCGGGGCCACCTCGATGGTGCCGGCGGCCAGCAACTTGGGCACCAGCTCCGGGTCCATCATCTCGAAGAGGGCGTCGTAGAGTGGCCGCAGGTACGGGTCGATCTTGTCGGTGAGGCTGCCGGGCAGGAACCCGAGCCGCTCCCCCGCCTCGACGGCCGGTCGGGTGAGGATGATGCGGTCGACCTCCTTGCGCTGCAGCGCCTGCACGGCCTTGGCCATGGCGAGGTAGGTCTTGCCGGTTCCAGCCGGCCCGATGCCGAAGACGATGGCGTTCTCGTCGATCGCGTTGACATAGCTGCTCTGACCGAGCGTCTTGGGGCGCACCGTGAGGCCACGCGACGTGAGGATGGCCTGGCCGAGCACCGTCGAGGGGCTCGACGTGCTGTCGGCGCCGAGCATGCGCGCAGAGGTTGTCACCTCGGTCTCGCCGAGGTCCGCCCCGGTACGCAGAAGCAGCTGCAGCTCCTCGATCAGGCGCACCACGGCATCCGTGGAGGCGGCCGGCCCGGTGAGGGTGACCTCGTTGCCGCGGACGTGCACGGTCACGTCCGGGTATTCCTTCTCGATGGTGCTGAGGAACCGGTCCTGGGGGCCGAGCAGACGCACCATGGCGACGCCGTCGACGAGGAGTGTGCGCACCGCGGGCTGGGCGCCGGTTCCGGGAGTCTCCGGGTCAGAGGGCAGCAAGCGTGCCCTCCTCGAGAGTGCCGCCGAGCACATGGGCGTGGACGTGGAAAACTGTCTGGCCGGCCGAAGGGCCGGTATTGAAGATGAGGCGGTACTCCCCCGCGCAGTGTTCGTCGGCGACTCGGCCGGCCACGGCGACCAGTTCGGCCAGGAGGCCGGGGTCGCCGGCCGCGAGTTCGCCGACGTTTTGGTACTTCTCGGTCTTGGTGGTCACGACCACGTGCACGGGCGCCTGCGGCGCGATGTCGTTGAACGCGATGATGTGGTCGGTTTCCGCGACGATGGTCGCCGGAATCTCGCGCGCCGCAATGCGGCTGAAGATGGAGGGTTCTGCACCGGAAGAGGCCATACGTCTATCTTAAGCGGAACTACCAGCGACCGAGGGTTGCGTTCAGGATGGCGACCGCGGCGGGGCCGGCGGTGGAGGTGCGCAGCACCGTGTCGCCCAGTCGGACGCGGCTGGCGCCGGCCGCCTCGAGGATGTCCAGTTCCGATGCGGCGATCCCGCCCTCCGGGCCCACGACGAGAACGATGTCACGATCGTCGGTCGGTGGCGCGATCGCGGTCAGCCGGGTGTCCGCGGTGGGTTCGAGCAGCAGCATCCGGCTGGTGGCGGCGAGCTGTGCAAGTTGCTTGGTGCTGACCAGCGCCGCCACCTCTGGCAGCCAGGGCCGGATTGACTGCTTGCTGGCCTCGCGCACGATGGCGGCCCAACGGGCCTGCCCCTTCGCCACCTTGACGCCTTCCCACCGCACCACCGACCGTGAGGCCGCCCACGGGATGACCCCGTCGATGCCGAGTTCGGTGGCCGCCTGCACCGCGAGTTCATCGCGGTCGCCCTTGGCCAGCGCCTGCACGAGCAGGATGCGCGGAGTCGCCGGCGGGCTGTGCCGCACGGAGTCGACGCGGAGCACAAGCTCGGTCGGAGCCGCCGTGATCACGGTGACCCCCAGCATCAGCCCGGCGCCGTCGCCCACCAGCAGGGTCTCGCCCGGGCGCACCCGGCTGACCGTGACGGCGTGCTTGGCCTCGGCGCCGGTGAGGCTCACCGTGGCCCCCACTTGCATGGCGGACGGGGCCTGGCCGAGAGTCTCCGAGAGGAAGAAATGCGCCATCGCTAGCGGGCGTCCCTAACCGAGGAACCGGTCGCGGAGCTTCGCGAACAGGCCCTGCTGGAAGTGGCTGAGGGCCGGTGCCGCGACCTTGTGGCGGGCGGCGAAGGCCTCGATGAGTTCGCGTTCCTTGTGGTCGAGCTTGGTCGGGGTGAGCACCTGCACGCCGACGCGGAGATCGCCACGGCCGTTGCCGCGCAGCCGCGTGATCCCGCGGTCCTTGACCGTGAGGATCTCGCCGGCCTGCACGCCCGGGCGGAGCTCCACCTCGATGTCGCCGTCGAGGGCCTTGACCGTGGCCGTGGCGCCGAGGATGGCGTCGGTCATGGGCACCTCGAGGGTGCAGAGCAGGTCGTCGCCGTCGCGGCTGAAGACGTCGTGGTGCCGCACCTTCATCTCGAGGTAGAGGTCGCCATTGGGTCCGCCGGCCGGTCCGGCCTCGCCGCTGCCGGGCATCTGCAGGCGCAGGCCCGTGTCGACGCCGGCGGGGATGTCGACAGGCACCGTGCGGCGCGCGCGCACGCGGCCCTGGCCCTGGCAGGTGACGCAGGGGGTGGCGATGATGGTGCCGTAGCCGCGGCAGGAGCCACAGGGGCTGGAGGTCATGACGTTGCCGAGCAGGGACCGCACGGCACGCTGGATGCTTCCGGTGCCGTGACAGATGTCGCAGGTCACCGGGGAGGTGCCGGGCTGGCAGCAGCTGCCGTTGCAGGTGGCGCAGACGATCGCGGTGTCCACCTCGATGTCGCGGTGGGTGCCGAAGATCACCTCGTCGAGGTCGAGCTCCACGCGGATGAGGGCGTCCTGCCCGCGTTCGCGGCGCGACCGGGGGCCGCGGCTGCCGCCGCCTCCCCCGCCGAAGAAGGTCTCGAAGATGTCGCCGAAGTTGCCGGCGTCGAAGCCGCCGCCCTGGCCGGAGTTGCCCGAGCCGCCGCGGTCGTAGTTCTGGCGCTGCTTGGGGTCGGAGAGCACGTCGTAGGCGTGGGTGATGGTCTTGAACCGCTCGGATGCCTCAGCGCCCGGGTTCACATCGGGGTGCAACTGGCGGGCGAGGCGCCGGTAGGCCTTCTTGATCTCGTCGGTGGTGGCATCGCGCGCGACGCCGAGTGCTTCGTAATGGTCAGCCAAAGCTGGCTCTCCTCGGGTTCTGGGGTGAAAAGTGTCGGTGGGAAGGTGTGGGGGCGGCTAGTTCTCGCCGAGCAGGCGCGAGAGGTACCGGGCGACGGCGCGCACGGCCGCCATGTTGTTGGAGTAGTCCATGCGGGTCGGGCCGAGCACGCCCAGCCGGGCCGCATCGCCGTGGGAGGTATAGCCGCTCGTGAGCACGGAGGTCTCCCCCAGGCCGAACGGCGCGTTCTCACGGCCGATGCTCACCGAGACGCCGTGCTGGTCGGTGGCCATCTCGCCGAACAGGCGCAACAGCACCACCTGCTCCTCGATGGCCTCGAGCACCGGGTAGATACTGCCGCTGAAGTCGTCCTCGGTGCGCACCAGGTTCGCGGCGCCGGCCATGACCAGGCGGTCCTGACGGTTGGCGCCCACCTGGTCCCGCAGAGTGCCGGTGATGAGGTCGATCAGGTCCTGCAGTTCGGGCGGGCCCAGCCCGGTCGGCCCGGTCAGCGCGGCGGCCGCCTCGCTCATGCTCAGACCGCCGACCACGGCGTTGAGCCGGGTGCGGAGTTCGGCCAGGGCGACCTCGTCCACGGCGCGGGTCAACTCCACCACGCGCTGTTCGACGCGGCCGGAGTCCGTGATCAGGACGGACAGCACCCGGGTGTCGCTGAGCGGCACCAGTTCGATGTGGCGCACGCTGGCGCGCGACAACGACGGGTACTGCACGAGGGCCACCTGATGGGTCAGCTGCGAGAGCAACCTGACGCTCCGCGCCAGCACCTCGTCCAGGTCGGCGGACTGGCCGAGGAAGACCTCGATGGCCTGCCGCTGGGCGCCGGTCAGGGGGCGCAGGTCGGCCAGGTGGTCGACGAAGAGGCGATAGCCCTTGTCGGTGGGAATGCGCCCCGACGACGTGTGGGGCGCGATGATGAGCTCTTCCTCCTCGAGCAGGGCCATGTCATTGCGGATGGTCGCTGCCGAGACTCCGAAGGCATGCCTGTCGACGATCGACTTGGACCCCACCGGCTCGCGCGAGGCCACGTAGTCCTGCACGATGACGCGGAGCACTTCGAGACTACGATCCGACACCATTCCGATCGCCTCCCTCACGCCCGGTCCTGCCACCAACTGGCTGGCACTCTCATTGTTTGACTGCTAATCATATCGCGAGCGGGCCGGATACCCATTGCTCCCCGACGATTTTGCGCAGTAGCGTGGGCACAAGCACACCCACGCACCGCTCACCGAAGGACACCGCCATGAGCTATCCCACCGGTCAGGGACCATCGAACGGGCCGTCATCAGGGCCTCCGCTCTCCCAGGAGCAGGACAGGCAGTGGGCGTCACTGGCTCACCTGGGCGGCATCCTCTCGTTCCCGCCCTCCCTGATCATCTGGCTGGTCTTCAAGGACCGGGGCCCGTTCACCAACGAACAAGGCAAGGAAGCGCTGAACTTCCAGATCACCCTGCTGATCGGTTATGTGGCCCTCAACGTTCTGTCCACGATTCTCAGTCTGATCACATTCGGCCTGCTGTCCGGGCTCTTCTCGCTCGGCTGGGTGCTGTGGCTGGTCGGATCGATCTTCTCCGTGCTCGGCTACCTGAGCGCCCGCGACGGCCGGCCGTACCGCTACCCCTTCTCTATCCGTCTGATCAGCTAGTTTGCAGACTCCGGGTTGGGGCGAGCGGCGCTATTCTGGTAACAGCGGCGCCGGACGCCGCCCCGCACCGCCGGGAGTCACGAAGGAGATCCCATGTCAGAGGCAACGCCTCCCCCCGCAGCCCCGTACCAGGCACAGAGTCAGCTGAGCCCGGCCGACGAGAAGCTCTGGGCGACCCTGATCCACATCGGCGGGATCCTCTTCAGCTTCCTGCCTGCCCTCATCGGCTACATCGTGCTCAAGGACCGCGGCCCGTTCATCCGGGCGCACACGGCAACCGCTCTGAACTTCCAGATCACCCTGGCCATCGCCGGGTTCGTCGGAGGCATCCTCACCGTCATCGGCATCGGCTTCCTGATCCTGGCCGCGGTGTGGATCCTCAACATCGTCTTCAGCATCATGGCCGCCATCGCCGCCAACAAGGGCGAGTGGTACACCTACCCGCTCACCATCAAGTTCCTCAGCTAGCCCGTTCCCCTCGCGAGCTGCGAGGTAAGCACCGAGAACTCGCGCGTTCTAGGGCTTAACTCACGGTTCGCGGGTGGGAGCGGAGGTTAGTCGGTGAGGAGGCGGCGCACCACGGCGTCGGCCAGGAGCCGCCCGCGCAGGGTCAGCTCGATGGTGCCGCCGATCGCCGCCCTCGCGTCGATGAGTTCGTCGGCAATCAGGCCGGCCACCTCGCGGCGCCCCGCCGTCGTCAACGTCGCCACGGGGATGCCCTCGCGGATGCGGGTGAGCAATAGCACTCGCTCCAGCTCGCGCGTGTCGTCGTCGAGGGTCTCGCGTCCGGCCGCCGGGGAATGCCCGGCGAGGATCCGGTCCGCATACGCCGCCGGGTGCTTGACGTTCCACCAGCGCACCCCGCCGATGTGGCTGTGCGCGCCGGGGCCCACACCCCACCAGTCGGCGCTCCTCCAGTAGGAGAGGTTGTGCCGGGAGCGATGCTCCGTGCCCCTGGACCAGTTGCTGACCTCGTACCAGCCGTAGCCGGCCTCGGCCAGGAGCCGGTCGGCCAGCTCGTAGAAGTCGGCCTGCAGGTCCTCGTCGGGCTGCACGAGCTCGCCGCGGCGGATCTGCCTGGCCAGCTTGGTGCCGTCTTCGACGATGAGCGAGTAGGCGCTGATGTGGTCGGGGTTCTGAGCGATAGCATGTTCGAGGCTGGCCCGCCAGTTCTCGATGGTCTCCCCCGGGGTGCCGTAGATCAGGTCGAGGCTCACGTCCAGGCCTGCGTCCCTGGCCCACTGCACGACGAGCGGAACCCGCTCGGGGTCGTGCGTGCGCTCGAGGGTGGCGAGCACGCTCGGCACGGCCGACTGCATGCCGAAGGACACCCGGGTGAACCCGGCGGCCTTGAGCTGGAGGAGGTAGGCGGCGTCGACCGAGTCCGGGTTCGCCTCGGTGGTCACCTCGGCACCCGGCACGATGCCGAAGGTGTCCCGCACGGCGTGCAGCATCCGCACCAGGTGGTCGGCGGGCAGCAGCGTGGGCGTGCCGCCACCGAAGAAGACCGTCGCTGCGGGCCGGCTCTCCACGCCCGACGCGGCCAGGATGCGCGCGGCGGACTCGACCTCCGACACGGCCTGGCTGGCGTAGTCGCTCTGCTTCACCCCGCGCAGCTCGGTGGCGGTGTAGGTGTTGAAGTCGCAATAGCCGCAGCGCACCTTGCAGAATGGCACGTGCAGGTAGACCCCGAAGTCGCGTTCGTCCGCGCCAACTCCGGCCGAGGCCGGCAGCAGCCCGTCGAGGGGGGCGGGGTCACCGACCGGATGCGGTCCAGCCATCCGGTCAGGCCATCCCGACGGGATGCAGGGCGCGCAGGTACCGGCGCGTGTAGCGTTCCTGCTGGAAGCGCAGGACCGGCCAGGCCAGACGGTAGTACCAGGTGCTCGGCCGGGAGAACGAGCGGATCGTCAGCCAGACGGAGTCGTCCGGACGGCGGTCCACGATGAACGCTTCCTCGCCGTTCTGCGGGTGACCGCGCATGGTTCCGTAGGCGAAGCCGATCTTGTCGGCCTCATCGATGACGTAGACCACGCGGACCGGTGCGGCGACCGTGAAGGGGCCGTTCGGGATCTTGAGCACGCCGGTCATGCCGTTGCTGATGAAGGGGGTGCCGTCCTCGGCGAAGGTGGCTTCGTTCACCGGGTGCTCCTGGTTGGGCGCCGGGGTGCCGTCGTCGGTGAAGACGATGCCGGTGTACTGCACGCCGGTTCCGGCGTCGAGGTCGGTGACCTCGATGCCGCTGCCACGCTGGATGCCCCAGGTCATCAGCGACGTCGTCGCCGCCCGGAAACGTTCCTCGCCGCTGCCCAGGCGCACGGTGCGCTCGAGCGGCCGGTGCCCCTTCGGCGGGTAGCGCATGAGGTCGGACGCGAGGGTGCCGCCGATGGCGGCGTACGTCACGGCGGCGTCGGTGAAGGTCGAGCGGCGCATGACGGTTACTTCTTTTCCTTCTTGGGCGGTTCGTCGCCGGAGAGCGCGGCGATGAACGCCTCCTGCGGCACCTCGACCCGGCCGACCATCTTCATGCGCTTCTTGCCTTCCTTCTGCTTTTCGAGCAGCTTGCGCTTGCGGGAGATGTCACCGCCGTAGCACTTGGCCAGAACGTCCTTGCGGATGGCGCTGATGGATTCACGGGCGATGATGCGGGCGCCGATGGCGGCCTGGATGGGCACGTCGAACTGCTGGCGCGGAATGAGCTTGCGGAGGCGCCCCGTCATGAGGACACCGTAGTCGTAGGCCTTGTCGCGGTGCACGATGGCGCTGAAGGCGTCGACCTGTTCGCCCTGCAACAGGATGTCGACCTTGACCAGGTCGGCCTCCTGCGAGCCGATGGGCTCGTAGTCCAGCGAGGCGTAGCCGGCGGTCTTGCTCTTGAGCTGGTCGAAGAAGTCGAACACGATCTCGCCCAGCGGCATCGTGTAGCGGATCTCGACCCTGTCCTCACCGAGGTACTCCATGCCGAGCAGGGTGCCGCGGCGGCCCTGGCAGAGTTCCATGATCACGCCGACGTAGTCCTTGGGCGCGAGGATCGCGGCCTTGACGATGGGCTCCTCGACGACGGCGATCTTGCCGTTCGGGAACTCGCTCGGGTTCGTGACCGTGACGGTCTTCTTGTCGTCGGTGGTGACCTCGTAGATCACGCTGGGCGCGGTGGTGATCAGGTCGAGGTTGAACTCCCGGTCGATGCGCTCGGTGATGATCTCGAGGTGCAGCAGGCCCAGGAAGCCGCAGCGGAAGCCGAAGCCCAGCGCGACGGAGGTTTCCGGTTCGTAGACCAGCGACGCATCCGAGAGCTTGAGCTTGTCGAGCGCTTCGCGCAGCGCCGGGTAGTCGCTGCCGTCGATCGGGTAGAGGCCGGAGAACACCATGGGCTTGGGCTCGGTGTAGCCCGGCAGCGCCTCGGTGGCGGGCTTGGCCGCAGTGGTGACGGTGTCGCCGACCTTGGACTGGCGCACGTCCTTCACACCGGTGATCAGGTAACCCACCTCACCGACGCCCAGGCCCTTGCTGGGCGTGGGTTCGGGGCTGGTGACGCCGATCTCGAGGATGTCGTGGGTGGCTCTGGTCGACATCATCTGGATCTTCTCGCGCGGGCTGAGGTGCCCGTCGATCATGCGCACATAGGTGACGACGCCGCGGTAGCTGTCGTAGACGGAGTCGAAGATCATCGCGCGGGCCGGGGCGTTCGCGTCGCCGACCGGAGCCGGGATCAGACTGGTGGCCCGGTCGAGCAGCTCGGACACGCCCACGCCGGTCTTGCCGGAGACCCGCAGCACGTCGTCGGGGCTGCCGCCGATGAGGCTCGCGAGTTCCTTGGCGTACTTGTCGGGGTCGGCGGCCGGCAGGTCGATCTTGTTGAGCACCGGGATGATGGTGAGGTCGTTCTCGAGAGCCAGGTACAGGTTCGCCAGCGTCTGGGCTTCGATGCCCTGTGCGGCGTCGACGAGCAGGATGGCGCCTTCGCAAGCGGCCAGGCTGCGGGAGACCTCGTAGGTGAAGTCGACGTGGCCCGGAGTGTCGATCATATTCAGCGCGTAGGTCTGGCCGTCCATCTCCCACGGCATGCGCACGGCCTGGCTCTTGATGGTGATGCCGCGTTCGCGCTCGATGTCCATGCGGTCCAGGTACTGGGCACGCATGGAGCGGTCGTCGACGACGCCGGTGATCTGCAGCATCCGGTCGGCCAGCGTGGACTTGCCGTGGTCGATGTGCGCGATGATGCAGAAGTTACGGATGAACGCGGGGGCGGTTGCGGCCGGTTCCAGCGCCTTGATTGCTCTCGGTGACATGATGGCCCAATTCTCCCATGCCTCGCAGCATCGGGGTGACCTGCCTCGGCCCGGCTCGCTCATCCATTCGACGGATGCAGGCTGCGCACGGCCTGATTATGCTGGCATCACCATGTCCAGCCTCACCGTCGCCGCCACCCCGACCCCGAGGGATCCCACCCCGCCCACCAGCATCGGCGACGGCCTGCCACACTCCGCACTGACCCCGGTGTTCTCGGGGCTGCGCATCGGTCTGCACGTGCTGATCGTTGCCCTGACCGGGCTGGTGATCGTGCTCACTCTGTGGGACGCGGCCCCGGATGCGGCGCTCATCGTGGCACTGGCGCTGGTGTTCCTCACCAGCTACGCCGCCGGCGGCCGCCTGGCCCGCACGCGGCCGCGCTGCTGGGTCGTGCCGGTCTGGATGGCGTTGCTGCTCGTGGAGTGGCTCGCGCTGACGCTGTTGACCGAGGACGCCGCGTTCATCGTCTTCCCCCTGTTCTTCCTCCAGCTGCACGTGCTGCCCCTCCGGGCGGGCATTCCGCTGGTGCTGCTGAGTGTGTTCCTCACGATCTGGTCGATGAGCCTGCATGTGGGCCTGAGCCTGGGCGCGACCCTGGGGCCGCTCGTGGCCGCCGGTGTGGCCGTCGCGGTGGGGCTCGGCTACCGGGCGCTGCTGCGGGAGGCCGGCGAACGGCAGAGCCTCATCGACGACCTGCTGGCCACCCGGGCCGAGCTCGCCGCCACCGCCAGGGATGCCGGCACCCTCGCCGAGCGGCAGCGGCTGGCCCGCGAGATCCACGACACCGTCGCGCAGGGGCTCTCGAGCATCCAGTTGCTGTTGCACGCGGCCGAGCGCACCGTCACCGACCCGGCCGCCCTCGACCACCTACGGCTGGCCAGGGACACGGCGGCGGCGAATCTGCAGGAGACCCGTCGGTTCATCCGCGAACTCACCCCGCCGGCCTTGGATACCCAGACCCTGCCCGGCGCCCTGGCCAGGCTCGCGGCCTCGATGGAGCGCCCGACGCCCACCGATGGGCGGGCCACCCGGGTGAGCCTGCACGTCACCGGGGACGCCGTGGCCCTGCCCATGTCGTTGGAAACCACCCTGTTGCGCATCGCTCAGGGGTCGCTGGCCAACGTCGCCCAGCACGCCGACGCCCATCGCGCCGAGATCACGCTGAGCTACATGACCGACGAGGTGACCCTGGACATCGTCGACGACGGCCGGGGGTTCACGCTCACCGATGCGGCCGCCCAGAGCCCGGACTCGTTCGGGCTGGTCGCGATCAGGCAACGGGTGGAGCAACTCGGCGGCAGCTTCGTGCTCGAGTCTGCGCCGGGTCAGGGCACGGCCGTTGCGGTCACCTTCCCGACCGGGCAGGTGGCGGCATGATCCGGGTGCTGCTCGCCGATGACCACCCCGTGGTACGGGCGGGCCTGCGGGCCCTGCTCGGCGCGGAGCCCGACCTGGTCGTGGAGCTCGAGGCCGGCACGGCCGAGGAGGCGGTGACGCTGGCGGCGTCCGGACAGGTCGATGTCGTGCTCATGGACCTGCAATTCGGCGGGGCGCTGCCCGGTGCCACCATGCAGGGGGCCGAAGCCACCCGCCGGGTGCGCGCGGTTCCCGGCGCCCCTCACGTGCTGATCCTGACGAATTACGACACGGATGCCGACATCCTCGGCGCCATCGAGGCCGGCGCCAGCGGCTACCTGCTCAAGGACGCCCCGCCGGCCGAGCTCATCACGGCCGTTCGCGCGGCCGCGGCCGGCCAGAGCGCCCTCGCGCCGGCCATCGTGACCCGCCTGGCCGACCGCTCCCGGGTTCCGGAGAGCCGGCTCTCCCCGCGTGAGGTCGAGGTGCTCGGGCTCGTCGCCGCCGGACGCTCCAACCGGCAGATCGGGCAGGACCTGTTCCTCAGCGAGGCGACCGTGAAGTCCCACCTGGTGCACATCTTCGGCAAGCTCGGGGTGGGTTCGCGTACCTCGGCCGTCGCCAGTGCCCGCGCGTCGGGGACCATCAGGGGGGCCTGAGATGACCGAGGCCGATCGGCCCGGCGCCGACCTACCGGTCGCCGGTCCGTTCGCCGGCCCGGTCCCGGTGCTGCTGGTGCACGGTATCCGCACCTCGGCGACCATGTGGCGCCACCAACTGGAGTGGCTGGAGGCGGCGGGTCATCCGGTGCTCGCGATCGATCTGCCCGGCCATGGAGCACGACTCGGTGAGCCGTTCACGGCAGCGGCGGCGCTCGCCACCATCGACGCCGGAGTCGACGCCCTGGGCGGCACTGCGCTTCTGGTCGGACTGTCACTGGGCGGATACTGGACCATCGCGTATGCCGCCCTGCACCCGGAGAAGGTCATCGCCCTTGTCGCCGCGGGCAGTTCCTTCCAGCCGAGCGGCCCTGGGCTCGCCGGCTACCGGTTACTGGCCAGGTCTATTCGCCGTCTTCCGGACCGGGGCCTGGCCCTGCATACCGTGCTGGTCAGGCGAATGCTCCCCGAACCCGGAGCCACGGATGTCCTGGCGGGCGGCGTCGCCCTGGACGTCATGGACGCCGGTCTCGGCGCGACCGGGACCCTCACTCCCGTTGCCGACCTGCACAGGTATCCCGGCCGGGTCTGGCTGGTCAACGGCGCGTGGGACCACTTCAGGTTGCATCAGAGACGTTTCCTGGCCGCAACCAGACAGGGCACCCTGGTGACGGTTCCCGGGGCCGGTCACCTCGTGAGCCTGCACCGCCCGCACGCCTTCGATAGGATCCTGCGAGGCATCATCGCCGAGGTCGAGGCTGATCTTCGCCGGGATCACCCCGATTCGGTGCATGGTCGGCCCGGATAGCTGGTATCGTTGCCTGTTGGCTTGCGTGTTGGGTCCCACCCCACACGATTTTCGCCGCACGGTGCCCTCTATCACCGGGCGGCCCATCCGAACAAGAACCTAACGAAAGCGTAAAAAACGTGGCAAATATCAAGTCGCAGATCAAGCGGATCCTCACGAACAAGAAGTCGCAGGAGCGCAACAAGGCGGTCAAGAGCGAGTTCAAGACGGCCATCCGGGCAACCCGCCTCGCCGTCGCCGCCGGTGACAAGGACAAGGCTGTCGCCAGCCTCGCCGTTGCTTCCAAGAAGCTCGACAAGGCCGTCAGCAAGGGCGTCATCCACCAGAACCAGGCAGCGAACAAGAAGTCCGCTATCGCCAAGTCGGTCAACGCGCTCTAACTCGGCCTCACGGCGCTCTCTGACGAGGCGCCACACAGACAAACCCCCGCCCCCGGCGGGGGTTTTCTGTGTGTCCGGACGTACACCTCAGGCCCTTTCCGGCTCGGCCCGCCAACGCTATGGTGTCGACGTGACCAGCGAACAGGCCGCCGGGGCCACGAGTTCTCCCGGAGAGACCAGCGGAGGTCCGCCGAGCGCGGCCCACCCCACCGTGGGTGAGCCCGGCGGAGGGCAACCCGGCAGCGAGCAACCCGGCGGAGCCCAGCCCAGCCCAGGCACCGGCGGTCCGGCTTCTGCACCACCGGTCGCCTCCGGCTCCTCCCCCTGGCGTCGCCAGGCCGGGCTGCTCGGCGCCGCATTCGCCGTCGCCGCCGCCGTCATCGCGGCCGGGCTCCGATTCGCACCCCAGGTGTCGGCGTACTCAGGGCTCAGCTCCTGGGTCTTCGCCGGCCTCCTGGGCTTTGTGCTCGTGCTGGCGGGAGCCTGCGTGCTCTTCGCCGCATCCCTTCCGACCTCGCCCTCCTCTGGGCATGCCCACGATGACTCCCGGATGCCTGCCGGGCGGGGCCTCACCATCCTCGGCGCGGTGCTCGGGCTTGTCGGCCTGGCCCTGGCTGCCCTGGCGGTTCTCCTCGCGGTGGTGCTGCCCGGGCCCACCCAGCGGATCATGGTGCAGTTCACGGACCTCTACGGCCGGGTGCAACTCGAGTACTGCCCGACGCTGCCCGGATCGTTCGAGGCGACGGCCTCCCAGGCCGACCTGGTCGGGTCGTCCACGATCTTGCCGGTCAAGGTCAGCGGAGAGACCTGCGGCGACCCGGAGTACACCGACGGCGTCTGGATCTACCTGAACCGCGACTCGGTCACGGTGTCCGACCGCCCCTAGTCCCCGCGTTTGGCGATGACCGTCACGAGGCGTTCGAGGGCGAAGACCGGGTCACGGCCTGCGCCCTTGACCGCGGCATCCGTCTCGGCGAGCATCACGATGCACCGGGCCAGTCCCTCGTCCGACCAGCCGCGCAGGTCACGCTGGGCGCGCTCCACCTGCCACGGGGCCAGGCTCAGGCTGGCCGCCAGTTGAGCGGAACCCCCGCGGGCGCCGAAGACCTTGGCCATGGTGCGGATCTTGCTCGCGAACGCGGCCACGATCGGCACCGGGTCGGCCCCGGACGACAGCGCGTGTCTGAGGGTCACGAGCGCCTCCCCCAGCCGGCCGGCTATCGCGGAATCGGCCACCTTGAAGGCATTGGTCTCGACCCGGCCGCCGTAGTAGCGGTCGACCGTGGTCTCGGTCACCTCGGCGCCGGTGTCGGCGATGAGCTGCTGGCAGGCCGCCGACAGCTCGGCGAGGTCGTCGGAGAAGGCGGCCACGAGGGACCGCAGGGCGCTCGGCGTGACGCGCTTCCCGGCAGACCGGAACTCCGCGGTCGCGAAGTCGTGCTTGTCCGAGTCCTTCTTGAGTTCGGCGCAGACCACCTCGACGGCGCCGCCGACTCCGCTGCGGATGGTGTCGAGCAGCTTCTTTCCCCGGACTCCCCCTCCGTGGCGAAGCACGACGTAGGTGTCATCGGCGGGGTTCTGCAGGTAGTCGATGGCTTCGGTGAGGAAGGTGTCGCTGCACTTCTCCACCGAGCTGACCCGGATCATCCGCGGCTCACCGAAGAGCGACGGGCTCGCCAGGGTGAGCAGCTCGCCTGGGGCGTAACTGTCGGCCTGGATGTCGCTGACCTCCAGGCTGGGATCTTCCAGTTTGAGGAAGTCCCGTAACGAGCGGATGGCGCGGTCGGCGAGGAACGTCTCGGTGCCCGACACCAGCACCACGGGTGCCGGTCGCACCTGGTGCCAGGCGAGCTGGGGAATCTTCGCTGCGCTCGCCTTGGCGGCCGGTTTGCCGGTTCGTGCCTGTGCGGTTGTTCGTGCGGCCACGCGGCTCCCTTCGCTACCGCTCCAGCCTAACCGGAGCCCCCGACGCTCCCGACCCTGGTGCCGCCCACCGGGGTGTTGTCGATCCGTTCGGTCCAGACCCGGAGCGCGGCGCGGCCCGCCGCTCCCGGCGTCGTCTCCCCCGTGCTCGTCTGGCCCACGGCGGACGTCCCGGCGGTGGGGGCGACCACGGCCAGCCCCTCCTGGTCGGTGCGCACCACGGCCGTGCCCGTCGAGGCGAGCACCTCCAGCAACGACAGGGTCGGGTGCCCGTAGCCGTTGTCGGCGCCCACCGAGATCAGTCCGACCGACGCCCGCAGGTGCGCGTAGAGCGCGGAGCTCTGGTCGCGAGAGCCGTGGTGGGCCACCTTCACCACGTCGACCTGTCCGATCGGCCCCGCGGCGAGGAGGGCGTCCTGGGCCTCCTCGTTCAGGTCGCCGAGGAACACGGACCGGATGCCGGCTCCGTCGAAGAGGATCGTGACGCTTCCCGGGTTGCCCGTTTGCATGAGCGGCGATCCCCGGACCGGCCAGAGGATCTGCCAGGAGAGTCCACCGAGGGCGCCGCTGTCTCCCCGCGCCGCTTCCCGCACCTCGGCCCCACCCTCGGCCAGCCGGGTGTGCAGCGAGGCGTCCTCGGCGTTTTCCGGCACCCCCACCAGGGCGGTTCCCACCTGGCCGATCACCGCGTCCAGTCCGCCGACGTGGTCCAGGTCGTAGTGCGTGAGCACGAGCAGGTCCACGGTGTCGATCCCCAGGGTGTCCAGGCAGCGGGTCAGGAGCGCCGGGTCCGGACCGACGTCCACCAGCGCCACCCGGTCGCCGTCGCGCACGAGCACCGCGTCGCCCTGGCCGATGTCGCAGGCGGCGATCTGCCAGTCGGCGGGGAACACCGCCGCACGCCCGAGCCCTGTGCCGACCAGGGTGCCCAGGGTGCAGCCCACGGTCACGCAGACCAGGCCGGCGCTCAGGATACGCAGCACGAGCGGGGTGCGGTGCAGCAGCAGGCCCAGCACCGCCGCTGTGCAGACCACCGTGAGCAGCACCCCTGCGGGTCCGCCCAGCCAGGGCAGGCTGCTGCCGGGCAGGCCTGCGCTCGTGCGGGCGACCGCCGCTATCCAGGTGGCCGGCAGCCAGGCCAGCCAGATCAGCGCTGTGGCGAGCCAGGGCAGAAACGGCGCAAGAAGGCATCCGGCCAGGCCCACGATGGTGGCCAGGGGTGCAGCGGGGCCCGCGAGCAGGTTCGCCGGTACGCCGTAGCCAGGCAGAGTGGGGCTGAGCAGCACCAGGACGGGCTGGCAGGCCAGCTGAGCGGCGAGCGGGATCGCCAGGACCGTGGCGACGGGGCGGGGCAGCCACAGCGCCAGGCGGCGGCCGAGGGGCGCCGCGAACAGCAGCAGACCGAGCGTGGCCAGCACGGACAGTGCGAAGCCGTAGCTGCGTGACAGCCAGGGATCCCCGATGAGCAGGCAGAGGGTGGCAAGGGCCAGGGCGGACAGGCCCCGGCCGGGCCGGCCCATCGAGCCGGAGACGAGCACCGCGGTGGCCATGGCCGCGGCGCGCACCACGCTGGGTTCTGGGGTCACCAGGATCACGAAGCCGCCCAGGACCGCCAGTCCGGCGCCGATCCGCCAGAGCCGGCCGAGGCCCAGCGCGGCGGCGGCCAGCAGCGCCAGCGCCAGCACGATCGCGCAGTTCGCGCCGGAGACGGCCGTGAGGTGGCTGAGGGAGCTGAGTTTCATCGCGCTGTCGAGGTCCTCGCTCACCGCCGACGTGTCGCCGATGGCCAGCCCGGGCAGCAGCGCGGCACCGTCCCCGGGGAGCGTCCCAGACGCGGCGGCGAATCCCGCACGCAGGTCGTTGGCCCAGGCCAGCCACCAGGGAGCCGGGCTCAGCACCTCGGCGGCGTCCAGGGCGAACAACAGGGCCGCCGCGGCGTCACCGGGATCGGTGGCCACAAGGGTCCCGGACACCCGGATCTCCTCCCCGATCCTCGGCGGAGACTCAGCCACCCGCGCGAAGACCACGACGGGCACGACCAATCCGGTGCGGCCGGTACCGACCGTCTCGGCCGACGTGGGGGCCGGCGCGTAGCTCCGTTCATCCTCCAGGGCGGTGAGCGTGGCCCGGAAACGCAGCTGTGGTGCCCCGCCGAAGGCAGCCCTCGGACCGGGCACGGCACTGGAGGCGACCGTGAGCCGGGCAGTGACGTCCTCGTGTTCGGCGATGACGGTGCGCACACCGTCGGGATACCGGGCCGGTGCCTGCACCGCCACGGCAAGACCGGCCAGCGCAGCCGCCGCACAGCAGACCGCCACGGTGCCGGGCAGCCGGGCTGGCCACGAGGGACCGCCGGCGCGTTGGTTCACGTGCCGGACGGCGCCGTGCCCGACCGCCCAGGCCAGGGTGACCACCGCCACCGCGCCCAGGACGATCGCGGTGGCGGCGGCGTCCCCTGGCGCGGCCACCACCAGTCCGGCCGACGCCCAGCAGGCCGTGGCGGGGAACACCAGACGGAGGTCGACGCGACCGGGCCCCACGCGGAGACGGGATGCCGTGCCGCTCATGCCTGTCGCTCAGACCGTGATCAGGTCCTGGAGCGCGGCAAAGGTCTTGTCACCGATCCCGGTCACGTTGCGGAGGTCGTCGATGCTGCCGAATCGGCCCTGGGCGTCGCGGTAGTCCAGGATGCGCTGGGCCATGGTCGGTCCGATCCGCGGCAGGGTGTCCAGATCGGCCAGCGTGGCCGTGTTCAGGTTCACCTTGACGGCCGCTCCGCTACCGGTTCCGCCCCAGCCGCCGTCGGTGGTCGCGCCGCCGGCGGCCACCGGGGGCGCGCCCGCCACGACTTCGCCCTGGGCCGGTACGTAGAGCTGCTCGCCGTCGGAGACCAGGCGGGCCAGGTTCACGCCGGCCTGGTCGGCCGTGGCCAGCAGCCCGCCGGCGGCCGCCACCGCGTCGACCACCCGGGCGCCGTCGTGCACCTCGAAGAAACCGGGGTGCGCCACCGCGCCCAGCACGTGCACGAAGATCGCCGGCGCCCCGGCGGCAGCCGGTCCCGTCGAGCCGTCCCCGGTACGGTCCTCCCCCGCTGCGGGCGCTCCGGATGAGTCCGGCGCGCCGGACGGATCGCCGGCGTCTGCCGCCGGCCCGTCGGGACCGGAGGTGACCACCCCTGAGGCAGTCGAGCCGGCCTGGCCCCGGTTCGCGGCGACCTCCACGCTGTGGCCCACCTGTCCAACGGCCGTCACTGCGACGGCGATCCCCAGGGCCGCGAGCAGCAACACGACGGCCGCGCCCACGCCGATGCGCATCCGGGCCCTACCGGGCTCACGGAGGCGGGCGCGCCAGCCCGGGCTCCCGGGTCGCGACGCGGGCGCAAGGCTGTCGAACGGGTCGAGGTCCATACCGGCAGGCTAGGAACCGGCACCGGGTGCGGGACCCACGCCGACCACCCTGGGGAGAAGACGACGCCGGCCCCGCCTGTGGAGGCGGGGCCGACGTGTGGTGCGCCACGGCCGGGGCGGGCGCGGTTGAGCTTGTTGCTACGGCTTGGTGACGATGCTCACCATGCGCGGTGCCCGCACGATCACCTTGACGATCTCGCGATCGCCGATCGACCGGATCGCGGCGGCGGACGCACGAGCGAGAGCCTCCAGGTCGTCGGTGGAGATCTTCGGGGACACCTCGAGGCGGTCGCGCACCTTGCCGTCGACCTGCACCACGGCCGTGACGGACTCGGCCACGAGCAGGCTGCGGTCGGGCTTCCGCCATTGTGCGAGAGCGACGCAGGGCTCGTAGCCCAGGCGTTCCCACATGTCCTCCGCGGTGTACGGCGCGAAGAGGTTCAGGGCCATGGCGGTCACCTCGGCCGCCTCGCGGACGGCGGCGTCCCCGGCGCCGGCGCCGGTGTCGATGACCTTGCGGGTGGCGTTGACGAGCTCCATCATGCGGGCCACGACGACGTTGAACTTGAACGCCTCGATGAGCGACGGGGCGTCGGCGAGGAAGCGGTGGGTGACGCGGCGGAGCGCCACGTCTCCGGTCTTCCACTCCACCTCGGGGGCGCTCGTGACGTCGCGGGCGACGCGCCAGGCGCGGGCCAGGAACTTCGCCGATCCGACCGGGGACACATCCGCCCAGTCGATGTCGTCCTCAGGCGGGCCGGCGAACGCCATGGTCAGGCGCACGGCGTCGACGCCGAACTTGTCGACCTCCTCCGTGAAGTAGACCAGGTTGCCCTTGCTCTTGCTCATCTTGGCGCCGTCGAGGATGACCATGCCCTGGTTGAGCAGAGCCGTGAACGGCTCGGTGAAGGTGACGTAGCCCAGGTCGAAGAGCACCTTGGTGATGAAACGGGCGTAGAGCAGGTGCAGGATGGCGTGTTCCACGCCGCCCACGTACTGGTCGACGGGGGCCCACTTGTCGGCTTCCTTCGGGTCGAAGGCCTTGGTGTCGTCGGTCGGGTTGAGGAAGCGCAGGAAGTACCAGGAGCTGTCCACGAAGGTGTCCATGGTGTCGGCGTCGCGCTTGGCCGGCGTGCCGTCGATCGGGTTCGTCACGTTCACCCAGTCGGTGGCGCCGCCGAGCGGCGACGTTCCCTTTGGCTTGAGGTCGAGGCCGTCGGTCGGCGGCAGCAACACGGGCAGCTGGTCCTCCGGGACCGGGATCTCGGTGCCGTCCTCGCCGTGGATGATGGGGATGGGGGTTCCCCAGTAGCGCTGGCGGGAGATCAGCCAGTCGCGCAACCGGTAGTTCTTGGTGGCGCGCCCGGTGCCGTCGGCCACGAGAGTGTCGATCATCCGCTTGATGGCGTTGGCCTTGGTGAGCCCGTTGAGGGCGCCGGAGTTGACCAGGCGGCCTTCGCCGGTCAGGGCGGTACCGGACTGGGCGGGGTCGAGAGCGTCGGAGTCCAGCGCCGGCAGCTCTTCGGAGCCGTCCAGCATGCCGGGGGTGATGACCGGGATGACCCCGGTCACGGGCGCCGTGGTGTCGACGACGACCCGAATGGGCAGGTCGAAGCGCAGGGCGAAGTCGAGGTCGCGCTGGTCGTGCGCGGGCACGGCCATGACCGCTCCATGCCCGTAGTCGGCCAGCACGTAGTCGGCGGCCCAGATGGGCAGCCGCTCACCGTTGGCCGGGTTGATGGCGTAGCGCTCGAGGAAGACGCCGGTCTTCTCGCGGTCGGTGGCCTGGCGTTCGATCTCGGTGCTGTTCTGCACCTGCACGAGGTAGGCGGCGAAACGCTCGCGCACCTCGGGCGAGGAGTCGGCGACAAGCTCGGCGGCCAGGTCGGCATCCGGCGCGACGACCATGAAGGTGGCGCCGAAGAGGGTGTCCGGGCGGGTCGTGAAGACGCTGACCGGGGCGTCGCGGCCCTCGATGGCGAAGTCGACATCGGCACCGATGGAACGGCCGATCCAGTTGCGCTGCATGTTGAGCACCTTGGCCGGCCAGGTGCCCTCGAGCTGGTTGAGGTCGTCGAGCAGGCGGTCGGCGTAGTCGGTGATCTTGAAGTACCACTGGGTGAGCTTCTTCTTGACGACCACGGCGCCGCTGCGGTCGCTGGTGCCGTCGGGCAGCACCTGCTCGTTGGCGAGCACGGTCTGGTCTACCGGGTCCCAGTTGACCCAGCTGTCCTTGCGGTAGGCCAGGCCCTTCTTGTACAGCTGCAGGAACAGCCACTGGTTCCACTTGTAGTACTCGGGATCGCTGGTGTGCAGTTCGCGGGACCAGTCGAATGACGCCGCGTAGAGCTTCATGCTCTTCTTCTGCTGGGCGATGTTGTCGTAGGTCCAGCCGCGCGGGTCGATGCCGCGCTTGATGGCGGCG
>Ga0247808_10000212_pt1 | contig 33536 bp, 39 predicted proteins | sample UWRJL089202R1_FD_179914 | JGI IMG/M metagenome (GOLD analysis project Ga0247808, IMG submission 179914) | Plant litter microbial communities from Arlington Agricultural Research Station in Wisconsin, United States - UWRJ-L089-202R-1 | ecosystem: Environmental > Terrestrial > Plant litter >... | reverse complement strand
AGCAACATTGCCACCAGATATGATAAAATAACATACGTTCATGCAATGGGGATTCGCCAAGTGGTAAGGCACTGGTTTCTGGTACCAGCATTCGGGGGTTCGAATCCCTCATCCCCAGCCAAGAAAAATGACGAACTTTCTGTTCGTCTTTTTTCTTGCCGTGGCGATGGCGAACGAGAACCCACGTTTTGCGAAAGCAAAACCTCACCTTGGGATTTTTAGTTCGAATCCCTCATCCCTATTCGCGACAATCGATAACTGAAGTTGGCTAGTTCAGTGCCTTTAGAAATGTGTATGTGGCCATTAAATTGTAGAGTTTGCCTTGATTGGTATCATCATTCATAGGCTTTAGCTTCGCTTCTTCGATAGACACCGAGACATATGCCATAGCTTTTTCGAGAGTAAGCCACTGTACCGTGAACTGAGCCTCACCTTCATCTTGGGGATCGGTAAGTCCACCGATGGTATCTAATGTTGCGAAGTATCCATTGATGAGGTATTTCTTATCTAATAGATTACGATACTGTACAACAGTTCCAATCTCTTGAACGTCTTTTACAGTAACGCCCAGTTCTTCTTGTAGTTCTCGAGTAATGGCATCGTGATCTGACTCACCTGAGTCAATTCCGCCACCAGGTAATAAGCCTTTATTTAGGACTAAAAGTTGATTATCTTTTTTGATCACAACTTTTACGGTTGGTCGATCCGTGTATTGTATTGCTGGGTCTAACTGACCAATAGTTGTTAAAATATTCATACCTTTATAATAGCATTCGATTTACGCTCGGGTATAAACACGTTCTTTTTCGGCAATTAAAAAGCCCCGAACCAGCAAACTACCTCACTCAATAGCGTTCGCTAGAGTTTGGCGGTCTGCAGGTTCGGGGCGGTGTGAGCCCTTATTGATATTCAATGTATAACCCCTCGGCATTTCGTGCAGCTTTCGCTGCTCGAATCCGATTCGGCCACACCGATAAACAGAGTGCCTGTGGGCTCACAGGGTAGAGGCGCTCTGTCGCTATCGGTTACGTACGACCAGCCAGCGGCATTCATCATGCGAACAATCTCAGCCTTTGGATAAACCGTCTGGCTGAAGTGTCCGCTTCGGATGGGCGTCCCGTGTTCGTCGAAGATTTCCCAGTCAGCAGACAAAATTCCTGTCTGCGTGTCAAGGTTTCGAATTCGACGGAACGTGTGTGATTCTCCGATGCTGCGTTCTGTCACCTTGTTAGGTTCCTTCGACAGCTCTTCGAGAGTCGTCAACTCTACCACGAGCGAGCCGCTCGCGTGGGTTGACTGTCTCGCGTTAGCTAGGATTCTAAGGTCCGCTTCCGGGCCTTTGTATCCAAGAGAATTCCAGAGAATCATTGTGGCGCAGATTGAGCCTTCGAGCTGTATATCTTGTGCGTTGCCCCGAAGGGTAGCGATTCCAAGACCGAGCGCTCGTGATGCCTGGCTCAGGCTGGCGATGAACTCTTTTGAAAAGTCCACCGCCTGCACATCTGCACCTCGGAGGGCGAGTTCTACGGACGAGTAACCCCGACCGCAGCACACGTCCGCGACCTTGCTACCGATTTGCAGGCCGCACGTCTCCCATAGAGCCCCGATGATATCGGGAATCCTTGGGATTCGTGAGCCCCCGTACATCTCGTCGGAGAACGTTTCCCAAAAGGCGGCGTTATCCGACATGTGCATGTCTTTCGACTTGTTCCAGGTTATCCTGAAGTCCGTCGAGTAGCTCGCGACACATCGCTCGTACTTCGCTCAGATCATTTATCCCTCGCACGCTTGCGACGAGGTATTCCGACGCCTTCCGAAGTTCCGGGTGGTTGGATGAAATAAACCATCCGCAAATCACCGGGTCTCTCTCGAGGCGATTGAGCTGGAGCATGATGAACGGCGTAGCGAGCCGAAGCGCCGCCTTCGCGAATCGCCGAATCATGATGTTATCGTCGACTCCCGAGCGCATTTCTGCGTCGTTCACTCGACAGGCTTCCGCTTGCCGAGAAGCGATGACGGCAGCCATTACCGGTGACGGCTTCGCGAGGGGTATCTCGCAGACGATGTCCTGACCGAACAGTAGCACCCCTTCGCTCCGGAGGAGCAAACGAGTGGGCAGTTCTCGATCGGTATTGATGAGATCACGGACGGTGACATACTTCATGTCAAGTTCCAGTCCGTTGGTCTCGTCGCGCTCCGTTCGCCGCGTCTCTTGGGGGACGGCCTGGCGCGTGATAAGCGCCAGATCGATGTCCCAAGGACGGATACCTGGAACACTTGGCCGTGCGACACTGCCGCGCAGATAAAGTCCTACGCGGCCGTACGCTTCCGCTTCGTCCCATATATCCTTGATGAGCTTCAGGACTTCGTCCGTCAGCTCATCTCCGTGGGCCAGGTTCATCTTCTTGGACAAGCTGGTTCGTACGTCCAGCGAGACTCGTGCAACACGATCAGTCAACTCCTTCGTGACAGCGAGTGACGGAGCACTGAAGTGGACCCCTTTCTTAATGTTCGTTTGAGAGAGGGGTAGTTCGCTTCTGAGCACCACGTCGGACGCTGCACGATTCGAGATGAGTTGCCTGAGGTATTCGGCATACGTGGGCGGGTAAATTCCCACCGTTGCATGCATTGAACGCTCTTCGGTCTCAGCACCGTGCCAGCCCCCGGGCGGAATATACAGGACATCACCGACCTTGGTCTGGACTGTTGCCTCGATAGGCGGATCTTTCTCGGGATAGAAACTGGAAGCTTCTGGGCTAGCGACGGCGACCTTAGGCCCGAGAGCCCAGGTTTTCTCGCCGATGAGCTGTACCGCGAAAACGTGGTGGTTGTCGTAGTGTGGGCGGATACCCTTGGCAGGGCCGGTCGACAGGAAGTAGTTTACCCTGACGCTGGCGTCGGGAAAAATAGCCTTCCAGTTGGACAGCGCTGCTTCTTCGGTGTCACCGATCGCGAGCTTGACCGTACCTTCTAGCTTCTCACCGTCGCAGAAGCGACGGATCCATGCTTTTGTTTGTTCGGTCGACAGTTCGTTGAAGCTACCGTCGGTGTAATGTACAGATCCGTCACCGATTTCGGCAAGTTCACTGAGCATTGCGGGCGACATTTCTGTCGCGGTGGACGTCCTGTTGAGTACCCATGACTTATTCCAGTTGGTGTCGATGACACGCTGGAGATCGTGGTCGTTGGGCATGGGAAATTCGTGCATAATCTCAACTCTCTTCTAGAAGGAAGGTTGAGCGGGGCGCCTCAGTATACACTGAGACGCCCCGCGGATGGAAGCCAGGTCAGCTGTCCTGACTCAGGATCTGGACGGAGGACGGCGACGAGGTCGCCGACTCGTCCGACCACGTGCTGGCCGAAGTGGTCAGCAGGTCGTCGATGGTGTCTGCCATCATGGATATCACCTCCTCGATGATTTAGATCCGAGACCCTGTGCACTGTGCACACTAGAGACGGACGTCCAATCTCTAGAGCGGTGCCATTAAGTGATGGGTGTACATAATACGCCACCTTCACTTTATGTTAACGGGCCCAATAGTCCACTTGACTATTGTGGTAATAAGACTAGCATGAAACAGATTATTACGCAATATAATAGCGAATACATCAACAAGCTTTTAAGCTATGTTAATGCTAGTGCTGATACGAGTTTATGGTTGTGTCTCATTTGCCAATTTCACTTCAAGTGACTTTGTCTCTTGGGAGCCCAGCCTCCTCGCTCTCAGCTTATGCTTGCACCCCCTCTCCCCTCAACCCTATACTGTACTGATAAAACACACACCTGGAGGCGTTATGACAGACACACCAGCAACACAAACCGATTTTCCACCCCATCCTGTCGTCGCGAAGCCGTCATGGATGCGAAGCATGCTGCCATCTTCGCGTCAGACATTCGACCAGAACCGTCAGAACGGCATCGAGCGTGATATTCCCACTCTGGTTGGCATCATCCAGAGCATACCAGGGTTCGAGAACGTTCCACTCGAATCTGTCACGTACATCGCGACCCGTTGGGCCATCACATTGGCTGATGGGTTCGAAGAAGGCATGCAGGCCGGTATCGAGAACGAACAAGAGTTCACTCGCCTAGGCCGCCAGCAGTCAATGCGCTTTCAGGCGAGCGCCATCTCGGCCGGAACGAGCGGCATCGGCTAACAACAAGCTCCACACATCCGCACTGCGAAAAAGCTCTGCGTTGATACGTGGAGCTTTTTCTATTCAACCTTTGGTATAGTATCTACATGAACAAAATCTTATTTTCTACCGGCAACCAACGCAAAATCACCGAAGCTCGCGCTGCTTGCGATTTATTCAATATTGAAGTCGTTCCAATCAAACTTGATTTCGATGAAATTCAATCTTACGACCCAATTAACATTACGCTTCGAAAAGTTGAAGACGCGTACGAGCTAGCCGGAGAATCTGCAATAGTTGTGGCAGATACCTCTTGGTCAATCCCCTCTTTAAATGGCTTTCCTGGCGGCTACATGAAAGATGTCGCAGAGTGGTTTACGCCTGGAGACTTTATAAACCTTATTGCGGATAAAGACGCTACTATTATCTTCCGCGAATCAATTGTGTATAAGGATGAAAACGAGGTTAAAGTATTTTCAAAAGAATATACCGGTAATATCGCCAGCTCACCGCGTGGTAATAGTGGCAACTCTTTTGATAAGGTTGCTGAGTTTGATAGTCGAACGTTTGCGGAAAGTCAGGATAGTAATCAAACAAGTCACAAGCCTGAAGATTTTGTTTGGTACGAGTTTGCCAAGTGGTATTCGGAAAAAGCTTAACTAGCTCTCCTGTAATTAAGTTAAAAAAAGAGCCCGCTCCTCAAGCGGTCGAATGACTTGGTCTTATAGACCAGGCTCTTTTCGTACCGCGAGGTGCGGGCGGGTGTGGTGGCTGAACTCCATTACTTGGTGAGGTTCTCCCCAATTTCAGCCCCTGTGCATACAGCGTTGATGCTGGGGATGCCCGGGATGTTGAAGTTCGAGTCGCACAGGACGGATGGATTTGCCACAAAAGTGGCTAAGCCAAACACGATAAACGCGATGAAAACGAGGAGGCCTACGATGGCTCCGAAAGAGCTCCCCGAATCGTCCGGTTTTTTGTCGGTCAATGTACACTCCAAATCGATAATGGTCGAAATTAATTATATCACTTTACTTCAAATAAGTCAAGCAAGAGCATCTCGTTCATTATATTGACTTTTTGTAGTATTTATGCTATTATATTTCAATGCAAAGTTTAGAGTTTAACACTCACAACCAACAACTAAAATCTGTCCCTACCAGCGAACGGAATCTTCGCCGTTCATTACTAAGAGGTTCTTCTGAACTTGAACGAGAACCTGTTGATAGGTCAAAATTCTTCACAAATGATGCCGAGTTAGACACTGCCGTCAACGGCCTCGCTACTTTATTTGTCGATAAAGATGCACAAGCCGACAGTCGCGGTGTTTTAAATGCCCCATCGTCATTAATAGAGCCAGGCGACGAACTTTACTATAGTGACATTCAAGCAATAGTTGCATCGAATAAGCCTATCGGTACCCGGCTTGATAGAATGGTAGCCAACGCTCGTTCTCAAAGAAAAAACCAAGCCCAATCAGAAGACTGGTGGGACCTCTTTTCTGATGAGAATTATTTTTCTCATAATGTTTTCCAACAGGACCCTACCGAACAAATTACTATTGGACGCGACCAAATTGAACCGGTAACTATATACAACTTTGGTGAAAAGCTCCGTCGACGCCATATAGAGGGCGTAATTGGCGCAGTCGCAGCGATGTCTGTTATGACCGACGGCTATACTCGCGCACTTACACCTTATATCGTTGTTCATGATGCCTTTAAAGAACAATATTTTCAACAAAGTAAAAGTTTCGATAGAGCCGCTGGCCGAGCATGGCAAGGTGAACCGTTTATCGAAGCTCGACGCTCATCTTTTGATGGCGCATCCACTGGTTCTGTGGGACAATCTTGGGTCTCACAACTTATTGGACACGAAATATCACACCAAATTGATGAGGCAGTGAGTGCAGGCTATCCAGAGTTTAGTAGCTATTTCCACTATATTGATACAAACCGTGACGGATTAATAGACTACGTAAAGCCACGGAGTAGCTTCTCAAGTGAATATGCTCAGCACCATATCAATACCTCTCGTCCAGTCAGGCAGTATGGCTATACCAACAGTACCGAAGATTTAGCGACCGTCGGCGAAGAAGTTCCATTCGGCGGCGACGTTGATACGTTACGACACGATGCGTATATGAAAGTCATCGAGGCATTTAAGGAAAAAGGTCATAAGAAACATGGCGAAATGCAACCACTCCCCGATAAATTGAAAGTTGAAATTACACGTGGTGGCGAAATGACGTTGCCCGTTGCCCCTTCCCTCGCAAATCCAATTCGAATACGTGTTGAGAATGATAATATCGGACGTATTGGTGGTTTTTTGAAGCAGATTTTTAGCTAGACTAAATTTGTTAGGCATCGTTGCGATACTTGCATATTACATATAATATGCTATAATAAACATACATTTGTTGGACCTGCCAGCAACGTTATTTCCTAGATTGGAGAAAGCTGGAATGAAGGCTTACCTATTCCCTATAGCCATAATGAACTTCGTGTTTGTCCTACTGATGGTTTTCGGACCGCACGAGTTCGTGTACCCCGCTGTCTTTACGGCAATCATCCTGTTCTCGTACAGCATTACGACAAACTCGACCGACAGTCTGAAGTTGGTTGGTGGAATCTTCAACTTCATGGGCGTCGTCGCTGGCGGTTTGACTGGGGTTGAATCAGTCGAGTACATGGCTCTAATCGGGAGCATCTTTCTCCTTTCTGGATACATCGGCTCGTCGACGACGAAGAAGACGAAAAGCCGTTAAAGCCCATCGCCGGCGCATTGAGCATTTGAGCTCTGCGCTGTTGCGCATGGGCTCTTTTGCTATTTAAAGATTAGGATATAAAAAAGTCAGCTCTTCAAGTAGTCTTCGTATAAAAATTACAGGACGCTTGTAATATGGCATATTTATGTAAAATGTGGTATAATATATACGACTTCAAAAGGAGTTGTACCCAAACAAAGGAGCAAGATGTCCCGTTCGGACAATCTCGTATATGTCGAGAGAATCAAACCGCGCCTGAAACACGTCATCGCAGTTCAGCGTTTGACGCTGGAGGATGCCGTTCTGGGCGGGTTCGAGAAGCCGAGTCGCGTGGCCAATCCGGAGAGCGTTTCGAAACTGTTTCGACAGTGGATGCAACTTCTCCGTAACCCGGAAAACTATAGTGGCTACCTGCTCGACGGACGGCTGGTGGGTTTCATCAAGCAGAACTACGCCAACGCCGCTGACCGTGTACCGTCCCACAAGGACGAGCCGGACAACGAGTGGGCCATTTTCGGCTTGGTTGCGTCTCATCATCTGTTCGAAGAACAGAAGGAAGCTATCCTCGTCGGCCTGCTGCTACGCACCTTCGAGAACCGTGCTACTGGCGAACCACAAGCGGTCAACGTCGCCATTCATGAGCGTGACCCGCTTCTGCCTATCGCCCTCCGTTACGGATTCGTTCCGGTGGGTGAACTGGCCGAAGTGCCAGGTGCGCCCGGTCTCGAGCAGCAGTACTACCGCCGTCCAGCATCCAAATAACGGGTACGCCCGCCGAAAAGGTTTGAAGAAATTCTTCTTCACCGCTTCGGCGGGCCTTTTCTTTGGTAAAATTTTTACATATGTGGTTTTATGTAGCCACCATCTGTTTATAAGGGCAATATGCCGCTTTGACATAAACCCTATAATAATATTTAATACAATCAAATGCATACCCAACAAAACTTTTTTGTGTACCGCCCCCTACTTCCGGAAAGCGAATCTCGCCTGCGTTCGCTACAGGAAAATTACTCATCAGTACCTTCTTTTGAACCAGTTGAAAACCCTCGCATTCCAATCCTAACCAGCCAGACATGGGAAAATATTGAATACGCAAAACTAGTTTCTATTATTAATAAAGCACCTGATGTATCGAAGAAATCCTTTGATAGTGAAATCATAAAAGCCGAACTTGGCCCTGCTATAAGAGATATGACCCGTCGTGCAATTAACCTGGTGATAAGCGATGGCGATGACAACCATTTTTTAGAAGAACATAAAATCTTCAAGGCAGCTGGCTTAAGGGCAGATAAAACTTTGTACGTACGTCCATTTACTGAACCTTACATAACGATAGGATATTTAAATGGTGCAGACGCCGTCGCTACATTGTTAGACAGTGCGAAGGCATTGGTTGGCCAAACGGTAAGCATTGGGACTACGGAATCAAGTGTAGGCAAAGTAGATACTCGTCCTCCAGCAGAACGTATTGTAAAAGAGCCAAGAAAAATAACAATCACCGAATCAGTACGAACAGTTACGCCAGGTGGAATTCCGCCAGGACTGTTGAACAGTATTCGCCCGCGAGAATAATAAAATAAGAAATGTTTGGGATTACACGACTATGACACTCGAATTAAATGAAGAAGCGTGGAGAGATTTTCAAATACTCATCAATATGTATTTGGATTCATCCGAGAAGATATTACAAGAAGATAAGTACTTGGTTCCGATAGCTGCGTTTTTAAATGACGGACAGCCGCAGTTTCAGGCAATCTCAATGGAAGATACGACGTCGGGAATAGATACGAAAGAGCACCTTACTCACTATCGAAAGTATCTTAGTAATATGCCTGAAAATACCCAAGCCTGTATTTTGGGGTATGATATAAAAATTCAATACGAGAATTATAATGACGCGATTGCAATTGAACTACAGCATTCAAATGGAACTCATCAAAAAATGTTCGTCCCCTACAGGTTCAGCGGTTTATTCAAAAACAAGCTTGAGATGGGCCAATCGAAGTTGGTAGACGAGTCACTCGAGCCGATTTTAAATAGTGCTTCTAATAATTAAGCTCACATTAAACCGTAAGTTGTATAATTAAGTATATAAATTGAGGAGGACATTATGACCCACAAGCTCAACCCTTATTTAACATTTGGCGGCGATGCCCGCGAAGCAATGGAATTTTATGAGACGGTTTTCGGTGGCGCACTCACCCTTCAGTCTTTTAAAGAAGCCGGCATTGCGCAAACACCTGACCAAGAGCACCTTATTATGCATGGTGAACTTATTACAAACGACGGCATGACAATTATGGGTTCTGATGACCCTGAACTTATAAGTAGCCCTGCGAGTGTTGCCGTGAGTGGCGATGACCAAGATGTCCTTACTGCTTACTGGGATAAGCTGAGTGTTGGCGCAGCAATTATTGCACCATTCGAAACGGCACCTTGGGGTGATACTTTTGGTATGTTGACCGACCAATTCGGCACTCGTTGGATGGTGAACGTCGTTTTGCCAAAAGCTTAGCCATATAAAAAGGCCTCCACCATGGAGACCTTTTTATTAAATTGTCGTAACAATCTTATCTTTAACCTGTTTTGGTTTCTTAACAGCTTTCTTTGCGCCAGTACCTTTAGACATAATAATGTGTCCTTTCGTTATATATCTATTATAGCAATAAAAGCAGAGGCTCGTATATGTCGAGATATGAAAAGTGCCCCAACCGTATTACTACGGAGGGGCACTTATCCCACGAACATGAACTTGAGAGGTTACGCCTTGCTGGCGACCATGCCAAGGGTGGCATCGCTGTGGTTGCCGGTGGCGACAACAACGGTGGTTCCCTTGTTTCCAGCAGCGTCGCGAACGGCGTTGTTGGTGTCGATGGTCTTCAGAAGGTCGAGCGCTTGTCCTGCCGTGAGGCCGGTCTCGCCAACCATCTCCTTGATTGCAGCGGCATTACCCTTTGCAATCTTGTCGCGGTTCTTGACGTACGCCTCACCAGAGATGGCGAGCGCTTCACCGTCGGCTGTCGCCTTGGCAACGCGCTCGATTCTGATGGCTTCACCGTTCGCCGTGGCGGCCTGCTGTGCCTTCTTGGCGACGGCGACGCTGTTGTAGGCGATCTGCAGCTCCTCGGGGAGTTCCGGGTTGTCGATGACGACCTGGAGGACCTCGAAGCCGTAGCTCGTGATGGTTTCACCGTTGGCCGACAGCACGGCATCCTTGATGGTGTCGCGGTCGGTGAAGATGTCGTCGAGCGTAATGGTCGCAGCCTTGGCTTTGACCTCATTGCTGACGAGTGCCTTGATGGCGTCTTCCGGCTCCATGACCTCGTAGACAGACGTGCTGGCTTCCCCGGGGATGACCCTGAGGAGCACCACGACCGGCAAGATGACCATCTGGTCGTCTGCGGTCTTCACGGTGCTCTTGACGTTGATGCTGAACTGCTCCAGGTCGACGCGGTGCACGATCTTCTCGAAGAACGGGATGACCAGGTGGAAGCCGGCGCCGATGCTACGGTTGTAGCGGCCGAGTCGCTCGACGATGCCGACCTCCTGCTGCTGGATGACCTTGGCGGACATCACCAGAAGGATGATCAGGATGCCGAGCACGACCAGAAGGCCGAAGTTGGAGAAGATGCCTGCGAAGAAGTCGCCGATGAAGTCCAGCGGGTTGCCCGAGCTGGGGGCTTCAGCGACGCTGACCTCCTTGCAGTACTCTGTGTTCCACGTGCCGTTCTGTTCGATACATTCGTCGTACGTCATATTGTTAAACCTCTCGGTAGATGCTCGAATGAGCGTGGGATGTACTTTCAAACAAAGTCTGAATCTTATATATTATAGCACTTATGGTAAAATAAGTCAATATACCTCCATATCTAATTAAGGATATGTCAACGAATAACAGATTAAAGGAGTTAGGCTTTTTTCAGTAGTTTCGTCATCATTACATTTGCAACCGCTACCGTCGGCACTGCGAATAACGCACCCGGGATACCTGCAAGTAATGAACCAATCGCAACTGCAAACACGACTGCGAGTGGGTGGACGTTGACAGCCTTCCCTACTAAGAACGGTTGCAGCACGTGGCCTTCGATAAGCTGAACAAGAAGTACGACGCCAATCATAATGAGGGCAATCACCCAGCCGTTAAAGAACAGCGCCAAGAGTACTGCGATTGAACCAGTAATAATCGCACCAACAACAGGAATGAATGAACCAAGGAATACTAATACGGCAATAGGAATAGCGAGTGGCACGCCAAGAATTAAGGCACCAAGCCCGATACCGATTGCATCAACACCAGCAACGGCAATTTGAGATTTCACAAAACTAATGAGCGTATTCCAACCGCTGAAGCCGGCATCAAGTAGTTTGTCGCGAGAGGTCCGTGGAAAAAGGCCGACAAACCATTTCCAGATATTCTTGCCGTCTAACAGTAGGAAGATGATAGCAAAGAATGCCAAGAAAATACCGGCAAAGATGTGCCCAGTAGTGCTACCGACAGATGAAATAAGCCCAGCACTCAACAAATCTGAATTTGTTTGAAGTGAGGTAATAAAACCGTTAATAGAATTTTTGACATCATCCCCGTTAATACCGAGCGGGCTATTTGCCAGCGTTGTACTGAGGTCTTGCAATGATGATTGGAACCTATCACGTAGTTCAGGGTAGGCATTTCGTGTTTGGGTAACAACAACGAACATAAGCCCAGCTACGATAACTGCGAATGCAAGCAAACTAATAGCGACTGCGAGCCCCTTCTTAACTCCTGCCCTCGTAAGCCGAGTGACGAGTGGGAATAAAAGTGCAGTAACTAGCAACGCCACGATAAATGGAATAATAATTACTTTCAGTTGAATGATAACAAAAATAATGAGCGCTACGAGTGCGGCAATGGCGACAATACGCCAAGACCAGCCGGCGGCTTTGTCGAGAGGGTGTGTAGATGAGAATGGTTTCTTAATCATCCTCTTAGTATAGGGGGTACGTATATTACGTCAAATTGACTTTATTGACATAAAATGCTATAATAAACAAATTATGGATAGAAAAGAAAAGCTTCTCCTTTCCAATGAACAGATACTGCGCAAAATCGAAGAGCGTAGCCTGTTTTTTGATAAACTTCCTGCAGTTTCGCAAGCAATGACAATCATAGCTTTAAGTAGTCAATTAACGACATTGGCTTTCATTAACGGACCGGCAGCAATTAATGAAATACGCAACGACATCAAGCCAGCTGGCCCCTATTCTTTAAGTGAAACCGAACCAGGCCATAAAGAACCTCAAGAACCGGTCCCGGCATATGGCTCGGATGCAATTCACCTCAGTGATGATTTGGATGGTTTATTAGGTACGAGCGGATACGCAGTTTTTATTGATAGGGAGCGTTTGTCTGCTGACTATCGTCCAGACGACGTCGTTATCGTCCAGCAAGAAGACAAGACGATAGATGGAGAGAAACATACTTCTGGCACTATATATACGGCAGATGGTGTATATACTCAGGATGAGAAAATGGAATTATTAGCTGATGCCGGTATACCGCTTCCTTACTTTGAATCTGTTGTTGGTACTGCTGGTGGTGAAAACTCTCTTGCAGAACAAGCAGTATCCTACAGCTATGCGCAAATTAATAGCGGCGGTACTGTACTTCATAACGACGAACCGTCGATTGTGACTGTTGATAGGTACCATGTTGAGGCCGACGGTTCTGTGACACCTGTTTCGCATAATTCCGTTGAAGCTGAAATTGTTAATAATGCAGAGTGCGATTTTAGTGACCAGGAATACTCAACCGAAGTTGTTCTTATGTACGACCAGCGTGATGTCATTTGCCAAGCACTCGAAGAGTACGCGGAAATTCTCCCTGACGATTATTCTGTTCGTCTAGACGCCGTAGATTCAAAAGCATCCAAGAACGATGCTGCTTTTCATGGAAGTAAGACAATACAACTCACCTACCCTTATGTCGGAAGAACAGAGGTTGAAAGTGACGATTTACGCCGAACAACCTTGCACGAAATATTTCACGCAGCATATGAATACCAAGTACGAGCAGAACCGCTTTTAAGAATTAAGCTCGATACAATTCATACTGGTGTCCTTGATAGTTCCGACTATCGAATTCCTTCAAGCGAAGAGCTTACAGAGGGGTTGACGCCAACCCTACAAAAAGCTGAAAAAGTGATTGGGATTATTACTGAATCTGAATACATTGGCCCAGATTCTAATTCTGGCCACCCATGGGACAACGCAACCGAGATGCTGTCATCTACGGCGGTTGTATTAGCATTTTATCCGCATGAGTTTATTGAGAATTACGAGCAGCTTAACGATACACAAAAACACGCCATCCGTGATGACGTGTCTGCAACGTTTGAGTTAATTGAGCGGTTTGATGCGCCTGTGGAATCAATTATTCCACAGTATGACCTGATTGTTGAGAAGCTTGGGCTTTAAGCTGCGACATCTTTAGGTTGCTGTTTCTGCGCCCTATCGTATGATCGACCAGCTGTATTACCAGCCCGATTTGCTTCGCGTCCATTGCGTCGCACTTCCCTCTTCAAGCCGGTTATTGCGCTATCAACGACAAATGATTCCATATGTTTTGATTCGATATAACCAATATTTTGGCTGAGGCTATTTTCCCACGCAGTGAGTGCTTTTGGTGCACCGACTACTTGTTTTTGCTCATTCCAGTCTGTTGGCCAGGTATTTGCATTGATTTTTTCTGCACTTTTAACGGCTTTATCAATGAAGTTTACGTACTCACCGTTAGCTTCAGCATTTTCGATAATCGTCTGGGCTTCTTTAGCGTACTCAGCTTTGGTCCGTGCGGGGTCTTCTGCCTTCGCCATAACGTGGGCTTTTTCAGGATTAGTGATGAATGATTTAGGTATTTTTTCGCTCATTTTTTGTTTTCGTTTAAGTTATTACAGCTATAATACTTGATTATTGATGAAGTGTACAATAGCCCGCGCTTACCCCGAGAGCAGCTATTGTAATTTTTAGCATTTTGTGCTATAATACACTTTGCGTTTTATGCTCACTATCACTAGTCGGCTTAAAGCTGCACATTAACAAGCTGTATGTGAAAAATGTGTAGTGCTGAGGTTTAAATAGAGAAGTTTTTTGTCTGTTAATATCTCAGCACTACCCCTCAAACTCTCTCAAAAAGGAAGAAGGCGCTCCATGATTTGGGCACTACTTATTAGTGCCACGGTTGTCGCAGCGATTGGACTTGTAGCTAAGTTGGTTGGGCCTTTGTTCCTTGATAAGGAATATTGGCACATCGACTGGCGTGAGTTCGTCGCTGGACTTCTCGTGGCGTACCTGGCAGTAACACCGTTGGTGTTCACTGTCGGTAATGCTTTGTCTACAGCAGACGCACTGCGGTACGAAGAGTTCTACAACGGCGTCGAGACGGCTGCAACCAGCAGCTCTCAAGACTGCCGCCCTGGAACTTCAGGAAACAGTTCGTCTGCCGGACATAGTAACTGTCGGTATGAGTACAACACCGGACAGACCTACACCTGGACCGAAATCTACTACGTCACGGTCACAAAAAGTGATGGAAATGGCGGGACGACCACCTCAAGCGAGATGCGAACCCGCTCTGTCACCGACTACATCTACAACCCGTACGCCACGAAGGAATACTCCTACGCCATCGCCGATTCACTTGGCAAGGGCTACGGTTTCCCTGGTGTGTACGTGAAGGACGGTGAAGGCTACCAAGGTGGCGAGCTGCCCGCGGACCTCCCTCGTGGAGATCCAAAGGAATGGCTCGAAGCCAAGGAACGTCTGGCCGAGGGAAATCCTCGGCCAGTGACTGCCCTGTTCTCCTACGACAACTACATTCTGGCCGCCAATGACGAGATGCTCAAACCGTATAGCGAAGACGTCGAGCGGTACCTGGAAGAAGGAATTCTTCCAGACCACACTGCAGATATCGGCGCCGACCCGCTGCATGGTTTCAACGATTTGTTTGCCGATAAGGTGAGCTTCGTTGGCGTCGAGGTTTCAGACGAAGAAGCGTGGCAGGAATCTTTGATGTCCTTCAACGCGGCTCTCGGCTCGGAACTTCGGGGTGACCTGCATCTCGTGCTCATCGACACGTCGCTGGTTGATAGCCCGACTGACTACTTGAACGCGCTCAAAGCACACTGGCTTAGTGATGACTTCGGTCGTCGCGCCATTGCGAAGAACGCAATTATTGTGGTTGCCGGCGTTAACGGTGACACGGTCGAATGGGGCATGGCCTCAACGGGTATGCCGTTTGGAAATGAAGTGATGCTGCGAGGCATTATGAACTTCCTCCCGGACACGCCTCTCGACCCTGCTCAGGTTATTGGGACGCCGCACACCGTCCATCCGGAAACGGACGGCGACGTGCAAGTCACCATTAGCGACACACCAGGTGTGCTCGAACGAGTTGTCCTCAAAGACTTCCCGTTCGCGCGTGCTTGCATGGACTGCGTCGAGGAAGACGGTGAGATTGGCTATGCTGATCTTGTCGCCGAAATCGAACCTGAACCGTGGCAGTGGGCAATTATGATTGTTGTCATCGCTATCTTGTCGAGTGGCTGGTGGTTTCTCGCCGGAAACTTCGAACTCTTCTTCTGGCTCCCCGGTTTCCGCAAAAGCGCATCGAAAGAAGAAGAGCCCCCGTACGAGTCGTATGACCTGTACGGAACAAGCTTCAAAGTCAAAGACCGACGACGCAACCCGCGTGGTCGTGACAAGTACCGCTTTTAGAGAGGAAATACATTCATGAATGAATGGATCAAGAAGAACGCTGCCCTATCGGTAGTAATCGGAGTCGTAGGCCTCGGCCTCATCGGGCTTCTCATCTACTTCCTTGTCGCGAGCTACACGCTCTCGATCAAGAACCAAGGTGAGCGCTACGAGCAGGACCTCACGCAGGCCTACGGCAAGTCGCTCAACTCGTTGTCCACCTGCCTCGACCAGGGACAGGTGGCTGCTCAGGTAACTGAGCGCGAGTACGAAGCCCTCAAGGAAATCCTCGTCGGAGTCAGCGCCGCCCGTTACACGGATGGCAATGGCGAAGACACGGACGCTTCCAACGTCATCGGCGGTGGTCAGCTGTTCTCGGCGGTTGTCGAGAACTACCCCACCATCGACCAGCGCAGCTGGCAGAACCTGCAGACAATCGTCGTCGGGTGCCGTGACGAGTTCCAGGGTCGTCAGGACAATGTCCTGTACATCGCTGGCAACTACAACAAGTGGATCGTTTCCGACGACGTCTTCAACGCCGGCATCAAATCCGAATTCCCTTCGGATGAGCTGAAGGTGCAGACCGCCGACGGCACGACCCTCTACGGGCAAGCAGCGTACGACCGCATCACGCGCGTCGTCTCGGTGGAGCAGGCCAACATGGCCTTCGAATCCGGCGAGTTCGAAGAGCAGAAACTCTTCGGAGAGGACTAACACATACAGCGTCGCACTGACGTGACTCGATCACGGTTAGTGCACCCCGCGTTGGGTGAGGCCGGTCAGATTTTGACCGCCTCCCCTTCGCGGGAACGTATCCGGAAATAATTTCAGTTCCGCTGATGAGTCGTTAGACGACGAAATACGTAACAATCCTTAAACTCTTATGCTTATATTTCTTTTCTGAGTATTTTGTTAAGATAAGTTTATGGAATTTCTTGGCACAATTGCCTTCTTAGTATTTATTATTTTGTTTGTTCGACTTGTTATAAAAACTCGAAAACGTGACGCAACTTTACGAGTCTCAAGCTTAACAGAAGACTTACCTCAAAACCCCGATATTCAGACTGTCGCTCGCCCGCTTTCTTACGTTCACTCACCGGTTGCAAAAAGGAATGAAGGACTTGTTCCAAGACCATCTTCTAACGCAGAAGAGGCTGAAGTTTATGTAACGAGGGCACTGTCAGTATTGGGTAGTAACTACATTATCTTCACGAACTTGATTATTAGAAAACCAGGTTTAGTGCAGACTGCAGAAATTGATCACTTGGTAATTTCACCATTTGGCATTTTTTGTATAGAGACAAAATCTCATGTTGGTAGTGTCTATGGCAGTGCTGCCGAGCCAGAATGGAAGCAGTATCTTCAGGGTACGGGATATCCTTTACGTAGCCCGCTTTTCCAAAACGGTAATCATATAAAAGCACTCAGAACGTTGCTTGATGGCAAGCTGAAATCCAAAATTCACAATATTGTAGTATTTCCGAATATATCGAAATTAAAAGTGAATAGCCCACTCGTATTTACTCGATGTGAAGATATCGTCGCTTTGATTGATAAACATAGAACTATCGTTTATTCGAACAAAGAAATGGCTGACATTGTTTATTTGCTAGCTCGGTACACACATGACTATGACAAGTTGCAGGATGAGCATATACAAAATGTAACTCATTATATGAATAGGTAATAATATATGGAAACTTCTAACTTAATTATTGCGACACTCGTGCTGGTGCTTATTTTTGCTCTATCAAAACTCTTCAAATCCTCATCTCAAAAACGCAAAGTATTCAAAAACAATACCTACTCCTATACCGCCAAAGACTCATTAATGACCCGCACCGAAACCGAATTCTTCATTAAACTCGAACGTGCCGTGAGTGAGAGATATGTAGTCTTTCCTCAAGTTCACCTCTCTGCCTTACTAAGTCCTCAAGCTCAAAGTAGAGATTGGCTATACGCGTTTCGTCATATCAACGGCAAATCTGTCGACTATGTTCTATGCGATAAAACCACCCTCCGTCCTACCTATGCAATTGAACTCGACGATTATACACACGATAAAGCTGACCGTAAAAAGCGCGATGCTGAAGTAGAACGTATTTTCGACGAGGCTGAACTGCCACTTGTTCGCTTCCGCAATAAAGATGTTTCCGAAGCTGAAATAATTAAAGCTTTGATTAACACGCGTAAGCTTTCTTGATAGTGAATTTGTTATAATAATAGCAATGAAGCAAACGACTGGCCAAAAAATATTCATAGCTACTGGAATTGCATTCATTGTGCTTGCGCCATTCATCTCTTATTTTCTTACATGCCCAATAGCGAGATTCTATTGCGATACTTTTGCAGTCGATAAAATTGGGTGTGGAATTTTTTACCTCCCAATAATAATAGTTGCAGTATTCTCTATTCCTGCAATTGTTGGTAGTCTTTTGATACTTTTATCTTTCAAAAAAATAAATAATTATTGAAACAGAAAGCCCACGTCCTAAACGCGGAGCTCCCTGTGGTGCTCGACACGTGTAGACGTGGGTATTTGGTTGTTGGAAATTATGCACCCTCCTGATATTCCCGGAATCGATGCCGGCTGAGGGGTGTCGACTTGATGAATGCGTCGATGGGTCCGTTGAAGATTTCTTCGAGGTTGTTGGTCCGAAGAAAGTCTCCATGTACTACGACGACTCGCTTGCCGAAACGGTTGCGAAGCGTCATCGAGCCCGGCACCATCTTCTGCACGAAGCCCTCGGCGATTCTGCGCTTCGTCAGTGTGTTGACGAAAAGCACGCGCATTCCCAGCTTGATGTCACTCAGTTCGAGCGCGTTAATGTTGGCGCGCCTGTCAGTAAACAGTATGGGATAAGCTGGTAGCCCTTCCCTTGGGTCGGTTGCCATGATGCTCCTTTGAACAGGTTCGACTAGGGTTTCTAGTTCGGTATACTATATAACATAGTTACAAGTATTGCTACATTTATGATATAGTAAACATGCTTTTAAGGTGGACATTAAAGCACATTGACAGAGTTTAATTCATTGAGCCGATTCCTATCTAGGGAGAAACGTGGTTACTGAAACGAAAGATCGTATTAATAATTCACATTCCTTGCCCGAAGCGGCAGCGCTGCTGACGGATGGTATCTACGTCGTAGTCAAGTTCATGGGTCCCCTTCTGCAAGAACTGGGTGACCAGGCTGAGTACGCCGTGCAGGTGATGGACCGCAAGCGTTTGTACGGCACGCGAATCATTCAGTTGTATCGGCTGTGCAATAACGACGTGGAGCGGTTCAAGTACCACCTGTACGTCGAGCTTCCCAACCAGGAAACTGGCGAGATTGCCGTGTACGGCAAAACGTACGTCGACGTCGACCCTAACACGAAAGAAGGACACGCGTTCTTCGAACGACGACAGTACTGGCGCCCCGGTGACTTCTGGGGATTGCTGAACCCGCCGACGCAGCTGGCCTACGACTATCCGATTATCTAACTTGAGAGGGTGGGTTCGCTCACCCTCTCAGCTGGATACTTCTCATTTCTATTCCGCTCATGTATACTAATCTACTTGCGCAACACTGCGTACGTAGAATGAATTGAGTACATTTCGTGGAAATTAAACAACCTGTCAGCACAAGTGAGCAAAACCGACTTGTGGATGATTGGTTCGACAGACGTCCGGTAAAGCCGGCCGTGTCGAAGCCGTTAGTAATGTTCATCGTCCCTTTTGCACCGAGGGAGCGTGAATGGCAAGAATACGAATTGGCAATGTCTGCCTGGCGATTGGAAGTAAGAACCTTTTTCAAATGGTGGCCCACAAACGAACATGTAAGCGAAGTTCTACGAAAGTCCGCTAAGGACACTCACGTCCTGTAACCTGTATTGAGCGAAAGCTCTGCAGTTTGCAGGGCTTTTTCTTTTGATTTTCATTCCGCTTATATTTATAATAAGTATGTTGATATTTCGTCAACACACTTCGCATATCCGAAGCGCCCTTTTAAGGAACGGAGTTTGACGATGCAACTGCTCGTCGATAACGATGATATTATTCAAGCCGCACTTGGCAACAAACGAGTGAAGGTATTTCCTTCCCTCACTCCGCAGCAGTCGGTCACTTTCTTCGAAGGTGCCCTGCACCAGTTCAGCAAGGTGGCCACCACTGACTTGTCGAGATATCTCGAATACAAGACGGTCGAAGACCACAACCCGGGCAGTAAAACGCGGCAGTCTGAGGACAACCTTACATCGGCCACTCGAGTTGCTGCTCTCGGGAAGTTCATGATGAGCGCTGAGGTTGCAAAGCGTTGGGGAAACTTCTCAGTTAACCACGTAGGCAGTCGGGTCAGTGCACGGCTGTTCATGGACCACGCCAGCAACTTGCTAATTGTTGCAAGGTACCAAACCAGCGTGCACGAGGTTGAAAGACGCATTTTCCAATGGCTTTCCCGCGAAAACCTCGAGGAGCTGTTCGAAGCTGATTCGTTCCTGTTGCCTACTTTGGTGCGGGAGCTGAAAGACACCGCCATGCGCGCGAAGGCACTTGCCCAGGTGCGCGTGGATTCACTCAACGCCCTAGAGGCAAAGTTCGTCGAACTGGGCGACATTCTGGACATGACAGAGAAGTGAAAATACCCTCCTTATGCGTTAGCACGAGGAGGGTTTCACATGTTATTTAGCGAGTTCTTTAAACTGCATTACTGCAGACAGGCTCGTCTTACTATCTATAAGTGAACGGTTCAACCCATCACCTGCATAAAAACTATTCTCAGGCATTTCTCCAATAATCTTCGGTAAGGCCGCCCACTCTTTCGATAACTGATGCGCAAAATCTTCAGCTGAAAGTTCATTCTTAACAAACCTAATAGACCCGCGACGCTCCATGAGTGTAATAGCTAATTTGTCTTGCAATTTTGTATCGAACTTCTCGTTTGTAGTGAGGTTTAATTCTTCAACTAACCCTAAAAGTGTCGGGCGAATAATTTGATAGCGACCTACTGCGCTACTAGCATTACCTTCAGCGACAAAGCGTTTTTGCCAGGCAAGCACATCAGCAATTGTCATGGTAGTGAAATCGATGTCTTTATTAGCCACGTTGCTAAAGTATGCGTTGTAATTACCTTGGCTCTCACCTTTAGCGATGACTTCAAGCAGTGGATTGTATGCGGCTGGCGCAATAGCGTTTCGTGGATGCATGATAGCCCATAGTACTACGAGTGCAAGAATAAAAACACCAGCAAAGAGGGCGTTACGTTTCGTGAACGTACGTCGAAAATATTTCTTAATTTTACGTATCGATGCTTTTCGAGTCATATACTCCCCTCCTTCTATTTTAACGGATTTCAGCAGACGAAGCGTTAGTTTGTTAGAATGAAGATATGAATATTGATAAAACTACCGACTCACTCACTACTGGAATTTATTGGCGTCAAAACCTATGGAACGGCGCAGCTACTGTACCGGCCATTCTAAAACTAGAAAACGGCATCCTTTCTGCACGTTCAGCAAAGAAAGAGATTTTTTCTGCTGACATCGAACTCGTTAGCGTTCGATTCTCTGCGTTTGGAACAATGCTTATTTCTGTAGACGGAAAGCAATATGACTTTACCGCTGTTGGTTCTGGGGTATCACCTGCTTTTACTGAAGAAATGGTACAAGAAGTTGAAGCGAAGACAGTCGAATCGAACACAACTGTTACACGTATCGGTGCGTTACTAAATATCGCTGGTGCTGCAACCGGTGTCGCTGGTGGCCAAGTTGCCGGCGCATCTGCAATGGGCGCTGCCTACTTCTCTGGCCTGAACGCCTTTAAGGTTTGGCGCGATGTCTTTACAGCTGCTGGCGTTATTGGTGCTAAAAGTGTAAAGAACTTCAAGAAATCTGCGGCGATTATTTTCATCTCAATCGTTGTTGTTGTGTTCGTTCTAGTAGCTGTATTGTCTACTATTTCTAACCAATAAAACCATGCACCAGGTGTCCCGTGACACCAACAACTGCAACACCTAAAAGCAAAAAGACCGGTTCCCAGTTGAACAAGGTCTTTTTGTTATGGTTCTCGTGGAGGGATGGAATGATATCGCTGAGCGCTACATATAGCAAGAAGCCAGCGCTCAGTCCAAAAATAATACCAAGTGGAAGTGTTTCAGTTTGACCGATAAAGTACGTCGCGATAGCTGCAGCGGTTGCAACAAGTGAACTGAAAATATTCACCATAATGACCCGGCGTCGTGACATACCCTTTGAAAGTAGAATGCCGAACTCCCCTACTTCTTGCGGAATTTCATGGGCCGCAACGGCAAGTGTGGTGATGATTCCGGTTGGAATGCTAATCATAAAGGCGGCTGCAATTGCTACACCGTCAAGGAGATTGTGGACAGTATCACCAATAATTAATAACGGCACTGCTGGGCTTTTTTCACCGTGTTGATGGTGATGGTGGAACCAGCGAATGAAACGCTCTGCCATGAAGAAAAGTAAAATTCCGGCGAGTGCGGACATCATGACGGTATCTGGTGAATTGTGCTCCAGGCCTTCAGCGAATAAATCTAAGAATACTGCAGCGAGTAATGCGCCGGCAGCAAATGGCATAGCGTGTTTTGCAAATGATTGTGATAACTTTTTGTTAAGCAGTAGAATCATTGCCAAACTAAGTGACAGCAAGCCACCAATTAAACTGAAAATAATAATATAAGAAAGAATGTTCACTGTAATTAGAATACCGTATGTAGTTTATGTTTGCACCTATAAAAAGAGGGCCGCTTTCGCAACCCTCCTTTGTATGCTGTTGTACTAAACGAGCTGTGGTTCTTTCGCAAGAACTTCGTCGATAGCTGTAGCGATTTGTGTCTTCACACTTGTTTCATCAAGGATAGAACCGTCTGGATTCAAGTCTTTCATGAAGATAAGTTGAGCGATGTCGTGTTTAACATCAGCCTTTAGGAAGTCAAGAACTTCGCGAAGGGTTTCAACTGCAAGTGAACCACCACTCCAACCGTAGGCTACGGCTGTTGCTGGCTTTTCGTTCCATTCAGCACCGAGTGAGTCGATAGCATTCTTTTGGATAGCGGTAAGTTCGTGGTTGTATTCAGGTGTGATGAATAGAACACTGTCGCTTGCCTTAACAAGTTCGCTCCAAGCGATAACTGCTGGATCTGTGATTGTGTAATCAGGTGACATTGGTGAGTTTTCATTGTTGAAGAATGGCAGGTTTAATTCTGCAAGGTCAGCAACAGTAACTTCGTGGCCTTCACGGCTTACGAGGTCTTCTTGGATGTAGCCAAGAACTTTATCGGCAACACGGCCTGGACGGGCGCTTCCTATAACTACGAGGATTTTTGACATGAGTAATAACTCCTTAAATTATTTTTTAACAGGATATAAAGACGTTATTTTTTACAAAATTTAACAGGCATTTATACTATTTCAAGTATAGCATATTGCTATATATTGTATAGTACTTTACTGATTTATCTAAAGATTATTTTCCCCAAGGGCTGTGGCTCTCGTTGCTGTGGCCAGGGTTTTGCGCTTGTTGGCTAGCGTGGAGTGCGCCTATGTATCCAAATACACCCGCTGGAGCAATACTTGCACCAGGGCCTGGGTAAGTGTGCCCCATCAAACTGGCAGTGTTATTACCTGCGGCATATAAGCCTGGAATAACCGTGTTGTCGTCACGAAGTACGCGTGCAAACTCGTCGGTTACAAGGCCACCTTTTGTACTTAAGTCACCTGGATAAAGCTTCAATGCGCGGAAGGGGCCTTTTTCAAGTGCGCCCAAGTTAGGGTTTGGTTTTACAAGCGGGTCTCCGTAATATCGGTCGTAACTTGTGCGGCCACGTTCGAAGTCTTTATCAACACCAGTCTTTGCATAGCCGTTGAATGTCTTTACGGTTGCGAGGAAGGCTTCTTTATCAACACCCATTTTATCTGCTAATTTAGCGAGAGTTTTTGCTTCAATTAATTCACCTTGGGCCATAAGTTTTTTCTTAGCACCAGGAATAATGAGGCCACTACTTAAAAAGTGGGTCGTGTGACGGTGGTCGCTTACAAGCCATGATGGCAACGCTTTACCACCAGTCTTCTTGTCGTGCTCGAGTAAGTGGTGTCCAAAATCAACGTAGCTTTCAGATTCATTTAAGTATCGGTTCCCTATTTGGTCAACAACAATGCTCCACGGGTCAGAACGTTCGTTCAAAATAAACCCATGCTGGTCTTTGCCGTCTGGGTTGATTGAGGTTGCACCCCACCAAGCGTCTTCCATCATCGCAACGGCGCCACCAGCTTTTTGGCCAGCTTCAATACCTTCGCCAAGTTGACCAGCCGGAGATGCCGACCAGCCTGGTACGCCTTGGTATTTCAAACGCCACTCTTTATTGTGGCTAAACCCACCAGCAGCAAGCATAACGCCACGACGAGTTTTGATACGAATAAGTTTGCCGTTTTTCTTAACGCTTGCACCAACAACGTGACCATCTTCAATAATAGGTTCCATAATTGGAGTATTAAGCCATACGGGAACGCCTAATTTAATGTGTGCAATGTGCATTAAGTGGCTCGCAAGTGCTGCGCCCATTCCAACTGGTTTTTGGCCTGTACCTAAGTAACCAATGGTGCGGAACACAAATTGTGCCCCACGAATAAATCCACTTGGTGTAGACCATGCGCGTGACAACAACCAAACGTCATCATTACGAATTGGAGCAGGAATACCGCCTTCGCGCTTTAGCTTGCCCCATTCCCCTAGTTTACGCATGTTAAATGGCATTGGTTCAATGCTTCGTCCAACCATGCCACTTGGAAGGTCTGGGTAATAATCTGGATACTTTTTAGCGCGTGCCCACTTAATACCGTTGTTTGAGAGCATATTTAAGTATGGTGCAATCGAGTTAATAAATGCCCATTTGCGCTTTTCGCTTGTCCACGGCCCAAGGTCGCCAATGGTAGATTGTAAGTAGTCGAAAGCGCGTTCTGGTGAATCTTGCTCGCCATCTTTAATCATCAAAGGGTTGTTTGGCACCCAAAGGCCACCACCTGAGATAGCTGTAGTGCCGCCCCACTTGTCCATACTTTCAATAATTAAGACATCAAGACCATTTAGCTTGGCGGTAATTGCGGCACTTAAGCCCGCAACACCACTCCCTGCAACTAAAAAGTCTACTTCGTAATCCCACTTCTTACTCATATGTACAGTTCCTTTGATTTGCATTAAATCTTACTGTCCACAGTATAAACCATAAACGGCATGATATACTCGAATTATGTTTAATTTATTTGCACACTCAGAATCAATGAAGGACATGGTTACCTTCGCACAAATAAAACCAGTTTTAGCAGGCCTCGTACTCATTATTATGGGCCTCCTTGTTATTGTTATTTACCTCGTAAATACATGGCAGCCAAAAAGCTTTACTGAAAAGCAAAAAACTGCAGCAGCAGCGAGCAAAAAGAAAACTACTAAAAAGTAGTTACGAACTTAAACTTACGTTTATACGCTGGTGTTATGCCGGCGTATATTCTATATGAAGAAGTGTTGCAAACATTCCAAGGAGTTTACTGACTTTGTTCGTTGATATTGTATTTGTGCTGGCAGTGCTCATTGCAACGACAACCTGCTGTTCAATTAAGTCTTCTTCTTCGGTTGAGGCTGGTTCGATGTCTTCAATTATTGGAACAAAGCCAGTGTGCTTTTCCTCTTCAGCTTCGGGTTCGGTGTTTTGTATTTGGGATTGCTCGGTTTCGGATAGTATTTCTGGGGTTTCCGACATAATCTCTTCAGGAGCTTCGGGTGTTTCTGTGATGAGTTCGTCTGCTGCAATCGGAACGTTAACTTCTAGTGCTTCTTCTACTATTGTTTCAATTACTGCGGGCTGTTCAATGTAATCTTCCTGCGTGGTCTGTACGACAGGCACTTGCTCTTCGGCTGGTTTTTCGACTGGTGCTGGTTCGACAACTTCAATTGTTTCTGGGCTCACGACAATAGGCTGTAACTGAACCTCTTGCTCTTGCAGAACTTTTGGTTCGGGCATCTCAACCATAGGTTCTTCGCGCACAATCATTTCTGGAATAGCAAAGGTATCAATAGGTGTCTCAGCTTCACTTTTTTGTTCGACAGGCAGGATGGGGTCAATATCGGGCTGTACTTCAGGTTGTGCAATTTCAGCCTCCACTTCGTGCTGAACATGTTCGTTTACAAATTCAGGTACTTGAGGGATAACCGTTATATCCTCGATAGCTTTTTCAACGACGACTTCTTCAGTAGTGAAATCAGGTGTTTTTGCAGGCATTTCTGGCTGAATCTTGGGCGTCGGTTCTGCCTCAACTTCAGGCATTACTTCTACCTGCTGCACTTCAACCGTTTTGAACGATTCCTTAACTTCAGGCTCACTATTAATAATTTCCGCTTTAACTACCTCGGGCGCTACTTCTTTTTCGGTAAGTGTAGGCTCTGTAACTGTTTTTGTCTCAGTTATACGAGTTTCTTTCGGCTCAGCAACTTGTTCAATTTCTTTGGTGTTTCGTTCAAAGAGTGTTTCTAAGAAAGACTTAAATTCTCGTGGTTCTGCGGATGGGGTATCGACTTCAACACTCTCGTTTTCTACAGACTCCGAGCCTTCAATGGTTTCAGCCGGAGTAATAAGATCATCATAAATACTCGGCATATCAAACATATCTCCTTCAGCAGGTTCATCAGTTTGTTCAAGTTCTGCTTTCTCGGCTTCTTTTTGCTCGGCGACGGCGCGGCCTCGTGCTCCCATCTTCAACATAATTCCCGCTTGTTCGAGCGACATTTGTCCGAGGATTGGGCACATTTTATGCGCCGTCTCAAGGTCTGGCGCATGTTCGACGGTTCCGTTCGCTCGGGTATATGTATAGCCTTCGTTTGATTGTGCTTCGTTCATTAATACCCCACCGTATTAAGCATTTATTGTACTTCGGGTGTTGCTTCTTTTAGTCCAACGAGATGTACTTGGACGTAATTTTGTAGAAAAGCTTGAGTTGTCGCAAAATCAGGGTCGTCGCGTTCTGTCGCATCAAGCCCAACAAGGTAATCGGTCGCGTGGTCACCGCATACATCGAGGAATTCACTGAGAGGCTTACCAGATTTTGGCATGATGTGGTTTGCTAAGTGGCCGAGTTCAAGGAGTTCGAGGTAATGCATACCCATATGTACGGGTTCACGCTCACTTTTGTTGATAGGTGTTGTTTCCATATTATCTCTAGAATATCAGCCTCACCTCATTTTGTCTAAGGCGCTTAAGTTCTTATTGGTTAAATATCCAAACCAAGCTATTATGTAAGAAGCATATGCGTAAAGATAAAAAAATTATCTTGAAGAGGGTGGCTCAGGTTCTTATCTCGAGCTTTGTTGCTATTGGTATTGTTGGCTTACTTGTTTTCGTGACGCAAGGCCGTGACATGCCGGTGCTCAATACGCACGGAACAATTGCCAACCAACAAAAAGATTTAATCATTCTGGTATTCGCGCTCGGTATGTTGATTGTCATTCCAGTTCTTACATTGTTATTTGTGATTGCCTGGAAATCACGTGCAACCAGCGCTAGGGCGAAAGAAAAGTACGACCCAGAGTTCGATGGTCACCTTGGCCTCGAAGCGCTTTGGTGGGGTATTCCCTGCTTGTTTATTATTGTGCTCGCCATTATTACAGGTATCTCTACTCACGCACTCGACCCTTACAAGAAGCTTGAATCAACAGTTGAACCAGTGAACATCCAAGTCGTTGCACTTGAGTGGAAGTGGCTCTTTATCTACCCTGACAAGGGCGTTGCAACGCTTAACTACCTTAATATTCCTGAAGACACACCTGTTAACTTCACGTTAACGTCTGATGCACCGATGAATTCTTTCTGGGTGCCTGCCTTAGCTGGCCAGGTGTACACAATGTCAGGTATGTCGACAAAGCTCAGCATTATGGCTGATACAGTCGGGAGCTACAACGGTTCATCGGCAAATATTAGTGGCGATGGGTTTGCTGATATGAAGTTTAAGGTCAATTCGATGACCGAAACTGATTTCTCTAAGTGGCTCATTAACTCAGCTAACTCAAACACAATGCTTGATAGCGCAAGTTATGCAAAGCTAGCTGCTCAAAGTAAAAACGACGGCGAGAAAACCTATATGCTTATGGATAACGACTTGTATAATAAAATAGTAATGAAATATATGTCTCACGACACTTCTGCTACAAAAGAAACGACCGAACCTAAACCTGAGGAACACGACATGCACACTATGGACCACAGCAGCCACGACATGTCTGGGATGGATATGTAATGTTTGACGAAATGCTTAAAGCAATCTTTGGCCGCCTTACACTCGAAGACTTCATTCACGAGCCTATTATGGCTGGTGCGGGTATCGGTATGGTGGGTGCTTTGGTCACTGCAATTATTGCGGTTACTTTCTTTAAGCGTTGGAAATGGCTTTGGAAGACCTGGCTAACCTCACTCGACCCGAAGAAGATTGGTGTTATGTATATCATCGTGTCGGTTATTATGTTGCTTCGTGGTTTTGCCGATGCATTGCTGATTCGTGCACAGCAAGTACTGAACGGCTCGGTAGAATTACTAAACGCTGATCACTTCCAGCAAATTTTCTCGGCCCACGGTTCTATTATGATTTTCTTCGTGGGAATGGGTATTATCTTTGGTATCTTCAACCTTATTATCCCGTCACAAATTGGTTCACGTGATGTCGCCTTCCCGTTCCTTAATTCTGTAAGTTTCTGGCTGTTTGCTGCCGGTATGATTATTATCAATATGCCAATGGTTGTGGGTGAATTCTCAACTGCGGGATGGTTGGCCTATCCACCGCTTTCGGGGCTGGAGTATAGTCCAGGTGTTGGCGTTGATTATTGGATATGGGCACTGCAGATTTCGGGTATCGGTAGCTTACTATCTGGTATCAACTTCTTTGTGACTATTATTAAGATGCGCGCACCGGGCATGACTCTTATGAAGATGCCAATCTTTACATGGAGCGTTTTGATGAGCGTGTCACTTATTATGTTCGCCTTCCCTATTCTGACCGTGACGCTTGGTTTGTTAGCGCTCGACCGTACCCTCGGCATGCATTTCTTCACTAGCATGGCTGGTGGCAACCCAATGATGTACGTCAACCTTATTTGGGCATGGGGCCACCCAGAAGTATATATTTTGGTACTTCCGGCATTCGGTATCTTCTCGGAGATTGTGGCGACGTTCTCGAAGAAGCGAATTTTTGGCTACACTTCAATGGTTATTGCCTTGGTTGCAATTGCGATTCTGTCATTCACCGTTTGGCTGCACCACTTCTTTACAATGGGCGCCGGTGCTGATGTGAATACCTTCTTCGGTATTATGACGATGGTGATTGCAATCCCTACTGGCGTGAAAGTGTTTAACTGGATTTTCACTATGTACCGCGGAACAGTTACCTTTAAGACACCGATGCTGTGGTTTATGGGCTTTATCGCGACCTTCACTGTCGGTGGTTTAACGGGTGTGATGATGTCCGTGCCAGCTCTCGATTTCCAATTCCATAACAGCCTGTTCCTTGTTGCTCACTTCCACAACATGATTGTTGGTGGAGTGCTGTTTGGCGCATTTGCAGCCTTCGCCTATTGGTTCCCTAAGTTTACCGGCTTTACGCTCAATGAAACATTAGGTAAGTTTGCATTCTGGTTCTGGATTGTTGGGTTCCTACTTGCCTTTATTCCTCTCTACATTCTTGGCTTCATGGGCGCAACTCGTCGCCTAGACCACTACGACCCGTCAATGGGTTGGCAGGGACTATTTATCGTTGCTGGCTTCGGTGTGATGCTGATTGGTATCGGTGTACTGTTCCAACTCCTTCAAGTTGCTTACAGTATCTGGAAGCGTAAAGCTAATATGGTTGGTAACGACCCATGGGATGGCCGAACATTGGAGTGGGCAACTACTTCGCCTCCACCTGAATACGTATTTGCGACAATCCCTACCGTTACGACTCGTGATGCATTCTGGGAATCTAAATACGGTAAAAAGAAACACGTTGAACCTGAGTATGAAGACATATGGCTACCAAAGAATAGTGGCGCTGGAATTATCATTGGACTCTTCGCAATGACCTTTGGTGCAGCAGTCGTGTGGCACATGTGGTGGCTGGTGATTGTCGCCTTTATCGCCATCGTCGTGACTATTATTATCAAGCTCAGCGACGACGAACCTGATTACAAATTGTCAGCTGCTAAAGTCGCAAAGCACGAACTACACGCTAAGCTTAAACTCCAGGAGAAAACCGTATGACCCGTGCTGAAGAACTTGTAGCAATCCACGAGAAGAAGACACTCGGTTTCTGGATTTACCTAATGACCGACTGTGTACTATTTGCTGCGCTATTCGCTACCTTCGCAGTGCTTAAAAACGCTACTGCTGGTGGTCCAGGCGGTTCGGAAGTATTCGACCTACCGTTCGTTCTGGTTGAAACATTCGTACTGCTTACCAGTAGTTTCACTATTGGTATGGCACTCCTTGCGAGTGTGCGTGGCTTTAAAAAACAGACCTTCTTCTGGCTGTTTGCTACCTTTGCACTTGGTGTCGTGTTCCTTTCAATGGAGCTGTACGAATTCATGGTGCTCATCGGTGAAGGCCATGGCCCGCAACAAAGCGCTTTCTTGTCATCGTACTTTACCCTCGTTGCAACGCACGGTATTCACATCGCAGTCGGTCTTCTATGGATGGCTGTAGTGATTGTGCGTTTATGGCGCCACAACTTCAAGCAGACCGATATTAACCGTTTAGCGCTCCTTGGTTTGTTTTGGCACTTCCTTGATGTTATCTGGATCTTTATCTTCAGCTTCGTGTACTTGATTGGAGGAATGGCATGAAAAAACCTCAACTAGACCACCATCATTCACAGGTGAAATATATTTCGTATTTTGTCGGGTTTGCGTTGTCTATCGTTACGACGTTGCTTGCTTACTTCTTCGTGGTGAACGAATTGCTTCCAAAAGAAATATTGATTTATGTTGTCATGGCGATTGCTGTTGTACAGCTCATTGTTCAACTTGTGTTCTTCTTACACCTCGGCCGCGGGAACCGTTGGAAAGTCGCCACTTTTGCCTTCGCGGTGATTGTCGTGCTTGTCGTCGTGATTGGCTCACTCTGGATTATGCACAACCTCGATTACAACATGATGAACATGACTCCAGACCAAATGACCCAGTACATGAATGAGAACGAGGGCATTTAGTATGGAAAAGCGCTCTCGCTCATATCTCCAATTAATTAAGCCAGGTATTACACTCAGTAATACTATTAGCGGCGTTGCTGGGTTTTTCCTAGCTGCAAGCATCGTTGGTTTCGACTGGCTGGTACTTCTTGGCGCTGCGGGTGGTATTGCCTTCATCATCGCTTCTGCGTGTGTCATGAATAATATTCTTGATCGAGATATTGATAAGCGAATGAAGCGAACCGCAAAGCGTGATATTGCTAGTGGCGTGATTGGTATTAAGAAAGCCCTCATATTCGGAATTGCATTAGGTGTAATTGGTTTTGGCTTACTCGCCTTTTTGACGAATACACTTACCGTTCTACTAGGTATCGTGGCCTATGTTTGGTATGTGGCCATCTACGGAGTCGCTAAACGCACGACAGCTTGGAGTACGTTAATTGGTGGTGTTGCGGGTGCATTGCCGCCTGTAGCGGGCTATACTGCGCTAACGGGACATGTTGATGCCGGCGCGATTATCCTTTTCTTGATTCTCTTCTTTTGGCAGATGCCCCACTTTTACGCAATTGCAATGTTCCGCAAATCAGATTACGCATCAGCTAAATTACCAGTTTGGTCAGTGAAGTATGGAATGAAGAGTAGCAAGGTGCAAATCCTCCTATTTACGATTATCTTCGCCATCGTCTTCGCATTGCCGACGGTATTTAACTACACAGGTGTCGTGTACTTGGTTGGAAGCTTGTTGCTTTCTGCGTACTGGCTCTATAAAGGCATCTCACTCTATAACAAAGTTGATGATGTGAAGTGGGCGCGGCAAATGTTCGGCGTATCGCTACTTGTGATGCTTTCGATGAGTTTACTTATTGCTATTGGAGGATATCTCCCATAAATTTGGGTGTATAATATACTTATGTCTACTATCGTATTAATTCACGTTATTATAGCCCTCGCCAGTGTTGCGATTGCCAGTTTTACTTTCTTTAAACCAACTATCAAACGCTTAGCAACAAGCTACGGCTTTATTGTCGCAACAGTTGCAAGTGGCACCTTCTTAATTTTGTCATCTACCGGCAGTATTCTTCGTAGCTGCATTACCGGGTTGTTTTATGTCACAGTTGTTTCAATTGTTACTATCGCTACCCACGTACGTGTTCGCAAGCAAGCTCGACAAGAAATCTAGATAATAAAAAAGACCCCACTTCTTCACAGCGGGGTCTTTTTTATTTGTTCGAAGTTTTAAACTTCAGCTTCAACCTTTGGCTTCGCTGTCGCGTAAAATTCTTCTTTGATTTTCTGTGCACGCCATACGCCAAGCGCCTGGCCGAATGGCAAGATGTCGCTGTAGCCAACAAAGTCAGCAGCACTTCGGATAAGTGAACCGAGGCGGCCACCGAAACGAATTTTCTTGTATTCAAAGATTGCCCAGTCTTCGCCAATAGGCACAACAACTGGAGGAAGCTTCGCAACATACTTCTTTTTAGACGTACCAAGAATATGCTTCGCAACAAAAATCCCATCACGGAGTGCAGTTTGTGCAAGGCCACTCCATTGAGTGAAGGCATTGTCACCAATGACATAGACGTCTGCGCCAGAACGAAGGTGTACATCGACTACGACTTTACCATTTGGCGAAAGTTCAAATTGGTCAGCGTTCGCTTTGAAGAACGGGTTGTTTGCAACGCCAGATGTCCAAATAACCGTGTGGCTTTTGATTGGCTTGCCGCTCACAATAAGGCTATCGGCAGTTTCTTCCTCAACCTTTTTGTTGAGTTCAACGTGTACGTGCAGTTTCTTCAAACGAGCAGCAACAAGTGCACTTGCCTTCTCTGACATACGCGGAAGTACACGTGGTGCAGCTTCGATGATACTAATAGTAATGCGTGGTTCACGTTGCTTATACCGGTTTTTAAGGTGTTTTAAGTACGTACCAAGGGCTGAGGCAAGTTCGACACCAGTTGGGCCTGCGCCGACAATTAAGAAGTCTTTGTCTGCGCCATCTGGCTTAGAGAATTCTTCAAGCAAGTGTTCTTTCAGGCGAGTAATTTCGTCGTGTGACTTAATGCCGTAGGCGTAGCTATCAAGGCCAGGAATGCCGAAGTATGTCGTAACAGAACCGAGCGCCAAAATAAGCTTGTTATATTTGTGTGTCGCGCCTGATGCAGTAGTGATTGTTTTTGCTGCTTTATCAAGAGTTGTAACAGAGTCGATAATAACTTCAATGTTATCGTGTCCAGCGAAAATTTCGCCAAGTGGTATCCATGATTGTAAGTGGCTGTTGCCGGTAGCGGTGCCGTAAAGTGCTGGGTAATACTGAAAGTCGGGCTTGTCGGTAATAAGGGTAATGTGGGCGTTCTTCTTCTTTGACAAAGTCAGCGCGGCCTTTACTCCGCCGAAGCCTCCACCTACGATGGTAATCTGCATTGTGTGAATCCTGTTTATGTTTTGAACTATGTCCGTATAATAGGGGTTATTTCATGATTAATCAAGTTAAAAAAATAACCCCGAATGAACGGGGTTATAAAACTTTAGGCGAGACGGCCTTTAAGCTTAAGTGATTTTGCTTTCTTTTTGAGCATGCGTTTGCGAGCAGCTCCGTGCCAGTTCTTGTGTTTAGCCATATTAATCCAATTAGTTTATAAGTAATTAAGATTCATTATAACAGATAACATACCGTTTAGCTAACCCCTATTTGCTATACTTATATAAC
>Ga0247808_10000211_pt1 | contig 33650 bp, 29 predicted proteins | sample UWRJL089202R1_FD_179914 | JGI IMG/M metagenome (GOLD analysis project Ga0247808, IMG submission 179914) | Plant litter microbial communities from Arlington Agricultural Research Station in Wisconsin, United States - UWRJ-L089-202R-1 | ecosystem: Environmental > Terrestrial > Plant litter >... | reverse complement strand
GCCTCGTAGATCTCGGTGGGGATGGCCAGCAGGGCCGAGTAGATGATGAGCATGTTGTAGCCCACGTAGACCCAGGTGACGACGTTCGCGATGGCCCAGAGCACCAGGTCGGCGGAGAGGAAGCTGATGTTGCTGGTCAGCGCCGTGAACGGCGACAGGTTGGGCGAGTAGAGGAAGCCCCACATGATCGCGGCGATGACGCCGGGGACGGCGTAGGGCACGAAGAACGCGAGCCGGAAGAAGCGCTTGCCGCGGAGCAGCGGGGAATCCAGCAGCAGCGCGAAGAGCAGCGCCAGGCCGAGCATCACCGGCACCTGCACCACGCCGAAGGCGAGCACCCGGCCGATGGACTCCCAGAACGGGCCGTTCTGGAACACGGCGATGTACTGCGACAGGCCACCGAAGACCTGGGTGGCCTTGCCGAAGGTTCCGTCGCGTTCCACGACGAGCAGCGACTGGTAGATCGCGTACCCGATCGGGATCAGGTAGAACAGCGTGAACAAGACGGCGAACGGCACGATGAAGACGGCGATCGCCTTCGGGTGCGCGACCTTGATCTTGCGGGGCTTCGGTGCCGGGCTGCGGGGTGCCGCGTTCCGGGCATCCGCGGCCGGAAGGGCTGGTGCGCTCATGATGCGGTGTCCTCTCTGAGAACGCGCACGGCTCCGGCCGGTACGCGCAGGGTGCGGGAGACGTCGGCGCCGGTGACGAGCTCGACCCCCGCCGCGCTCACCTCCACGTCGGTGTCGCCGTGGTTGATGATGAAGCGGTAGGAGCGGTCGGGTGCGGCACGACGGATGACCTCGACGAGGCCGTCGCCCTCCGGGCCGACCGCGGTGACGCGCGCCTGCCCGGCGATGGTGCGCAGTAGATCGCGGTACGTGTCGGCGTCGGGCGCCGTGGCCAGGTACCAGGCGGCACCGGCCCCGTGCGCGTTGCGGGTGACGGCCGGGACACCGGCGAGAGGCCCGGCGGCGTAGCCGGCCAGTGCCGCGGCGCCGGTCAGGCGCAGCCGTTCACTCCACAGGGTGCCGGTGGCGGTGTTCGACAGTCCGGCCGGGCCGCCGTCCAGAAGAACCGGGTGGCCGGGGGCCAGCGGGGAGAACTCCTCCACGGTGATGCCGAGAAGGTCGCGGAACGCGCCGGGGTAGCCGCCGAGGCGCACCCGGTCGTCTTCGTCGACGATGCCGCTGTAGAAGGTCACCAGGGCGTGGCCGCCCGCGGCGACGAACCTGGCGAGGTTCTCGGCCTGCCGGTCGGTGACCAGGTACAGCGCGGGCACCACCACGAGGTTGTAAGCGCTGAGATCGGCATCCGGGGAAACGATGTCGACCGTGACACCGAGCCGGTGCAGCGCGGTGTACGCGGCGTGCACCTGCTCGAGGTACTTCACCGACTGGGACGGGCGGGACTCGTTGTCGCCGGCCCACCAGGCTTCCCAGCTGAAGAGGATCGCGGCATCCGCCACGACCCGGGTGCCGATCACCTCGTCGAGCTTGTCGAGGGTGGCGCCCAGTTCGACCACCTCACGCCAGAGCACGGTGTCGGTGCCGGCGTGAGGCACCAGGGCGGAGTGGAACTTCTCCGAGCCCTGCTGCGAGGCGCGCCACTGAAAATAGCAGATGCCGTCGGCGCCGCGGGCCACGTGGGAGAGCGAGTTGCGGGTCATCTCCCCCGGGGTCTTGGCGACGTTCAGCGGCTGCCAGTTGACGGCGCTGGTGGCCTGCTCCATGAGCAGCCAGCCGTCGCCGCCGGCGAGGCCGCGGGTGAGGTCGGCGGCGAACGCCAACTCGGTGGTGGGGTCGGCGAGCCGGTGGTCGAGGTAGTGGTCGTTCGCGACGACGTCCACGGCGGATGCCCAGGACCAGTAGTCGAGGTTCTTGATGTGCGCGGTGACCATGAAGTTGGTGGTGACCGGCACCTCGCTGTGCCGGCGGATGACGGCCTCTTCGGCGCGGTAGTAGCCGAGCAGTTCGTCGGAGCTGAACCGGTGGAAGTCGAGCACCTGGCCGGGGTTGCGGCTGGAGAGGGTGAGCCGGGGGGTGTGCACTTCGGCCCAGGCGCTGTAGCGCTGGCTCCAGAAGCTCGTGCCCCAGGCGGTGTTGAGCGCGGCGATGCTGCCGTACTTCTGCTCGAGCCAGCGGCGGAAGGCGGCGGCGGTGTCGTCGTCGTAGCAGAGCGCGTTGTGGCAGCCGAGCTCGTTGGAGACGTGCCAGAGGGCCACGGCCGGGTGGGAGCCGTAACGCTCGGCGACCTTCTCCACCAGGCGCAGGGCGTGCTCGCGGAAGACCGGTGAGCTGGGGCACCAGGCCTGGCGGCCGCCGGAGTAGCGGGTGGTGCCGTCCTCGGTCTCGGGCAGGATCTCGGGGTGCAGCGTGGTCAGCCACGGCGGCGGCGACGAGGTGCCGGTGCCGAGGTTCACCCGGATCCCGTGCGCGTGCAGCAGGTCGACGATGGTGTCGAGCAGGGTGAAGTCGTAGACGCCGGGCGCGGGCTCGAGGTTGGACCAGCCGAAGATGTTGATCGCCACCAGGTCCACGCCGGCCTGCTGCATGAGCAGCACGTCCTCGGCCCAGACCTCTGGACCCCACTGCTCGGGGTTGTAGTCGCAGCCGTAGGCGATGCCGTTCTGCACGAACGGGGTCGTCCGGGTGACCTGGTGCGTCACGACCGGGGTGGCTACTGGGGTGTTCATGTGCTCCTGCTTGGACGGGGTGTGCGGTGCCGGCCCGGCGGCCGGCCCTGACGGGCCATCCTCGGTCTGACGTTCTGTGAACGTGCACAGGTCGGGGAGCAAATGACTCCTCATTGAGTGTCTGTGAACGTACACAGAGTAAGTACAGCGCGGCATCGATGTCAAGCCGGGCGACCGGTACAGTTATCGAATGGTGACAATTCCGGGCCGGCGCAAGCGCGCGACGATCCACGACGTCGCCGCGGAGGCGGGGGTCTCCCGCGGCACCGTGAGCCGGGTTGTGAACAACGAACCCTACGTGTCCGCCGAGGCGCGCATCGCGATCGAGGCGGCCATCGAGAAGGTCGGCTACGTGCCGAACACCGCCGCCCGCAACCTCGTCATGCAGCGCTCACAGGCCGTGGGCCTGATCGTGCACGAGCCGCACTCCCTGTTCCTCGAGGACCCGAACATCGGCGAGATCCTGCTCGGCGCCAACAGCGCGCTCTCCCGGGCGGACTACCAGATGGTCAGTCTCGTGATCGAGTCCGACCGCGACACCGAACGGGTGGCGCGCTACCTCAGCGGCGGCTTCGTCGACGGTGTCGTCGTGGTCTCCGCGCGAGAACAAGACCCGATCACACGCGTTATCGAACGCTTAGACCTGCCCGCGGCCTTCGTCGGGCATCCGCAGGACCTGCGCGACCTGCCGTACGTCGGAATCAACAACCGGGCCGCCGCGCGGGCCATCACCGAACGCCTGATCGGCACGGGCCGCAGCCGCATCGGCATGATCGCCGCGGCGCTGGACCGTGACTCCGGCTCCGACCGGCTGGCCGGGTTCACGGATGCGTTGGGCGACCGGTTCGACCCCGCCCTGGTGGCCCCGGTGCCGCTGTATACCTACACCGACGGTCGCGACGGCATGCGTGCCCTGCTGGCCAAGGACCCCCTGATCGACGGGGTGTTCGCGGCCTCGGACGTCATCGCCGCCGGCGCCCTCAACGCCCTCCGCGAGGCCGGCCGCAGCGTGCCGGGCGACGTGGGCATCGTGGGCTTCGACGACAGCGCCTGGGCGCTGCGCTGCCAGCCCCTGCTCTCCACGGTGCGCCAGCCCGCCAACGGCCTCGGCCAGCGCGCGGCCGAATCGGTGCTCAGCCAGCTGCGCGGCGAGGCCCCGGAGCTCGGCGGCATCCTGCTCGAGACCGAGATCGTCTGGCGCGACTCCGCCTGACCCGCACAGGCGAAGGACCCGGGCCCAACTGGTCGAGTCCGCCAGCGCCCCGATGGTCGGTCGAGCCCGTCGAGCTCGTGAGCCGACTCGCCGATGCAGGTCACCAGGTTTCGACAAGCTCAACCAATGCCCTGGGTGCGACTCGCAACAGGCGGCCCCTTAGATCCCATCGATGTGCCCGGCGATCCGCTCCAGGATGACGGCCTGCAGCTCGAGCGACCCGCGCCAGTCCCCCGGACGCGTCAGCCCGTGGCCAGCCCCAGGCACCGACAGCAGCTGCGCGGCCGTGCCGGCGACGCTGTCGGGCCGCCAGAACGCATCCAGCTCGCCGCCGATCGCCAGGTCGGCGGCCGTGGCCCCACGCAGGGCCTCGCACACGGGCTCCTCGCTCAACAGCGGTGTCAGCCAGACGCCCGCGATGCCCGCGCTTCGGGCCCACGGCAGCGCGTAGGTGCCGAACGATTTGGCCACGATCAGCCGGCGCGAGGTCGGCGGGCTCGCGTCGAACGCCTCGGCCGCCGCCTGCTCGACGAAGGGCAGCGGATGCGCGCGAGCCTCGTCGTCCACCGCCCACTCCACGGCCTGCACGTGCCAGCCGCGCTCTGCGAGCAGGGTGGCACACCAGTAGAGCAGCGGCGCCTGAACCGAATAGTTCACCCCGGGCAGCAGCACCGCGACCGGCGCATCCGCCGATTCGGCCCGGGCCCACGCGTAAGAGGTCATGGCTCGACGCTACAACCCGCGCCGTTTCCCGGCACGACTGTTCCCGCAACGGACAAGTGCGCCCGGCGTACCGGGCGCAGATGTCCGTTCGGGCACCAGACGCGGCCGGGCCGCGGGGTGCGCGGGGTTGTCGGGGCTGGCGAGGACGCGCAGAATGGTGCCGTGAGTCGCAAGCGGGTGATCGTCAACGGGATGGTGCAGGGCGTGGGCTTCCGGTACTACACCGAGGCGCAGGCCAGTTCGCTCGGTCTGGGCGGGTACGTGCGCAACCGGGCCGACGGAGCCGTGGAGACCGAGATCGAGGGCAACGACGACGCCGTCGAGCGGATGCTCACCTGGCTGCACCAAGGACCGCGCTCCGCGAGTGTGGAATCGGTGCAGGTGACCGACCTGGCCGAGCACGGCGAGGCGAGTTTCAGCATCCGCATCTGAGCGACAGCCCGATCACCTGAACGACAGGTAGAGCGCGACCGAACGACAGGTAGAGCGCGACCGACGGGCCGGTGGCCGCGGGCGACCGGCTCTCTGGCGTAGCGTGGGAGCATGGGCGCGCAGGCATCCGGTCCAGGCCGGACGGGACCAACGGTGCGCGACTCCCCCGATACCCGGGCGGACACGATGGCGCGCAAGCCGTTGCGCGCGCGCCGACGCCTGACGCTACGTGCCGGATACGGCTACGGGCGGCTGATCCTGGCCACGGCCGGCATCGTCGGACTGGTCGGCAACTACGAATACGTACTGCTGTTTCCGACCTTCGCCGCATACAACGTGTTCACCTACTTCACGGTGCAGAGTGCCATCGCCGCGGTCGTCGCGTTCATCCTCGGCGCCGTTGTCGCGTTCCGGCACGACCGGGATCCGCAGTGGCTCGACACCTTCCGGGCCCTCGTCACGACCTACATCATCGTGTCGGGCATCGTCTTCCTCACCATCGTCATCCAGTCGTCGTCGCGCGACTACACGATCGAGGTCCCCTGGCCGAGCCAGGTTCTGCACTTCTACATCCCGACGCTCGCGCTGCTGGACTGGCTGACGGATACCGGCAAGGCCCGGCTGTCCTGGCGCTTCCTCCGCTGGATCCTGCCGTACCCCTTCGCCTGGGGCATCTTCACGCTCGTGCGCGGATCCTTCGTGGGCTGGTACCCGTACTTCTTCCTCGACCCGGCCCAGGTCAGCGGCCCGCTCGAGACGGTGCTCTACTGCCTGATCGCCGTGGCCCTGTTCCTCGGCATCGCCTCGGTGCTCGTGGCCACGTCGCGGCTCAGCTGGCGGCCCCGCGCGCGCGGCGACCGCAGCTCATCCGTGCCCAACTAGGCCTGACCGGCGAGACCGGCGGCCTGGTGCGACCTCCGGTGCGGTAGACCCCGGCTGTGGCGGCGCATCCCCCGGATGCGCCGCCGGCCGGCCGGCATCCGCCGCTACGCCTCGACGGGAACGAAGGTGTACTGGCTGGTGAGGTGTTCGGTTTCGCAGGTGCCGCAGTAGAGCACACCGGAGGCCTGCATGGCAGAGACCCGGGGCGAGCACTGGATCACTTTGGGGCCGCAGCACGGCGAGATCACCATGAAGGCGCCCGGCTCGGCGGCGGAGTGCCCGCTCAGGCTGCGATGGTGGTGGCTGCCCTCACAGGGCAGATTGGTGTCGAAGTCGAGTAACGACATCGCATCAAGGTTCGTCAGGATATACATGGTTCACACGGTCAATCAGGAGAGGCACTGGCCGCGGAGCTGGAGGACGTCGGGATCGCGACCACACCCGACGGCCGACGGCGGAAGGCACGGCACCCGGCGGGCGGGCCCGCTGGATTGACCCGATCGCACTCCGTCGGCACGTACGGTCGGGAAACGACTGGATCTTCCCCGTGGGGCGCCCCTGAATGGACGGCCCCTTCACCGACTAGACGTTTCGGTGAGCTTACACCGCATATCTGAGTTTTGCTCGATAATTTATTGCCGTTGAAACATGCGCTGCGCGGGCCCGCGGGAGAAAGCCCGGTCAGGCCGCAGGGCTGGGGGTGGCGCTGTCGGTCGGCAGCGCCGCGAACGGCTCCAGGCTTCGCAGCGCGGCGTCGGTGAACTCGGTGTTGCCCGACTTTGCCAGCTTCAGCGCCTGGTCCCCGCTGACAAAACCAACCAGAACCGGCTCGTTCGTGAGCGGCATCATGTTCACCCACACCCGGAAATCGAGGGTGTCGTCGCCCACGGTGGTCCATAGGGCCGCCTCGGTGTCCCAGAATGGTTCGTCGAAGCGCAGCCAGATCTTGTCCACGGTGCCCATGCCGAGAGCCGCGATCGCCCCGCGATGCGCGAACGGCAGCGCCGGGTCGAATTCGATCACGTCGCCCTGCAGCACGCCCAGCGGCACGGTCACAATGGCGCGGTCCACGGTGAGCGACTCCCCGGTACCCAGGCGCAGGCTCACGGACGCGTCGGTGTACGCCACCCGGGTCACCACGCTGGAGTAGAGCACGTCGAGGTCGGCGGCGTCCTCCTTGAGCAGTCCGCTGTAGCCGCCGAGCACGATGCGCACGTCGGCGGAGGCGGAGGCCTGCGGGGTGGGCGTGTACCAGCCGGACATCGTGTCGGCGGGGGCACCCGACTCCAGGGTGGTGGACGTGGCGAGCTGGTAGTCCAGCCAGTCGGCGTCGGAAACGCCCGCATCGCCATCCGTCTGGGAGAGGGTGGCCGAACCGGTCGCGATGAGCGCCTTGGCCAGGGAGGTGTCCTGCGCCTGGGCGGCGGCCCAGGTGAGCGCCGCCGTGACGCTGTCGGCGCCCACGGTTGAGACCTCTATCACCGTCCCGGCCGGGGTGCGGGCCTCCGGCGTGAGCGGGAACGCGGAGTGCGAGATCTCCAGCCCGGTGAGTTCCTCGTCGAGGGAGATCCCGTCGGCGCCCACGATAAACGAGGGGCCGAGCTCCACGGGCACGGGCCACGCGTCATCGGTCACGGTATCGACGCGGCCGCCGAGCCTGTCGCGCGCCTCGATCACCATCACCGAGAATCCGGCGTCGGCGAGCTGCCGGGCAGCGGCGAGGCCGGCCGCGCCGGCGCCGATCACGGCCACCCGCTCTCCGGGCTCTGCGGCGGACTGAAGCAGCCGGGCGGCGCGCTGGCCGGCGGCCCTTGCTCCCTGCACAGTGCCCGGCGCGTCGGCCGAGACCGCTTCTCCGGCGAAGAAGAGCCGGTCAAGAACGGGTTCGGCGAGGTCCTCCCGCTGCTGGGGTGTGGACGACACTGTGGCGAAACTGTAGGAGCCGCGGGCGAACGGGTCCTCCGACCAGGAGCTGCGGAGCATCCCGTCCGGCTGCGGCACGAGGGAAGGGGCCGGTGTGGCCGTCGGCGTGGGGGTGCCCGTGGGGGTGCGCTGGGGTGGCACGCATCCGCTCAGCGCGAGCAGCGAGAGCCCGGACAGGGAGCTGATCAGGAAAGTCCGACGTTTCATCCGATTCGCGTCACACTGGGTGACGCACTCCTCTCAGCCCCTCGCAGTGGTATCTCTCACGCTACCTCAGGCTGAGGGCAGCCGGTTTCGGTCGGGAGCGGCGCGCCGCTACAGCACGCGCCTCCCCCACCACAGGCCACGGAGTCGGGAGTGGGGTGCCGGTCAGCGGCGCACGCTGACGGTCACATTACGGGTGAAAGCGGCGGCAAAGGCGCTCGTACCCAGGTACTTCACCTTGAGCACGTGCTGTCCGGCCGATAACCCGCTGTACGTCATGGCCGCGTGACCTACTGCCAGAACCACCGGCTTGCCGACCTTGGTCTTTCCGTCGTAGAACTGCACCGACCCAGTCACCGGAATGCCGCTCGCGCGGGAGTGGATCTCCACAGAGACCCGCACGGCGCTGCCCGCCTTGACGGAGCCACCAGGTGAAACCACGACCGATCCGCCGACAGCGGCGGGCTGGGTAGGCGTCACGGTGGGCTTGGGCGTGGCCGTCGGCTTCGGCGTCGCCGTGGTGGTCGGCCTGGGCGTGGCCGTCGGCTTGGGCGTCGCGGTGGGGGTCGGTGACCCCGTGACCGTGATCACGACCGGTGCCGATGTGGACTCATAGTAGAACGTGGACCCCGACTCGAAGAAGGCAGTGATCGTGTGCACACCGGCCGAAGAGAAACTTCTGGATGCTGTGGCGTACAGGGGTTTGCCCGGTGTCGTCCCGGAAGTGACCTGGACCTCATCGCCGAAACGAACGCCGTTGTCATAGAACACGACGCCGCCCGTGGCGCCACTGCCCTCCAGCGTCCTGCCCTCCTCATCTGTCGTGTTCGAGGTGAAGGTGACTTTCTGCCCGACCCTCACCGGGCCTGTCGCATTGGCCGTCAGGGTGGTCTTCGTCAGGGGACCCGGCGGCACTGAGTAGTTGAGGACCTGCGTCTTCGGCGCGAACGTGGCGTCGCCGGAATACTCGATGACGACCTGGCGAACCCCGACCTGGGTGGGGTGGGCCCAACTGGAGAAGATGCCGCCCTCCCCCTGGAAGGAGAAGAGCTCTGCCTCCTCGGTGGGATGGCCTGGCTCCTGAGAGATGACTCTCACGCTGCCGGTCGGCCAGCCCAGGGACCGGTCGACGGGACTCACCTGGCCGATGAACATTGCTTCAACGTTGGCGAAGTAGAAGTCCGCACCGGTACCTTCGATCGTCACGTCTGCGGTGCCTGTGGTCGCGGCCAACGCCGGTGGCGCGACCACACCTCCCGCCAGGACGGCAGAGAACAGGATGGCGAGCGTGGCGGCGGTCCGCCGAGCCCAGCCGGCGCCGGGTTGAGAGGTGCGTGGAATCACGAGGAGCCTCACTTCGCTTCGATGGAGCTGGAGTGTTGCGGCTGGTCTCGTCAGCGGCTCGAGCGTGGCTGCAGCGGCCTTCGTGACAGCGTGCACACTATCCCGATCGGCCCCCGCTCAATAGTTGCCCGTGCGAACGTGTGCACCCGGCACACCGGGCGCAGAAGTCCGTACGGGGCCCAGGTGCGAAGCGGGCGGGCAGGCGCGGAGGCGGAGGCGGACGGTCAGGCGCCGGAACCGGCCGGCGGCTCGAGGAAGCCGTCGTCGAGCAGGGCGCGCACGCGTGGGAGCAGCTCGGCGCGGAGGGCCGCCGCGTCGGCATCGAGCAGCTGGGCGATCGCATCGATGATCGCGCCCACCGGCAGCTCTCCGTCGCACGCGCCGATCAGGGCGGCCTGGGCCGTGTCCAGCGGCACCGAACGGCCGAACCCGCCGCCCTGGTGCAGGGTCATCAGGGTCGGATCCTCCTGGCCGGGCCAGAAGTGCCGCTCCTCGGTGACGTCCGAGCCCACCGTGAGGGTGCTGCGCGAGAGGGAGTCGTCGTCGAGCCCGGCCTGCCAGTCGTGGGCGGCCAGGCACGCGGCGAGGTGGCTGCCGATGCCGGCCGCGTTGTGGCCCAGGGCCTCCGGCAGGCGTTCGAGGCGCAGCAGGCGGGGGCGCACGTGCCCGGAGTGGCGCGCGGGCGCATCCGAGGCCGGGCGGCGCAGCAGCATGTAGCCGAAGCCCACCTGGCGCACCCCGCGGGCCTCGAAGTCGTCGAGCCAGGCGCCGTAGAGCCTGTCGAAATCGGGGGTTTCGGGGCGGGTGCCGCCGTCGCGAATCCAGGTTTCGGCGTACCCGGTGGGTGCCTGCACCTCCCGCTCGATGATCCAGGCGTCCAGCGGGGCGGATGCCGCGTCGCCCGCGCCGGCCTCGGGGTACGGCGCGTCGATCCAGCCGGTCAGCCGGGCGAAGGCGTCGGCCTCGTCGTGGTACTCCCAGTTGCCGAGCAGCTGGGCGACGCCGCCCGGCGTGAGGTGGGCGGCAGCGCCGCGCACGACGGCCTCCACGAGGGCATCGCCGACGAGGCCGCCGTCGCGATACTCGTAGCTGGGCACGCCTTCCACCCGCGGCGTGATCACGAACGGCGGGTTGGAGATGATGTGGTCGAAGCGCTCACCGGCCACGGGCTCGAACAGGCTGCCGAGCCGGAACTCGATGTTCTCGACCTGGTTCAGCCGGGCGTTCAGAGCGGCGAGCTCGAGGGCCCGTTCGGAGATGTCGGTGGCCACGACCCGGGCGGCGTGCCGGGAAGCGTGCAGCGCCTGGATGCCGCATCCGGTGCCCAGGTCGAGCGCGCTGTCGACCGGGGCGGGGATCATCAGGGCGCTGAGGGTGAGCGAGGCGCCGCCCACGCCGAGCACGTGGTTCTCGCCGAGCGGATGCCCGAGAGCCAGTTCGCCCAGGTCGGAGGTGATCCACCAGCTGCCGGCGCCGTGCGCGTCGACGAAGCTGTACGGGCGCAGGTCCACCAGGGGTTCCACCTGCCGGGGGCCGGTGTCCACGGTGGGATTCTCGGCGGTGCCGGCATGCGCGTGGTGCCCGGTGACGAGGCCGAGCAGCTCGGCGCCGGCCGCGCCGAGGGTGGGCAGGGCGGTGTCCAGCTCGTCCCGCTCGACGGGCAGGCCGAGCACAAAGAGTTGGGCGAGCACGACGTTGGGCTCGAGCAGGACGAGGCTGCCGCGCAGCCGGGCGAGAGCCCGGAGGGCCGGCACCCGCTGGTTGCGGTGCAGGGCGGCATCGGCGTCGATGCCCCACAGCCCGGTGAGAGCCGTCACCGAGAAGTTGGCGGCGGTGAGGTCGGCGCGGAGCTGGTCGATGAGAGGTGCGGTCACCCCTCCATTCAACTGCACGCCCGGCATCCGGGCAGACCCCACCACGATACGTCGGTCGAGCTTGTCGAAACCCCCCGAGCGTGTCCACCGGCCTCCAGACCGCGTCACCAGGTCACGACAAGCTCGACCGACGACCGCGCACGACCCGCAAAACGGATCGAGTCAGGGGTGACGAACGGCAGGGACGGTCAGAGCCAGCGCATGGTGAACGCGCGGGAGAGCAGCGCGTTCAGGGGCGGCAGCGCCAGGGCTCGCACCAGCGCGTTGCGCACGCGCAAGCGCAGCCCGCTCACCGGCCGGCCCATGGCCATGTTGAACCCGGCCTGCCGCACGGCCATGCGGGCGCTGCGGCGGCGGCGCCTGTCGTAGCCGGCCAGCGTCACGGCGGCCTCGATGGGCTGGGCGAGGGCGTGTTCGAGCGCCGGTGCGAGTGCCACGGCGTCGAGCCAGCCCAGGTTCATGCCCTGCCCGCCGATCGGGCTGATCTCGTGCGCCGCGTCCCCGGCCAGCAGCACCCGCCCGTGCACCATGGTCGACGCGAGCCGCTGCCGCACCGAGAACGAGCTGGGCACGGACTCCGAGGGCGGCAGGCGCACGCCGGTGCGCTGCAGGATGAGCGCGGTCAGGTCGTCGATGGACGCATCCGTTCGCAGGGTGGGCGTCGCGGCCACCCAGCGACGCCGGCCACCGGGCAGCGGGAACGACTCGACGACGCCGCCCTCCTCGAAGAACAGCACCGCCTCGTCGCCGTGTTCGCCGGTGTCAGGGTAGTCGGCCATGAGATAAGTGCCCGCGCCGCCCAACGCACGGGACTCGATGCCCACCGCGTCGCGCAGGGCACCGCGGGCGCCGTCGGCGACCACCACATACTGGGCCTGGGCCACGATCTCCGGCCCGCCGCCGTCGGACTCCGTTCTGGCCGCATTGGGCTCGGCGAGCACGTCCACATGGTCGCCGCGCTCCTGCAGCATGCCCACGCCCACGCCGGAGCGCAGTCCCGCGGGCTTGAGCGCCGCGAACCGCTCCCGCAGCACGGCCTCTGTCTCGTGCTGCGGCAGGGTCACCACAAACGGGAACCGGCCGGTGACCTGCGCGAACGACAGCCGGCCGAGGGTGCGCCCGCCGCTCTGCACGCTGCCGGATTCGATACGCACCGCGCGGGAGAGCACCTCCTCGGCCACGCCGGCCTGCCGCAGCACCCGCATCGACGGCGGGTGGATGCCGATGGCCTTGCTGTGCATCGACGGTTCGGTGCGCCGTTCGAGAACCTCCACGTCCACCCCGCGTTCGGCGAGCAGACAACCCAGCAGGATGCCGACGGGCCCGCCGCCCACGACGATCACGTCACGCATGGGCCCGGCCCGTCTGCCGCGCCGCGGTCAGCGTGCCCGACGGTGCGCTCCAACGCAGCATCAGCCGGTAGGGCACCTCGCGGTGCACGGTCCAGCCGGGCGGCACCGACGCGGCCAGTTCCGCACGGGTGAAGCTGCGCCGAATGGAGGTCAACCCGTCGGCGCGGATGAACGAGCGCCGGAAGAACGGCCAGGTGCCCAGCCCGAAGCCGAGGTACGCCAGCGGCGCCCGTTCGATGTCGCCGTGCAGCACCAGACCCCGGCTGAGTCGTTCGGAGTCGACGAGCAGCGCGCCCAGTTCGCCGCCGCTGAGGTGGTGCAGCACGTGATTGGACAGCACGATGTCGAACCGTTCCCCGCCGGCCACGAGATCGCTACTCAGCGCGCGGCGGAACGTGAGCCCGGGCAGCGGCGGCTGGCTCGTGGCGTAGTCGTGCGCGCGGGCATCCGGATCGATGCCCGTCACGGCGAGGCGCACCCCATCCCTGGCGGCCCAGCGGGCCAGTGAACGGGCGACGTCGCCGCCGCCGGAGCCGATGTCGAGCAGTGTGCGCGGCACCGCAGCCGAGAGCAGCGGCCGGATGTCGTGCTTGTAGGTGTGCCGGAGACCGGACACCACAGCGTTGACGTACCGGAAGTTCGCGTAGGTGCGGCGGAGCATGTCGGGGTCGCAGTCCGGATCGTCCATGATCTCGGCGGTGTCCACGGCCCGGTCCCGCAACGAGAAAGACACGGCGTCAGCCGCGCAACACGGTCATCAGGCTCGACTCCACGGTCAGGCCAGGTCCGAACGCCATGGCGCAGACCCTGTCCCCCGCGGCGGCGTTCTCCTGTTCGAGAATCGCCTTCATCACGAAGAGGATGGTGGCGCTGGACATATTGCCGTTGGTGCGCAGGGTCTCCCGGGAGGGAACCAGCTGGGCCTCGGTGAGGCCGAGCTTGGTCTCGGTCTTGTCGAGGATGCTGCGACCGCCCGGATGGATCGCCCAGTGCGCGATCGCGGTGCTGAGCGGGGAACCCGGCGCTGCAGCGGTGAGCACCTGGCCCGGCTCGGCGGCTGCAGCGCCGGCATCCGCGCCGTCGCCCTGTGCCTCCGCCGCGACCGCTCCGGCCTCGGCGACCACGCCCGCGGCCAGTGCCCGGGTGAGGGACTCGTCCCGGCCGAACAGCGGCGCGAGCGCCGACTCGATGTGCTCGTCGATGATGTGCGGCACGTAGGAGCTGAGGATCATCTCGAACCCCTCGTCGCCGATCTTCCAGGCCATGTCGCCCTCCCCCACGGGCGTGATCACGGTCTCGAAGTGGTCGAGGTTGAGGGCGTTCTCACCGGCGGCCGGCGGGCGGCAGCTCACGATGCCGGCGGCCGCGCCATCCGAGAAGAGGGACGACGCCACGATGGTGTCGGGGTCGCTCGAGGTGCGCAGGTGCAATGAGCACAGCTCTGCGCTGACTACGAGCACCACGGCGTTCGGGTCGGCCTCCACGAACTGCTTGGCCGTGCGCAACGCCGGCATCGCCGCGTAGCAGCCCATGAAGCCCAGGTGATAGCGCTGCGTCGATGGCGCCAGGCCCAGCTCGCGCACGAGCATGTAGTCGGGGCCTGGCGCGTAGAAGCCCGTGCAGGACACGGTCACGACGTGGGTGATGTCGGTGGCCTCCAGCCCAGGACACGCGTTGATGGCCCGGCGGCCGGCCTCCACGAACAGCTTCGTGGCCTGCTCGATGTAGAGCTCGTTGCGCACCCGGGTGCCCGGCACGAGCAGCCGTTGCGTGGCGGCGTCGAAGAACTGCGGCTCGGCCACGGTGGAGTCGAGGGTGAGTTCCTCGATCACGGTGTGCCGGGTGTCGATGCCCGACAGATTGAAGGATGCCGTGACCAACCGCTGGGCCAACCGGCTCAGGCCCGGTTGGGCGGCGAAAATGTCCCGCACCTGCTCCTGCACAAGCACGGTGGGCGGTACAACGGTCTGGAGCGCTCTCAGCGTGACGGCCATGCCCCAGTGTTACACGCACTTTCGTGGCCGCACACCCCCCTGGCGCGGCGCGGCGTGAACGGATGCGCCCGCCCGGGACCTGGCCCGACGGTTACGGCAGCCGGTCGAAGAGCCGGGTCGCGGTGATGGCCAACGCGAATCCCACGGCGACGATGGCGGTGACCGCGCCGAGGTAAGCGGCCGGGGCGGCGGAGGTGCCGAACGCGCCGGTCGCGCCGATCCCCACGGCCACGGCGGTGACGATCGCGGCCAGCACGGCGATCCAGGTCTGCAGGCGCAGGCCCACCTGCGCGGGGGTGGGCGTGCGGGCGGCGCGTTGTCGGCCGCCGGCCCTGGTGAGCACGGCGCCGCCGACGCATCCCCAGAACGACACCACGAGCAGGGCGGCAATCACGTCACTGGGCCGGTGCCACAGGCTGACCAGGGTGGAGACGCCCGCCGCCACCGCGAAGGCGGCGCCGATCGTGCCCGCGAGCCAGCGCGTGTGCGGGCTCGCCACGAGGAACACCACGAGAGCGGAGGCCGCCGCCACCGTCGTATGCCCGGACGGGAATGAGTTGGACACATAGCCCTCCACGCCGAGGTCCGGCCGGGTGAGGACGATGTTCTTGAGCAGCTGGGTGGTGATCACCGCGGCCATGGCGCTGCCGACGGCCACGAAAAGCGGGAACCAGGCCCGGCGCACGGCGGCGATGGCGAGGCTCACGACGGCCCCGACGCCGACCATCACGGAGGGGATCAGATCCAGCAGGCTCAGGGTGACCTCGGTGCCCGTGGTCTCATTCTCCGCTCCGTTGAAGGCCAGCTGATCGATGGCCTGCCCGGTCTCATCACGCACGAAGAACAGGTACAGCGCGAGGAATGCCACGGCGCACAGCACAGCGGCACCCACATAACGAGCGGGCGTGAGGCGGGAGGTCGAAGACACCCTCTACTGTCCCACGCGAGCATGAGTGAACCGTGAAAGGGCCGTGCACGAGTCCTGCATGCGACGTCGTGCCGGCCGCCCCTTGACAGGCGATACCGGCGGCGTAGCGTCGGAACATGTTCAGTAAAAAGACGAAGCAGGAGCGCGCCGACCGCGCGGCCGTGCGGCGTCAGGAGCCCGACGACCCCCGCGACCGCGGCGGCTTTCCCGGGCTGGAGGGCGACTTCGAATCGGAGCGCCGTCGCGCAGTGACCGCCAGCAACGAGCGCGGCGAACCGTACGAGCACGGCGAGGGCGAGACCCCGGTACTGCCGTCGACGACGCCCGGCCTCACCCACCCCTGACCGCTGGATGGTGGCATTCTCCCGGAGCGCATCCGGTGGTTCACCGTGCCCGCAGGCGCGGCTGAGACTTCGCTGAACGGGTCCGCGCACGGGTTGCGACCCGTGAGATCGTGTCAAATAATAGTTGTAGTTGAGTCGACTGGACTCAAGTTTGGAACCCCCGGCCGGGCCAGCAGGCCCGCGCCGACGATATCGAAGAAAGTGAGTTGAACATGGCCATGAACTACGATCCCTTCCGCGAACTGGATCGCGTCGCCGGCGCCCTGATGGATGTGCGCGGCCCGCGGGTGATGCCCATGGACCTGTACCGGTCCGGTGACGTGTACGTGCTGGACGCCGACATGCCCGGCATCGACCCCGGATCCGTCGACATCGATGTGGACGGGCAGTTGCTCACCATCCGGGGCGAGCGCACCCTGGCCAGTCACGACAACGTGAAGTGGCTCACCCGGGAGCGCACCGCGGGGTCGTTCCTGCGCCAGTTGAACCTGGGCCAGGGCATCGATCTCGACAACATCAGCGCGAAGTACGCCAACGGCGTGCTGTCGGTGACCATCCCCGTGAGCGAGGCGGCCAAGCCCCGCAAGATCGAGGTGAGTACCGAGAACGCCGACCGGCAGGAGACCCTGACGGTGAAGGAAGGCGAGAAACACCTGGAGAAGTAAGACGCCGGATACGCCCGGTCGACCCACGGACCCGGAGGGAATTCCCTCCGGGTCCTGTCTTTTCGCGTGTTGTACACGCTATGTTCATATTTCTCTGATCGACTGAATTTGTAGCATCCGCAGCGCAATCCCCGTAAAGTGCCTAAGTACCAAACGAATGGAAGCTCCGTGAGCATTCGAACGGCCGAATACCCCAGGCCGGATTATTTCCTTCTCCACCTCAGCGACACGCACCTGCTCGCAGACGGCAATCGTCTCTACGGCAGCGTCGACAGTGCCGCACACGTGCAACGGTTGTTTGCGGATGTGGAGGCGTCGGGCAGCAGGCCAGACGCCATCATCATCACCGGTGACCTGGCCGACAAGGGTGAACCGCATGCCTATGCGCAACTGCGCGGCATTGTGGAGCCTGCGGCCGCCCGTCTCGGCGCCAAGGTGCTGTGGGTGATGGGCAACCACGACAACCGGGCGAACTTCCGCACCGAGTTGCTCGGCCAGGAGCCCAGCCTCGCGCCGATCGACCACGTCGACTACGTCGGCGGGCTGCGGATCATCACCTTCGACACCACGGTTCCGGGCAGCCACTACGGCGAGATCTCCGAACGCCAACTCGAGTGGCTCAGCGAACAGCTCAGCTTCCCGGCGCCGGACGGCACCATTCTCGCCATGCACCACCCGCCCGTACCGAGCATGCTCGACCTGTCGGTGTCGGTGGAACTGCGCGACCAGGCCAGCCTCGCGCAGGTGCTGCGCGGCACGGATGTGCGCAGCATCCTGGCCGGGCACCTGCATTATTCGTCCACGGCGACCTTCGCCGGCATCCCCGTGTCGGTGGCCTCGGCCACCTGCTACACGCAGGACCTCAACGTTCCCGTGGGCGGCACACGCGGCCGCGACGGCGCCCGGGCGTTCAACCTCGTGCACGTCTACGCAGACACTGTGCTGCACTCGGTGGTGCCGCTGGGCGAGTACGAAGCTCTCGACTACATCGACCCGGCCGAAAGCGCCCGCCGACTGGCCGCATCCGGTATCGAGATCATGCCTGCTGGGTCTCTGCCCGCGTACCGCGAGCCGCCAATGACCAGGCCGATCCCGGTTCTGCGCTGACGTCGCCCGCCATCGCGGCGGAGCCGGTGCCGAGGACGCTCTCGATGAGGGTGTCCTCGCCGTGCTGGCTCTCCGCGATGACGCTTTCGCGTTCCCACGGTGCCACGATCGGGAAGTAGCGTTCGAGGAAATCGGTGACGGCCTCGGTGCGCACCTCGTCGGAGATCTCGGGGAAGCTGCCGTCGTTGAGGCAGAACATGTCCTGGTCGCGGCGCTTGAGCAGCTTGCTCATCTGGCGCAGGGCCAGCTTGAGGGTGGTCTCCACGTAGAGCGAACGCGCCTGGGTCTGCTCCACCGCCCGGCCGGTGGCCAAGGCGTAGTAGTGGTAGAGCGAGTTCGTCACCGAGATGTCGGTGGCGGAGCGGAACCGGCTGGCCATGGTGCGCCGGAAGTCCTCGGGGAACTCGGCCTCCAGCTCGAACATGACGCTCTTGCGCAGCGGCGCCGGCGTGTGCTCGAGGTGCCGGGTGGTGACCTTGCCGAAGCGTTCGCGCAGCAGCGCCCGGTTGACCCGCGCGGCGTTCTCGAAGCCGCTGCGGCTCGGGTCGTTGTCGCCCAGGCCGATGCGGGTGGCCGCCTCGACGAACTTGGTGATGCCGCCGGGCGAGTAGAACAGCTCCGGGCCCACCGGGCGGCCGAAGAACATGTCGTCGTTGGAGTAGATGAAGTGTTCGGCGATACCCGGGATGTGGTGCAGCTGGCTTTCGACGGCGTGCGAGTTGTGCGTGGGCAGCACGCTGGTGTCGGGGAAGAAGTCTTCGCTGTTCATGATCGTCACCCGGGGGTGGTCGACGAGCCACTCGGGGGCCGGCGAGTCGGTGGCGATGAAGATGCGGCGTACCCACGGCGCGAACATGTAGACGCTGCGCAGGGCGTACTTGAGCTCGTCGATCTGGCGGAACCGGGCCTCGGACTCGTCACCGGAGCCGACGACGTAGCCCTTCATGCGCGCAGCGCGGGCCTTCTGGAAGTCGCTGGACGAACCGTCGACCCAGGAGAAGACCAGGTCGATGTCGAAGCTGATGTCACTCACGAGGTCGTCGAACATGTTCTGCAGGGTGCGCCAGCTGCGGCCGAACATCTCGACAGTGGTCTCGCGCGCCTCGGAGCGGGGCAGGCGCTTCCGCATCAAGACGTTCTCGACGGGGGCGATGATCTCGTCTTCGCCGAAGGTCCAGAGCTCGAGCTGGAAGGCGGTCTCGGCGCCGTAGCGGAGCCGGCCGATGGGTTCGATGCGCGGCTGGTAGGCGCGGAAGACGTCGGACTTGCGCAGCTGCGCGAGGGCACCGTCGGCGAGCAGCCCGGCCCGGGCCTCGTCGTTGTCGAGCGGCTTGATGTAGAAGGGGGCGTCAGCGAAGGCCGCGCCGAGGATCTTGCTGATCTGCTTGCGTCGCTTGCGGTTCACCGCGATGACCGGACGGTCGTGGTCGCCGCGCACGAGCAGGTAGTCGATGCCGGCGGCGTCGAGGGCATTGCTCAGGGCGAGAAGGTCGATGACCATGGACTCGTGCGGCGTGAAGTGCCCGTTGATCAGGGCGATCTCGCCCTTCCGTACGACGACGTCGTCGCGGTCGAAGCGGCGGGTGCGCTCGTCGAGGGACAGCAGCACCAATTCGGGTTCGTTGCTCAGCGAGAGGATGGGCATGGACGCGGTATCGGGAGCCGGTTCGTCGAAGGGTGCCGGCTGGGCCTCGGAGAAGCCGCGGCCTGAGGCGTTGCGAGCGTGTCGTGCGGAGTCGGTGCGGTCAAAGCGAGCCATGGTCCTCCTTGGAGCAATAGCGTGGAACGGGCAACGGGTGCAGTCGGGCTGCGAGGGAGATGCGGTGATTCGTAACAGGTCGTCGAGAGGGAGCTCCGTTGGGCGGGCATCCATGCGCCAGGCCCCGGAATGTGCGCCCGGGTCTCCCGGGCATCCCCCGCACCGAACCAGGCCGGGCTTGAAGCCCGCTGGGAACAGTGTCGTAAGACCTAGTGTACGTCGTGCACGACGCACCCTGGCGACCCGCGCCGGGACGAGGTTCCGGACGGTCCGAAGAGGCCGGTCAGACCAGGTCAGCGGCCTGCGTGACGGGTAGTCGGCAGACGAAATCGCGGCACTGGTAGGCCGTGGGCACGCCATCGCGCACGCCGCGATCGGCGAACAGCTCGAAGCCGGCCGCCGCCCACTCGCGCCCCTGTTCCTCGGTGACGACGGCCACCAGGCCGCTCCGGCGCCGCGCCGTGTCGACCAGGCCACCGGGCGGGGTGACACCCGCGCCGGGCGTGCTGGCCGGGGTCACCACCACCAGCTGCCGCACGGGCGAGGTGAGCGCGTTGACCAGGCGCAGGGCGGCACCGAACGCGAGCGGGTTGAGACTGCCCGCGCCCACCAGACGCACCATCGCCGCGGTGGCCGCCTGGCGGTACCGGGCCGCCCCGGTGACCAGGTACAGCCGCCAGGCCGCGGCCGCGACGGCGCTGAGCCCCGACGGGTAGGCCCCCTCGGAGGGGTCGGTCGCCAGGTCGAGGCCGTGGCCGGTGAGCACCGGATCAACGCCCTCCGGTGCGACGAAGACCACCGACGCGGGGTCGGGCAGGGTGCGGTCGACGAGCTCGCGCGCCGCCACCGCGTAGCTCACCTCGCCCGTCGCCGTGGCGAGGTCCAGCAGACCGGCCGCCAACATGCCGTAGTCCTCGAGCGTGGCCACGGCGCTCGAGAGCCGACCGTCGATGGATGCGCGCACCAGAGCGCCATCCTCCCTCCGGTGCAGCTGCAGCAACCGGTCCGCCGCGCGGCGGGCCAGGGTGAGCGCGGTGTCGTCACCGAAGGCCGACCCGGCGAGCGCGAGAGCGCCGATCGCGAGGCCGTTCCAGCCGGTGAGCATCTTGGTATCGAGCGCCGGCGGAACCTGCTCGTGCCTGGTGTCTTCGTCGAGGGCGTAGTAGCCGCCCTCCACGCGTACCCCGTCCACGGTGCTCTCCGAGTCCTGGGCGCTGGCGAAGCCGCCGCCGGGCAGCTGCAACACCTCGCCGAGGAACCGCACCAGCCCCTCGCTCACCAGTCGGGCCCACGCGTCACCGGTGAGCATCCAGGCCCGGGTGTACAGCTCGAGCAGTTGGGCGTTGTCGTAGAGCATCCGCTCGTAGTGCGGCTCGCTCCAGTCCCGGTTGACGGCGTAGCGGAAGAACCCGCCCTCCACGGGGTCGCGGAGGGGTGTGGCGCCCAGCCGTTTGAGGGTGCGCAGGGCAAGGTCGCGCCCGTCGTCGCGGTCGAGCAGCAGCGCCAGGGCGGGTGAGGCCGGAAACTTGGGGGCGCCGCCGAAGCCGCCATAGACCGGGTCCTCGGCGGTGGCGAGCAGGTCAACGCTCTCGGCGAGCCGGTCCTGGCCGGGCAGCTCGCCGGCTTCCGCGGCGGGCGCCGCCTGGGCGAGGGCCTCGGCCAGCCCGGCGGCGCTGTCCTCCACGGCGTCTCGGCGGGTGGTCCAGGCATCCGTCACGGCGGCGAGCACCTCCCGGAACGCCGGGTGCCCCGGCATCGGCGCGGGCGGTGAATAGGTGCCGGCGTAGAACGGCCGGCCGGCCGGGGTGACGAACACGTTCAACGGCCAGCCGAGGTTCTGCGTGAAGGCTCCGGCGGCCGCGAGGTAGCTGGCGTCCACGTCGGGGTGCTCCTCGCGGTCCACCTTGATGCTCACGAAGTTCGCGTTGAGGTAGGCGGCGATCGCGGGATCGCTGAAGCTCTCTCGAGCCATCACGTGGCACCAGTGGCAGGTGGAGTAGCCGATGCTCACGAGTACCGGCACGTCCCTGGCCCTGGCCTCGTCGAATGCGGCCGCGCTCCAGGGTTGCCAGTCCACCGGGTTCTCGGCATGCGAGCGGAGATATGGGCTGATGGCGTCGGCGAGGCGGTTCGTCATGCCTCCATTGTCGCTCCGCCGCCTCCGCGCCCGCTGGTCGTGCCGCTGCCCGCGGGTGCCGTCCATCCCGCGAGTTGCCGCATAGCGCCCCTTCCAAGCCCCGGAGGGGGCACTTCGCCGCAAGTGGATGCTGCGTACGCGCGGATTCGCGCCCCGGAAACCGGGCCGCACGAGAGGCTTGCCGCGCCGGATTGCTGCTGTGAGACTTGGAGGGAGGAAGGGGCGCGATGACGATCTGGGCACTGGTTCCGGGCAGCACGAATTCCCGCGCGCACTCGCGGCGTGGCGGCGCTGACCGGATCGAGTGCCGTCCATGATGACCCTCGCCGAAGCCGCGGCCCTGCTCGAGGTCGCGGTCGATGCGCATCCCGAGCAGGTGGAACGCGCCTACCGCTACCAAGCGCAACGGTCGCACCCGGACCGGATGACCTCGGCGAGCCCGGCGGAGCTGGCTGAGGCGGCCGCCCGGTTCGACAGGTTCACCCAGGCGCGCGCGATGCTGCGCGAGGCCGACGCCGAGCGGATGCGCCCCTCCCCCGCCGACGCGCCGCCCGGGCACCCCGCGGCATCCGGCGCATCCGCTGCACCGGGCCGGCACCCGGCCGACAGCTCCGCCTGGGCGGATCCCAACTGGGCGGCCGACGAGCCCTACGAACCTGCGCCGCCCGCCGGGCCGTGGCTGTTCTGGGTGTGGACGGGCCTGTTCGGGCTCGCGGCCGCGATCTCGTACCTCGGCGGGCCGCTGCCGCACTCGGCGGCCGACCTGTGGTTGCGGGTGGTGCCGCTCGGCCTGGCCAGCGTGGCGTTCGCCCGCACGGGCCGGCCGGTGTTCCTCGTGGGAGTCCTGGTGTTCGGGGCCGCGACCGCCGTACTCACGGTGCTGTTCGCGTCGTTCGGTCCGCTCGTGACGCTGCAGCTGCTCATCGCGCCGGTGCTGGGGCTCGTGGCCCTCGGCCGGCCCAAGCAGTTGCGCCGCCGTCTCGGCCCGGTCCCGCCTCCGGCGCCGCCGCGGCCGGTCGGCTGACCGGCTGAGGGCCGGTCAGTCGAGAGCTACCCGAGACCGCCCCGATCAGAGCGGCGCGACCTCGACAAGCGCCTGCCGGCGGCGTTGCACCCGGGTCCAGATCACAAAACCGGTGATGGTGAACGCGCCGTAGAACAGGTAGAGCACGGCAGAGGCGTAGTAGCCGGCGCTGATCAGCAACGGCACCCCGACGATGTCGACCGCCACCCAGATCAGCCAGAATTCGGTCCAGCCGCGGGCCATGCCGTAGGTGGCCAGCAGCGACCCGGTGAAGATCCAGGCATCCGCCCAGACCGGTTCGAACGAGCCAAGGGCCCGGAAGATCGGCGTGAGCACGAGGGTGCCGGCGACCAGGCCCACCCCCAGGCCGATGCGCGCCCGGGCGCCGGCCCAGTGCGGCGCGACGGCGGCCGTGCCGGTGGAGCGGCTGCGCGACCACTGCACCCAGCCGTAGACCGACACCACGATGAACATGACCTGCCGGCCGGCCTGGCCGAGCAGGTTCACCGGGTTGGGCGTGCCGAACACCGCGCCGAGGAAAACCGTGAAGAGCAGCGCGTTGCCGACTATGCCCACGGGCCAGGCCCAGAGCTTGCGGCGCATTCCGCCGACAGCGCTGGCGATGCCGAAGACATTGCCGATGATCTCCCGCCAGAGGATGGTCTGGGTGCCGATCTGGAGTTGGGCGTCGAACAGCCAGGTGATCAGGGACACAAGATACTTCTCTCCCGGATGGTTCGCATCCGTGCACGTCCCAATGTAAGGCGCTGAGGCGGGCGCCTATTCCCCGGCCGTCACCAGACGATGGCAGCGGAGTCGGCGGAGAGCACGGCTGGCAGGCTCGCGCGCACCAGTGGCAGCCCCCGGCGGATGGCCTGGTCGATGCGGTCGCTCAACTCGGCGTTGGTCACCTCGTAATTGGTGAAGTCGGCGTCCTTGGCGTAGACGCCGATCGGCAGGGTGAGCGCCTGGAAGAAGCTGAACAGCGGCCGGAACTGGTGCTCGAGGATGAGCGCGTGCCGATCACTGCCGCCTGTTGCAGCCAGCAGCACGGGCTTGTCGACGAGCGAATACTGGTCGACGAAGTCGAAAACGTGCTTGAACAGGCCCGTGAACGACGCCCGGTACACCGGCGACGCCACGATGAGCAGGTCGGCACCCTCGATGCGCACGAGGTCGGCCTCGGCCGCGGCGGAGAGCTCGTCGCGGCGGAGCGCCCCGGAGAACTCCCGGCCCACCTGGCTGAGCTCGATCAGGTGCACGTCGATCGACAGCTCGCGCTCCAGCGCGGCGAGGATCGCCCGCACCAGCGCGGTGGTCTTCGAGGGCGCGTGCAGGCTGCCGGAGACGGCGACGACGTTCAGGGTGTACGACATGCTTCGACGCTAAGTGCCCGCCACGGATGCCGCCACCCGCGCCGACACACGGCGTAAGACGGCGGATGCTCGCCGGCCCAGCCGCATCCGCCGAGTTGCGGCAAACGACCCCCTCGCGGGCGCGGAGAGGGCACTTTGCGGCAAGTGAACGACGGGCGCATTCGCCGAGTCGCGGCAAACCTCCCCCTCACGGGCATGGAGAGGGCACTGTGCGGCAAGTCGGCGACGGGGCCTGGGCGCTTCCGATGCGCGACGCCGCCCTGAGATGCCAAGAACGGCCGCTTCCGGGGTGCGGAAGCGGCCGTTTGTGGCACGCCAGGAGCCGGGTGGGGCTAGTTGACGTCGTTGGGGTGCGAGCCGACCCGGCCGCCGCGCTCGAGGGCGGTGATCGTCGCCAGCTCGGTGTGGCTGAGCTCGAAGTCGAAAACGTCGAAGTTCTCGATCATGCGCTCGCGGCGGTTGGACTTGGGGAAGACGATGTTGCCGCTCTGCAGGTGCCAGCGGATGATGACCTGCGCAGGGGTCTTGCCGTGTGCCTCGGCCGCGGCGGTGACCACGCCCTCCTCGAGCAGCGGGTACTTGCCCTGGCCGAGCGGGCCCCAGGCCTCGATGTGGATGCCGCTGGCGCGGGCGAACGCGGTGAGCTCGGTCTGCTGGAGCGCAGGGTGCAGCTCGATCTGGTTGACCGCGGGCACGACGTCGGTCTCGGCGAGCAGGCGCTCCAACTGCGGCACCAGGAAGTTCGAGACGCCGATGGAGCGGGCACGGCCCGACTCGCGGATCTTCTCGAGGGTCTTCCAGCTCTCCACGAACTTGTCATTCGCGGGAGCGGGCCAGTGGATGAGGTAGAGGTCGACGTAGTCCAGGCCGAGCTTCTCCAGGCTCGCGTCGAACGCATCCAGCGCCGACTCGGTGCCCTGCTTGTCGTTCCACAGCTTCGTCGTGACAAACAGCTCGGAGCGGTCGATGTTGGAGGACGCCAGTGCCTGGCCCACGCCCTCCTCGTTGCCGTAAATGGCGGCGGTGTCGATGTGGCGGTAGCCCACCTCGAGGGCGTCGGACACGATCCGGGTGGTCTCGGTCGGGTCGACCTTGAAGACCCCGAAGCCGAGCTGCGGGATGGTGTGGCCGTCGTTCAGGGTGATGAGGGGTACAGAATTCGTCATCCAACGAGCCTACGGAGCGCGCGGCCGGGGCGCACGTCACGCATGCCGACAGCGTAATCCGCCCCACGCCACAGCCCCTCAATCCCAGGCTGGCCCGCCCAACGCCCCGGCCCAGACATGACTGGCCCATTTTTGCTAGTAAATCTGCCGTCGTACTAGCGAAAATGGGCCAGTCATGCGCTTCGCGCCGGCGCTTCACCCGGTCCGGGACAGGGGCCCGACGTGAGTGGCCCAAGTTCGCTAGTCGAGGCGGCCGTGCACTAGCGAAAATGGGCGAGTCATGGCACCGAGGGGGTCAGTGGTAGCGACGGCCCTCGTCGCGGCGGAAGAGCCGCAGGGCCAGGGCGAAGGTCACGGCGGTCCAGACCAGGATGCCGATCCACACCCACGGCTCGAGCTCGCCGCCCTGCACGGCCCAGATCACGAACTCCCGGGCCTGCCGCGACGGCAGGAGCTTCGACAGCGTGTCGAGCCAGTCGGCGAAGAGGTACGGCGGCAGGAACAGCCCGCCCGCGAACGCCAGGGCGAACATCACGATCTGCACCACCGCGATCGCGGCCTTGGACGACATCGAGTAGCCGATCGAGATGCCGATGAACATGAACGGCAGCGCCGAGATGCCCAGCGCCACCAGCCCGCCGAGAACGCTCAGAACGGATGCCTCCGCCGCCGTGAACAGGGCCCCGATCGCGATCACCGGCAGAATCGAGACCAGCCCCATCAACCCGGTGGAGAAGATCTGGCCGAGCACCCGGGAAACGCCCGGCACCGGCAGGGTGCGCAGGTACGGGTCCCAGGGCTGCTCCCGGTTGGCCGAGATGTTCAGGCCGAAACTGAACAGCGAGTTCGACATCAGCGCGAACACGCTCAACGCGATCACCGCCTGGGTGGCGAACTCCGGGTTGTCGGCCACGGTGCGCTGCGGCACCACGAAGAACAGCAGCGACAGCCCGGGGAAGACGAGCGACCCGATCAGGGCGGCCGGGATGCGGAACGTCTCGACGAGGTTGATGCGGGCGTGCACGAAGGTGAGGGCGAGGACGCCCGTGCGCCCGCCGAGTGCCGGGACGCGGCTCCCGGTTCCGGGGGCGGTGCCGGCCGGGGTGGGGGTGAGGGTGCTCATCGGTTCATCTCCTTCTGGACGGCGGGCACAGCAGACGGGGCCGAGCCGGTGTGGGCGCGCGGGTCGGCGGTGCCGAGTGGTTCGGCATCGTGCGGGGGCCGGGCCGGTTGCCCGGTGGCGGCATCCGTCGCCCCGGTGAGGGTGAGGAAGGCCTCTTCGAGGGTGGCGCCGCGCACGGTGAGGTCGGTGAACGGGATACCGGAGCGCACCAGTTCCACGATCAGCCGGTCGCTGTCGTTGGCGTAGAAGGTGGCGCTGCCGTTGTCGCCGAGGTCGCGGCCGACCACGCCGGGCAGTCCGCTCACCCGGTCGGGCTGGTCGGTCACCAGGCGCACCTGCCGCAGCGACACCTGGTTGATCACGGCGGTGACGGTGTCGTCGGCGATCACCCGGCCGTGTCCCATCACCACCACGCGTTCGGCGAGCGCCTCGATCTCCTCGAGGTAGTGGCTGGTGACCACCACGGTGGCGCCGCGGTCGTGCTGCCGGCGCACGGCATCCCACAGGGTGCGGCGGGCATCCACATCGAGCCCGGTGGTGGGTTCGTCGAGCAGCACCAGCCGTGGCTGGCCCACGAACGCGAGCGCCACGCTGAGCCGGCGTTTCTGTCCACCGGAGAGCGCGCCGGTCTGGCGTTTGAGCAGATCCCCCAGGCCGAACTCCTCGGCCACGGCCGCGGTGCTCAGCGGCTCGTCGAAGTGCCGGCCCACGAAGTCGATGACCTCGCCCACCCGCAGGGTCGGCGGCAGAGCGGTCTCCTGCGGGGTGCCGCCGAGCTTCTGGCGCATCCGGTAGTCGCCGGGCGACCCGCCGAACAGGGTGACGGTGCCGGTTGTCGGCTTGCGGAGCCCCTGCAGCATGGTGAGCACGGTGGACTTGCCGGCGCCGTTGGGCCCGAGCAGGCCCAGGATGCTGCCGGAGTGGATGTCGAGGGTGACGTCGTCGACGGCGAGCACCTCGCCGAAGCGGCGGGTGACGTGGTCGAGGCGGGCTAGGACTGTCATGCGGATTCTCCCAACAGGTCGCGCAGGGCTTCTCGGTAGTCTTCAAATGCGCGCCGGCCCGTACGCGACAGGGCCAGGTAGGTGGCGGGGGTGCGGCCCTGGTGCGACTTGATGACGTCAACATAGCCCGCGTCTTCGAGCTTGCGCAGGTGGGTGGACAGGTTGCCGGCGGTCATGCCGAGCAGTTCCTGCAGCCGGGGGAAGGCGATCTGGTCGCCCACCTCGAGTGTGGCCAGGGTGGCGGTGATCTTGAGCCGGGCGGATGCGTGGATCACCGGGTCGAGCTCGTCCATCAGCGGTTCCGGCGCAGCCGCACGGCCATGATGGCGGCGACGACCAGGAAGGCCCCGCCGCCGGCCAGGGCGAAGACCAGGTCGTTGCCGGGCGACCCGGCGAACGGTGCGGCCGCACCGACGGTGAGCATGATCAGGCCGAGGATGAGCTGGGATTTCTCCCGCCAGAGTGCGGCGCCGCCGAGGTAGATGGTTCCGCACATCAGCGCGTAGCCGGACGGGAAGTAGAGGTTGGCGAGGTCGGTGGACATGCCGTGGCTGATCAGGGCGGTGCCAAGCAACGCGAACGCGGTGCCGCAGACCGACCAGGACAGCCCGTAGACGGCGCCGGAGAAACTGGAGATCCCGCGCACGCCCCGGTTGATCCGCATCCCGATCACGGCGGAGGACGCGATCGAGACCACCAGCAGAACGATGAACAGCGGTGTCGCCACCCCGGCCGGAATCGTGAACCAGGGGTTGCCGTCGGCGTCGCCCGACCAAAGGGCGAGGAAGCCGACCAACCAAGCGATGCCCCAGATGAAGTACAGCCAGACGACGGGCGCGATCTGCGCATCCGTTACCTGGCGCTGCTGCTTCTCGAGCAGCGCGAGCATCTCGCGCGGGTCGCCCAGGGGTTCGTCGAGGTCTACGGCGGGGGTTCTGGTGTCATCCATACCTACTTTGTAACACAAAGTACTTTGCGAGACAAGGGTTTGACTCGAAGTGGGGTACCCCCGCGAAGCAATAACATGGAGGGCTAATGATTCCCGTGAAAATCACCTTCCCGCCCGAGTTGCCGATCAGCCAGCGCCGCGACGACATCTCGCGTGCCATCCGCGACAACCAGGTCGTGATCGTGGCCGGATCCACCGGGTCGGGCAAGACCACGCAGCTGCCCAAGATCTGCCTGGAGCTCGGGCGCGAGAGTATCGGCCACACCCAGCCGCGCCGGCTCGCCGCGCGCACCATCGCCGAGCGCATCGCCGAGGAACTCGGCCAGGAGGTGGGCGAACTCGTCGGCTACCAGGTGCGCTTCACCGACCGCGTCGGCGCCGACACCCGCATCAAGCTGATGACCGACGGCATCCTGCTCAACGAGATCCACCGCGACCGGATGCTGCGCAAGTACGACACCATCATCATCGACGAGGCGCACGAGCGCAGCCTCAACATCGACTTCCTGCTCGGCTACCTGCAGCAGCTGCTCCCCCAACGGCCCGACCTCAAGCTCATCATCACCAGCGCCACCATCGACCCGGCCAGCTTCGCCAAGCATTTCGCGGCGGCCGACGGCACCCCGGCGCCCATCATCGAGGTCTCCGGCCGCACCTACCCGGTCGAGATCCGCTACCGCCCGCTCGTGGCCGAGGCCGCGATCGACGACGACGACGAGCTGTCGGATGCCGCGCCCAGCGTCGACCGCGACTACATCGAGGGCATCTCCGCCGCGCTCGACGAGCTCGAACGGGAGTCCAACGGCGACGTGCTGGTGTTCCTCTCCGGCGAGACCGAGATCCGCGACGCCGCCGACGCCCTGCAGGGCAAGTTCGCCGGCGGTGACCAAACCCGCCCCACCGAGGTGCTGCCGCTCTACGGCCGGCTCTCCTCCGCCGACCAGCACAAGGTTTTCCAGCCCTCCACCGTGGCCGGAGTGCGCCGCCGCATCATCCTCGCCACCAACGTGGCCGAGACCAGCCTCACCGTGCCGGGCATCCGTTACGTCATCGACGCCGGCACCGCCCGCATCAGCCGCTACAGCGTGCGCTCGAAGGTGCAGCGGCTGCCGATCGAGGCCATCGCTCAGGCCTCCGCCAACCAGCGCTCCGGCCGAAGCGGCCGCACCAGCGACGGCATCGCCATCCGCCTGTACAGCGAAGAAGACTTCACCCGCCGGCCCGAGTACACCGAGCCCGAGATCCTGCGCACCAACCTCGCCGCGGTCATCCTGCAGATGATCTCGCTGGGCCTGGGCGACATCGCGCAGTTCCCGTTCCTCACCCCGCCGGACTCCCGCAACATCAAGGACGGCCTCGACCTGCTCACCGAGCTCGGCGCAGTCAAGGCCGTCGTGGCACCCACCGGCACGCCCACCGAAGACCCGAGCCAGGCCGGCGGCCGCTCCGGCCGTGACGGCGGGCGGGGGCGCGGCGGCCGTGACGGCGGCCGTGGCAGCCAGGGCGGGCGGATGGCCGTGACGGCCGGCACCCACAGTCTTACCCGGGTGGGCCAGCAGCTCGCCCAGCTGCCCATCGATCCCCGGTTCGGCCGCATGGTGATCGAGTCCAAGGTGCAGGGCACCAGCCGCGAGGTGATGGCCATCGTGGCCGGGCTCACCATCCAGGACGTGCGCGAGCGCCCGCTCGAGCGCCGCGGCTCCGCCGACGAGAAGCACGCCAGGTTCGCCGACCCCACCAGCGACTTCCTCTCGCTGCTCAACCTCTGGAACTACCTCGAGACGCAGCAGAAGGAGCTGGGTTCCAGCGCGTTCCGGCGCCTCTGCAAGAACGAGTACCTCAACTACCTGCGGGTGCGCGAGTGGCAGGACGTCTACAAGCAGCTCCGCCAGCTGGCCAAGCCGCTCGGCCTGCACATCGGCGACCCGGCGGTGAACCCCGACGGCATCCACCGGTCGATGCTCTCCGGCCTGCTCTCGCACATCGGCCTCAAGGACGTGGCCAAGAAGGACTACATCGGCGCCAGGCAGCAGCGCTTCGTGCTGTTCCCCGGCTCCGCGCTGGCCAAGAAGCAGCCCAACGCCGTGATGAGCGCCGAACTGGTGGAGACCAGCCGGCTGTTCGCCCGGATGAACGCCGTCGTCGACCCGGCCTGGGCCGAACAGCTCGCCGGCGACCTCTGCAAGCGCTCGTATTCCGAGCCGCACTGGGAGAAGAAGCAGGGCGCCGTGGTCGCCTACGAACGGGTCACCCTCTACGGCGTGCCGATCGTGCCGCGCCGCCGGGTGCAGTTCTCCCGGGTAGACCCGGCCTACGCCCGCGAGCTGTTCATCCGGCACGCCCTCGTCGACGGCGAGTGGGACCTCGACAGGGTCGACCAGCGGGTCACCGCGTTCGACCGCGCCAACACGGCGCTCCGCAAGGAACTGGCCGAGCTCGAGGAACGCACCCGGCGCCGCGACATCCTCTTCGACGACGAGGCCGTCTTCGAGTTCTACCACCGCCGCATCCCGGCCGAGGTGCACAGCACCCGCACCTTCGAGACCTGGTGGCGCGTCGCCCGCGCGGCAACGCCCGACCTGCTCACCATGACCGCCGAGGCGCTCGTGCCCGAGGATGCGCCGGAGATCGACGAGTCGCTGTTCCCGCCGTCCTGGCAGCAGCGCGACCAGCGTTTCGCGCTGAGCTACCGGTTCGAACCGGGCGCCGAAGACGACGGTGTGACCGTGCAGGTGCCGCTGGCGCTCTTGGCCCGGGTCTCCCCCACCGGCTTCGACTGGCAGGTGCCGGGCCTCCGCGCCGACCTGGTCACGTCGCTGATCAAGTCGCTGCCCAAGGCCATCCGCCGCAACGTCGTGCCCGCCGCCGACTGGGCCGTGCGCCTGCTCGCGGAGCTGCCGCCCGCCCCGGGTGTCGTGGGGGGTTCGCTGGTTGAGCCTGTCGAAACCTCGCAAGGTGTCTCGAATCGCAGCAACACTCACGGTGACTCGTCCGATCCCTCCTTCGCCGAGACCCTCGCCGCCCTCATCCAGCGCCTCACCTACGTTCCCGTCACCGTGCGCGACTTCGACCTCTCCCGGGTGCCCGCGCACCTGCGCATGACCTTCCTGGTCGTCGACGAGCGCGGCAAGAGCGTGGCCAGCGGCAAGGACCTCGGTGACCTGCAGCGGCGCCTCGGCAACAAGGTGCGCGAGTCCGTCGCGAAGGCCTCCGCCGCCGTACCCACGAACGCGATCGAGCGCTCGGGCCTCACCACCTGGGACTTCGTCGAGCTGCCCCGCTTCATCGACACCAAGCAGGGTGACAACACCATCCGCGGCTACCCCACCCTGATCGACGACGGCACCTCGGTGAGCATCCGCATGATGAGCACCGTCGACGAGCAGGCCCGCACGCTGCCCAATGGTGTGCGCCGGCTGCTGCTGCTCGCGACCCCGTCGCCGGTGGCGTACGTGCAGCAACACCTCAAGGGCGGCGAGAAGCTCTCGCTGGCCACGAGCCCGTACCGCTCCACCCAGGCCCTGTTCGACGACTGCCTCGCGGCCGCCGTCGACGATGTGCTCTACAGGGTGCGGCCCGACGGCCAGGTGTTCATGAAGGCCGAATTCGACAGCATCCGCGACCGGGTCTCCGGCGTGGTGATGGACTCGATGTTCGAAACCGTCGGCCTCGTGGCCCGCATCCTCACGGCCTCGCGCGCCGCCGACAAGGCGCTCAAGGCCTCCACGAGCATGGCCCTTCTGGCCGCTCTCACGGATGCTCGTGAGCAACTGAACGGGCTGGTCTACCCCGGTTTCGTCAGCGCCACCGGCCTCGCCCAGCTGCGGCACCTGCCGCGTTACCTCGGCGGCATCACGGCCCGCATCGAGAAGCTCCTCGACAACCCCAATCGCGACCGGGTGTGGATGAACGAGGTGCAGTCGGCCACGGCGCGCTTCACCGACGCCGGTGGGCGCATCCCCCTGCCGGAGACCGCGGCGCCGAACCTCGTGCGGGCGCGCTGGATGATCGAGGAGCTGCGCATCAGCCTCTTCGCCCAGGAGCTGCGGGCCGCGGAATCGGTTTCCCTGCAGCGCATCCAGAAGGTCCTCGCCTCCTAGCCTCGCCTCGCGAGGTCACTTCGACAAGCTCAGTGCGGCGCTCGACAAGCTCGATCGACGGAACGGTCGCGACCCACACGCTGGTCGAGTTTGTCGAGACCCCCTGACCCTGCCTGCGTTAGGGGGCCCCGTCGCAGGCGTCGGAATCGTCGGGGTGGGCGAGGGAGCGCGCGATATCGGTGAGGGAGAGCACCTGGGCCGGCGTCAGGCGGTCGAAGACGAGCTTGCGCACTTGGGCCACGTGGCCGGGCGCTGCGGCGACGAGCTTGGCCAGACCCGACTCGGTGAGGGTCGCGATCACCGCGCGCCGGTCATCCGCCGCCATCTCTCGGGTCACGTAGCCCGCGGCCTCGAGCCTGGCCACGATGCGTGACAGCCGCGACTGCGACGTGCTGGCGGATGATGCGAGCTCACTCATGCGCATGCAGTGGTCGTCCCGTTCGGAGAGCATCACGAGCACCATGTAGTCCGCCATGGCCAGCCCGGCGTCCCGCTGCAACTGCGATTCGAGCCCAGCCGGCAGCCGGAACAGCACCTCGGCCAGAGCCATCCAGGCGTCGTGCTCCACGGGGGTCAGCCATTCCGGTTCAGCCATGACCCCAGCCTATCGAGAATTAGTTGACACGGAAAGTAGTTCGCGCTAACTTATTTGACGCGTCAACTAATTCGGATGCAATCACCTTGGCCTCGACCCGGCCACCACCCCAGGAGTCCCCCATGAACATCGCCATCTGGATCATCACCGGCCTGCTCGCCCTCGCCTTCATCGGCGCCGGCATCATGAAGGTCGCCCAGCCGCGTGCCAAGCTAGCTGCCAACGGCATGGCCTGGACCAACGACTACTCGGATGCCGGCGTCAAGCTCGTCGGCCTCGCGGAACTGCTCGGCGGGCTGGGCTTGATCCTCCCCGCCGTCACCGGCATCGCCCCGATCCTGGTGCCCATCGCCGCGGCCGCCCTCACCGTGATCATGATCGGCGCGGTCGTCTGGCACGTGCGTGCCAACGACACCAAGGGCGCCGTGCCCAGCCTGGTCCTCGGCATCCTCGCCCTCGTCGTGGCCATCGCCCGCTTCGGCCCCTGGGCGTTCTAGGGCGCACCGGAAATCAGGAAAGAGTCACCAAAAAAGGACGGAATCACAGATTCCGTCCTCTTTTGCGCACTTTTTCCTTATTAGCGACCGTCACCGATGGCCGGAGCGCCAGCCCTAGATGTACTGCCCAGGGACGTTGGTTGAATCGGTGTGACGACTCGCTGTAGTCGCTGAAACGGGGTGAGGGCCCCTCGATGCAAAGTGGAGCTGCTTAGACAACCACTGTCGCGACCGAGAGGC
>Ga0247808_10000210_pt1 | contig 33919 bp, 36 predicted proteins | sample UWRJL089202R1_FD_179914 | JGI IMG/M metagenome (GOLD analysis project Ga0247808, IMG submission 179914) | Plant litter microbial communities from Arlington Agricultural Research Station in Wisconsin, United States - UWRJ-L089-202R-1 | ecosystem: Environmental > Terrestrial > Plant litter >... | reverse complement strand
GGACAAGAAAGAAAAGTTATGGCAAAGAAAATTATCGGAAATCTAAAACTACGTATCCCAGCTGGTCGTGCGACTGCAGGTCCTCCTGTTGGTTCAACACTCGGTCAATGGGGTTTGAACATGATGGATTTCATCAACCCGTTCAACGATGCAACTAAAGACCTTATGGGCAAGGACGTGATCGTTCACATCCAAGTCTACGAAGATCGTTCATTCACATGGAACTCACTTGGTCAGCCAGTCGACGACCTTATCCGCGAAGCTGCGGGTATCAAAAAGGGAAGCGCTAAGCCTCACTCAGAAAAAGTCGGCAAGATCAGCCGTGCTCAGCTTGAAGAAATCGCTGAAATCAAAAAAGACAACCTGAACGCAATTACTGTTGATGGACGTGTCAACGTTATCGCCGGAACTGCTCGTTCTATGGGTGTTGAAGTTACTGAATAGTATTTAGTCTTCGCAAATCAAAATACCGTCTTGAGAGAGGCGGTATTTTTCTTTCCAGAACCTACTGAATTCGCTGAAAATATAAGCAATAATGTAATGAACCTACGAGAATAGGTATATAGAAAAGGGATTAAAGATGTTTTTAATACATCATATTTTATAGCCAAATATCGATTTTAACACCTACGAGTACTTGTTATACGCAATATGATAACTCATATAAGTGAAAATGAGGAGAATGACTTTAGCTATAGACAAGCTGTTACAACCAGCGTATCATTAGATAAAAGGAGTAAAAAGATGTCATTTGTTATTTTTGAAGATACACGATCGCGATTTGGAGAATTTATATCCATTACCGATAACAAGTCGTTTGGGCTACCACGCACTTTCCTTAATAGCCAGGGCATCACCTCGTCCCACAAAGCTGTCATTCTTTACGATGAGGATGAGAAGAAAATTGCTCTCGCGTTCAGTTTAAAGAATCCTCCCTACGGTCTCACCGTGCGCATACCCAACGATAAGCAAGGTGGTATGGTTGTTGCAAAGTCGTTTTTTGAGAGTAAGAAAATTGATTCAAAAAAATACAGTGGTCGCTATGATTTTGAAAAAACCTCCTTACGCAAACTTGGCCTCGATAAAGATAATGATGCGTATGTTATAACTCTAAAAGAAAAGGCACTGACACCGGCCCAAGTCATTAAAAAAGTAAGTGCCGATAACATCTGGGAGCTACCCTTCTAATGGAGAACGGTATGTAAGCTTAGAAATAAAAGAGGCTCGACAGTTTGTGCTATCGAGACTCTTAAAACCATCATTAAAGGGCTAGTCACTCTTCATTCCGGATTACTGTAATTGTAGCACGTCCGGAATATATAGTAAATAATATTTTAGGATAATTACAAATATGGCAACATTCGTTTTATGGAAAAGTACTTCAAATAGCAACTGGTATTGGCATTTAAAGTCTGACGGTAATAATCAAGTCGTGTGCTGGGCTGAGGGATATACAACTAAGCAGGCAGCCCAGGAATCCATCGCTTGGGTTCGCAAGTACGCGCTAGGTGCTGAATACAAAGAGCTTTAGTTAAATAAAGCGTAGTACAAAAAAAGAGGCTTCGTTGAAGCCTCTTTTTTTGTACTGAATTTAACTAGAACTTATCCCGAATATGCGAGAAGCTATAGCCCCACTCGGCATCAGATTTCTTGTGCGGGTTAAAGATGTTCTGCGGGTCAAAGATTCCCTTTGCCTTGCGGAAGATATCAACCACTTCTTTACCGTACATCTGTTCAAGCCACGGACCGCGAACGAGTCCGTCGTTGTGCTCACCAGATAGTGATCCGCCGTATTTCAAGACGAGTTCGTCGACTTCTCTCATGGCAGGAAGGAGCTTCGCGCGGTCTTTTGGATCTTCCAGCTTCATCAAAGGAATGATATGGAAGTTTCCGTCACCCATGTGTCCGGCAATGGTTGCCAGCAGGTCGTATTTCTTGATGATGTCACGAATCTGCGGCAAGAATTCAGGTAGGTGCTCTGGGTTCACAATCAGGTCGTCAATGAACGGCGCGGTGTGTTTGTCTTTCACCTTGCTTCGAAGTAGGCGGAAGCTGTTACGACGCATGATCCAGAACTTCTCACTTGAACCTTCGGTCGGGTCTTCTTCAAATCCGTTAATTTCGTAACGAGCACGAAGGGGATTAAGCTCTTTGTGAAGCGCAACGATCCTGCTACGTACTTCAGCTTCAGTCTCACCGTTGAACTCAACCATCAGGACAAGTTTCGGGAATCCACGAAGCAGCTGTAAGCCATCGGGAATCAGTGTAAACAGGAAGTGAACAAACTTCACTGGACCAAGCATCTTCAGGAAGCTTGGCATAAACTTCATAACTAGTAGTAGCGTCTGGTCGTCAAAGCTCTCGAATGTTGCTGGCTTGTGTTTGAGGACAGTTGTGATCAGTTCACCAAGACCGTCGATATCGCGCATGAAGAGCACCAGGAGGCCTGAGTGCTTTGGTCGTGGAACAAGTTTGAATGTTCCTTCAGTCACGAATCCAAGCGTTCCTTGTGCACCAATAATCATCTGCGTCAGGTCAAAGATACCGGTTTCGCGGTTCCAAACATTCCAGATGTGGTATCCGGTTGAGTCTTTGCTTACCTTTGGTTGTGCAGCCTTGATGACATTGTAGTTTTTCTCGATCAAGTCAAAGAGATCTTTGTATACCTTTCCTTCGAAATCATCTTGCGCCATTTTCTCGTCGAGCTCTTTTTTATTGAGTGGCTTCACGACACGTTCGATGCCGTCAGCAAAAACAAACTTAAGTTCTGGGACGTATTTATCAGTCTTACCGTACTGTAATGACTTTTCACCACCAGAGTTGTTGTTGATCATGCCACCAACAGACGCAAGGTCACGGCTCGCAGGGTAACTAGGTAGCAAATAATCGCCAGTTGAAATATCAAAATCACGGAATAGCATTCCTGGTTGCGTTACTGCGATGTCACCCTTGAGTGAAATAAATTTATTGAGATACGCACCGAAGTCCACGATAACCGAATCGTTAATCGCCGCACCCGACATGTCAGTACCAGCACTGCGAGCAGTGAGGGAGAGGTCGGGGTTCTTTTTCTTTTCGGCTGCAACAAGTTTTACGGCAGCCTGCACGTCTTTACTGTTTTTTGGTTTAATGATCAGTTGTGGCACAAGTTCGAACATTGACGCATCGTGTGAGTAGAACTCGAGCGCTTCGGCGGAATCATCAAGATCTCCACTAAACCCAGCCTCTACGAGTTTATTTTTTATATCATCCATGCGCTTAGCATAAGCGAGAGCGGTATTGCTGTCAATGAACAGTGGTAAAAGTAATAAAAGTATGCTATAATAGATGTATAACAATCAATGTTGGGAGATTGCAAGGGAAGCCTCGCGTCGTTACTACCACAGAAAGGGTTTATACCTATGGCAAAGAAAGCCAATCTGCTTGAAGAAGCAAAAAAACTAGGCCTCGATGTTTCTGAAAAGAACACCGTTGCACAAATCGAAGCAGCTATTGTTGATGCTCAAGATATCTTGAACGCACCTGTTACCGCTGAAATCGAAGATGTTACCGAAGAGATTCTCGAAGAAACTGCCGACGTAAAAGTAGCAAAAGCCGGTAAGCGTTCAGCAAAAGCTATCGCAGAAGCCGAAGCTAAAGAAGAAAAAGAAGCGCGCAAAGAAGCTGGTGATACTTCATCTGCTGACGGCGAAGAAGCATCTATGCCAAAGGGTCCAAAACCTGTAACTCGCCCTCGTTCAGAACGACGTGGCAAGAAGTACCAAGAAGTTGCCAAGCTTGTCGAAAAAGACACACTTTACTCACTTGCCGACGCACTTGAACTCGCTTCAAAAACAAGCCCAAGCAAATTTGATGCTTCAGTCGAAGTACACGTTCGTTTGAACGTTGACCCTCGCCAAGCTGACCAGAACATCCGTACAACTGTCAGCCTTCCAAACGGAACAGGTAAGACAGTTCGTGTTGCTGTATTCGCCCCAGAAGCTGACCACGCTGCCGCTAAAAAAGCTGGCGCTGACGTTGTTGGTGACGAAGAATTCCTCGCGCAACTTGATAAAGAAGTAGTGAACTTCGACATCCTGATCGCAACACCACAGTACATGCCACGACTTGGCAAGTACGCACGTTTGCTTGGTCCACGTGGACTTATGCCTAACCCAAAGAGCGGTTCAGTTGCAACTGACGTCGCCAAGGCAACAAGCGAAGCAAAGACTGGTAAAGTTGAATACCGTGTCGACAAGCAAGCGATTGTTCACCTTTCAATCGGAAAAGTAAGCTTCGGTACAGCTAAAGTTGCTGAAAACGCAAAAAGCTTCTTCGACAGCCTGATTAGCCAAAAACCACAAAGTATCAAGGGCGGATTTGTTAAGTCAATCAGCATCAGCACTACTCAAGGTCCAAGCATCAAGGTTGAGAACTTCGTTAACTAATTAACGACTCGAGACACGAAACCTTTTAACTGAAAACTCCGCTTTTACGAGCGGAGTTTTTGTTATCTCTTTGCAAAGGCAGCCTGGCCAGCTTTACACTGTATATCACCCAAAAAAGCAAGTAACTCTGTTAGAATATACAGAGTTAGTGCCGATAGTATGTCAATAAATAGAGAAAGGACACAATTATGACGAATGTTACTGATGCTCAGGCTGACGGATACTACGGAGAAGATGCTCCGAGTGAAGAATTTGACCTCAGCTTCCTAGATGAAGAAAAAACCGACCAATAACATACGGCTGGCGCTTGTCGTCCCGCACTTATTCTTGCATCGTGATATTTTACCACGGGTTATTTTCTCACCCGGTGAATTAGCGATTCAACTAGCCGAAGGCCTCACAAAACAGGGTATTGAAGTAACGTTATTTTCACCTGGCCCTGTCAACACAACTGTTCCGACTGTTTCGGCCGATTTATCATATTTTGAGCAGGAACTCGCTCGGCGCGGTGATTCTTATATAGATCTTTTGAAAAAACATCCAGCGACCTTTGTCGCCTTGTCGCGCCAGGTGCAATCAGAAGTGCTCGCAAAAGCCTTCAAGGCAGCCAATGACGATCAGTTCGATCTCGTTCATGTGTATACAAACGAAGAGGATCTAGCGCTGCCTTTTTCACAGCTATGCACCAAACCTGTCGTTTTTACGCATCACGATCCTTTTAATTTCCTTGTCCGGTACAAGAATAACTTTCCAAAATATACACATCTTAATTGGATCTCACTTTCGCTTGCACAACGAAAGACGATGCCACCTGATACAAATTGGGTAAGCAATATATACCACGGTATCGACCCTGATGTATTCACACCAGCTACCAATCCTACCGGTGATTACATAGCCTTTATGGGGCGCATCATCCAACCAAAAGGCCTTCATCTAGCGATAGCAGCAGTGCGGCGCTACAATAAAACCGCCCAGACACCCCTAAAGTTGAAGATCGCCGGCAAACATTACGCCGATAGCAGCAATGACAATTACTGGCAACAGGTAATCCAACCCGAGATTGATGACGTCATCGAATACGTTGGCTTTATCAAAAACGATAAAGAAAAGACGGCCTTTATAGGTAACGCCAGAGCTTTAGTGATCCCTTCGTTATTCGACGAGCCCTTCGGCATGGTGATGATCGAAGCGCTCGCAAGCGGCACACCTTTGATTGGACTTGATTCTGGAGCTATACCTGAGATTATTACTGAGACGAATGGCATTGTCGTCGCAAAGGACGCGGAAGAGAATAAAACAATCGACGAACTCGCCCAAGCAATACAAAATATTGACCGTATCGACCGTGCCACATGCCGTCACGACTTCGAATCACGCTTTACGATCGAACGTATGTGCGCCGAACACTATACGCTATACAAGAAACTTGTTACAAAATAACGAGCGGTGCTTTGATATGCGGCTGGGCTTCGTAGCCTTCTAGTTCAAAATTCTCGGCCTTGAAATCATCAATTGACTTCACATTACCGACAATTTTGAGACGAGGAAAGGCCGTCGGTACACGAACAACTTGTTCGCGAGCTGCTTCTAGGTGATTTTGGTATAAGTGTGCGTTTCCGATTGAAACGGTCAGCTCACGGGCTTCTAGTCCTGTGATATGTGCAACCATCTGTAGTAATAGTGCGTACTGCGCGATGTTAAACGGCAACCCCAAAAATACGTCAGAAGATCGTTGATACAGCTGCATGCTTAATTTGCCTTTGGTGACATCAAACTGAAACATAGTGTGGCAAGGTGGCAGGCGCATCTCTTCTAGGTCGGCGACATTCCAGGCGCTGACGATAATACCTTTTGAATTGGGGTTAGTTTTGATTTGGTCGATCGCCCATTGCAACTGATCAATCTCACCACCTTTAGGGTGTTGCCAGTGTCGCCACTGCACGCCGTACACAGGACCAAGGTTCAGATCCTTATCGGCAAACTCGTCCCAATAATGTATCTTGTTTTCTTGCAAGTATTTAATGTTTGAACTGCCCGAAACAAACCAAAGCATTTCGTGCATCAAAATCTTAAATGGCATTTTTTTAGTTGTCAAAAGTGGGAAGCCATAGCGAAGATCAAATTTCATTTGATAGCCAAAGATCGACTTGATGCCGACGATACCACGAGTTGGTTTTGATTTGCCATTTTTTAAGATTTCAGCAATCAGTTTGAGGTAACCATACTCAGGATGTTTCATAGCTTTATTATACAACCCTTCGAACTTGTTTATGTATTTTTTCAAATAATTGCACGGCGTATCCCTCGGAATGATCGGTGCGGTAAACTATTTCGACTAGCTCAGTTTCGGCTAGATTACGAGCACAATTCGGACAGGGCATGAGATTAACAAATAGACTAAGCCCTTTGAGACTCGTTCCGTTTTTTAATGCCCCAGTCAGTAAAGCCATCTCGGCGTGAATCGTATCGTAATGATTTAAATCGTTAACAGGTGAAAAATGTATCTCTCGAGTTGCACCGTGGTGAAAAGCTGATGTTTGGTAGGGAAGTACCTTATTAAATCCACTATCGACATATTCGTAACCGTCTTTTGTTTTTCTGGCAAGAACAGCACCGGTTTGAAAACCGTTATCAAATGACTGCCTGGCAGCCTGGTCGGCGAGTTGCATAACCTCTGTTTCACTAAGCAACGATTCAGCTTTAATCGTCGGAATAAGGCTGGTTTTCTCGGCTTCATATTCTCGTGCCTCGGTCTCATCTACAAACGGCGAGAGGAGTGTGTAGGGGATGGCATTGTTGCTCAGAGTGTAATATTGCGGCAAGGTGTGGAAGCTGTGATGCCACGATCCATTAATAAACAGCACCTGTGAGAATTTAATCTTTTCTAATATAAATTGCAGTTCCCGTTGCTGATAACGCAAAGTGTAGATCTTGTTTTTTGATGATGAACTATTCACCTTATCAATGACGTCCGCGACCATCTCTCGTTTTAGTGTCTTGAACTGTGGCTGTCCCTCAAACCCATCGATAAAGTCTTCTTTGGCTAGTCCCAGAATAATCGGACCCTTGGGTAGATAGTCTTTCACAATGTGAATAAACCGCGCTGCACTCATTTCGCGTGGCGCAGCGATAAACACCGCCTTCAGCGAACTAAGTGGTTTTTTGCTTTCAAAGGCAAGATCAGCCCAGTTATAATCAATCATCGCTATACTTCTTGTCGAAACGTTTCGCAAGCTTTCTCATCTCGTCCGTGTGCGATTGATATAAAGCTGCGTTTTCAATTGGCGTATTTTTTAATTGTTTATAATTCCATACCGAAAGGTCGGGGTTATCAAATGGAATAGCGTGAAAATGAAGATGCTCAACTGTGCTTTGGGCCTCGATACCATCCTTCTGAAGAATTTGCATGCCCTTGATGCCGTGAACGTCACGGATCATCTTTTTGGCGATATACATAAATTTGCGCATCGTTTCCCATTCGCTAGGCGACAGTTCTTTGACGGATCGGACATGGCGACGAGGAATTATCATCATATGTCCATCAATATAGGCAAATAATACAATCGTCAGAACAATACCGTTTTCTTCAAACAAAATATATTCTTGTTTGAGGTCACAAAAGACACATTTACCAGTCGACTGCCAAATAGAATCATATTCACCAGTGAGACGCGCGTCTCGATAGGCAATTTGTTTCTGTTTGGTTGCCTCGTCCATACTTATTTCTCTTTCAATGGTTCTTTACGAAGATCCATGAAATCCTTAAAGACTTCACCGAGGTGCCCACCAATCGCACGCTGAATAATTTTGGTAGTCGAGATAGCAGTTGATTGACGATCAACAACAATTACTTCGCCGCCATATTTTTTCACTGTTTTGTACTCGCGAGAATTCTTGTATTCTTCAGTCCAGTCTTCTTTGACCGTGATATACGTGTCTGGCTGCAGTAGACCCAATGAAGGCGCACAGCTAGGTTCTGGTAAGATTGTGACAAAATCGACACTCCGAAGATAGGTGAGCATCTCGGCGCGAATCTTTTCGTCAAGAATAGGTTTGTTGGGGCCTTTGACTTGTTTGATAGCGGAGTTACTACTTACGCCGACAACCAGTACATCGCCGTGAGCTTTGGCTTTTTCAAGGTAGCGACACTGACCGGCATGAATCAGGTCCCATGAACCAGCCGTAAAGACGATCTTCTTACCTTTTTGCTTGATTTGTTCTTGTAGCACCATCAGATCGCTCTGCGATACCAGCCGTTTTTTCCAATCACTCATACTTAACCCCTCAATAATTACCTATAGTGTAGCATACCTCTGTGTAGTAGCGCATCTGTAGTACGAACGTAGTGTTCGTTGTGTGCCAAGGATTCGTACGGCGTATGTCGCAGGAACTTATAAAAGTCATGGAGCAAAAAGAATTGGATCAACTTTTCGAGTAATTCTGGATAGTATTCAAGCGAACTGGCTCCACGTTTTGTGTAACCAGACTGCAAGAAATAACGCATCACTTGGTCCTCGGTTTTATATTTGCAGTCCACAAGTAAAAAGGCAAGCGTGCGCCCAACATCAAACAAGGGATGCCCTGCGGCTGTTTTTTCAAAATCTAATATGCCGCTCACGATTACACCATCAAACAAAATGTTGCCGCGAACAAAATCCATATGTAACTGCTGAACCGGTAGTTGACGCGCTTTATGCAAGACTGTTTTAAACGGCTTGAGTGATGGAGCCTGTAGTCCTAGTTTAGTTTCAATCGCCCGACGTGTCGTTGGGGATTCAAAATATCGAATCATACGACCCAGCAGTTGATCTAGCTCGTCGATAACAAGAGGCGACGGTCCATCATATGTGCGCAGTGCGTGATGCAAATCACTCATAGATTTGCCCAACAGTTTTATGTGATCTTTCGTATATGCCTCCCAGGCGATGGTCGTACCGGGCAGATAATTATATAGTCCGGCGTAGAGGTCACGTTGCTGACTTTTCAGATGCAGTGTGCGTGGATCGATACGACGCCGTGTCGGCAAGCCGTGCTTATAGGCATACAGCGATACTGCATCAGCGCGGTTCATTCGTTCAACGATCGCGTCTTCGCGTTTGTAAAACGTTAACTGTATCGTTTCATTACCGACCCGAATCGGATATATTTCATTACGATAGCCTTTTTGAGCCGGGAGAACCGTGTCATACACAATGCCGTATTGCCGCAGGGCTGCAGGAACGAGCCGTTCGTACATTAGGACTTTTCGTATGTTACGAAGCTATAATCAAACGGATTCTTTTCGTCACTCTTATGATCGTCACGCGCTACTTCTGTAAAGGCGATTTTATCGAAACCCTTAAGCCGAACATCACCCTCAATCGTCGCGTCGATTTCTGTAACATACCAGCGATCAATAATAGGCGCGGCTAAAGCATATATTTGGGCGCCGCCAATAATCATAACGTCATCATTTTCGGCGGTCAAAAGCGCCTCATTAATACTATGAACTACCGTTGCGCCCTCGGCTTGAAAATCTTGCTGACGAGTCACGACAATATTTTGTCGATCCGGAAGAGGATGTCCTAAACGGGCAACAATCGAGTCATAGGTCGTCCGCCCCATAATCACAGGATAGCCAACCGTGAGTTGTTTAAAGTGGCGCAGGTCTGCCGGCAAGTACCATGGCAGTTCGCCAGCATTGCCAATGACGCCGTTTTTTGTGACCGCAACAATCCCAGATATCATACAGTTAGTGTATAGGTGGTGAGAGATTCAGGCAATATCAAGGTCATGGATCGCACGCTTAGTTAATTAGTAATCGAAAAGGTGCGCGTCGCTTTCGGACGGTGGCAATTCTGCAAGACTATCCGAAAGTGCTTGTTCTATAGCGGCTCTAGCAACTAGGTCGGGCTTCTGCACTTGAGGTAGCTTATCCCTGAATCCGTAAATTTTTGTTTCAAGAGGAACGACAAAGTCTTCTAAAGAATCCGTCTGGACGGCTTTTTCGATGAAACCACTACAGCCGGTCACCCTCAGGCGATATTCAGCAATCTTCTTATTTTGTGGGTCATCAGGGGTCCTAATGCCCCAATTAATATATTTCGGAAACTCATCTCGTAAATCATGCATAGCCCGCAGTACCGACTGATCAAAACCGGATGCTTCGTCCACGCGATACGCCGCAACCTGGCGCTCGACAACACGTATGACTTCTGTGTCGTTACCCGGAATAGGAATATGACCATAATCACGCTTGTACTTCACGATAAATCCAATGATCCTCTCGCCGCCATATTTCGTACCGTTATCAAAGCTCTCTACTACTGGCTGAATGACAATTGAGCGATAAGGTGAAATTGTCGGGTATACCACACCGCCAGAAGATTCGATCGCCTCGGTTGTCTCTTTGCGGAGTGGTTCAAGGTATTGCATTCGATATCCATACGGATGAGCCAGACCACCAAACTCAGCAGACTCCATACGTGTATTCAACAGAATATTGACGATTTCAGCAATAGGCGCCTGGGCACTCTCAAATCTATCTATAGGCTCAGCTAAAGAGGGGTCTAAAACTTCATTATGTTTCAAGAATTCTGCATATGCATTAAAGTTGTCCAACTTACCTCGCTCTGTATTGATAATAAAGTCAGCAGTCACGACATGCTCTACAAACTCTGCGGGCATGTCCTGTGGGGGTGATTCGTAAAGCAAAAGCGTACCTTGTGCTATAGAACGTTGCTGATCGTGGACTTCAGGCTTGAATGGATTTGCTGGAGCAGCACCGTGTGGGGTAATAAGTTCGTTATCTAAGCTAGGCTCCCTGTATTCACTAGGTAGGGTAGGAAGCAGTCTGCCTTTAAAAACAATGCGCTCTTGAGTCGGTTGATGTTCTTGTGCTCTTTTGATCATAACGATAATAACTTATTATATCACAGTTTTACTATAAAGTCTATGCATCTCCAGAGGTGAAAGGAGCCTCGGACCAAATGGTCGAGGCTCGGGTGTGAGGAGGAGGTACTGCATGGGGCGGTCGACTCTGACCGCCCCATGCGTGTTACTGCTCGCGCAGCAGCAGCCTTGTCACAGAGTTCTTGACCCAAACCTCGAATGTGTACGTACGAAGCATGTGAACAAGCTCGTCAACGAACTGTCTGTAGGACAGGCCGAGACTCCGAGCCTGACGGCCAAGAGTGATGGTGTACATGTACATGTCGTCGTACTTGCCGGCGGCATACTCGATAGCAATGAAGTGAATCTTCTGCCGGATCTCTTCGGTTATCACGACATTCGGTCGAATCAGGGTTGGCTTTTCAGCGGTTGCTTGACTCAATATTTCTCCTCTACTCGTTGTATTACAGAATCGTAAGACAGTATCTATAATAACATATTAAGACATCATATTAAACATACGCCAATGATAGCGGAGAGTCCGCGTATACATACACCACATCTATGTAACACCTTAAAACCGTTGACATATTTACCATTACCCCTTATACTGCAAAGTAAGACAACCAAAGACAGTAGCTGCAGCAATGCTTAATTCGCTACCGAGGAATTGTAAATAAACATACATTTTCACTGAGTCTTTGGCTGCCCCTGCGAGGTCCAAAGACTTTTTGTTTTAAAACGATCTCGATATCAGTGGCCGCCTGTCTAGATTTGATTAACAATTTGGCCGAATAACACTAATGTAATCTACTAATCTCAAGGAGATTTAATTTATGGCGATTTCACGCGATAAAAAGAACACATTGGTTGCTGATTTCACAGAACTACTTTCTACAACTAAGACTACCGTATTTGCAAAATACGATGGCCTTACTGTAAAAGACGTCCAGGCCCTCCGAGCGGAAGCTCGCGAAGCTGGCGTTGTGATCAAGGTGATTAAAAACCGCCTCGTTCGCGTAGCTCTAGCTGACGTTGCTACTTACAAAGATACTGACACCTCAACTCTTACCGGACAACTTCTCTACGCTATTAGCGCAGATGACGAAGTTGCACCAGCGAAGGTCCTGAATGCGTTTGCAAAAACTCACCCAGCCCTCGTTATTGCCGGTGGTTTTTCTGGCGAAGGTCTTCTACTAAGTGCTGACGAAGTGAACGCTCTTGCAAGTCTTCCTAGTAAGTCACAACTTATTGGCGAAGTCGTTGCAATGCTTCTTTCACCAGTTCACGACATCACGAATGCACTGTCGGGTAACCTACACGCACTTCTTGATGGAGTTGAAGCGAAAGCAACCAGTTAATTTTTTTAACACACGTACACAATTTTAATTTTTGAATAATAAAGGAGTCATATAATGGCTGATCTAAAGAAATTTGCAGCAGACCTCGTTGGTCTTACTGTACTTGAAGTAAACGAACTCAAGACAATCCTAAAGGACGAATACAACATTGAACCAGCTGCAGCCGCAGTTGCCGTTGCTGGACCAGCTGCTGATGCAGCCCCAGCAGAAGACGCTAAAAGCGACTTCAACATCATCCTAAAAGAAGCTGGTGACCAAAAAGTTGCCGTAATCAAGGCTGTTAAAGACATCACTGGTCTTGGTCTTGGTGAAGCTAAAGCTTTGGTTGACGGTGTTCCATCAACAATCAAAGAAAAAGCTCCAAAAGAAGAAGCTGAAGCTGCTAAAAAGCAACTTGAAGAAGCTGGCGCAACAGTCGAACTCAGCTAATTACCATTCGGCCATTTTGAAAATCCTGAGAAACACCCCAAATGGGGTGTTTTTTTGTGTACTAAAAATACAACGTTTCTGCATCCACCCTTTAAAATGTGTGGATAAGATTTTAGAAACAGGTATACTATGTATATATTCAATGCAGATCGTTCTGATGAGACCGTAGGGTGGTGAGAATATTGAACATTAGTATCGTCAGTCTGAGCTTTGCTGTTGCTGGCATTATCGCCATCATCCTGCTGATCCGGTTGGATCGCTGGATGCAGACCGAACAAGTAAAAAACAAGCAACAACAGCAAGCGGCTAGAGAAGCCCTTGCCCGACAACAGCAGCCGCACAAAGACTGGGCAGAGCAAATGAGGCTTGCAAGCTGGAATAGTCACAACGAGCACTTGATCGCTCAACTTGAGCCGCCGCCACCTTTTACAGGGAGTGACGGGCTCGGTTTTCGAAACCTCGTTAAGCAGTACCACACCGCAGTAGCACTGGTGAACAAGGCGGAGCTTGATCTCAAAATTGCTCGAGCCTTCACCGATCCGCTTCGACAACGTGAATACCTTTTAAGGAGTTTCGAATTTCTTAAAGGAAAAATTTCACAGGAGGATAGTAACTGGGTGTCAGCAGTACTTTTTGACACAGCGGTGCACCTCTTTGAAGACTCGGATTTCGAGGATACCAACAAACACAACCCGTCCCAAAGTTGAGCCCGCGAGACATATCTCAGCGAACGCTCCTACGGGGCGGGTTTAACTTTTCAAGACGTTTTTTTGCAATTAGCATAACCATAATGAAATATCAATATAAATGTGCGTAATAATTGACATATGACACAGCCCTTGGTATAAGTGAGGTATACAAATTCAAAAATACACAGATAAAGGAATTGCGAGTACCCATGTCTGACCTACCCGAGAAACAAGTCAAGCGACTACATAGCTTGATCCAAGAAGCAGAAACAAACCTAGCAGCAGCCAAAGAGCTTCTTATCAGCATCATCGGTGACGATGGTTCTGTTATTACCCCTAAATCAGGCGTTAACGAAGAAACAGTCGGCGGTAAAATCGTCGAAGGTATATTTGATGGTCAAAAAATGGCCGGACCTGACGGCAAAGAATACCCAGTACCAGCCAACTACGCCAGCAAGTCTAAGTTAGTTGAAGGTGACATCCTCAAACTAACGATTGCCGATGACGGCTCATTCATCTACAAGCAAATTGGTCCAATCGAACGAATCCAAATCATCGGAACACTTGTCCAACACGACGGTGCATACTACGTTGAAGCAAATGGACGCGAATACCGCATCCTTCTTGCCAGCGTGACGTACTTCCGTATCAACATGGGCGACCAGGTGACAATTATCGTTCCAGCTGATAACCCAGAAGCTACTTGGGCAGCTGTCGAAGCAGCACTGTAACAATCAGCTTTATTCAAAAAACACCTCTTGAACGAGGTGTTTTTTTATTGACACGCTTTATCCAAGAAAAAGCCAAAAAGCTAACGGCTTAAAACACAACAAACCAGCCGACAAATCAGCGTACAATAGAAAAAGAAATAAGGGGAAACAAAAAGTGGCAACAGCACTATATCGAAAATATCGCAGTAAATCACTCGCAGAAGTGGTTGGGCAGAGCCACATCACCGATATTTTGTTGCGGGCAATTAAAGCCGGCCGTATTTCCCACGCATACCTGTTGACGGGCCCACGCGGCGTTGGCAAAACTTCTGTTGCCCGAATTTTGGCACACGAAATCAACCAGCTCCCATACAGCGATGACTCAACCCATTTAGATATTATTGAAATTGATGCCGCCAGCAACAACGGTGTTGAAGACGTCCGTGACCTTCGCGAAAAAGTCCAAATTGCGCCAGTTTCTGCCAGCAAGAAAGTCTATATCATCGACGAAGTCCACATGCTTTCAAAGGCCGCTTTCAATGCGCTCCTTAAAACACTTGAGGAACCGCCGGAACATATTGTGTTTATCCTCGCGACAACCGATGTTGATAAACTTCCCGCTACCATTATTAGCCGAACCCAGCGCTATGGCTTCCGTGCCATTTCAGAAGCAGACGCAGTCAAACACCTGCGCTACATTGCCGACGAAGAAAAAATCGTCATCGATGACGCTTCACTTAAATTGATTGCCGAACGCGGCGACGGAAGTTTCCGCGACAGCATCAGCTTGCTTGATCAACTTGCCAGCCTGACTGACGACAAAGCCGGCATCACGACCGACCTGATCACTGCAACACTTGGTCTCGCTCCATCTGACGCCGTCGATGCAATCATTACCGGTGTCGAAGCTCACGACGTGACAAAAGTTGCTGAACTACTCGAAAAAACCGCCTCCAACGGCACAAGCCCCGTCACACTAACAGAACAACTGACACGAACCATTCGCGATCGCATTGCTGACAAGCCACATCTTTTGCCACTTCTAGACGCATTGCTAGACGTTTCGAAAAGCAGCCAACCACAATTGAAATTACTTGCCGTCCTCGGCAGCGCCGCCCTCGAACACAAACCAGCCAAAACCGCCGCTCTCGCTAGTCCTGTACTTGAAGTTAAGGCAACAATAGCCGAGTTATCCAAGCAAGCGACGAAGACTAAACCGGAAATGCCAGTGGCCCAAGCAGTTGCAGCGAATGCCCCTCGGACAACACCAATTCCCGTGCCGGCGACAGCGCCAGTATTACCTTCTGTCGACTCTCTTGAACCCGAGCCTATCCCGGTACTGAAACAGAGAGAGGCCCGGAGTGAAAGCGCGGAGGCAGAAGGTAATACTGAAGCTGAAGTCGTCACTCAAAATAGTGAGCCCCGCGACTTCGACTGGAAAGCACTGATCGAACACACCCGCAAAAACTACGTCGCCCTCTTTTCCGTCCTAAGCAAATGTGACTACGAACTGATCGAAAATGACCTCACGCTTTATACAAAAAGCGCATTCTACAAGAAAAAACTCGATGACCAAAAATATAATACCCACCTCTATGAAGCCCTTAAAAGTATCGGCAGTTTTGAACTGACCGTCCACACACTACCCACAGCGCTGCCGCTAAAAGATAGCCAGGCTGCCTCGGTAGCTGCTATTATGGGCGGAGGAGAAGCGGTCGCACTATAACACGCGACCTCATAACGAGGGGATCATGGCGACGAAAGACGTCCCAGCTGGGAAAATACCACCACAAAATCTTGATGCCGAGATGAGCTTACTCGGTGCTGTTTTAATTGACGAAGAAACAATCGCCGACATCTCAGAGCACGTCAAACCTCACGACTTTTACGACCGCCGTCACGGCCTGATCTATGACGCCATGATGCGTTTGTATGAGAAGCATAAACCAGTCGACCTTTTAACACTCACCGAGGAACTGAAGAAAAAGAATGACATCGAGACCATCGGTGGTTCAGCCTATTTAACAGAACTGACAAATTATGTTCCAACTGCAGCGCATGCCGAGGCGTATGCCGAATTAGTTTCACAAAAAGCGATTCGTCGCCGACTTATTAAAGCTAGCGCTGAAATTTCTGAACTCGGATTCGACGAAGAAACCTCAACCGAAGAATTACTCCAACAAGCCGAACAACAATTATTTGCCGTCAGCGACCAGTCACTCAAGAATGACCTGGTCAGTATCGAAAGCATCCTAACTGATAGCTTTGACCGCATGGAAGAGTTGCACCGCAACAAGGGCGCGCTGCGCGGTGTCCGTACCGGCTATCGTGACCTCGATAATATGACGGCAGGATTGCAACGATCAGACCTTATTATCCTCGCCGCCCGTCCTGCCATGGGTAAAACAACACTGGTGACAAACTTGGCATACAACGTCGCGACAATTGCCAAACAACCCGTGCTATTCTTTAGTCTCGAGATGAGTAAAGAACAGCTCGTCGACCGTATGTTGGCCGACGCATCTGGAGTTGATGCCTGGAATATTCGTACCGGAAACTTGTCCGATGATGACTTCAGCAAGCTGTCTGACGCCATGGGTGAAATGGCCGAAGCGCCAATCTTTATTGATGACACGCCTGGTGTGAGCGTGCTTGAAATGCGCACCAAAGCACGTCGTGCAGCTCACGAACAGCCACTTGGGCTTATTATCATCGACTACCTCCAACTTATGCAGGGGAGTGGTCGCGATAACGGTAACCGTGTCCAAGAGGTGAGTGAGATCTCACGTGGGCTTAAGCTCCTTGCTCGTGAATTGAACGTTCCGGTGATTGCACTAAGTCAGCTGTCTCGTTCAGTTGAAACACGTTCACCACAAATTCCGCAGCTCTCTGACCTGCGTGAATCTGGATCAATCGAGCAAGACGCCGATATCGTTATGTTTATCTACCGTGAAGCATATTACAATCCGGAAACAGAACGCGAAAACATCACCGATCTGATTATCGCCAAACACCGTAACGGACCAACCGGCCGCGTCGAACTCTACTTCCACCCAGAACGTCTGCGATTTATGTCGCTTGACCGCAAGCACGACGACAATTAATGCCTGAAAGAATGGTATAATCAAGGTAACTTATGGTCGCAAAGGATATCACGCATTTCTTTATTTACCGCTGGCGCTATATCGTTGGGTATAGCCTTATTGGGCTTCTTTTAGCCGGGCTACTTATTTTCGCTGGGCTGTATGTCCCTGGCGGTGTATCACCAGAGGAAATGATTGCGACAGTTCGCAGCGACAGCCTGTCTCTTTCAAATCTTCAAAGTTTAAGTGTTACTAGCTTGCCATACTACCTACTGCAATCGGGAGTGTTTCATATATTTGGTATCAGTGAATTCACTATCAAAATTCCATCGCTTATTATTGCTCTTTTCTCTGCGGTAGGACTTATTTTGCTTCTGAGGCGTTGGTTCCCACCCAACATCGCAGTTCTGGCTTCGCTGATCGCCGTTACAACTGGGCAGTTTTTATTTATTGCACAGAATGGTACACCGGGCATTCTTTACGTCTTTTGGCCGATCTTACTACTGACTCTTGGTACTCAAGTAACTCGAGCAAAAAAGGGACGCCTGTTCTGGAAACTTTCTTTTGCTGCTGCAGCCGCACTGAGTTTGTATACTCCACTTAGTGTTTATTCGCTACTGGCTATCGCCGTTGCCGTTGCGCTTCACCCGCATCTACGCAATATTATTCGTCGGCTTTCACCACTCAAAGTAGGGCTCAGTATTGCGCTCGCTGCCGTTATCGTTGCACCGCTTATATACCTGATTGCGATCAATCCGCCACTTGGGCTACGATTACTTGGCGTGCCAACCACTTGGCCACCCGACCTAGCTGCTAATGCGATGACGCTGCTCAAACAATTCTTCCTCTTCTGGGAGCCGAGCACAACAACCCTTATGACACCAGTATTCGGATTCGGATCAGTCCTTGTGATCGCACTTGGTGTGTACCGCTTGGTGCTGACCAGAGACACAACACGAAGCTACCTTATTATCATTTGGATTCTTTGTCTGATTCCAGTGCTACTTCTGAATCCATTATTCACGAGTGTCACGTTCATTCCGGCAGTGCTGCTACTCGCAGCTGGTTTAACGAGTTTGATTACGTATTGGTATCGGCTATTTCCACTCAACCCGTATGCTCGTATTGCCGGACTCATTCCAATCGTCATCTTGGTGTTTACGTTAATTGGGTCAGGCCTAGACCGTTACGTTTATGGCTACCACTACTCACCAACGACGGCAGTTAATTTTTCAAAAGACCTGCGTTTAATACCAAAAGACACCAAGCACCTGGTTGTTTCACCAACCGAGCAGGCTTTCTACATGGCGGTGTCACACTATCGCGACGGACTTATCGTTACATCGGATGTGAACAGTAGCACCGATACTTTAACGGCGACTCGTGCTGCTCGCAGTGTTATTCCTGCCGAATACGCGATCGATCGCATCATTACGACCACCTACAGCAAAGATAGCGATCGACTCTACATCTATAAAAAGGTGCAGCAGTAACGTATAATTAAGAAGTAATTAAGAGACGGAGAATATAATGGCTTTTGACCAAATGAAAATGCTGAACAAGCTACGTAAAGCACAGAGCGACCTAAAAAAAGAAATCATTGAAGTTGAAGCAGGTGATGGTGCGGTTGTCGTACAAATTACTGGTGAACTTAAGATGAAAAAAATCACTATCGACCCTAAGATGGTTGACCTTGACGACATTTCAGAACTTGAACACTGGATTGAGATCGCAACACGTGATGGACTCGCGAAAGCCCAAGAAGTTGCCGCTGAAAAAATGAAGCCACTCATGGGTGGACTTGGTAACCTAGGTCTTTAGGTTCTAGATTCCCAATGGCTCATTTGCTGCCAGTTGCCCTGGAAAAATTAATTGATGAACTTGGCCGATTGCCAGGTGTTGGAGCGCGTACTGCCGAGCGGTACGCGTATTTCCTGTTGAAGGCTGACCAGCACATTAATACCTCACTCTCAACTGCCATTCACGACATTCACAGCCGCGTGAAGACTTGTCCGGTGACATTTGCACTTATCGATGCCGACGAAGAGGTGTCGGCCCTCTACAGCGATCTAGACCGCGACAAGACACTGATTGCGGTCGTTGAAGAACCTCTCGACATCGTTGCGTTGGAGCGCACTGGACAATTTAAAGGAACATACCACGTCCTTGGGGGAGCGATTAGCCCAATCGATGGCGTTGGCCCAGAACAACTTCACATTCCAGAACTACTGACACGACTGGTTAATGATGAAGTCAAAGAAGTTATTATCGCAACCAACGCCAGTGTTGAAGGTGAGTCAACGGCACTATTCCTACAACGTCATATTAAAGACGCCGGTATTGATATCGCAATGAGCCGCTTGGCTCGAGGTATCCCAGTTGGAGTTGATCTGGAATATGCCGATCAGATTACTTTGACACATGCACTTGAAGGACGTCGTTCTTTCTAAACGTTTTACACGGCTATAGTTTGACAAGATACAGATATTTGTCATAATACGCACAAGTCTTCCTCCGACATGAAAGCGGGACCAATTGTTCTTTTCAGTTAAAAACACCAGCGCATACGGCTTTGGAGCCACAAACGCATTTTGCCTATGGTCAGCTCGGTTCAACGTCCGCCACCTATGGATACTGCGAGCATTTTCGATCATCGCATTAGTTCTCGGTGCTTTCACAGCGTTTATAGGCGGTGCGATTCTACTCGAACTATTGTCGCTTGACCTCCCCCCGTACACCTTAGATGCCCAAGTAAACTTCGTACTTACGACTACGCTTGGAACCGCACTTGTTGTTATGGGCGTAGCGGTTCTAGGGGTCGTGTCAATGTTCTGCGAGTTGGCTTACGTAGGAATTCCCAGTACTCAACGTGATATCCTTCGGGGTCATAGCCGAAAGTATTTTGTGACCGAGAAGCACTTTAGCTATCAAGTCATGATCCTTAGTACAGCGATCAAACATCGACGCACATCACCACCCGGCATCAGCGACAAGCTCGTATCGAGATTGAATTCATTCTTTGCGGACGAAGCCGTTATCAAGGCCGACAAAGTGATTCGAGATGCCGGCAACGGCATTAAGGGCGCGCAGATGAGGTACCGGGCAAAGCTGTCGATCATTTTGGCAGCTATGACCATACAAGAAAACGAGTCTTTGCTTCACATTGCAACCGCCGAGGAGATGAGAACCGCGGCCAAGCAGGAGCTTAGCGATCACCTGGCTGCAATCAAGGCCAGGGCCGAACTCAAAATTCAGAAGATCGAGCAACTCGCCAGTCGGTGAAGGCAGGGACGCCCCAGTGAAGAACTTCGGTTCTGCCACAGGGGCGTCCCTCTTCAATTTCTGGAATATCTCCAAATAAAAAAGACCGTACTCGGTCAGCGAGCCCCAACCGGAACTCGCTGACCGAGTTAGGTAGTGGGGCATCATGCGGATGAATTGAGTAGGCCTCGCTTCAGGCGTACCATCTCCTTCCTAATATCCGGTTTGAACGGCACCTCCTCGAACGCAATCTCGTGGTGAATAGTCAGCTCGCCCGCGTTGACGACCGACAATGCGCCAGTCAGCTTGAATGCCTCGATCCTGATACCAGACACCACGTAGGTGAACAGTTCTTCGCTGTCACGTTTCAGCACCTCGATTCGAAACTGCTGATTGATGCGCTTCACAGTAGCGGTCGTGGCATCGTCCACTTTGAAACTAAAGGCGTTTCTGCCCTTCGCTACCACCTCGAGCAATCGATTCAAGCTCGCCAGATGATACGCATACTGCGCCTGTCCTACTGCAAGTAGGAATAGCACAACCGCAATCAAAAACACACCCGCGTTCGGAAGCATGTTGTAGCCACCGCTCGATGCCTGAAGACGATCGGGATTGACGAACGGCCGCATGACGATCACGAATGACAGTGACGCAGTGAACAACAAAATGCTGCGCACAATCCAACCGGTAATGTACATCTCATTCCTTCCATCGGTGAAATAGGATGTTGCCATCATACCACCTCTGGAATCTGTTACAATAGATCGTAATGTTTGAATCTGCAAAAACCCTTATCGAATCAGCGCAAAAAATTATGGTTATCCAGGCCGAAAATCCCGATGGTGATAGCTTGGGAAGTGCTTTAGCGCTCGAAGAGATTCTTTCTGATCTTGGTAAAGACGTTCATCTATACTGCGACGTTGAGATGCCGAAGTATCTCCGCTACGTTAATGGCTGGGACCGCGTCACTCAAGACTTTGATACAAAAGCCGACCTAGCGATTATTGTTGATACAACGAGCGATACACTCATCAGCAAAGCAATGCAGCTTCCTGGTGGACGCCACTTTTTCGAGTCACACCCCGTACTTGTCATTGATCACCACACCGAAACCGAAGCGACCTTGACCTTTGACCACACGATCTTAGCTGAAGAGGCTGTTGCGACAAGCGAAATTATTCACAAGCTTGCTGTGCAAAGTGGCTGGAAGATCTCAACCCAAGCTGCTGAAGACATGATGATCGCCATAATGAGCGATAGTCTTGGCCTCACCACCCAAAACGTCACCGCTTCGACCTTCCATACGGTTGGTGAGTTAGTAGCGCTCGGTGCACACAACAGCGTCATCGAAGAGCGCCGCCGCGAGTACATGAAAAAAGCACCCGAAATCTTGGCCTACAAAGGCCGCCTGCTCGAACGTATTGAATATAGCCTCGACGGGCAACTTGCAACCGTGCACATCCCGTGGAACGAAATTGCTGAATTTAGCGATCAATACAACCCAAGCGTCCTCGTGCTTGATGAAATGCGCCTCGTTATTGGCGTAAAGATTGCCATCGCCTTCAAAACATATCCAGACGGCAAACTGACTGGTAAAATCCGTAGCAACTATCCAATTGCCGAGCAAGTCGCTGGCTTCTTTGGCGGCGGGGGACACAAATACGCGGCGGGCTTCCGTGTTTTTGAAAGTTATGACAAAATAATGTCAGAACTAATTAGCGCGACAGATAAGGCAATTACCGACTATGAGTCTTCAATTTCATAACCAGCTCAGCAAAAAAGTAGATACTTTTAAGCCTCAGGTTGAAGGAAAAGTCAGCCTATATACTTGTGGCCCAACCGTGTACAACTACTTGCACGTTGGCAACTGGACCGCTTATATTTATTGGGATACTTTGGTGCGCGTCTTGCAGGCGAACAATCTAAATGTGACGCGCGTCATGAACATTACCGATGTCGGCCACCTGGTCAGCGACGCTGATGATGGTGAAGACAAACTTGAAAAAGGCGCGAAGCGTGAAGGCAAAACCGCTTGGGAAGTGGCTGCATTTTATACAGAAGATTTCCTAGCTGGCATGAAGCGATTAAATCTTATTCCACCGACGCATATTACAAAAGCAACCAACTTTATCGAAGAGCAACTAGAACTTGTTCGAATCCTCAAGCAAAAGGGATTTACGTACGTCATCGACGATGGTATTTATTTTGATACCGCTAAATTCCCTAGTTATGGCTCGTTCGCCGGTCTTGACCTTGAAGCCCAAAAAGCTGGCGCTCGCGTTGAGTTTAATCCCGAAAAACGAAACCCAAGCGACTTTGCGCTTTGGAAGTTCACCCCAGCGGGCGAAACACGAGATATGGAATGGGAAACGCCTATTGACCTGACCGACCAGGAAAGCGAACGAATGGGATTCCCAGGCTGGCACCTTGAATGTTCCGCCATGGCTATGTCAATCTTAGGCGAAACGCTAGACTTGCATACAGGTGGTATCGACCATATTCCAGTTCACCACACCAACGAGATTGCTCAATCTGAAGCAGCAACTGGTGTGAAATTCGCGAATTACTGGCTCCATAACAATCACTTAAAAGTGAATGGTACAAAAATCAGTAAATCGCTCGACAACGGCTATACACTTGATGACCTTGAGGAAAAAGGCTACTCTCCGTTTGACTTCCGCATGTTCGTTTTGCAAAGTCATTATCGTAACGAAGGTAACTTCACCTTCGAAAATCTCGAAGCTGCTAAAAACCGACTGCGCAACTGGCGCAACGTTGCAGCACTCCGTCATCAAACGCACGACCGTCTACGAGACGACGACGAGAAATCAACCGATGACGAATCGGTATCTCTTTACGCAAGCTCACAAGCGCTCGTAGAAGCACTCTCAAATGATCTCGACACCCCAACCGGGTTTGCAATTATCGATGAGGCCTTCAGCAAGATTGAAAGCATCGACGTCGAAGATATCCATCAACACGCACTTAACATGTTCCTTGAAACAATTGATGAAGTCCTTGGGCTTCAGCTGATTGATTCAACGAAGGATATTTCGGATGACTTAAAACGAACAATCATCGAACGTGAACGTGCTCGAGAAAACAAAGACTGGAAAGCAGCCGATCGACTACGCGACGAACTAGAAAAGAGCGGCATCACTGTTCGTGATACCGCTCATGGATCTATTTGGGAATATAGCGCTTAGCTATTATTCTTCTTTATCTACAATACTCTTTGTTGGATCGTCTTTTAGGTACTTGATAGTAGCGGTCATACCTTTTTTGATATTTTCGTTTTTGAAGTAATCTTTACTGCCTATTATTTCATAAGCCTTGCCGTCAACTTCATACGTGTAGTAAGCCTTGTATTGAATACTCCGAGTATACTTGCCGTTTTTCACAGAGTCTTGGTAAATTTGACCAGTTGAGGTTCCTGTTGTCTCAATACCGTTCTTAAGAATATCGTTACCACGCGTCAAAGGTACGACAATGAGCATAATAATTCCGAAGATAATACCAACAGGTATAAGTAGCGCAATGACGAGAAAAAGTCTTCCTTGCCAGTTCCATTCACTTTTCTTTTGAGGTGCCGGGTTTACAGTAGGGTTCATAATTGGGCTCCTTAAATGCTAAGCTTTAGTTTCTTTTACAACTTTTGTCGTCTTTACCACTTTTACATCCTGGCTTTCAAGTCGTTCTTCTCTGGCATCTTTAAGATATTCATCCAGCAGTACGCGCAGTGAACCAGCGATAGGGATGGCGATAATACCACCGACGATACCAAACAAGTACAGGCCGATTGTTACGGATGCAAGCACCGCAAGTGCCGATAGCTCGATCTTGCGCGCTTGGATGTGTGGTGAAACGAAGTTGTTTTCGATTTGCTGATATACAAAGAAGTAAATGATGTAGATGACTGCAGCGGGAAGTGCATTAAACCCAAGGAGCAATGCAACCAACAATCCGGCAATCGTCGCACCAAACATTGGGATCAACGATAATACAAAAGTGATTGCTGCAGCCGGAAAGGCAAGACCGGCCGGAATTTGTGGGAAAACAAGACTCAATACAAATACCGCGACGCCAGCCAGCGTTGCACCAATCGCAGACACGGTGAGTTGGCCTGTAATATAGCCGTTCACGACACCGTAAATACGAGTCACAATTCGTTGGTGTGAAACCATTTTGCGGTGATTGTCGTACAATCCCCAGATTCGTTTCATCCACATTGGACCTTCAATAAGCATCAAGAAGGTGAGGACGAGCACTAGTAGTGATGCCGTCAGAAAGGCGAAGAACGATCCGACGCCGCTGATAACACCTTTACCGACATTACCTGCCCAGCTGGCACTGGTTTCTTTCACGGAATTCACTGCTTGATCGACTTGTTCGCGGAGGTTGTATTGATCAACTAGTCCGTTAATGCCTTTCCACTGTTCAGAGGCTGTATCAATCAGCGTTGGTGCGGTTTGAATAAATTTGGCCGTCTGTTGCACGATTGGTGGAATCACCAAGAAGACGATGGCGCCAAGGATAACGACCACTAATATATAGGAAATTGCCGAAGCAAGACTACGGCTTTTACCTGGGAGAACACGCGCAATGCGCGAAACTGGACCATTTAATGCTAATGCAAGAAATAGTGATACGCCAAGAATAATCAAGGCAGTACGGGCGTGGTAAATAGCGAAAATAGCGAAGCCAAATCCGATTACTACCAACCAAAAACGAACAAAGGTCTTTGTGTCTATATCTATACGAGTCTTCATGGACAGTATTATACACACATTACAGATATAGAGATAGCAATACGCCACCTCGACAAACCGGTTATGGCTAGGTATAGTGAATGATACATGGAGTTCTTGCTACACAAACTGCACCAAATCTTTAAGGGCGATATTTTGACGCACCGTGAAGACCGCATTGAATACAGCCACGATGCCAGTATTTATGAAATAATCCCCCAGGCAGTTTTAGAGCCGAAAGACAGTAGGGACATCCAACAACTTGTTTCGTTCGTAAACGAACACAAGATAGATCATCCGTCACTTTCTATAACGACACGGAGTGCTGGTACTGATATGTCAGGGGCTGCTATTGGCAATTCACTTGTTATTAGTATGACTCGGCACTTTTCGCATATCGAAAGCTTGAAAGGAAACATCCTCCACACTCAACCAGGTGTATTTCTGCGCGATATCGATCCATTATTAGCGCAACACAATTTAATGCTAGGGTCAGCACCGGCCAGCCGTGCCATCGCAACTGTTGGTGGTATGGTCGGCAACAACTCGGGCGGCGAACAATCGCTACGCTATGGCAACACCGAACGATCGGTGCGTGAACTACAAGTCGTTTTCGCCGATGGCAAAGAATATACGGTTAAGCCACTCAGCAAAAAAGAACTCGAGCAAAAGATAAAACAAAATACTTTTGAAAGTAACCTGTATAAACAAACATATGAGCTCATTGAGGCGAACTATGACGTCGTCCATAACGCTCGTCCACGCGTCAATAAAAATTCGATGGGCTATAACTTATGGAGTGTCTGGGACCGATCAACTGGTATTTTTGATATGACGAGGCTAATAACCGGGAGCCAAGGGACGCTTGGTATTGTCACAGATATTAAACTCGAGGTCGTCCCAAAAGCTCCGCACACCGGCCTCCTTTTGGCATACGTTACGTCTTTTAAGCAACTCAGTGAAATTATTCCGCTTGTTATGAAATATAAGCCGGCCACGTTCGAAGGATTTGACGATATAACATTTAACCTAGGCGTAAAACATTTTCGAACCTTCTCGCGGCAACTCGGTGTAAGTGAAATGCTAAAGCAGCAAGCCTGGCTACTGAGATCTGTGGCGCGTTTCAGGGGACACCTGCCTAATATCGTGCTGATGATTGAGTTCGAAGGTGACACACAACAAGAAGTATTCAACAAGATTTCAGAACTTCATACAGTTTTACAAAAGTTTAATATTCGCATGGATATTGAAGGTGATGAAGCGGCCAGTGCGCCATTCTGGCAAATCAGGCGCTCATCTTTGTCCTTGCTCCGTAATCAGGTAAAAGATAAGTACGCATCACCATTCATTGACGATATGACCGTGCAACCAAAATACCTTCCTGAATTCCTGCCAAAAGTCAGACGGATTATTCGTAAATATAAATTACCGGCGACACTGGCTGGTCACTTCGGTGATGGAAACTTTCATATTGTGCCACTTATGAATATCGAGTCAAAAGCCGAACAAGCAAAACTTGAACCCGTGATGCGAGAACTTATTCCTATTGTTTTGCAATACGGCGGTACGATGGCAGGGGAGCACAATGACGGCATGGTCCGTGGTCCGTGGCTACCGGCGGTGTTTGGTAATGATATGTATGCACTTTTTAAGCATACAAAGGAAATCTTTGATCCTCATTACATATTCAACCCTCACAAGAAAACCGATGCAACGTGGGACTACAGTATGGACCACATTCGCACTAAAAATATCGACGAACTTATCAAATAAAGCAGGCAGGGAGACTTTGACGATTTCCACTAGATAATGTATAGTATTAGGTAACTATGAACACAGATACAATCGGATGCGTCAAAGAAGCAACACGAATTCTCGGTGACAAATGGACACCGCAACTACTTCGTTTCTTTATCAATGAAGATGCAGTTCGTTTTTGCCAAATCCAAGATCTTGTAGAGGGCATTAACCCCCGCACACTTTCAGCGCGCCTTGATCACCTAGAATCTGAAGGTATCATCACAAAGAACGCCACAACCTCAGACAGCCGATGCGAGTACCGCCTCACCACAAAAGGCCGCGACCTTATGCCAATCCTCAAAAGCATGCAAGCCTGGAGCGATCAATACTCGACAGCAACCAGTGTCGTCGCTTAAATAAAGCTTGTCACTAAGCCATCTCTCAGCAAATTAGCGGTATACTAGATATATGAGAGTATTAATTGTTGAAGACGAACACAAAATTGCCCGTGCACTAAAAAAGGCGCTGGAGCAAGAGACGTATGCCGTAGATGTTGCCTTTGACGGTGATGAAGGCTACGCCATGGCAACTACCGAGCCTTACGATATTGCGATCATCGACCGCATGCTTCCTGGAAGCTACGATGGACTCGGCATCGTCAAGGCTATGCGCGAAGCAAAAGTGCATACTCCTGTCTTATTCCTGAGTGCCCTCGGAAGTATCTCTGAGCGAACAGCCGGGCTTGATGCTGGCGCTGATGACTACCTCGTAAAACCTTTTGCACTTGAAGAACTTCTGGCTCGTGTTCGAGCACTACTGAGGCGTCCGACCGAACAGCAGTCTGCACTACTTGTAGCAGGTGACTTAACTTTAGATACGATTACATACAGCGTCGAGCGTGCTGGCAAACTTATTCAACTTACCAGTAAGGAATTTGCGCTGCTTGAATATATGCTACGAAACCCTGGCCGACCACTGAGTAAAGAAGTGATTATTAGTCACGTCTGGGATTATGACGCCGACATTCTGCCAAATACCGTTGAAGTCTATATTAAATATCTACGCAACAAAATTGATACACCATTCAAAAAACCACTTATTCACACAGTACGCGGTTTTGGATATAAACTCGAGGCATAATTAATGTTTCGCTCAGCAACACTGAAACTCACCGCTTCGTATCTGGTCATCCTCATGGTGATCAGTTTATTATTTAGTTTTGCAATCTACCAACTGAATTATCACGAAGTCAATGTTAGACTCGAAAACCTGCAGCAGGGGTTAACCGATCCGGCACTTCGTCAACGCATGATCAGCGTCAGCCAGTTCCAGCAACAAGATCAACTTCGGATGGACCAATCACGGGAAGCAGCTACTCAAATGATCTTAGCCTTGGTGTACATCAATGCCGTTATCCTTGTTGGTGGTGGATTTGGAAGTTATTTCCTGGCACGACGAACTTTAGAGCCACTTGAAAAAGCCCACGAAGCCCAGAGTCGGTTTACAAGTGATGCCAGCCATGAGTTACGCACACCACTTGCCGCAATGAAAGCCGAGTTAGAAGTCTATCTACGTGACGATAAGCTGACGATCGAAGAAGCAAAAGAGCTGCTCGACAGCAACCTTGAAGAAGTCAATAAGTTAATCCTGCTTTCAGAGATGCTGCTTAAAATGGCACGACTCGATTACGACAAGCTCGAAAAAAAGCAGATTGATCTAGTTGAAATCCTGCCATCAGTCATGAAGCCGTTCGCAAAATATAAAAAACGCTTTGATATAACCACCCGAAAGCAAGCGCTTATATCTGGCAACGAGTCGGCCATTATGGAACTTATGAATGTACTTATTGAAAATTCAATTAAATATAGCCCGGAACGATCGCGCATCAGTATTCGCATTTTTGAACGCCGCACCATGACCGGATTTGAAATTAAAAATACCGGCGTTCCCATTAGCGAAGATAAACTTCCGCATATTTTCGATCGCTTTTACCGCGCCGATAATTCTCGTACCGAAAGTGGAAAGAATGGGTATGGCCTTGGCCTGGCTATCGCTAAAAAAATCACCGAGATCCATCACGGCTACATTCAAGCCAGCTCAACAGACAAAGAAACGGTCTTTACCTTCTTTTTGCCAAATCTTAAAAACATCACAGCCAAGATTCAAGATCCGTAACAACCCTGCGACTAGTGTTAAATCATGCACATTTCAGTCGTGCCAAAATTACAACAAAATAAGGTATTGTTTTAAGAATCTATTCAGCAACTCGCGCGATACTAAGGTCAGTAGCGCATATATTGCTACAACAAAAACGCTGAAAAAGCACATAAAAGAGGGAGTGAAAGACATGAACAACACCATCACCACCATCACTAATAGTAATCAAACACCACAGAAAACCGTCTTACTCAGTAAAAAGGGTATGAAGGAATTAAAGAAAGCAATTTCACAATTAGAACACGATCGGGCAGCGGCAATTCGCGGGCTGCACGACATTGATAAAACCACCGGACACGACGATCGGCTCGAACGAGTAGAGCGTCTCGCAAGACTTGAATCTATTGAATCTGAACTCGCCGATAAGCATCAGACGATTCAAGACGCCAAGCTTCTTCCATCAAAACGAGCTCGTATGAAGGTTGCTATGGGATCAGTTGTAGATCTGATCGACCAAAAGGGAAGACTCTTCCGCTACACATTGGTTGATACGATCGAAGCCAACCCAAGCGATGGTCGCATTTCGGTCCTCAGTCCATTAGGCCAAAACCTAGTTGGCAAGACCGTCAAAGACATCGTTGAATGGGGATCGGGTATGCATAATTCGACCTTCCAGCTAGTCAAAATCTCGTAACTATATAAAAATATCACCACAAAATAACCTTTCCCTCGGGAGAGGTTATTTTTTATCACATAAAGCTTCGTGCGCCAGGGTCGAAACCCTTTCGTATCTCTGATACAATGAAGCTAATGCTTTATTACAATCGAACGATCGACGATACCTACAAAGACCTAGGCACCGGGCCGAAAGGATTGTCTCGTCGCGATATCGATGAACGACTCCAGCGCTATGGTCATAACGTTATTCAAATCAAGGGTGAGCCCCTATGGAAGAAGTTAGCCGAGCCATTCGCCAATGTCTTTATGTTGGTGCTATTCATTGCAGTCGTAATCAGCTTTTTCCACCATGCTATATTTGATGCGATTATTATCCTCGTCATTATGTTGACCAGCGCAGTTATTTATTACGTGCAAATGTTCTCGACCGAAAGGATCCTGCGATCACTCCAAAAACACACGACCCAAAAGGTAGAGGTTATTCGTGGCAGTGAGACGCGATATATTGACGACACCGATCTTGTCCCGGGCGATATCATTCAGCTCAATGAAGGTGATAAGATCCCGGCCGATATTCGTTTGTTAGCTGCGAACACCCTCCGCGTCGACGAATCCGTCCTAACGGGCGAATCCGTACCGGTCAATAAAATCACCGATCCACTTTCCGATAAAAAAGAGGTGTACGAACAGGTAAATATGTTGTTCCAAGGCTCATTCGTCGTTGCGGGACAAGCAACTGGTATTGTTGTCGCAACCGGTAACATGACTGAATTTGGACGCATCGCTGCCTTGTCTCGTAAAACGTCAGGCGATAATACCAGCCCGGTTCAGAAAAAGATTGATAAGTTATTAACACTCATCATTATGGCCGTTGGTGGACTGGCAGTTGGTGCTTTTATCCTAGCAATTGCCAGAGGTATTGAATTAACAGAGGCAATTCGTTTCGTCCTAGCGCTATCCGTTTCCGCTGTACCCGAAAGCCTCCCAGTGGCAATCTCTGTCATCTTGGTGCTTGGTATGCGCCGCATGGCTGCCAAAAAAGCTCTTGTTCGCAGCATGAAAGCGATCGAGACAATCGGTGTCATTACGACTATTGCCACCGACAAAACCGGAACGCTCACCGAGAACAAATTATCAGTCCAAGAATCGTGGAGCCCCGAGAATGTCTCTCACCACTTACCAACAATTGCGCACCGCACGATCAACCACCACGGCGACCATACCCGCGACCCACTCGATATTGCCATGATTGAATTCACTGAAGCCGAAGATCTTGTGCATCTAAAGGGCGAACCCATCAAGAAACTCCCATTCGACCAAGCATTTTCGATGAGTGGAAATATATGGCACCACGAAGGTGTGTATGATCTGGTCGTAAAGGGAGCTCCCGAGCAAATCATCGAACGTAGTAAGCTTACAAAAGCCGAGCACGATGCGGCCGAACTGGCGCTTACCAACTTAACATCAAAAGGCTACCGGGTTATCGCGCTGGCAACAAGCAACATATCAAAGCCCCTCGAAGCATTCCACGAACTATCATCAAACCATAGCTTTACACTCGTCGGATTCCTAGGCGTCGCCGATACACTTCGTCCAACTGCTCGACGAGCAATCCTTACTGCCCAACGAGCGGGTGTTACGGTTCGTATGATTACCGGTGACCACTTTGAAACCGCTTTTCATATCGGCAAACAACTTGGATTACTTGAATCGCGCGACCAGGTATTCGACAGCCGTCTGATAGGCGAGTTAACCGATGCACAGCTTAAAAAACGTGTTGAGTCGTCGTTTGTCTTTTCACGAGTGACGCCAGAGAACAAATTCCGTATTCTGCAAATCCTGAAAATCAAAGAAGTCACCGCCATGACAGGGGACGGTGTCAATGATGTCCCAGCCCTTTCAAGTGCACATGTTGGTGTTGCAATGGGTAGTGGTTCGCAGATTGCCAAAGATGCTGGTGATATCATCCTACTCAACAATGACTTCGAGGGTATCATCAGGGCGATGAAAGAAGGGCGTATCATCTTCTCTAACATCCGTCGCATGCTGTACTACCTGTTATCAACGAACCTTGGTGAAGTGATGACGGCACTGATAGCGATCGCCATCGGATTCCCGATGCCGTTGTCGCCGGTTCAGATCCTTTGGGTGAACTTAGTGACCGATACAGCAATGGTTATCCCACTCGGACTTGAGCCTGGTGAAAAGAATGCCATGAAGGCAAAGCCTATCCCACCAAAGTCTCCGCTCCTGAGTCGCTACATGATCTTCCGTATCATTTTGCTGGCGGTCACCATGGCTGCAATGGCCGTGTCGATGTACGCTTACTTTAGCCTTCAATACGGCGCTGCATACGGCCATACGGTTGCCTTCTGTGCACTTGTCGTCATGCAGTGGGCGAATGCTTTCAATGCCCGCAGCACCTTCCAGTCGCTCTTTAGTCGCCTCAAGGTCGTTAACAAGCCGTTCTACTTCGGACTAACAATATCGATCATCTTCCAGATCTTGGCTGTATTTGGACCGCTACAAAGCTTACTTGGTGTAACACCGATTGCATTAGGTGATCTGTTCATCGTCAGCCTGATTGCGTTCTTTGTTCCGATTATCGTCGTTGAAATTCATAAGTTCTATGGTCGCCGGTTTGTAAAGAACCCAGTTGAATAGTTATAGAAAATAAAACTGCCGGCGTATCCAAAGGATAGCCGGCAGTTTGACACCTCAGTCCACGCTGACGACACAGGAGTGCTAGAAAAGCCCCATTACGGGAATCTCCTTGTTCTCCTTGTGCAGAAGTACCGTCAGTATCGACAGCCCAACGCCTACCAGCGCGCTGCTGTCGAGGTGTGTCGCATTAACCTCTTCGTTGTCGATCCGGTAAACGATGTAGGTCTCGATACCCTTGCCGAGTACATCAGAGAAGTCCTTCTGAACCTCAAATCCCGAAATGTCCGGGAGATCGGCGGCCGAAAGGGCGTCTTGACGCACAACGACAGGTCTTGAGAACCCGAAGTAAACGCTTGGGAGTTCCTCCGTAAACGCGAAGGTAACACCCGTAACGACGTAGAATTCGGAGATATCCGCGGGGGAAATGTCCGAGGCGAAAATCGGTGTAATCACAGAAACAACTTTCTACTAGACGTGCATGGATTAAAATGTCAAACTTGCTTCAATACTCTGACGCAATGTCAGGTTTGTAAGACATATGCACTATAGCATAATTATAACTATAAGTCAATGTTTATACATTTAAAAAATAGACCCTCGCTTGGGTCTATTTCTTCTATTTCGAGCCTCTTCCTCAAGACAAGATACTTAGGAGCGTCCAGTTGCCCCCATGGTTATCACTTCGAAGACGATATTGTGATTGTCCGTCAGTCATCGTGATGATCTCAGCCATGTGCTCGCCAGAACGAACTAGGCAGCGAAGGCCAGCGTCGAGGAATTCATAGATTGTTCCGCGGAACTCCATGCGGCGTGGGTACGCAGATAGGTCTTTTTTAAAGCCCATTTTTGTGACAGCGATTTCTTCGTTTACAGTGACACGATTCATAATTTGTTTCTCCAAGTAGATTTTATTGTAGGTACGCAAAATAGCTGACAACAAGATTTCTGGTCAGCAGCGGCTTTAATGGAGGAGAGATTTAGAGAGGGGAGAGAGACCGCTTCGACTCGTCTGCCTTTTTACTAAATATCACGTAGAATTGTATCGATTACCAGGGGCGCTTCATAGAATACGTCTATTGAGTGTGCATAGCATCGGTTT
>Ga0247808_10000209_pt1 | contig 34069 bp, 32 predicted proteins | sample UWRJL089202R1_FD_179914 | JGI IMG/M metagenome (GOLD analysis project Ga0247808, IMG submission 179914) | Plant litter microbial communities from Arlington Agricultural Research Station in Wisconsin, United States - UWRJ-L089-202R-1 | ecosystem: Environmental > Terrestrial > Plant litter >... | reverse complement strand
GGCATTGGCCGCGTCCGGACTGTTTGGCGCGGCGTCGACAAACGGCGGCGGTGACGCCAGATGGGTGACGGGCTCATACACACCGAAAAACATCAGCCCGATGCCCATCCCGGCACTGAACATCATTGAGACCCACGAGAGTGTGGAGAATTCGGTGCCCTGGCCCTCACGCGACAGGGGAATGCTGCCGTACTTTCCCAACGCGAGAACCAGCGAAAAGATCACAAAACCCGATGCGCCGAGGATAAACAGCCAGCCCACGTTGCCGGTGACCCAGCCCAGGGCCGAGGACGCAGCGGCTCCGACGGCATCGGTGAAGAAGACTCCCGCGAGGCAGACCAGGAGAATGATCGCGGCAGAGACGCCAAAGACCGTTTTGTCGACCGTGGCCCACCCTGTCGGGGCGGGTTCGGTGCTTGGCTCGCCGAGTGCCGACTCGATTCCGTCGTTCGAAAATCCCCTGGACATGTTGCTCCCCCCGCCGGACGACAACCGTCGTTCGGCTCTCTCTCGAGAGAAGCGCGACGACGCGCGAAGTACATGCCCTCCGGCTGCCGGTAACGCTACGCGGATTTCAGGAAGATTACTATAGTGGCCACTATGTCTCAGAACGATGATTTTCGATCGGATGACGCAGCATTCCCGTATGGTCCGGGCGATACGGGACGCACTGCATTTGGACTCGACGGTGACGTTGCGAAGATCGATGTGCGAGTGGCCGCCTGGCAAGACTGCGACGAAGCGAACGCCTCGGTGAGTGTGGCGATGGCCGTGGGCAATCTGCCAATCGGGGTCACCTCGACCCTGGCCAGCGTGCAGAACGACCTGTTCGACGTTGTTGCCGACCTGTCGGCACCCTTCGATACGTCGGGGCACGGATCAGAGCACGATGTGGGGGATAAACCGGATGACGCGGCCGCGCGCATCGCGGAATCGCACATCACCCGGCTCGAACGTGCGATTGAGCACTACGCTCAGGAGGCCCCCGACCTAAGCGGCCTTGTATTGCCCGGCGGCACGGTTGCCGCGGCGCTTCTGTATCAGGCGCGGGCTGTGGTCCGCCGTGCCGAACGCACGGTCTGGGCCGCAGTGGACGCGCACCCTGAGTCGGTCAATCCGCTCTGCGCGCGGTACCTCAACCGGCTGTCCCGGCTGTTGTTTGTGCTCGCCCGCGGTGCCAATGCCGAACACGGCGACGAGCGTTGGGTGCCCGAGGCCTCCGCTCGTGCGATGGCGGAGGAAGAGGACGACGCGGGATACGGAGCCCCCACGTAGTCGTCCGCTCCTCGGAGAGTCACGTCCGCTAGACGACCGGTTCCGTGCCCACCAGGTGCAGGCGCTGCGTCGGACGAGTCATCGACACGTACAGTGCGCCCACACCACGGGCGCTTCCGGTAATGATCTGGTTCGGCTCGACAATAACAACGGAGTCGAACTCGAGGCCCTTGCTCTCCTGCGGGGTGAGCACCGCAATGGGACGGCTCAGTCCCTGGGCGCCCTCCCCCACGGTGTCGTGGTGATCACGCTGCAACGCAACAAACATGGCGTGACGAAGCGATGGCGGTGCGATGACCGCGAGGGTTCCCCGGGAGTCGATCTCCCGGTCCTCATCCACCACGTCGAGAACGGCGGCAACGAGTTCGTCGGCGTCGACCGTGACGCTGTCAACGGGCCACTCGCTGTCGCGCACGGCACTGGAGCGGGTGATCGGGAGTCCATGCGCAAGCGCCATCGCCTCGGCGGCCTCGGTGATCTGTGCCGGGGTGCGGTAGTTAACCGTAAGTTCCTCGAGTCGGAAATCGGTCGTCAGCGCCCGCAGTGCCTCACGCCAGTTCGGGGCGGCCGCGACCGCACTGGCTTGGGCGACGTCACCGACGATTGTGAACGAGCGCAGCGGGCAACGCCGGCGGAGTACACGCCACTGCATGGGCGACAGCTCTTGTGCCTCGTCCACCACAATGTGACCGTAGGTCCAGGAGCGGTCCGCCGCGGCACGATCGGCTGTGGAGCCGCGCACGGCGGTTTCGCCGAAACCGGCCGCAAGGTCCTCGGCGTTCACGAGTCCCTCCACCCCCATGTTGTGGATGGCAGCCTCGGCGTTCTCAACGTCGCGCTTGCGCTGCTGTTTGCGTTCCCGCTTCTCAGCATCGTTCTTGGCGTCGAACTCCCCCAGCAGCTCAGCCGCTTCATCCAACAAAGGAATGTCGGAAATAGTAAACGGCGCATCCCGGTCGCGACGCAGCAGGGCGCGCTGCTCGTCAGTCCAGCGTGGGGTGAGGGTAGCCAGCCAGTTGGGGCGCGCGAAGAGATCCTGAATGAACTTCTCCGGGGTGAGCGGCAACCACGCGGTATTCAAGGCCACGCGCACGTCGTACGACGCACGAAGATCTTCCCGCAGCCAGGAAAAATCGGACTCGTCGATGGTGTTGCCGTGCGACCGCAGCTGGTCGGCAAGCTTTTTGGTCAGGCTGCTCAGCACCGACTTCTGGAACCGCTCCCGCGCCACGTTGTGCGGTTTGCGGCTCTGCTGCGCGCTGGCCATGGCGTTGGCGATCATCTGTGGCTCGAGCACCAGCTTCTCGCCGTTGACGTCGAGCACCTGCTTATCGGTCGGCACCTTCTGGCGGGAGCGCACACCCCGGGCGATGATCTGCGCCATCTCGCCCGAACCCTTGAGCGCCGCGATATCGGGGGCGTCTTCAAGGGACGTGTCGATTCCCGGGTACAGCTGTCCCACGCTTGAGAGCACAACGCCGGTCTCGCCGAGGGAGGGAAGAACCGCCTCGATGTACTGGAGGAAGGCGGGCGACGGCCCAACGATGAGAACACCGGTCGACTTCAGTCGCTCGCGGTGGGAGTAGAGCAAAAATGCGGCACGGTGCAGCGCAACGGCGGTTTTTCCGGTGCCGGGGCCGCCTTGAACAACAAGGACACCCGCAAGGTCGGACCGGATGATGCGGTCTTGCTCCGCCTGGATGGTGGCGACGATATCGCTCATCCGTCCGGTGCGTTCGGCGCTCAGCGCGGCGAGAAGCGCACCCTCGCCCTGGAGCTCTGACGTGTCGCCCTCGAGAAGGTCGCGGTCGAAGATCTCGTCCTCGATACGGGTGACTTCGCGACCCTTGCTCGTCAGGTGCCGACGGGACCGGGCGCCAAGAGGGGTCGCGGCCGTGGCCTGATAAAAAGCGCTGGCCTGCGGCACACGCCAGTCGAGCAGGATGGGGAGCTGTTCTTCGTCGCGAAGACCAATGCGTCCGATGTAGCGGTTGACACCATCGGTCAGCTGAAGACGCCCAAACGCGAGACGCTCATCGACCTCGTTGAGCTGCGCAATGCGGTCCGTGTAGATCCGAGCGAAGGAATCCCGCTCCGATCGGTTCTGGTGGGTGCCACCGGGATTGGACCGACGCACGGCATCGAGCTGCGCCTGGGTCTCGACTTTGAGCGCGTCGAGGCGCGCGTACAGAGTAGAAACGTATTCGCGCTCGCGCGCAAGTTCGGGTGATACCACGGTTGACGACCCCTCAAATTCCGGCCATCCAGTCTATCCAGAGCTGGACGGTCCGGTGTGCCGTCCGCCGCGAGCGAAACCGCGAACTCCTACTGCGGGGTTGTGCCGGTGAGTGATCGGCGGAGCGTAACGATGGACTCCAGCAGGATCGCTTCGTCCGCCTGCGCCCGGGGCACGTTATACCCGGTGGACATTCGCTGACGAGTGAAGGCGAGGCGTGTGGAGTCGCGAATGTACCGCTTCATCACCCGGCCAATCCCATACTTGCGCGCCCACGCCAGCGCGACGCGACGACCCGGACCGGTCGCGAGCGCACCGATCTCGTTGGGGTGGAACCACCCGGCGGCGGCATACGCCGTGAGGTGACGGAGGGCGACCTTCGATTCCTGCCGGCGCAGGTACACCACAAGGAGAATGGCGAAGATAAAGAGCGGAACCTGCACAACGGCGTAGTACCCGAAGAAGTCCTGCACAAAAAACAGCGATCCGTTCCACAGGGCGTGGAGCAGGATGGCGGGAATCAGGCCCACAAAAAAGAGTCCAATACCACCGAGCGCGCTTGTGCGGCTGGCTGCGATTCCAAGGAAGATTCCGATGCAGGCGGTGAACATCACGTGGGCAAAGGGCGACATCAGCCCGCGTACAAGAAAGATGTAGACGACTCCGGAGGCGGTTCCGGTTTCGAGGAGCGCCTGTCCGAAGTAGAGGATGTTCTCGGTAAAGGCGAATCCGCCCGCCACGGTGGCGGCATACACCAGGCCGTCGACGGGCCCATCGAAGTGTTTGCGCGCAAAAAGGAACAGCAAGAGCACGCCGATGCCCTTACCGGTCTCTTCAACGATGGGCGCCTGAATCGCGGCGCCAAAAAACTCGTATCCGGGGCCAGGGCCACCAAGGCTGTTGATGACGTTGTCGACTTCAGCGCCGACCAGCAGCGCGATGAGTACCGCAACGCCCGCTCCCCAGAGGAACGCGAACGCGAGTGCCCCGCGTGGCTCTGGGTCCCAGCGATCGATCCACCGGATGCCGAGGGCGACGATTACCAGCGGTACAAGAGCGAGGACCCCTGCGAAGGCGAAGGCGGTAACTCCGAGACCGGTGATGAGGTACACCAATACCAGCACCAGCACGAGCGAGAGCAGAACGATCCCGATCACACCAATGATCACCAGCGCGGAGCTCGGCCGGGGTTTGTCCGCGAGCGCCGCCTGTGGGACTGCCTCGGCGCGCACTTCCGCCGAGGCGAGCGGAGCATCCGGATGGGTGGTCTGTTCGCTCGGCGTCATGGCAACGACACTAGCGGCTTGTGGTGCGCTCCAGTACGTGGGGCGGTTCAGGCCGCGAGCTCACCGACTCCGGGCATCAGCACAACGGGTCCGGTGGTGCGTCGTGCGGTGACATCGGAGTGCACTCGTGCGGCATCGGTGAGCGGGTGCCGGGCGATTTCGAGGGTGTCGAACGCGCCGTCGCGCATCGCTTGGAACACGTCGGACGCGGCGAGCTGGGCGAGGCCCGGCCCGTAGCGCCAGCGTTCTGCGGCACGGTAGTCGGCGGGTGCGATGACAACGTCGGCCGCGAGTCGTTCGGACTCATCCACCATCACGGCACCAAGGTGCGACGCCCACGCAGCGACGAAGAGGTGAGATCCGGAGTCGTCCGGGGTTACGTACACGCGGTTGCCGCGCCCGATCGCGTGAATCTGGCGGAGGATGGTGCGCGCAACGAGGCCGGAGGGAAGCATGGCGGCTGCGGCGTCGAACGAAACATCCTTCGGAATGCCGATGAGGTCGCGTTCGCTCACAACACGCTGGAACCCGGCACGAACACCGGGCTCTCGCATCGCAACACGGTCGCCGGGCGCAAAGCCAACAACCTCAGGGCCAACGGCATCCACCGTGGCGACGGCCTGAACGCCGAGCGGGCTGAGGCCCAGGGCACCCATTCGCAGGCGGACGTCACCGACGCCGGGGCGGGCAGCGCGGTTGCGCACCCGTGCCGACCGAGACGGGCGGGGGGTCTGATTTCTCGAGCTGGTCTGTTCCATAACACCGATCTGTTCCATCGCTGAAGAAAACAGCAGATGGGGTGTGGTTATTCCCACCTCACACGATCGGATGAATCCGGTCGGCAGTTAGAACACTTTTCCGGGGTTCAGCAGGTTGAGAGGGTCAAAAACAGCCTTGATCTGACGCTGAAGGTCGACCTGGTCGTCCCCCAGCTCATCCCGGAGCCACCGCTTTTTCAGAAGGCCCACACCGTGTTCACCGGTGAGCGTTCCCCCGAGCCGCAGACATGCGACGAAGAGCTCGTCCGCTGCTGCCCAAATCTCGTCGGGAACGTCAGGGCCGTCAAACACAAAGTTGGGATGGAGATTCCCATCGCCGGCATGGGCGACGGTGGGTATTCGGATGCCGTAGCGGGTCTCGATGTCGGAGATGGCCGCAAACATGGAGGGCAGTTGGCTGCGCGGCACCGCAATGTCCTCAATAAGGACGGTGCCCAGGGCGGTCATTGCGGGGTGGAATGCGCGTCGGATGCCGAACAGCCGCTCGCCGTCCGCAGGATCGGTCGACAGTTCGGCCTCGCCACCGAGGGAGCGGATGATTGCCAGCGCGGCGTCTGCTTCGACCCGCGCGGCGGGACCGTCCGTCTGCACAAGCAGGTACGAGCCGCGCCCACCAAGATCGAGCCCGAGGTAAGTACCGATTCCCTCCAGGGAGGTGGAGTCGAGAAGCTCCATGGCAGCGGGACGCAGGCGTGACGCGGTGATAACCGCAGAAGCCCGCGCCGCCTGCTCGACCGTCTCAAAGTAGGCGCCGATGGTGGATACCGGACCGGTGGGAAGGGCCTGGAGTTTGAGAGTCGCTTCAACAATCACGCCGAGGGTCCCTTCGGAACCGATCATTAAGGCGGTGAGGTCGAGTCCGGTGACGCCCTTGACCGTGCGGTGACCGAGAGTAAGGAGTCGTCCGTCCGCCAGCACAATCTTCATGCCGAGGACGGATTCGCGGGTCACGCCGTACTTGGCGCAGAGAAGCCCGCCCGCATTCGTCGCGATGTTGCCGCCGACAGTGGAGATGGCTTTACTGGCCGGATCAGGTGCAAACCAGAGTCCCTGGGTGGCCAGCGCGACGTTCAGTTCGTCATTGATGATGCCGGGTTCAACAACCGCGAGTTCGTCGTCGACATTGACTTCGAGGATGCGGTTCATCTTGAGGGTCGACAGCACAATCTCACCATCGCCACCGATCGCTCCCCCGGCGAGACCGGTGCCTGCCCCTCGGGTGACAACAGGAATGCGGTGCTCGGTCGCCAGGCGCATGGTGGATTGGACATCGGCGATGCTCGTCGCAGTGACTACAGCGAGTGGTGCCGTGGCCGAGACTTTGCCCGACCGGTCGGCTCGCGCAGCAGCGAGGTCCGCCGGCTCGGTGGATACGGAATCTCCGAGCTCACGGCGGAGATGGGAGACCAGGGTTTCGACATCGATCACACCAAAGAGCCTAGCCGCGCCTGTGGAGTCCGATTTCCGCTAGTGGCAACGGACGTAATCTGAAAGTGTTGGATGATGACGTCGCCTGACCCGCTGTTTGCTGAACGTTTTCGTGCGCTCGCGTCACGGGACTCTCGTTTCGACGGGCAGTTCATCACCGGTGTTCATTCGACGGGAATTTACTGCCGCCCCAGTTGCCCGGCAATGACCCCACACGCCCGGAATGTCGAGTTCTACCGCACCGCGGCAGCCGCGCACGAGGCGGGGCTGCGCGCCTGCAAACGGTGCCTGCCCGATGCAGTACCCGGCTCGCCGGACTGGAACATTCACGACGACGTCGCCTCGCGGGCCATGCGGTTGATTACCGACGGGGTGATCGAGCGTGAGGGCGTCACCGGGCTCGCCCACCGGTTGGGCTACACACCGCGTCACATCACTCGGGTGCTGTCGAGCGAACTTGGCGCAGGCCCTCTCGCACTTGCGCGCGCCCACCGCGCCCAGTCCGCGCGAACCCTCCTCGTGAGCACCGACCTTCCGATCGCCGATGTGGCGTTCGCCGCGGGGTTCTTGAGCATCCGACAATTCAACGACACCATCACAACGGTGTACGAGACCACACCATCTGACCTTCGGTCGAAGGGTGCGCGGGCGAGGGGTACTCCCACAGCACCGAGGTCCCACGTTCCCGGTCCGACCACCATCACCCTGCGCCTTCCCGCCCGGCCGCCGTTTGACGGGCCCGGTCTGCTGAAATTCTTCGCAGATCACGCCGTCGCAGGCCTCGAGGAAGGCGACACCGAGTCGTTTCGTCGACCGGTTCGACTGCCCTCCGGCATCGCGCAGGTCACCGTTCGACTGGACGGAGACACGGGCGTGCTGTGCACCGCTGAACTCGACGAGCTGGGCGATGTGGGAGCGCTGGTCAGCCGGGTGCGGCGACTGTTTGATCTTGACGCCGACTCGGTAGCCATCGACGCAGCCCTCGCCCAGGACCCCGCGCTTGAGCCCCTGGTCGCGTCGGTACCCGGCATCCGCCTCCCCGGAAGCATCGACGCCGAAGAACTCCTCTTCCGCACCCTCATCGGTCAACAGATTTCCGTTGCCGCGGCGCGCACGGTACTCGGGCGCCTCACCGCACAGCTCGGCAGCGATGGCTTGTTCCCCACCGCAGCGCAGCTCGCCGCACGCGGCAGCGACGTTCTCCGCGGACCCGCAACACGGGTGTCCGCGATCCTCGGTGTGGCCGAAGCCCTTGCCACCGGCCAGTTGAACCTCGACGTCGCGACCCCGGTCGAGGATTTTCGCGCCAACCTCGAAGCGCTCGCCGGAGTCGGCCCGTGGACGAGCGGGTATCTCGCAATGCGTGTGCTCGGCAACCCCGACATTCTCCTCACCAGCGACCTGGTGATCGCCCAGAGCGCGGCCCTCCGGGGGCTGCCCTCCACCCCCAAGGCGCTTGCCCAGTACTCGGCGCGCTGGGCCCCCTGGCGCAGCTACGCCGGGCTTCATCTGTGGCGGGCACGCCAATGGGTACCATCGGAGGATGGCCGAGACCCCGCAGAAATCCCCATCCCCGGGTGATGAAGACGTAGCGCCCGGCGACGGCCGCGATGAGAGCCATAACGAACGCCTCGATCGCAACTGGAACGAGATCCTTCAGGAACTGCGAGTAACTCAAACCGGAACGCAGATCCTCACCGGGTTCCTGCTGACCCTCGCGTTCCAGCCCCGGTTTACTGACCTCGACACATTCCAGGTCGACGTCTATTTGATACTGGTGGTGCTGGCCGCACTGTCGACAGGCTTGGGGCTCAGCCCGGTCAGCCTCCACCGCGCACTTTTTCGTCGTCGCGCGAAGGAAAAACTCGTTCGAATTGCGGACTGGATGCTGCGGGCAACCCTCGCCGGGGTGGCCCTTGTCCTCTCCGGAACCACCCTGCTAATTTTCGATGTTGTGCTGGGTCGTAGTGCCGGGCTCATCGCCGGATCCCTGGCGTTGTTGGTCACGGTAACGCTGTGGATTGTGGTGCCCTACGGGGTCCGTCCCGACGCGCCCGACAGCGACCGCACCGTCTGACAAGGAAAGGATCGCCGATGGCTCCCCCATCCGACACTCCGAGCCTGAAGGACCCCGAACTGTACAACAAGTTGCTCGAGCAGGGTGCGTCACAAGCGAAGGCAGCCCGAATCTCCAACGCGGCCGCCCGTGACGGTCGATCATCCGTCGGGCACCGGGGCGGCACGTCGGGCTCATACACGGATTGGACGGTGGATGAGCTCAGGAACAGAGCCAAGGAGCTCGGCATACACGGGTACTCGAAGCTCAACAAGGCCGATCTCGTTTCCCTGCTCCGCGACCACTGAAGCCGAACGAACGCGAGGTGAACCCAAATTGCCTTGCGGCATAACCCGCTAACGGTCAAGTCCCACTTTCACAGGGCCTGCATCTGGAGAATAAGGGGGTGAATGCAACAGCTCCCATCCGCATCAGTGTGGTTATCCCGGTCCTCAATGACGCCCCCATGCTGGAGATCTGCCTGCGCACGCTTCGTGCGCAGACGCGACCGGCGGACGAAATCATCGTTGTCGACAACGGCAGTACCGACAACAGCGTTCAGGTGGCGCGTGAGGCCGGCGTCAGGGTCGTTCACGAGCACCGGCCCGGCATCACCGCGGCCGCCTCGGCGGGGTTTGACGCGGCACTCGGTGACGTCATCGCCCGATGCGACGCGGACAGCCGGCTTCCCGCTCAGTGGCTCGAAACGATCGAGCGGGACTTCGCAGCCCATCCGGACGCGGTGGCCGTCACCGGGCCCGGCCGCTTCTATGACCTCGGCCGAGTCGCGTCGGCCTTCGCTCAGGTGTTTTATATGGATGCGTACTTTTTCGGCCTACGGGCAGCGCTCGGAAACAATGTGCTGTTTGGATCCAACTGCGCCGTCCGTTCGTCCGCGTGGCGGCTCATCAGTGCGGCGGTGCCGCGGGACGATACCGAGTTGCACGACGACATCGACCTCAGCTTCCGTGTCCACCCGTCGTCCGTTGTTGTCCACAACCGCGGTCTGATTGTCGGCATCTCCGGTCGGCCGTTCCACAGCCTGTCCGGCGCACGCCGCAGGATGCGCCGCGCTTTGCACACCCTCGCCGTTCACTGGCCGGACGAACAACCCGCCCGTCGGTGGATGGCCCGCCGTCAGGCTCTGTCTCGTGCCCGGTCGGCGCTGCTTCCCTAAAAAGCATCATCGACGACGTGGAAACAAATTTCTCTCACCTCCGCGCCGAAGCTGTTGTGCGTCGGTGGGCCCGCCTAGTGTGGAGGTATGAGGACAAAGCTGCTGCTGTTGGTTGGTCTTGCGATCGGATATGTTCTGGGCGCCCGCGCCGGACGTCCGCGTTACGAACAGATTCGTCGCACGGCGACAAAGATCTGGACCAGCCCGAGTGTCACCCATGCGCGCCACGATGTTGAGGCCTACGCCCAACGGCAAGCACCGATCGTTCGCGCTCGTGTCGAGTCGACGGCAAAAGATGTGGCCGAAAAAACGGCGCACCTCGCGAAGGATGTCGCCAGCACCGTAGCGACAACGACCAAGGACGTTGTGGACAAAACCACCGCAACGGCCAAGGACGTCGCCGACAAAACCGCTGCGACCGCCAAGGACGTCGCTGACAAAACGGCCGCGACCGCCAAAGATGTCGCTGACAAAACCGCGTCAACTGCCAAGGATGTCGCCGACCGCGTCACCGACACAGCCGGTGACGTCAAAGACCGCGTCACCACTACGGCCACCGACCTCAAAGAGCGCGGCGAGGGTGCCCGCGACCGCGCCGTGTTTAAAGCGAGCGAGGCCCGCGACAACGCGCTCGCCGACATCGACGACGAAGACGACCGCTAAGCGTCCTTCAGCGGAATCGTTGTGATCGCGCCGGTCGCGACAACCATTCCACTCAGACGCTCCGGCGATAGCACCTGCTCGACCTTGTCACGGGACATTAGTCCCGATTCCACGACAAGCTCGGCAATGGAGGCGTTGGTGGTCAGCGCGGTGTGGGCAAGTGTCGCGGACGCCGCATATCCGATGTACGGGGTCAAGGCCGTGACAACACCAACACTCGAGTCGACCTGAAGTGCCAGCCGGGTGGTGTTCGCCGTGATTCCGTCAATGCAATTCACGCGCAGGGTGCGGCAGGCGTTGGTCATCCATGCGAGCGACTGCAGAATGCTGTGGGCAATGACCGGTTCGAACGCGTTGAGCTGGAGCTGGCCGGCCTCAGCGGCGGCCGTCACAGTGGCGTCCGCGCCGATGACGGAGAATGCCACCTGGTTCACCACTTCGGGAATAACCGGGTTGACCTTGCCCGGCATGATGCTCGAGCCGGCCTGACGTGCGGGCAGGTTGATCTCGCCGAATCCAGCCTGCGGGCCACTCGACGTCAGACGCAGGTCGTTGCAGATCTTTGAAAGCTTGACCGCGGCACGCTTCAGTGTGCCGCTGAGGGTCATAAACACACCCGCGTCACTCGTCGCCTCGATGAGGTCGGGCGCGGTTTTCATCTCAACACCGGACAGCTCGGTGAGGTGGCGCCGCACCGCCTCGGCATAGCGCGGGTCGGCGGTGATGCCGGTTCCGATTGCCGTCGCGCCGAGGTTGATCTCGCCGAGGAAGGGAACCACTTCGCTGAGTCGATCAAAATCCTCGCGCAACGTGGTCGCAAATCCCGAAAACTCCTGACCGAGGGTCATCGGCACTGCATCCTGCAGCTGGGTGCGTCCAACCTTGAGAATGCCGGAAAACTCGCGTCCCTTAGCCGCAAATGCCGCGCTGAGTAGCTGGTGTTCGTCGAGCAGCCGTAGGAGAGAGAACACCATCGCGAGCTTGATCGACGTGGGATACACGTCGTTTGTACTCTGGCTGCGGTTGACATCGTCGATGGGATGAAGATGGGCATAGTCACCGCGCGGGTGGCCCAGAATCTCGAGTCCGCGGTTCGCGATGACCTCGTTGGTGTTCATGTTCGTCGAGGTTCCGGCGCCGCCCTGGATAACACCAACCACAAACTGATCGTGCCACTGGCCGGCGATGATCTCCTCACAGACCTGGTCGATAACGCGAGCCTTCTCGTCGTCGAGAACACCGAGTTCCCGGTTGGCGCGCGCCGCGGCTTGCTTCACGCGGGCGAGAGAGGCGATCAGGTGTGGGTAGTTGAAGATGGCGCGGCGGGTAATCGGGAAGTTGTCGAGCGCCCGGGCGGTGTGAACGCCCCAGTAGACGTTGGCTGGGATCGCGAGGGATCCGAGCGAATCTGTTTCGGTGCGAGTTTCCTGGCGAGGGTTGTTGATGTCGTCTCTACCCACCGCCGGGCCGTTGGTTGCGGGAAAGTTTTCGTCTCCCTCAATGGACTGTTCGTCAAACGTGTACGGGGTGTCGTCCATCGGTCGATCTCCTTTGGCTATCGGCCACAACTTTAGTCCCGCCGGCTGGGCAAAATCAGTGCAGCGCGGGCACGATCAGGTACACAGCGAAAAGAACAACCAACCCGCACACAACAAAACACGCGACGCCGACAGTGTGCCCGAACCCCCGCTTGGAGTCGACGAGACGAAGTCCGAGCGAGTACAGCGCAACAAGCCCGGACGAACCAATGAGGGTTACCAGCGTCACCACAAAAAATGCGGCCCAATCGATGGTCATCGTGACGTGCCCCCTGTCCGCGTGCGCTTTTTCTTCTGACGGGGACGAACGAGTTCGGTGGGTTCCTGGTGCACATTGTGGGCGTCAACATGGTTGCGGCGCGAGTACAAAAAGATAAAAGCGATGGCGCCAACGGCAAGCACGGCGTCCGCGATAACTCCCACGGTGCCGGTCAGGGCGACCCACGCGGCGAGCGCTCCGACCAGCCCGGCAGCGGGAATGGTAATGAGCCAACCCATCGCAATGCGGCCGGCCGTGCTCCACCGGACAGACGCACCCTTCCGGCCGAGTCCCGTGCCGATGACCGAGCCAGAAGACACCTGCGTTGTGGACAGTGCGAACCCCAGATGCGACGACGCGAGGATGGTTGCCGCTGTCGATGCTTCGGCGGCGAAACCCTGCCCCGGTTCAATCTCGGTGAGTCCGGTTCCCATGGTTCGGATGATGCGCCATCCGCCGGTGTACGTTCCGAGCGCAATCGCGAGCGCGCAGACGGCGATCACCCAGAACACTGGACCTGACCCTGCAGCTTGGAATCCGCCCGCGATGAGAGTGAGGGTGATAACGCCCATGGTTTTCTGGGCATCGTTAGTGCCGTGAGCAAGCGAGACCAAAGACGACGTAAATATCTGTCCTCGCTTGAATCCCGATCGTTGTCTTTTTTTCGTGATGGAGTACACGATCCGGGTGGCAAGGAACGCGGCCAGTCCAGCCACGAGCGGAGCAAGGAGTGCCGGGAACACAATCTTCGATAGCAATACCGAAATGTCGATCGAGCCGAACCCCGCACCAACGATCGCGGCTCCAATAAGACCGCCGAATAGCGCGTGACTCGAACTGGATGGGAGCCCAAGCAACCAGGTGAACATGTTCCAGAGAATTGCGCCGATGAGACCAGCGAAAATCATTACCGGCGTGATCTGCACTCCCCCGTCGCCCTCACGAATGAGCCCGCCGGAGATGGTGCGGGCGACTTCCGTCGAAAGGAATGCACCAACGAGATTGAGGATGGCCGCGATGGCGACAGCAGTTTTGGGTTTGAGGGCACCCGTCGCGATGGGGGTCGCCATGGCGTTCGCAGTGTCGTGGAACCCGTTGGTGAAGTCGAAAAAGAGCGCCAGCACAATAACCAGCACAACCATGAGCGAGATGTCCACCGTCAAGGAGTCTTACAGTCGACCGATGACTAAGCAACTCGAAAGTGAACAGGGTTAAAACTCACATAAAACAGAGGATGAACAATAGGCAAACGGAAGGAGCTAAAACCCACGCCACATGGTTGCCGGGCCCCGTAGCATCCGCCGGCACGAAATTTCAAGTCGACGGGAGTGTGCACCGAAGGCATAGACATTCGCAGGTTCACGGGCGTAGCGTTCCAGCCATGAGCGACCAACAGAATGCTTCCAGCGACCACAACACCCACGACGAGACCATTGCTGTCTCCTCCGACGGTGTAGCCGAGACCACCGAAAAGACCGAAACCACGACAACCTCCGATTCATCCGGGGACCATCGCGTAGTCAACGATGACGACGCCGGCACCTACACCGACGTTGATCTCGACCCCAACGACGACACCGCCGCGGGCACTGCGTGAGCGACGCCAGTTCGCCGTCCGCGGCGGATAACGGCTCGTCGAACACCGTGGAAAACAACGAGGTCTCCAACTCCTCCGACGAGGGCGACGTGTACACCGACGGCACCGTGCCGGCTGACGCCGATATGAATGCCGACGACACAGAGACGATCAACCCCGACGCACCACAGTGATGTGCGTGGTGTCCCGGTCGCCGGACGGCGGGCGGGACGCCACTACACCGGGCGCTGCGACAGGTAGTCGTCCGGCGCGATCCACCTCACACCGGTTCGGTGCGACAGCAGCATCGCCCTCAGTCTCACCCCCACCACGGTGCACGCCCACGCAATCTGGCGTGCCCATACCGAATCTTCCGGAGTGAAGTACTCCGACCCGCATCTCTCCCACACGAGAACCACGCAGCCAGCGCCGACGTCGTCGGCCACCTCGTGGACGTTGGTGATCACCGACACCGCGCTCTCGTCGTCGGCGGCGTGCGGAAGTTCGTTGATCGGGATGATGAGCGGGATCTGCACCTCGCGGGGGTCGAGAAAAAGTACCCACAGCTTGCGCAGGTTCGACTGGCCAATGAGATGGTCGACACGCTCCTCGATTTCGGCGTCCGTCACCAGGGGTGCCCGGCTGTTGTTGTAGGCGGGTGTTGTCATCCCCTCAGGGTTGTCGATCTGCGAGACCCTCACGCGCTATCACGAGCGATCTGTGGAGAATTCCGTCCGACGCTCGCTGGGAAGGACAGACCGGAGCAGAATCAGACCATGGCTCGCTCTGCGCTCATCCTCGTCACCCGTCCCTGCGTCGACAGCACGGCGGATACCGACCGGGAGATCAACTCCAACCGAGTGTTGGGCACCCCGTTCCACACGGCCGACCCTGGCAGCCCTCAGCTCAGCGTTCTGGACTTCGCGGCGACCCGCGGTGACGGCATCTTCGAATCGATCAGCGTTATCGCCGGCATCCCCCACGCACTGGATGCACACCTGTCACGGTTCGAAACGTCCGCCGCCATCCTCGATCTGCCAACGCCCGACCGTGCCATCTGGCGTGGTGCAATCGCTGCAGCGCTCGCGGAACTCGACAACGCACCGGAGGCGTACATTCGCGCGGTACTGAGCCGCGGGATTGAGGGCACCGGGCAGCCGACAGGGTGGGTGTACGCGGCACCGGCACCGGACTACAGCCGAGTACGCACCGAGGGCGTGCGGGTTGTTTTGCTCGATCGTGGGTACCCGCGCAACGTCGAGTCAACGTCACCGTGGCTGCTTGCCGGGGCAAAAACCCTCTCCTACGCGGTCAACCGGGCCGCGCTCCGCGAGGCCGCTCGACGAGACGCCGACGACGTGGTGTTTGTCAGTTCGGATGGCTATGTGCTCGAAGGACCCACATCGAGTGTTCTTTTTCTCCGCGGCGAGCGCCTCGGCACCCCAGGCTCGGGTTCGGGCATACTCCCCGGAACAACCCAGGACGATGTTTTTCAGTGGGCGGCGTCGGTTGGATTATCAACTGGGTTTGAGAACCTGACTCCGGCGGAGCTACGGACGACGGATGCCGCGTGGCTGGTGTCCAGCTCGCGGCATGCCGTGCCCATCATTTCCCTCGACGGGGCACCGCATCCGGTGCGCTGGGACATCACCACGGCGATCAACGCGTTTCTGCTGACCGGACGGTGACCTCGCTGGCCGAATAGCGGAGGGGCGGGAACGGTCAGCCGATCCGCTCGAGGAGGTCTCGCTCGCGAAGAGCCTGCAGGGACAGCGTTTTGTATCCTTCGTCGTCGAAGTACACGGTCACGCGGTCCTCTTCGTTCCGCATCACCACACCGTCACCCCAGCGGGTATGACGCACACGACTCTGAAGGGGAAACAGCGGGCGCGGTGCTGCGTCGTCCACGGTGCGCGCGGCCTCGTCATCCACCGCTCCCCCACCCATCAGCAGGCCCAGACGCGCGGCGTCCTCAGCGTCATCGAGACACACGTCGCAGTTGCCGCACGGGGCCGGAAGCTGCTCGCCGAAGTATCCGAGCAGATACTGGCGCCGACAGTCGGCAGTCTCGGCGAAGCCACGCATCATCTCGATCCGCGAGTTGTCGATGCGCTCACGCTGCTCGGCGATCTGAACGGCAAGTTCGACGGCATCGGGAGTACTTCCGAGGTACTCGTAGCGGATGCCCCGGGCGGAGGTGCGCACAATGCCCGCCTCGCCGAGCAGCTCAACCAGGCCGGTGGTGCGCCGGACGGAGATGCCGAGGTGCGCAGCCAAGTCGGCGCGCGCGACCACTCGGGCTCCGCGCAGATGGTCGATCATGGCGTGAAGGGTCTCCGCGTCGGGAGTGCGCCCAGCGAAGAAGCGGCGGAGGGCGAGGTCTTCCGGGCGGTAGAACAGAAGGGCAAGGGCAGGCTCGCCATCGCGGCCCGCACGACCGATCTCCTGGTAGTAGTCGTCAACGGAGTCGGTGACCGAGGCGTGGGCGACAAAGCGTACGTCCCGCTTGTCGATTCCCATCCCGAATGCGTTGGTCGCAACAACGACGTCGAGCTCGCCCGCGGAGAAGGCCTGGTGCACGGCCGCGCGGCGGGAGGCCCGCAACCCGCCCGTGTAGGCGGCAACCCGGAGTCCCTGTGCGGCGAGCGCCGCGGTGTACCGCTCGGTGTCGGCGCGGGTTGCGACGTATAAAAGCCCGGGTTTGGGGAGCGATGCGAGTTGTTCGATGACGGCGGCGCGTTTGCGGGAATCGCTCTCGAACCGCTCGACGACAAGGCGAATGTTGGGTCGGTCGAATCCTCGCGTGACCACCACCGGGCTGCGCATGTGGAGGGCGTCGATAATCTCCTCGCGCACGGGCGCCGACCCGGTTGCAGTGAGCGCAATCGTTGTCGCCCCCTGCATGGCGTCGGCGACATCGCCGAGCCGAAGGTAGTCGGGGCGGAAGTCATGCCCCCACGCTGAAACGCAGTGTGCTTCATCCACCACCACCAACCGTGGGGCAAGCGCACGCAACCGCTCCACCACCTCCGTGTTGCCGAGCTGCTCCGGGGAGAGGAATACAAACTCCACAGCGCCCGACGCGAGGGTGGCCCACGCCTCGGCGAGCGCGCGCTCCCCCAGTGTGGAGTTGATCGCCACCGCGGGTGGGGCGTCTGGCGCCTCATCGATTCGGGCGATCTGGTCATGCTGCAACGAGATCAACGGCGACACCACAATGGTCGGGCCATCCATCAGCATTCCGGCCAGTTGGTAGATCGCGGACTTGCCGTACCCGGTCGGAAGCACAGCGAGGACGTCGCGACCGCTCAGAGCGGCCTCGATGGCTTCCATCTGTCCGGGTCGGAGTTGGTGCCAACCGAACGCGCTCTGGGCCTTCTCCCGGATTCGCGCGCGCCGCTCGCGCCGTATGACCGTGCCCTTCTGTGCGGGTTCGTTCACGAGCCAAGCCAATCTGTGCCGCCTCGCGCGGGCAAGGGCTTGCCAGCCGGGGGTGCAGAGGGCTATCTGGTTCACCGGCTGGGGTACACCAGCGCAACGTGATATTGGTTGGGGCATGGATATCAGCCGGGCCGTTGTGCACGCCCCATCCGTTGTGCGGCGTCTGTTCGGCGGCCGACCGGCTGCCGGTGCGCAGTCCACGACCGAGGACGTCGGCACTGTGTGGCAGCCGTCGTCCGTCGCGGGCGTGCCAGTGATTGTGGTGTTCAGCACCGAACCGAAGTCACTGGCCTGGATTGCGAGCGTGCTTGCCGCACAATTGCCCGCCGTGGTGGTGGTCGCCGGGTCGGTCGCTGATCCCGTCGGCACCCTCGCAACAGCATCGACTTTGGCCGGGCAGTTGGGTGCCGATGCATCGCGGGTGGGTGTTGTTGGGGAGGGGGATGCCGCGGCGTCCGCAGTGCTCGCGGCCGCGTCATCCACCACCAACCCCACACCAGCCACCTCGGAACGAAGTGACCGCGCCGTCGACCGTATCGCCCTCATCTCACCCCGAAAGATCGGGGACACTGCCACCGAGGGAACTCCGCCGACCCTGCTGCAGTTCGCGCAGGACGGCGACGCCGCGCCCGAATCGGTGCGGTGGGAGCGACGGCTGCGCGATGCCGGTGTCGCGGTGCGGTCGATCGATTACACGGCGGTGGGTGACGGATGGGTGAAGTACCCGCGCGCGGTCCGCGGAGCACGCCGGGGGCAGACCGACCTGGTTGCATTCTTCCGGCGCGGACTGGGCGACGAATCCACCTTCGATGTGATTCCCGGATGGGACCTGCACTGACCGCGGACTGACGACGACTAAACGGGGGCGCGCGGCCCGCGGGATCCCCAGCGGCGATCGGGCAGACTGGGGGCACCGCAGTGTGTGCGGTTCGTCTACTGACTGAGAGATTCCGCCGTGCTGTTCAACCTCTTCGCCCGCAGGAAAAAACTTGTGTCCCCGGTTGCCGAGGCCACAGCCGTACCGGTGGACCCAACCGATGTTGTCGAGACGATGCCGGCAGCAGCAGTGGTGACGCTCCCTCCCGTTGAGGCAGTTCCGGCGAGCCCGAGTGCCTCGCATCTTTCGGAGGTGGATGACGCGCCTGCCGCCATCGTTGCGCCGACCGTTGTCGCCGTCGACGACACCGTTGCCGAGGCTCCCGCTGAGCCGGAGCCAACACCGGTTGACGAGCCCGTGATCGTTGCCGAGCCGGAGACAGTTGTCGAGCCGGAGACAGTCGCCACCACGGAACTGGGGCCCCAGCCTGAGCCGTCGGAGCTCCCCGCCGAAGCCCCGATCGCCGTGCCGTCCGGCCCGGCAAAGGTTCGTCCGCCGACGGTTCCCGAGCTGCGTGCGGAGGCGAAGTCCCTCGGACTTACCGGGTATTCCCGGCTGCCCAAAGCCGAACTATTACGCCTCATCGCGGACCACCACGCCAAGTAACGCCGCTGGCGATTGCCCGAGAATGTGTCAACCGCTCGTTCTCGGGGTACAGCGTTGCGTAGGATCGGTGCGGTGAGCATTGATGCTGTCCTCCCCGAAAATCTGGCCAATTGGCTGACCACACAACGTTGGTACACCAACAAAACGACTGCCCCACGATTTGAACGAATCGGTGGCTGGCGAGTCGAGGACAAGGACGCCTCGTTCGCTACGCACTACCTGCTTGACCACGTTGTTACCGCCGAGGGCGGACAACGATCCGTGCTGTACCAGGTACCCCTCTCGGAGCGCGTAACCGCACTGCCCGATGTCGAACCGATCGGCACCATCGGTGAGGTGGGAACCCCTTCCGAACGACTTGTCTACGACGCGACCTCCGACCCCGCCTACGCGGCAATGATCCTGCGGATCATGCTTGCCGAGGAATCTGACGCCGACTTCGCCGGTCACCGCCAGCCCGGCGCACCGAGCGTTGACGTGATCAGCGCAAAGGTGCTTCGCGGGGAGCAGTCCAATACCTCGATTATCTGCCAGGTCGCCCACGGCAACCCGGTCATCGTCAAGGTCTTCCGCGCCCTGCACCATGGGGAAAACCCCGATGTTGTTTTGCAGTCCGTTATCGCAGCGGCAGGCTCCGACCTGGTTCCCGCATCCGTTGGATCCATTACCGGCAGCTGGCCCGACACGGGCCGCACAGACGGACTCGCCATCGGCCACCTCGCGTTCGCCCAAGAGTTTTTGCCCGGTGTCGAGGACGCCTGGCGCGTTGCTCTGCACGCAGCAGAGGCGGGCGAGGACTTCACGGAGCGTGCACGCGCGCTGGGCGCAGCGACCGCCGAGGTGCATATTGTTCTGGCTGCCGCGCTTCCCACCCGCACACCCGACCAGGGTGACATCAGCGCCATCCTCCTCTCGATGGCGGGGCGATTGGACGCCGCCATCGCCGAGGTCCCGTCGCTCGAAGCATGGCGTGCACCCGTCGAGGCGATCTTCGCGTCCGCCAGCACCGCACCGTGGCCCGCGCTTCAGCGAATCCACGGCGACTACCACCTCGGACAGGTACTTGCTGTTCCGAACCGTGGGTGGGTGTTGCTGGACTTCGAAGGCGAGCCAATGCGGTTGATGTCGGAACGGTCTGAACCGGATGTCACCCTGCGTGACGTGGCAGGAATGTTGCGGTCGTTTGACTACGTCGCGGGTTCTGTTTTGCTCCGCGAGGGAACGGACTCGGCTGCTGCCTGGGCCGCCGCCGCACGCGACGCGTTCGTTGACGGGTACATCGAGCGCTCGGGCGTCAACTTGCTTGAGCACCGCGCCCTGCTCGACGCGTTCGAAGTGGACAAGGCGCTGTACGAAGCGGTCTATGAGGCTCGCAATCGTCCCGGCTGGTTGGAAATCCCCACGATGGCCATCCACCGCCTCGCACAAGACAGCCGTGCTGACTTGAATTGAACTGCTCGCCCCTCTGAAGCGGTGATTGAAACCGAAAGCTTCAATTGATACCTCATCGACTTCGATGATGCTAGGGGTAGTCTCCCCCGTTCGGGGGGCGTTCACTTATGTCATGACTGGGATCGCCGAACGGCACACCACCGCAATTACGTCCAGGCAGCGAACGTCTCTGCGGAATCACCTCGCTGGCGACCGGGAGCAAACCCGACTCCTAATCGAGCGTCTCACCGAGGAGATGGGTGCATTTCTTACTGCTCGTCGCGACTCCCCCACCGACGACGAGCACGACCCAGAGGGCCCCACGTTAGCCTTTGAGCGATCCCAGTCCCAAGCCATGTTGGCGCAGTCACGCCAGCATCTCACCGAAATCGATGCCGCCCTCTCCCGTCTTGAAGTGGGCACCTATGGTCGGTGCATGTCCTGTGGCGGCGAGATTGCCCTGGGGCGACTCCGCGTTCGGCCGCAGGCGTCACGGTGCATCGTGTGTGCTGGTCAGGTTCGTTAGACAGTCGAGTTCGTCGGCCGGTCAGGTAGGTCACTGCATCGCAAGCACAATCTTGCCCCGCGCGTGCCCGGCGATGAGTCGTTGATAGGCATCGACCACCCGCTCCATTGGAAACACTGAGTCAATCGGCAGCACAATCTCGCCGTGAGCGATGAGGCCAGCCAGTGCTGCGAGATCGGTGCGGGACGCGGCTTGACCTCCAACACCGGCGATACCGAACTCTGATTTGTGACCACGAGCGGCGATGGTGTTGATCCGGTTGCCCGGCACACCCAGTTCCAGGCCAGCATCAATCGTCGCGGCACCGTTGTTGTCCAGCACAGCAGTCACCCGAGGAACCACGGCACGGACACGTTCGACTAAACCGTCGCCGTACTCCACCGGAATCACCCCAAGAGACTGGAGAAGTTTGTGGTTGCCGGCGCTGGCCGTTCCCACAACGGTTGCACCCGTTCGACGGGCGAGTTGGGCTGCGAGGATGCCGACTCCCCCGGCAGCAGCGCTCACCAGGACAGTGTCGGACGCCGTGAGGTGCAGCGAACGCACTGAGGCAATTGCCGCGCGCCCGGCAATGTCGAGCGCACCTGCTGTGTCGAAGTCCACGTCATCCGGTTTCACAATCACCGTCTCGGCGGCAACGACCACAAAGTCGGCCTGAGCGAAAAACCGGGAGCCACCGAAGACGGCGGTGCCGGCTTCGAGACCGCTGACCCCGTCCCCGACCTCATCAATGACGCCCGAGTAGTCGTTGCCGTTGCCGCTCGGCGGGACGATGCGCCACGGTGCCGACGCGGCGCCTCCGGCAAGCAATTTGCAATCAACGGGGTTGAGCCCAGCGGTGCGGACCTGAACTCGCACCTGACCCGGTCCCGCCCGGGGAGGCTGAACGTCGAGGATCTCGAGTTGATCGGGTAATCCGAACTGGGTGAATCGTACAAAACGAGACATCCGGCCCCCATTTTTCTTTGTGTCGAGTTCGTCTGAGTTGTTCCGGTTGGTTACTGGCACTTCCACGCTACGCCGCGTGGCGGACATCTGCTGTTAACCAAGCGGTGGTCGACTGTCCTGTGTAACATGGGTGGTCGCGATTGCCGCACCTTGACTCGAGAACCGAATGGACACCTCGTGCACATACGAACGGCTGAGTACCCGCGGGCGGATCACTTCCTCTTGCACCTCAGCGACACCCACCTGCTTGCAGGGGGAAACCAGCTTTACAACTCCGTTGACTCCGAGGCTCACCTCAAGCGCCTCTTTGACGACGTCGAGCGATCCGGGGGCCGCCCCGAAGCCATCATCTTCACCGGTGACCTGGCCGACCGTGGAGAGGCAGATGCCTACCAGCGTCTGCGCGCCATAGTTGAACCCGCGGCCGCCCGTCTCGGTGCCGAAGTCATCTGGGTGATGGGAAACCACGACAAGCGCGAAACGTTCCGGGAGGAACTGTTCGGCGAGGTGCCAACGTCACGCCCGGTCGACCGCGTCTACGACGTCAATGGTCTTCGGGTGATTACCCTCGACTCGTCTGTGCCCGGCGCGCACTGGGGTGAAGTTTCCGATGACCAGCTCGACTGGCTCGCCGAAGAACTCTCCGTCCCGGCGCCGCACGGAACCATTCTTGCAATGCATCATCCTCCGGTGCCCAGCGTTCTTGACCTCGCGGTGCTCGTTGAGCTGCGCGACCAGTCAAAACTCGCCGAGGTGCTCGAGGGGACCGACGTCCGGAGCATTATTGCCGGCCACCTGCACTACTCGTCCACCGGAACGTTCGCGGGCATCCCCGTGTCCGTGGCGTCGGCAACCTGCTACACGCAGGACCTGACGGTTCCCGTTGGCGGAACCCGGGGACGGGACGGCGCCCGCGCCTACAACCTCGTGCACGTCTTCGACTCGACGGTTTTGCACTCGGTGGTCCCGCTCGGCGACTTTGCCCCGCTGGACTACATCGACGCCGACGAGACGGAACGCCGTCTCGCCGTCGCCGGCGTGCGCATCGGAGAAGCGGTTAGCGAACCGGTTCCGCAGGAGCCTCCGATGACCCTTCCCATCCGAGTTCTGGCGTAGCCTCTTCCTCCGGCAGCACTTCCCAGGGTGCCCGGATCGCGAAGTAACGCTCAAGGAACGACACCACCGCGGTGGTGCGCTTCTCGACCGAGATTTCGGGGGCGCTGCCGTCGTTGAGGCAGAAGAAGTCGTACGACCGCTGCTTGAGCAGGGAGTCCATCTCCTTCAGCGCCACCTTGAGCGTTGTTTCGACATACTTGACCCGGGCCTGGGTCTGCACAACAGCGCGACCCATCATCAGGGCGTAGTAGTGGTAGAACGAGTTCGTTACCGAGATGTCCGTGCTGGCGCGGAATGTGCTCGCAGCGGTGCGGGTGAAGTCCTCTTCGAACTCCTCTTCCATCTGCAGCAACACACTCTTGCGCAGTGGTGTTGCTGCGTGCTCCAGGTGTCGCGTGGTGACGCGTCCGAACCGCTCGCGCAGCAGACGACGGTTCACTCGCGCCGAGTTCTCGAATCCACTGCGGGTCGGGTTGTTTTCTCCCAGACCGATGCGGGTCGTCGCTTCGATGAACTTGGTGATTCCACCGGGTGAGAAGAACATGTCCGGGCTCACGGGACGACCGAAGAACATGTCGTCGTTGGAATAGATGAAGTGCTCGCTGATGCCGGGGATGTGCTGCAGCTGGCTCTCCACCGCCTGCGAGTTGTGCGTCGGCAGCACCGAGGGATCCTTGAAGAATTCCTCGCTGCGCATGATGGTGACACCCGGGTGGTCGGCGAGCCAGACCGGTGCGGGTGAATCGGTGACGATGAAGATGCGGCGAACCCAGGGTGCAAACATGTACACGCTGCGCAGCGCGTACTTGAGCTCGTCGATCTGGCGGTATCGGGCTTCGGAGTCGTCACCATCGCCCACCACGTAGGCCTGCATCCGGAGGGCGCGGGCGCGCTGGAACTCGATGTCCGTTCCATCGACCCAGGAGAACACCATGTCGATGTCGAAGTCGATATCGGTCGCGTGGGTGTCGAACATCCCCTGGAGGGTTGCCCACTCGCGTCCGTACCGTTCAACGATGGTGTCCACGGCCTCGGTGCGCGGAAGGGTGCGGCGCATCAAGGCGTTCTCTGCAGGAGCAACGATGTCGTCGACCCCAAAGTCCCAGAACTCGAGACGAACACCGTTGGTTGCGCCGTAGTGCAGGCGTCCGACAGGTTCAATCCGCGGACGGAAGAGGCGAAGCACACGCGCCTTAGACGACAGCGACATACGTCCGTCGGCAATCAGCACCGCGGGTTCTTTGACGGCCTTGGAGTAAAACGGTTCCGTTGCAAATGCCTTGGTCAGTGCCTTGGTGAGAGCACCGCGTCGTTTGTGGTCAACGGCAAGGACCGGGCGTTCGTGTTCACCGCGCACCAGCAGATAACTGATATTGGCGGCGTCGAGGGCGTCACGGATCGCGAGAAGGTCCTCGATCATGGACTGCTGCGGCGTGAGGTTGCCGTTGAGAAGAGTGAACTGTCCCTTGCGCACAACGATGTCGTCGCGCCCAAGTGAACGGATACGGGTGTCCGGGTTGACCAGACGCAGACCGCCGCTCACGCGAGGGCCTCGGTCAACATACTGACGAGGGCCTCGAGTTGGACGCTGGATTCGGCGCCGATCTCTTCGTCGGAACCATCGAGTGCACGGGCGGCGAGACCGGCCTTGCTATCGATGAGTTCTGCGATTCGCGCGTCGATGGTCTGTGCAGCAATAATTCGCCAAGCAGTCACGGGCAACTCCTGTCCAATTCGGTGAACACGGTCAATGGCCTGTGTCTGTTCGGCACTGGTCCAACTCAGTTCGGCAAGAACAACGTTGGATGCAGCCTGGAGGTTGAGCCCTACACCAGCAGCGGTGAGCGAAGCAACCACCACGGAGACGTCGGGATCGGTGGCGAACGCGTCGATTGCGGCCTGGCGAGACTTCGCCGACTGCTCTCCGCGGATCGACACAGATTTGAGGCCCACCTTGGCAAAGTGCGCTTCGGCAGCATCCATCACATCGATGTGCTTAGCGAAGAACACCACCTTGCCTACGTTGCGGGCGAGCTGTGCGGTGTAGTCGGCAGCCAGCGTTGCTTTGGCCTGTCCGATGCGTCGCACCATGGTGAAGACGTTCTCGCTGGTCTTCGACGACTTGGTGTCTTCGAGTTCCTCGCGAGCAACCAGTCGGATGAGGCGTTCACGATCAACATCGGAGTCGTAGTCATCGCCCTCGGTCTTGCGGAGGCTCAGGCGTCGACGGTATCGCTCGACCAGTCGCGCGGTCAGCGCGGCTTCCGCCTCACGGATCGAACGGCCGAGGTCGTCATCCAGTTCAACAGGAATGTCGGCGACGCGTCGGGCGGGGATATCGGCGGCGACATCAACCTTTTTGCGGCGCACAATGCCCATGTCGATGACCGCATGGCGGGCTTCGGAGAAGAACCCGAAGTCGGCGGGCGTGAGCCCGGTGTCTTCGAGTTTGTCCATGAGTTCGGGAAGGGGCTTTTTGTCATCAATCCAGCCAAGGAACTGCCAGATCGCGCGGAAGTCGTCGATCTGGTTGATCAGCGGGGTTCCCGTGAGCGCCATAAAGAGGGCGCGAGGGGAGGTTGACCGGATGCTCCGGCTCAGCGCCAGCACGTGCTTCGAACGCTGCGACGTCATGTTCTTGATGAAGTGCGCTTCGTCGACGACCATGCCCTTGAAGCCGAAACGGCTGAGCCAGCCGACGTGACGGTCGAGGACCTCGTAGTTGACGATGACGACGTCGCTGAAGGCGTCGACATCGTTGCCGTCGCCGTGGACCACGGTGGCGGTGCGCTGCGGGGTCCACAGTTCTACTTCGCGTGCCCAGTTGGTTTTGACCACGTTGGGCACAACCACCAGGAGCGGGTAGGAGTTGGAGACGTTTGCGGCGAGGAGCGCCTGGGCGGTTTTGCCGAGTCCGGGTTCGTCGGCGAGGAGGAAGGTGCGGTGACCCTGCTTGACCTCTTCAACGAAGCGGGCCTGGTGCCGCATCAGTTCCATTTTTCCGGGGGTGCGCAGCGTGGTCGCTTCGGGCAGTTCCATGCTCGCGGTGTTTCCACCGGAACCGTACTCGAAGGCGCGGAACAGCGGCTCGATGAGCTCCCAGTTGGCAAGGCGGTTGACCCGTGCCGGACGCTGCGGGATGTTGCTGAAGTCGGGCGCGAGGAACGGGTTCGACATTTGGAGCTGGCGAACCGACTGCGGGACAACCTGCCGGTCGGCGGACGCGTCCACCGGTTTCGGCTCGGTGGAGATGATCAGTTCGTCGGGGCTGAGCTCGACACCCGCGGCAAGCAGGAGGTCGCGACGCAGGGTCTTCGCTGCAGCGGTGACGGGAGCGTCATCGGCAAGGAGGGAAATCAGGCTGGTGTCGCGGGCTGCCGTTTTGGCGAGGATGCCGGCCAGTCCGTCGAGGCGTTTCTGCTCGTTGGACCTTTCGTTCTCGCTGAGTTCGGGATCAACCTTGACGCGGGCACGCTCTTCGCGGAGGAGAAGCGCCGCTACCTGGAACCGAGCCCGGTTCGAGGGCTTGAGTGGTCCCTTCTGCACGGCGGCCTCGACCTCGCGCGCGGCGCGGGCGAGGACAGGGATCACACCGGCATCGTCGGCCCCACGCGGACGACGACGTTGCGTCGCCTGACGTGAGCCTGACGGCCGTTGGCTTCTCTGGCGCTGGCCTGATTGGGCCATGTTCCTCCTTGTGCCGGATTAAGACACGGGTAGGCGAGACTCTCGCCGAGGTTATCGGCGTCTGTCCCGGAAAAACGAGTTCCGTTAGCTGCCTAACAGAACGATGGAGATCAGTTGCTGTGACCACCAGTGGAGCTGGAAGTCGGTGCTGCGGCGTTCACAAATCCCAGACCCAGTACGCGATGCGGCTGGTGGTCTTGTAAAGAGCTCACTTGCAGTGTACGCCCAACCCGCGCAATCGGCGGATCCGACCCCCGGAAATGGGTCAGCGGCGGTTGCGATCATCCGGATTTGGCACCTTTATGCGCACTCCCGCAACGATAAACACCAGCGCAGCGGCGTATTGCATGGACAGCCAGAGCTGCTCGACGCCGACTGTGATGGGGAAGATCGGGTTCCACAGCACCGCAATGGGAACAAGCCCGATCAGCCACCAGCGCTGGTTCGCCTGCCAGGCGTACACGCTGATAATGAGGGCCAAGATGCTCGTCGCAAATCGGATCCACACAAAGCCGTCGGAGTCGATCAGCGCGAAACCGGCGATCAGGACAATCGCGCCGAGGATACCCGGGGCAAGCGCCGTGCGTCGGAATTCAGGAGTGGGATAGGAAGTCATCAACTTCAGGTTAATGGGCGCGGGAGGTTCCGGGCGCCCAAGGGTCGTGTGGCGGGCCCCTCAAGCACCGTGCCGTCGGCCGCGAATCGCGATCCGTGGGCCGGGCAGTCCCAGCTGCGCTCGGAATCGTTCCAGGTGACAATCGCACCGAGGTGAGTGCACACCGCGGACAGCGCGCATGTTTCACCGTCGACTGTCGATATCGCGGTGGGCCGCAGACCGTCCCTGCCCACAACCCCGTCGCCCTCGGCGGGCGCTGTTGCAGGCAACGGGGTGGTCACGGCGCGGCCATACCCACGCAAATACCACCACGCGGTGGCGGCATTCTCACCGATACCGGTCGCGATGGCGCGCGGCATGGTGATCCGATGGTGCAGGGTTGTCTGCCAGTCCGTGTTCTCCCCCGTGATGTCTGCCGTCAGTGTGAGCGCCGCGGCAACCCCGTTGGTCATCCCCCACTTGTCGTACCCGGTCGCGAGATACACCCGGCCACGGCCGCGGGGCAGCCAGCCGACAAAGGGAACGTGGTGCACGGGACTGTAGTCCTGCGCGGACCAGGCGTGGGTGAGTTCCGCGCCGGGCCAGTGACGGGTTGTCCACTCAGTGAGTTCGTCCACACGCGACTGGGTGGAGGGTTCCCGTCCGACGCCGTGGCCATTGCCTCCGGTGAGCAGGAGGGATCCGGAGGTGCGCACACTGCGGGTAGGCGTTTCCACACCGAGGAACATTCCGTCCGGCAGGGCGGATGCGGGAACCATAAACGATTGGGCGTAACTGCGCTTGGCCGACACCTTCGCGAAGTACAGACCACGGTCGAGGATCGGGGTACCCGTCGCGAGGATAACTTTTTCGGCACGGACCTCGCCCGCCGATGTTGTCATTCGCACGGGGTCACCGGCGTGCAGCTTCTGCACCCGCACTCCCTCAACGATTTGGCCGCCGAGGCTCCGCAGTTCGGCCGCGAGTGCGGCCAGCAGGTCGAGCGGGTTCAGCTGCGCCTGGTCACGCAATTGCGCGGCACGAAACGTGCGGAACGGTAACGGCGCCTCGGGGAGGAGCCGAACGTCGAGCCCCACCGACCGGGCCAGTTCGAACTCATGCTCAACGGCGGCGATACCCTGCTCGGTCGCAGCATAGGTGTACGCGTCGCGTCGCTCCACGGGCACTCCCGCAGCCGTGGTGTAGTCGATGAGCCAGTCGAACGATGCACGAGCGCTGTCGGCGTAGGCGCTCACCAGGGCGGAGTACCCGTTGGCTTTTACCTTCGACAGTTGGGTGCCCTGCAGCTGGCTGATTTTCGCTGTGGTGTTCCCGGTTGTTCCCGCCCCGACGGTGCGGGCCTCCAACACCACAACCCCGCGGCCGGTCCGCGCGAGGAGCACGGCCGAGACCAGTCCGGTGAGCCCGCCGCCCACAATGGCGATGTCGTGGTGCGCGCCTGTTTCGAAGGCGTCGGTGGCGATCGTTGGACGTGTACTCAACCACAGTGATGACATAGATTTTCTCCTCGACGCGAACGACCCGACGCACACACTGCAGCGGTCGCCAAGTCCACACTACGGAGATCAATGTTTCGTCCGATGGTCTGGTCAGAACGCCATTTGCCTGTTATGTAGCCACCATCGCGATTCCCCGCACGGTTCGTGACGGTTCCTCTAGAGTTCTCCCGTGACCGTCGAGACGCCTCTGGACCGCTTCCGCACCTTGCTTCGTATTCCCACGGTGTCCCGTGCCGACGAGAGCACCATCGAGTGGCACCACTTTGACCGTTTTGTCGCCGCGTTGCCCGAGCTCTACCCTCGTATTCACAGCGTTCTCGATCGCGAGGTCATCGACGGTTACTCCCTTTTGTATCGGTGGCATGGGGTGGATGACGCGGCGCCCACCATCTTGATGGCCCACTACGACGTGGTCGCCGCGACCACCGACGGCTGGAGATTTCCACCGTTCGACGCGGTGCTCGACGGAGAGGGGGACGACCAACACCTCTGGGGCCGCGGCACCCTCGACGACAAGGGGGCGTTGGTGGCCGTGCTGGAAGCGGTGGAGAGCCTCCTCGAATCCGGCTTCACCCCGCAGAGCGATATTTACCTCAGCTTCGGTCACAACGAAGAGACCGCGGGATCAGGGGCGCGCGCCATTGTCGATGTACTTCGAGCCCGCAACATCCGACCCGCCCTGGTGCTCGACGAGGGCGGCGCGGTTGTGGAAGGCATCTTCCCCGGCGTCGACGCACCCATTGCAGTTGTGGGGGTGAGTGAAAAAGGACTGTTGGGGCTGACGTTGACGGTTACACAGCAGGGCGGGCATGCGTCCGCTCCCCCGCGCATCACCGCGACGGTTCGTCTGGCGCGCGCAATTGTCCGGTTGAATTCCCGACCGTTTACCGCCCGACTGTCGCCCACCAACCTCGAAATGGTGCGCACGATCGGCGCGGCGGCACGGCAACCGTTCCGGGCACTGTTCACACAGACATGGCTCACAAAACCGCTGCTCATCCAGCTTTTTGGTCGGCTCAGCGCGGAGACCAGCGCCATGGTTCGCACCACGCAGGTGGTCACGGAGTTGTCCGGCAGCCAGGCCGCCAATGCGATGGCCGAGACCGCCCGCGCCTCGGTCAACATCAGAATCGCTGTCGGATCAACGATGGAGCAAACGATCGCACGTGTGCGGCGTGTTATCGCCGACCCCCAGGTACGCATCGACGTACAGCACGGTTCCGAGCCTTCACCGGTTTCCCCCACCTCGGGCGCCGCGTGGGAGCGAATCCGGGGCGCAGTGCTGTCGACCTACCCGGGGACGGTGGTGTCGCCATACATCATGCTCGCTGCCAGCGACGGACGACACTTCACCACCATTAGCACCTGCGTCTACCGGTTCTCACCGTTCGAAATGTCGAGTGAGGAGCGCGGCACACTCCACGCGGTGAACGAGCGGATCTCGACACGTACGTTTACGCACGGTATCGAATTTTACCGCTCACTCATCGCCGCAAGCTGACTGATGCCTTGCGGCATAACGCCGCTCGCGTCTAATAGCCGCGGATGATGGTTATCGGCTGCGTCATTGGAGGAGCCTCGCGGAGCCGGTCCAGTGCGGGCCGAAGCTCAGTGAGCCACGCTTCGTAGCCGGCCTCGCTGAGGTGCAGTCGGTCGTTGGTGTACTCGGGGCTGAGCTCACCGTCATCCATTGCGAGCACAGGCCAGAGGTCGAGGTACTGAGCATGCAGCGTGGTCGCGTACTGGCGCAGATGCCGGTTCGCGGCGTTGATGTAGGACTCAAACTCGCGGCCGCGCGGCATGATCGACTGCACGAGTGTGCGCGCGCCGGGTGCCTCGCGCTTGAGCTGGGCCAGGAAGTACTCGATGCTGCGCACCACATACTCGACCGAACGGTTCGCACCAAAGTCATTGGCACCGATCAGCAGCACAACGATGTCGGGCTTGTGCTCGAGGATCGTGGGGAGACGCTCAATCAGACGGTCGGTGGTGTCACCCGGTGCGGCCTCAACAAAGACCTGCGCCTCAGGAAACCACTCCTGCCAGCGGCCTGTATAGGTGATGCTGTCTCCCACAAAGACGATCGTTTCTTGGGGGGCGGATTCTTGATTATCGCTCATATGAATACCTCACTTACTCCATGATGGGGTAGCCGACCCGTTTCTTCCACCCCCCGAGTTGCCGGAGAAGCGAAAGTCGGGCGTCTACGCGGCTGCTGAGGTGGTCTCTGCGGCGGCAGTCTGGGTGATGCGATTGGCCATGCCGGCAAAGATCACCCCGTGGAACGGGAGAATCGAGTACCAGTACAGGCGACCGGCGAGACCGGACGGAAAAAACACCGCGCGCTGGGTGTAGAGCGAGCCGCCGTCGGGTTCCGCTTCCGTGGTGAGCTCGAGCCAGGCTCCTCCGGGAACTTTCATCTCGGCGCGCAGGCGCAGGAACCGCCCGCGATCAATCTGCTCAACACGCCAGAAGTCGAGTGCGTCGCCCACAGCCAGACGCTTGGCGTCGCGACGGCCGCGACGGAGCCCAACGCCTCCGACAAGTTTGTCCATCCATCCACGTGCGGCCCAGGCCAGCGGAAGCGAATACCAGCCGTTGGTTCCGCCGATACCCTCCACCACGCGCCACAGTTCACCCACGCTGGCGTCTGACTTTAGCTCGCGCCGGTCGGTGTACACCGTGTGGCCGGACCAGTCGGGGTCGCTCGGCAGCAGGTCGCTGGGAGCGCCGGCGACCGACGAGTTCTGCCAGCTGGTCTCGACCTCGCCCGCGCGCATCTTTCCGAGCGCGAGACGTACCGAGGTGCGGTAGCCGGTGAGGCCTCCCTCGGGAGCGGGGATGTATTCGTCGATGTCATTTTCGGTGATCACGCAGTCGTATTGCAGCGACGCGATGATGGGGATCGCCAGGGCCCGCGGGATCGGGGTGACGAGGTTGACCCACTGCGAGGCGAGCCACGGTGTGAGGACGGGCAGCGAGGCGATGGGGCGCTGATGCAGCCCCGCCTCGAGTGCGTAGCCGTTCATCATCTGGCCGTAGCGCAGCACGTCGGGGCCACCGATGTCGAACGTGCGGTTGACGTCATCGGGCAGCTCGGCCGCGTTCACCAGGTAGTACAACACGTCACGGACCGCGATGGGTTGGATGAAGTTGCGCACCCACTTCGGCGCGGGCATGTACGGCAGCACTTCGGTCAGGTGACGAATCATCTCGAACGAGGCGGAACCAGACCCGATGACAGTGCCCGCCTGTAGCGCCACCGTGGGCACGCCAGACTTCAGCAGAATGTCGCCGACGGCGGCTCGGCTGCGGAGGTGTGGGCTGAGCTTGCCCTCGCGAGGGTGAAGCCCACCGAGGTAGACGATTCGTTTGAGCCCAGCAGCCTTTGCAGCTTTCGCGGCATTGCGCGCAGACGACTGCTCAGCCTTTTCGAAGTCGCGTCCGCTGGCCATGGCGTGCACTAGATAATAGAGCGCGTCCATGCCCGCGACGGCGGCGGTAACGTCCTCGGCCACCGTGAGGTCACCCTTGACGACGTCGACTTTGGACGACCACGGCACGTCGACAAGACGGTCGGGATTTCGTACCATCACCCGTACGCTGTGGCCTGCCTCGAGCAGACGCGGAACGAGTCTGCCGCCGATGTATCCCGTTGCACCCGTTACCAGTATTTGCATAACTCTCAGACTAGAAACTCCAGCTGTGAGGTTCCACAGCCCGGCGAGTGTTTGTGCGGTAAAGGTGTGCCCTGTGGTCGGGCCTCACCACGCCACTACGCTGAGGTTATGACTATGGCCGTCGCCCTCGCCGTTGACCTTGGTGGAACCAAGACCGAATCGGCGCTGGTGACCCTCGCCGGTGACGTTGTCCCGGGAACTCGCTTCCGCCACCCCACCGGGTCAAGTGCAACATCCGACCAGCTTGCAGCTGCCATCACGTCGGTGGTGACGCGGGGTCTTGCCGCACTGCCCCCGGAAGCGACCCTCGCAGGAGTGGGGATCGGGTCAGCAGGCCCCGTCGATGTCACCCGCGGACTTGTGTCGCCCCTGAACCTGCCGGTGTGGCGCAACTACCCGCTGCGGGAACTGGTTGTGGGCTTGGTGCCCGACGTTCCCGTGACCTTGCGGATGGACGGCCTGTGCATCACCCTCGCCGAACACTGGATTGGCGCGGCCCGCGGGTACAACAACGTGATGGGCATGATTGTGTCCACGGGGGTCGGGGGTGGCCTGATCCTCGGTGGGTTGACCGTTGCCGGGTCGACGGGCAACGCCGGACACATCGGCCACATTGAGGTCGCCGGTTTTGATGACCCCTGCGCGTGCGGCGGACGGGGTTGTGTGGAGGCCATTGCCTCCGGCCCGAAGACCGTCGCGTGGGCCCGCAGGCAGGGCTGGGTTGGGGCGACGGGTGAGGAACTTGCGTCGAGTTATGCCGCGGGCAACCCTGTCGCGATCGCCGCGGTGGAACGGGCGGGCACCGCGATCGGGCGGGCGATTGCCTCGGCGACATCGCTTGTTGACCTGGACGTGGTGGCCATCGGCGGTGGCTTCTCGTCAGTTACACCCGACCTGTTCGACTACATCCGCGCGGCGATCGCCACCCGGGTTGAATTCGACTTCGTCACCAAGGTCACTGTTGTGCCGTCAGGACTGTCGGGAGACGGCCCCTTGATCGGCGCAGGCGCGCTCATCCACCACGCGTCTATGGTGCCCTGAGGCACGTCAGGCGGGGAGTTTCTCGAGATCGTCCTCAACAAAACGCGGGCGGGCGAGCATCACACCGGTGACGGCGGCAATCGAGGTGGTCGCCAGCAGGAAGAGCAGCGGAACGGTCCAGCCTCCAGTGCTGTTGTGCAAAATTCCGACCAGCAGCGGGCCGAGTGCACCCACGGTGTACCCGATGGTCTGCACCACACCGCTGAGTGCGGTGGAGGTGTGGTGGCTGCGGGTGCGGAGATTGATGAGCACAAGGCAGACCGGGAAGATCAGCGGGCCAAGCCCGGCGAGGATCACCCAGAGCAGTGGGGCAAAGGTGGGGGCGAGG
>Ga0247808_10000208_pt1 | contig 34327 bp, 32 predicted proteins | sample UWRJL089202R1_FD_179914 | JGI IMG/M metagenome (GOLD analysis project Ga0247808, IMG submission 179914) | Plant litter microbial communities from Arlington Agricultural Research Station in Wisconsin, United States - UWRJ-L089-202R-1 | ecosystem: Environmental > Terrestrial > Plant litter >... | reverse complement strand
TGACCCACCCGGAGTCCGGGGTGGTGCTTTCCCTGGGCAAAACCCAGTACAAGAAGACCAAAGCCATGGGCAAATGGCTGCGGATGCGCGATGAAACCTGCCGTTTTCCCGGCTGCTCCCGCCCCGCCGTCAAGAGCGACGTCGACCACACCGACCCCTGGGCCGGCGGCGGCACCACCGACAGCGACAACCTCGCGCACCTCTGTGAAGCCCACCACCGGCTCAAGCACCTGTCCCGGTGGCGGGTCACCCAGGAGCCCGGTGGAATCCTGCTCTGGACCTCGCCCGGACAACGCAGCTACCGCACCGACCCCGCCAACCCCGTGGCACCACCCCGGCCCCTGCCGCCGACCACCGGCCCGAAAACCCGGACCCGCCCCGCCGACGACAGCTACCTACAGCCCCGGCACCAACCCACGCGCCGCCCCACGGCGCCCGTCCCCGAAAACCCACCGTTCTAGCGTGGGCACTGAAGGTCTGAAGGTGGAAATGAGAGCGGGAACGCACGAAAGCGGCCCCACGGTCGCCTCCGGATCCGGGAGGTGACCACAGGACCGCTTTCGCGAGACTGGGTGATGCGTCGTGCGCAGTGCGAACTGCTCGGTGCGAACTGCGCAATGCGAACTGCTCAGTGCGAACTGCTCAGCGCGAACCGCGCGGGCGCCACTACTTCTGGGCGGCCACCGCGTCGATGATCGCCGTGGCGAGCTTGACCGACGACGCCGGGTTCTGGCCCGTGTAGAGGTTGCGGTCGATTTCGATGTGCTCCCCGAAGGACGCACCCTCGACGAAGTCGGCACCCAGTTCGACCAGACGCGCCTGCACGAGCCACTTGGCCTTCGGTGCGAGTCCGCCCAGGGCCTCCTCGGCGTCGGTGAAACCGGTCATGCGGTAGCCCAGGAACGGCCAGGTGCCGTCGGCGTCGACCGAGGCCAACAGTGCCGCCGGGGCGTGGCAGAGCACGCCGAGGATCTTGCCGGAGCTGATGGCATCCGTCATGATCTGACCACTGGTCGCGTCGACAGCGAGGTCTTCCATGGGGCCGTGGCCGCCGGGGTAGAAGACCACGTCGTAGTCGGACACCGTCACGTCGTCGAGCGAGTTCGGGCTCTGCAACGCGGGCAGGGATTCGAGGTAGCTGCGCAGCTCGGCGGAGCGCTCGTCACTACCGGTCGCGCCGGCGGCCAGGCTGCCCAGGTCCACCGTGGGAGCAGCGCCCTGCGGCGTGGCAATAGTGATCGACCAGCCGGCCTCGGTGAACAGGCGGTGCGGTTCGGCTAGCTCTTCGGCCCAGTAGCCGGTGGGGTGCAGCGAACCGTCGTTGAGGGTCCAGTGGTCAGCGGCGCTGACGACAAAAAGTACGGAAGTCATATTCTCTCCAAGAGTCGGATTCAGTGAAACGGATGCCGGGGCGGCCGGTGGGCCGCGGCCGGTCAGTTGGCGGCGACGGAGGTCTTGACGACCATCTTGCCGGTGTTCTCGCCGCGGAGCATGCCCAGGAACGCGTCGACCGCGTTCTCGATTCCGTCGACGACGGTCTCGTCGAAGACGATGTCGCCGGCTGCGAACCAGGTGCCCATCTGCTCGGTGAAGGCCGGGAAGTGCTGCAGGTAGTTGCCGACCGTGAAGCCGGTGAGGGTGAGCCCGCGGGTGACGATGTTGACCATGTTCTGCACGCCGGTGGGGCCATCCGTGCGGTTCATCTGTGAGATGGCACCGCAGAGTGCCGCGCGGCCGCCGTCCTTGAAAGCACCGAGCGCGGCGCTGAGGTGGTCGCCGCCGACGTTGTCGAAGTACACGTCGATGCCCTCGGGTGCGGCCTCGGCCAGCTGCGCGGCGATGTCACCGGTCTTGTAGTTGAACGCGGCGTCGAAGCCGTACTTCTCGGTGAGCAGGGCCACCTTCTCGTCGGTTCCGGCGGAGCCGATGACGCGAGCGGCACCCTTGAGCCGGGCGATCTGGCCCACCATGCTGCCCACGGCGCCTGCGGCACCGGAGACGAAAACGGTGTCGCCTTCCTTGAACTTGGCGACCTCGAGCAGGCCCACATAGGCGGTCAGTGCCGTCATGCCGAGCACACCGAGATAGGCGGATGCCGGAACGTTCGGGATCTCGGAAACGACACGGAAGCCGGCGGCGTCCTCCTGCACGACATCGCGCCAGCCGTACTGGTGCACGACGAGGCTGCCGACGGGCACGGACTCGACGGTGGACGCCACGACGTGGCCGACGGCGCCGCCGCCCATGGTCTCACCGAGCACGAACGGCGGGATGTAGGACTTGACGTCGTTCATGCGGCCGCGCATGTACGGGTCGACCGAGATGAAGTCATTGACGACGCGCACCTGACCGGCGGTCAACTCGGGCAGCTCGACGACGGCTGTGCTGAAGTCCGCGTCGGTGGGCCAGCCGGTGGGCCGGGCGGCGAGCTGGATCTGGGTACTGGTGGCTGTCGTCATGCGAAACGTCCTAACTGTTCGTGGTGGGTGCCGGGCGTTTGAGGCGCCGCTCTTTTTCTGCACCGATCGTTTTACTATAGCCGGGCTATCGGTTATAGTGAAACGAGCAGTACAGAACATTCACAGGAACACCCGCGGAGTGAAACCGCGAAACACCCGGACCAGACGTCCGCGGGCGGAAGGCAGGCAGCTCATGGGACGGCTCCAGACGTTCGACAGCACGACGGTCGTGCAATCCGCCCGCGACGTCTTCTGGGACCTCGGCTACGAGGGTGCCTCGCTGGCCGACCTCGAGACAGCCACGGGGCTCAACCGGTCGAGCCTGTACCACGCCTTCGGCAGCAAACGCGGGCTCTTCGACGCCGCGGTCGCCGACTATCGGGACACCGTCATCCGCCCGCGCCTGAGCGTCCTTGAGGCACCCGATGCAGGTCGCGACGCCCTGCTGGCCTACTTCGACAGGCTGCGGGAGGCCATCGCCGCTCTGCCGCTGGACTCCCCCCGCCGCGGATGCCTTCTGGTCAACTGCGCCACGGGCCTCGCCACCCACGACGAACCGGCCCGCGAGGTCGTGGAGGGGTATCGCACCGACCTCGCCGCCGCCCTCGGCCATGCGCTGGCCGGCGCCGGAAGCCCGGCCGACCGCGCGGAGGAACGGGTGCGCACTCTCGCTTCCCTCTCCATGAGCGCCATGCTCCTGGCCCGGGTCAACGCCACCGAATCGGCCGCGCTGCTCTCCACGGCCGCCGACCAGGTGCGCGCCTGGTTCCCGCTCTAACTGTTCCTCGTCCGGACAAGTGCGCCCGGTGCGCCGGGCGCACTCGTCCGCTGTGGCAACAGTTGCCGTACGCGGACGGCTAGGCCGCGCTTCGCACCGGGTTGGTCAGCACGCCGAGTCCCGGGATCTCGATGCTCACGCTGTCGCCGTGCGTCACTCGCTGGGCGGCGCTCGGTGAGCCGGTCAGGATCACGTCTCCGGGCAGCAGGGTGAAGGCGCTGGACACGGACGCCACGATCTCGGCCATCGAGAATGCGAGCAGCGACACGTCACTGTTCTCGAAGACTGTCTCGTTCACCCGCCCGTTGATGTGGGCGCTCTCCGGGTCGAACTCGGTATCGATCACCGGGCCGAGCGGGCAGAACGAGTCGAAGCTCTTGGCCCGGGCACCGTCCCCCTCCAGCGCTTGCACGTCGACCGCTGTGACGTCGTTGGCGATGGTGTAACCGAAGATGGCCCCGGCCGCATCGGCCACGCTGAGGTTCTTGGCGACCCGGCCGATCACTATGGCCAGTTCACCCTCCACGCGCACGTCGTCGGACTGCGCGGGCAACACGATGGGGTCGTTCGGGCCAACGACTGTGGTGTTGGGCTTGAGGAAAAAGCGCGGCTCGACGGCCCCGCCGTCCTGCGCGGCGGCTTTCTCCACGGCATCGGCGAAGTAGGCGCCGGCGAGGCCGACGACCTTGGACCGCGGGATCACGGGAGCGAGCAGGGCCACATCCACCAGAGGAAGGCGCTGGCCGGTGGGGTTGTAACCGGCGAACATGGGGTCGCCGGTGAGCACGACGAGTTCGTCATCGTCGATGATGCCGAATGCGATGGTGCCGGCGTGGCTGAACCGTGCGATCTTCACGCGGTCACCTCAGTTTCGGTCGCTGCATCTGCCGGCGCAGCATCCAGCCGCATCAGCCAACCGTGCCGGTCGGGCAGGCGGCCGTACTGGATGTCGGTGAGTTCCTGGCGCAGCGCCATGGTGATCTCCCCGGCCGGAGCATCGGCCGACCCGATCTCGAAGCCGACGCCCTTGAGCTGGGCGATGGGCGTGACCACGGCGGCCGTTCCGCAGGCGAACACCTCGGTGATCTCACCGGATGCGACACCGTCGCGCCACTCGTCCACGGTCACGTCCCGCTCCTCAACGGTCATGCCGCGGTCCCGGGCGAGCTGCATGATGCTGTCGCGGGTGACACCCTCGAGGATCGTGCCGGTCAGGCGCGGGGTGACGAGGGTGTCGGTGCCGTGCACGAAGAACACGTTCATGCCGCCGAGCTCGTCGATGTGCGTGCCGGTCTCGCCGTCGAGGAAGAGTACCTGGGCGCAACCGTTGTCGTAGGCCTCACGCTGGGGCAGCAGTGAGGCGGCGTAGTTGCCGCCGCATTTTGCGGCACCGGTGCCACCGCGGCCGGCGCGGGAGTACTCAGTGGAAAGCCAGATGCTCACCGGGGCGACGCCGTCGGTGAAGTAGGCTCCGGCCGGGCTGGCGATGACGTAGTAGCCCACCTTGTGCGCGGCCCGCACCCCGAGGAAGCTCTCGTTCGCGATCATGAACGGGCGCAGGTACAGGCTGGCCTCCGGAGCGTTGGGCACCCAGGCGCCATCGACGGCGATCATCTGCTTGATCGACTCGATGAAGTCGGCCACAGGCAGCTCGGGCAACGCGAGCCGGCGAGCGGAGCTCTGCAGGCGTTCAGCGTTCTTCTCCGGCCGGAAGGTCCAGATGGAACCGTCCGCGTGGCGGTAGGCCTTCATGCCCTCGAAGATCTCCTGGCCGTAGTGCAGCACCGAGGAGGCCGGGTCGAGCAGCAGCGGACCGTACGGGGTGACCCGAGCGTTCTGCCAGCCGGCCTCGACGGTCCAGTCGATCGTGACCATGTGGTCGGTGAAGTGCTTGCCGAAACCCGGGTCGGAGAGGATCGTCTCGCGCTCGGCGCTGGATCGGGCCGTCTCAGACGGGGTCAGTTCGAATTCGAGGGGGAAGGTGGTGCTCTGCTGGCTCATGGGAGTCCCTTGTGAGTAGACGGGAATGCGATTAAGCGGACGTGCCGGTGAGGCGGGCCACGATGGCATCGCCGACGGCGCTGGTGGATCGTGAACCCGAGGCGGCGCTGCCGGTGTCGACACTGCCCGTGTTGGCGCTGCGGGCCACGATGTCGGCCGTGACGGCCGCGCTCACCCGAGCCGCCGCATCCTGGAGCCCAAGGTGGTTGAGCAGGAGCGCGACCGAGAGGATCGCCGCCGTGGGATCGGCCAACTGCCGGCCCGCGATGTCGGGTGCCGAGCCGTGTACCGGCTCGAACATGCTGGGGAAACGGCCGTCCGGGTTGATATTTCCGGATGCCGCCAGGCCGATGCCGCCGCTGATTGCCGCTGCCAGGTCAGTGAGAATGTCGCCGAAGAGGTTGTCCGTGACGATGACATCAAATCTACCCGGATTTGTGACGAGGAAGATCGTCGCCGCATCGACATGCAGGTAATCGACGGCCACGTCGGGGTATTCGGCGCCGACCTCGGTGACAATGCGCTGCCAGAGGCTGCCGGAGAAGACCAGCACGTTGGTCTTGTGCACCAGGGTGAGGCGCTTGCGCGGCCGGTTCTTGGCCACCTCGAACGCGTATCGCACGACCCGCTCGACGCCGAAGGCCGTGTTGACGGACACCTCATTGGCCACCTCGTGCGGGGTGCCCTGGCGGATGGCGCCGCCGTTGCCCACATACGGGCCCTCGGTGCCCTCACGCACGACGACGAAATCCACCTCGCCGGGGTCTCCCAGCGGGCTGGGCACACCGGGGAAGAGCATGCTCGGGCGCAGGTTGACGTAGTGGTCGAGCGAGAAGCGCAGTTTGAGCAGGAGCCCGCGCTCGATGTTGGCGTTCTTGAGCCGGGGGTCGCCGGGCACTCCCCCGACGGCGCCGAGCAGGATGGCGTCGTGCGCGCTGATCGCGGCCAGATCGTCGTCGGTCAGCACGTCGCCGGTCTCGAGGAAGCGGGTGGCGCCGAGCGAGAAGTGCGTGAGATCGAAGTCCACGGGCTCGGCCTGGGTCACGGCGTCAAGCACCTTGAGGGCTTCGGCGACGACCTCGGGGCCGATGCCGTCTCCGGCGATGACTGCGAGCTTGACTGAGCGGGACATGCGGCTCCGATTACGGTGAGGCAGCCGGTGGGCTGGCGATAGTGACACGAATTTGACGTAGAGATACCCTGCAAATCAACCCTACTGCCCGCTTTCGGGTGTCTATGCTGGAGGACCCTGACCGTGCGCGTCGCCGACGCGCATGTGCCATCACCGAAGAAAGCAGTTCACCATGAGTATCGGATTGGGAATCTTCCTGTTCGTCGTCGGCGCCATCCTGGTGTGGGCCCTCAACATCCAGGTCGACTGGGTCGACCTCGACCTCGTCGGGTACATCCTGATGGGCGCGGGCGCGCTCATCTTCGTGCTCGGCCTGGTGTTGCTCACCCGCCGACGCAGCAGCATCAGCACCACCCGCAGCGCCGTCGACCCCGTCAGCGGGGAACGCACCGTGCAGCAGGAACGGTCGATCGACGACGTCTGACCCGTTTCGTTACAGCACGTGAAAAAAGCCCCGGATGCGCATCCGGGGCTTTTTTCGTACGTGCTGCGCCTCGTGAGGCGACGGGCTGGTTACTCGGTGATGTCGATCGCGACCATGACGTCAGCCGCGATCGCCTCGCGGAGCGACGCGATCAACGCGGCGGGGACGGGCGAGTCGACCGTCAGAACGCTGAGCGCCTCGCCGCCGGCCTCGTGACGGGCGATCTGCATGCCCGCGATGTTGATCTCGGCCTCGCCGAATTCGCGGCCGTACACGGCGACGATTCCGGGGCGGTCGGTGTAGAGCATGACGATGAGGTGCTCGGCGAACGGCACCTCGACGTCGTAACCGTTGACCTCGACGATCTTCTCGATCTGCTTGGTGCCCACCAGGGTGCCGGAGACCGAGACCTGCGAGCCGTCGGCGAGGGCGCCGCGCAGCGTGATGAGGTTGCGGTATTCGGGCGACTCGGCGTCGGTGATGAGGCGCACGCTCACTCCGCGCTGCTCGGCGAGCAGCGGCGCGTTGACGTAAGAGACCGTCTCGCTGACCACGTTGGTGAAGATGCCCTTGAGTGCGGCGAGCTTGAGGACCGAGACGTCGAATTCGACGATCTCGCCGCGCACCTCGATGTCGACGCTGGTGAGCGGGCTGTGGGCGGCCAGTCCCGAGAAGACCTGGCCGAGCTTCTCGACCAGCGGGATACCGGGACGCACGGTGGGGTCGATGACGCCGCCGGCGACGTTGACGGCGTCGGGCACCAGTTCGCCGGACAGCGCGAGGCGCACCGACTTGGCGACGGAGACGCCGGCCTTCTCCTGGGCCTCGTCGGTGGACGCGCCCAGGTGCGGGGTGCTGATCAGGTTGTCGAGGCCGAGCAGCGGCGAGCCGGTCGGCGGCTCGTTGACGAAGACGTCCAGGCCGGCCCCGGCGATGGTGCCGTCGACGAGCGCCGTGTACAGGTCGGCTTCGTCGATGAGCCCACCGCGGGCGACGTTGACGACGTAGGCGGTGGGCTTCATGAGCTTCAACTGCGGGGCGCTGATCATGCCCGTCGTCTCCGGCGTCTTGGGCATGTGGATGGTGACGAAGTCGGACTGCTCCAGCAGTTCGTCCAGGGTCACCGGGTGCACGCCGAGCTGCTGGGCGCGAGCCGAGGTGATGTACGGGTCGAAGGCGATGATGTTCACGCCGAAGGCCTGCAGGCGAGCCGCCACGAGGGCGCCGATGCGGCCCAGGCCGATGATGCCGACGGTCTTCTCGTAGAGCTCGATGCCGGTGTACTTGGAGCGCTTCCACTGCCCCTGGGCGAGGGCGCCGTGAGCCGGCGGGATGTGGCGGGCCAGACTGAGGATGTGGCCGACGGTCAGTTCGGCGGCCGAGATGATGTTGGAGGTGGGCGCATTGACCACCATGACGCCGGCCGCGGTGGCGGCCTTGATGTCGACGTTGTCGAGTCCGACGCCGGCGCGAGCGATGACCTGCAGGTGCGGCGCGGCGGCGAGAGCCTCGGCGTCGACCTTGGTGGCGGAGCGCACCAGGATGGCGTTGGCGGAGGCCAGCGCGGAGAGCAGGGCGGCACGGTCGGTGCCATCGACGTTGACAACGTCGAAGTCGGGCCCGAGGGCATCGACGGTGGCGGGCGAGAGTTCTTCGGCGATTAGTACAACGGGCTTCGACACGAAAACAGATCCTTAGAAAGCGTCAGGCGAGGGAAGCTCGCGCCACGATCTTGGGGCGCCAGATACCACAACACTTTACTGGCTGCAGAATAGAGCGATGAGCCCCGAGTCCATGACCAACGTCCTAACCGTGCTGAGGGTCATCCTGGCGGTGGTCTTCGTCGTGGCGGGGATCAGCCATTTTGTGCCCTCGGTGCAGCGCACGATGACCGCCATGATCCCGCCACGACTGCGCTGGCGGGGCCTGTGGTCCCCGCTCAACCTCGTGCTGATCACCGGTGTCTGTGAAATTCTCGGCGGCGTCGGACTTCTCCTGGATGCCACCCGTGTTACGTCAGGTGTCGCCCTGGCCGTGTTCCTGGTCGCCGTGTTCCCGGCGAACGCCTACGCGGCACGGCACAAGGAACGCTTCGGCGCCGTGGCGATCCCGTTCGTTCCGCGGCTGCTCGGCCAGCTGGGGCTGATCGGGCTGGTGCTCGCCGTGAGCCTCGTCGGCTGACGGCGCCGCTCTGCGGCGTGTTAGACGATCAGGCTGCCGAGCCCGAACACGAAGATGTCCAGGGAGAGCGCAGAGACCAGGCACAGCCCGGCCAGCAGCATGAGGGCCTGCGGACCGGCCTCCCGGCGGCGACCGAGCCAGAAGGCGATGCCGAACACCACGACCGGCGCGAGGACACCCGTGAGCAGCAGACCCCAGCCGAATCCGCTCAGGCTGGTGTCCAGCAGCTGCGCGGCGTTGTTGAGGCCGAGCAGGTTGCCGAGCCCGGACCACGCGCTGTAGGCGTAGAAGAGGCCGAACACGATGGCGATGGTGGCCGAGAGCCAGGCCGGCGTGCGGCGCACCCGGGTGCCGGATGCGGTGTCGAGTGTCTTGTCGGTGCTCATCAGAGTCCCCCGGTTCCGGCGATGAAGGGCAACGGGGCCAGCAGTACGGCGCCCAGGATGAGCCAGGTCCAGCGCAGCCTCGGCTTGCCGCGGGTGAGCCAGTACGAGGAGGCGAACCACACGGCCGGCGCCGCGATGGCCAGCCAGGTGCCGAGGGAGAACATGAACTGGCCGAGCGGATCGGTCAGTCCGCTGGTCAGGCGTCCGACACCGATGAACCAGCCGATCGTGTACAGCAGGTAGACGCCGGCGAGGATGCCCAGGCCGATCAGGGCCGGGGACGACAGGGAGGCGGGCTCCTCCGGAGCGTCGACGTAGCCGCCGGGCGAGCCGGTGACCGCCCAGCCGTCGGGCAGGTCGGTGTCCGGCGTGGTGGTGTCCGGGGTGGCAGAGTCGCGGTCGGCGGGGGCGTCCGTTGAGGACACATCCGTGGCCCGCGCATCTGCTGTCGAGCCGGGAGTGCGCTCGACCGCGGCCGCGCCTCCGGAGACGAGCGTGGGATCGTCGTCGCCGGCCCAGCCGAGTGCATCGTCATCCCGAGAAGAAGTCATGTGTCCAGCCTATAGAGCCGGACCGGCGGGCCGAGGCAGAAAGCGTGCCGTCCTTACGGCCCGTAATATCTCCGGAATGTCTCCGACCTCTCAGCGGCTGATCAGCACCTTGAGCGCACGCGTTTCGGCGGCCCGGGAAAAGGTGTCGTAGGCATCCAGCACCTGGTCGAAATCGAACCGGTGGGTGGCGAGTTGGGCGGCGGGGATCTTGTGCTGGGCAACGAGCTTGAGCAGCATCGGCGTGGTGTTGGTGTTCACGAGCCCCATGCTGATGCTGATGTTCTGGATCCAGAGGTTCTCCACGTGCAGCGGCACCGGCTTGCCGTGCACCCCCACGTTGGCCACGTGACCGCCGGGCCGCACGATCTCGGTCGCCATGGTGAACGTGCCCGGCACCCCGACGGCCTCGATGGCCACGTCGACGCCCGCTCCGTCGGTGATGGCCAGCACCTCGTCACGCCACTCCGGCCGCCCGGAGCGCACGGTATGGGTGGCGCCGAAGTGCCGGGCCTGCTCGAGCCGGTTCTCGTCGAGGTCGATGGCCACGATGGCACCGGCGCCGTAGAGCCCGGCGGTGGCGATGGCGGCCAGACCCACCGGGCCGGCACCGATCACGGCGACGACGTCACCGGGGGCCACCTGACCGTACTGCACGCCGATCTCGAATCCGGTGGGGAGGATGTCGGAGAGCATCACGGCCTCGGCATCGGTCACAGAGTCCGGCAGCGGGTAGAGCGAATTGTCGGCGTAGGGCACCCGCACGAACTCGGCCTGGGTGCCGTCGATGAGGTGGCCGAAGACCCAGCCGATTCCCGACCGGCCCTCGTCGCCCAGGCAGTGCGAGTACAGGCCGATCTTGCAGTTGGCACAGTGGCCGCAGGACTTGATGCAGGAGATCAGCACCCGCTGGCCCACCGAGATGGACTCCACCGAGTCGCCGGTCTCCACGACAGTTCCCACGCCCTCGTGGCCCAGGATGCGTCCGGGCTCGACCGCGGGCACGTCGCCCTTGAGGATGTGCAGGTCGGTGCCGCAGATGGTGGTGGTGTCGATGCGCACGATGGCGTCGGTGGGCCGCAGGATGCGCGGGTCGGGCCGGTCGGTCCAGGTCTTCTGACCGGGGCCGTCGTAGACGAGTGCTTTCACGATGACGCTCCTTTGCCTCACGGATGCGCGCCATGGTACCCCCGCCCCGGCGTCTTGACTTGCCCGGTTTCGCTAGTCGACAGCCCCTTCGCACTAGCGGATTCGGGCCAGCCTCAACTCGCAGTGTGATGGGTGGCCCGGTTTCGCTAGTCGGAACCATCCTTGCACTAGCAAATTCGGGCCAGTCTCGTCTGCGCGCGTCCTCGGTGGCCCGGTTTCGCCAGTCGCTGGGCCCTCCGCAGGAGCGGAATCGGGCGAGTCGGGGCTGGTCAGCTGCGGCGGCGGATGACCGCGGCGACCGCGATCACCCAGCCGAGCACGCCGGCCAGGCACAGCCGCTCGGCCAGGCCGATCAGACCGGGCGCGAGCGTGGCCGCGGCACCCAGCCAGAGCAGTCCGCTGAGGGCCACACCCGTGAGGATCGCGGCAGCCGGATACGCCGCTCTCAGCCGGTCACTCCCCCGCAGCCAGACGGTGAGAAGGACGAAGCCGACCAGAGCAGTGACAAAACCCACAACCGCCACGGCGAGATGCGCCGCGCCGAGGGCGGTGGTCGGCGCAAGCCCGGGCGCATCGATGCTCGGGATGTCGGTGGGGAGGAAGGCCAGAGCGGCAGAGCAGGCGCCGGCGATGAGCATCAGCACCAGGCCGCACCGCTGCAGCCGGCTGCGCGGTGCGAACCTGGCCAGCGCGGCGACGGCGCAGACCGTGACCACTCCCCTGGCCAGGAAGTTCAGGTTCATCACCCAGCCGTACGGGCCGACGGCGAGGTTGCTCTCGGCCTCCGAGACGACGCTGTAGTGCGGCGGGAGCGACTGCAGGACGATGTCGACCAGCACATAGAGCACAGCGCCGGCGATGGCGAGTGTCGCCAGGATCCGGGTGGAGCGGGAGGCCCGCGCGGGGCCGTCGGCGGGGCCGTCGGCGGGTCTGTCGGCGGGTCCGTCCCGCACCTGGTCGACCTCAGGGTTGTGCGTGCTCACTCCGGAAGCCTAACGGGCCGCCTGGGCGGCTCTCGATGTGCCGCCCAGGCGTCTCCGCGTTGCGGATCCACACCCGGCGGCGAGACGCTGCAGAGTCCCGCGCCCAGTTGCCAGTTGATGCCCCCTCGACGCTCCCGAGAGGGCACGAAGCGGCAAGTCACGAACGGGCCCCTCGCTGAGTTGCCGGTTGGTGCCCTTTCGGAGCGTCCGTAGGGCAGCACGCGGCACGTCCCCCGCATCCGCAGCCTGGCCGAGCCCTGGTACGCCGAAGGGGCCGGTCGAATGACCGGCCCCTTCGGTGAAACGGGTTCTGACTAGCGGGCGGCTTCGCCGTCGACGTAGTCGTCGTCGTTCGAGGCGTTCCACGCGAAGAGCTTGCGCAGCTCGCGGCCGGTGGCCTCGATCGGGTGCTCTTCGCCCTTCTTGCGCAGGGCCAGGAACTCGGGAGCTCCGGCGTCCTGATCGTTGATGAAACGCTCGGCGAATGCACCGTTCTGGATGTCGGCGAGAACGGCCTTCATGTTCTCCTTGACGCTCGGGTCGATGACGCGCGGGCCGGAGACGTAGTCGCCGTACTCAGCGGTGTCGGAGACGCTCCAACGCTGCTTGGCGATGCCGCCCTCCCACATCAGGTCGACGATGAGCTTGAGCTCGTGCAGCACCTCGAAGTAGGCGACCTGCGGCTGGTAGCCGGCCTCGGTGAGGACCTCGAAGCCGTACTGGATCAGCTGCGACGCGCCACCGCAGAGAACGGCCTGCTCGCCGAACAGGTCGGTCTCGGTCTCTTCGGTGAAGGTGGTCTTGATGCCGGCGGCACGCAGGCCACCGATCGCCTTGGCGTAGCTGAGGGTGAGCGGCCAGGCGTTGCCCGACGCATCCTTCTCGACGGCGACGATGACGGGAACGCCACGGCCGGCCTCGAATTCGCGACGCACGGTGTGTCCGGGGCCCTTGGGGGCGACCATGACCACGTCGACGCCCGCGGGCGCCTCGATGTAGCCGAAACGGATGTTGAAGCCGTGTCCGAAGACGAGGGCCTTGCCCTCGGCAAGGTTGGGGAGGATGTCGTCCTTGTACAGGTGACGCTGCACCTGGTCGGGAGCGAGCACCACGATGACGTCAGCCCAGGCGGATGCCTCGGCGGCGGTCTTCACGGTGAAGCCGACCTCTTCGGCCTTGGCACGCGACTTCGAGCCCTCCTTGAGTCCGATGACGACCTCGACGCCGGAGTCGCGGAGGTTCTGCGCGTGGGCGTGGCCCTGCGAGCCGTAGCCGATGACGGCGACCTTCTTGCCCTGGATGATGGACAGGTCGGCGTCTTTGTCGTAGAAGATTTCAGACAATGTGGTGTTCTCCTTGGTTGTTGGTCAGTAATTGAAGCTGGTTAGTTCTTGAAGACGCGTTCGGTGATCGACTTGGATCCCCGACCGATGGCGAGCAGACCCGACTGGGCGATCTCCTTGATGCCGTAGGGCTCGAGCACCCGCAGGAACGCCTGGGTCTTGCCGGAGTCTCCGGTCACCTCGATGACGACGGCATCCGTCGACACGTCGACGACGCGGGCCCGGAACAGGGTGACGGCCTCCAGCACCTGGGAGCGGGTGGTGTTGTCCGCCCGCACCTTGACGAGCAGGTGCTCGCGCTGCACGGACTGCGTCGGGTCGAGCTCGACGATCTTGATGACGTTGATCAGCTTGTTGAGCTGCTTGGTCACCTGCTCGAGCGGGGCGTCTTCGACGTCGACGAGGATCGTGATGCGCGACAGGCCGGGGATCTCGCTGTGGCCGACGGCGAGGCTCTCGATGTTGAAGCCGCGCCGGGCGAACAGGCCGGCGACGCGCGTGAGCAGGCCGGGCTTGTCCTCGACGAGGAGGCTGAGAACGTGGGTGCTCATTGTTACTCCTCTTCCCAGGTGGGTGCGTGGTCCTTGGCGTACTGCACGAAGCTGTTGCTGACGCCCTGCGGCACCATCGGCCAGACCATGGCGTCCCGGCTGACGATGAAGTCGATCACGACCGGCCGGTCATTGGTGGCCAGGGCGAGCTTGATGGCGTCGTCGACCTGGTCGGCGCTGGTGACCCGGATGCCCAGGGCGCCGTACGCGTCGGCCATCTTCACGAAGTCCGGCACCATCGCAGTGCCGTGACCGGTGTTGAGGTCGGTGAACGAGTGCCTGCCGTCGTAGAACAGCGACTGCCACTGGCGCACCATGCCGAGGGACGAGTTGTTGATGATCGCCACCTTGATCGGGATGTTGTTGATCGTGCAGGTGGCAAGCTCCTGATTGGTCATCTGGAAGCAGCCGTCACCGTCGATCGACCAGACCACGCGGTCGGGTTCGGCGACCTTGGCGCCCATGGCGGCGGGAACCGAGTAGCCCATGGTGCCGGCGCCGCCGGAGTTGAGCCAGGAGTTGGGCCGTTCGTACTTGATGAACTGTGCGGCCCACATCTGGTGCTGACCGACGCCGGCGGCGTAGACGCCCTCCGGGCCGGTGAGCTCGCCGATGCGCTTGATCACGTACTGCGGGGCGAGCAGGCCGTCGGCGGGTTCGCTGTAGCCGAGCGGGAACTTCTCGCGGAGACCGTTGAGGTACGTCCACCACTCGGTGATGTCGGGTGTGGTCGTCGCGATCGCATCGCGGTAGGCCACCGTGAGGTCGGCGATCACGTCCTTGGCGTCACCCACGATAGGCACGTCGGCGGCGCGGATCTTGCCGATCTCCGCCGGGTCGACGTCGACGTGCACGATGGTGGCGTTCGGCGCGAACTCGCTGGCCTTACCGGTCACCCGGTCGTCGAAGCGGGCGCCGAGGGCGATGATCAGGTCGGATTCCTGCAGGGCGAGGACCGCCGCGACGGTGCCGTGCATTCCGGGCATGCCCAGGTGCTGCTCGTGCGAATCCGGGAACGCGCCACGGGCCATCAGGGTGGTGACGACGGGCGTGCCGGTGAGTTCGGCCAACTCGAGCAGTTCGGGCGAGGCCTTGGCGCGGATGACACCGCCGCCCACGTAGAACACGGGCTTCTCGGCACCGGCCAGGAGCGCCGCAGCGGCCTGCACCTGCTTGCCGTGCGCCTTGGTGATCGGCCGGTAGCCGGGCAGGTCGAGCTTGGGCGGCCAGATGAACGGGGCGCTGAGCTGCTGGGCGTCCTTGGTGATGTCCACCAGCACCGGGCCGGGGCGGCCGGTGTTGCAGATCAGGAACGCAGAGGCGATGGCGGCGGGGATGTCTTCGGGCCGCTTCACGAGGAAGGAGTGCTTGGTGATCGGCATCGTGATGCCCACGATGTCGGCCTCCTGGAAGGCATCCGTGCCCATCAGCGTGGAGAAGACCTGGCCGGTGATGGCCAGGAGCGGCACCGAGTCCATGTAGGCGTCGGCGATGGCCGTGACCAGGTTGGTCGCGCCGGGGCCTGAGGTGGCGATGGCCACCCCGACCCGGTTGCTCGAGGACGCGTAGCCCTCGGCGGCATGACCGGCGCCCTGTTCGTGGCGTACCAGGATGTGACGGATGTCGTCCTGGTTCATCAGCTCGTCGTAGAGCGGGATGACGGCGCCGCCCGGCAGGCCGAAGACGTCGGTGACGCCGAGCATCTTGAGGGTGCGCAGGATCGCGCCGGACCCGGTGAGGATCTCGGGCTCGGTCGCGCCGTCCGGCGCCGTCGTGGCGCCGGAAGCAGGACCGGATGGCGTCGGAAAGGAGGGTGTCGGCACGGGCGAAGGTTCCGTGGTCATGAGAGGCAAATCCCTAAGTCGGTGACGGATGGTGTCGATCAGCCCGTGGTCGCTCCGAGGGCCGCCGACTGCACGAGCTTGGAGTACTTGGCGAGGACGCCACGGGTGTAACGGGGAGGAAGCGGGGCCCAGCCTTCTCGGCGGGCGGCGAGCTCTTCAGCGTCGACAAGTAGGTCGAGCGAGCGAGCTGCGATATCGACCCGTATCAGATCACCATCGCGCACGAAGGCGATCGGACCTGCGTCCACCGCTTCGGGTGCTATATGGCCGATACACAGTCCGGTTGTGCCGCCTGAGAATCGACCATCAGTCAATAGTAGTACATCGGCTCCGAGCCCGGCGCCCTTGATGGCCGCGGTGATCGAGAGCATCTCGCGCATGCCCGGGCCGCCCTTGGGTCCTTCGTAGCGGATGATGACGACGTCGCCCTTGAGGATCTCGCCGTTGGTGAGGGCGTCCATGGCCGAGCGCTCACGCTCGAACACCCGGGCGGGGCCCTCGAAGATGTCGCTGTCGAAGCCGGCGGTCTTCACGACGGCGCCCTCAGGGGCCATCGAGCCCTTGAGGATGGTGATGCCGCCGGAGGCGTGGATGGGGTTGTCGAGGGTGCGCAGCACCGTGCCGTCCAGGGCGGGCGGGTCGATCTCGGCGAGGTTCTCGGCGACGGTCTTGCCGGTCACGGTGAGCGCGTCGCCGTGGAGCAGGCCGGCCTCGAGCAGCGCGCGCATGACAACGGGCACGCCGCCGTGACGGTCGACGTCGTTCATCACGAACTTGCCGAAGGGCTTGAGGTCGCCGATGTGCGGAACCTTGTCGCCGATGCGGTTGAAGTCGTCGAGGGTGAGCTCGACCTCGGCCTCCTGGGCGATGGCAAGCAGGTGCAGCACCACGTTGGTGGAGCCGCCGAAGGCCATGGCCACGGCGATGGCGTTCTCGAACGCCTTCTTGGTGAGGATGTCCCTGGTGGTGATGCCCAGGCGCAGCAGGTTGACGACGGCCTCGCCGGAGCGGTGCGCGTAGTAGTCGCGGCGGCGGTCCGCGGAGGCGGGCGAGGCGGAGCCGGGCAGGCTCATGCCCAGGGCCTCGGCGACGCTGGCCATGGTGTTGGCGGTGTACATGCCGCCGCAGGCGCCCTCGCCGGGCGCGAAGGCGCACTCGATGCGCTTGGCGTCCTCGACGCTCATACGGCCGGCCTTGACGGCGCCGACGGCTTCGAAGGAGTCGATGATGGTGATGTCTTTTTCGGTGCCGTCGGAGAGCTTCACCCAGCCGGGTGCGATGGACCCGGCGTAGAGGAAGACGCTCGCGAGGTCGAGCCTGGCCGCGGCCATGAGCATCCCGGGCAGTGACTTGTCGCAACCGGCCAGCAGCACGGAGCCGTCGAGGCGCTCGGCCTGCATGACGACCTCGACGGAGTCGGCGATGACCTCACGGGAGACCAGCGAGAAGTGCATGCCCTCGTGGCCCATCGAGATGCCATCGGAGACGGAGATGGTGCCGAACTGCAGCGGGTAGCCGCCGCCGGAGTGCACGCCCTCCTTGGACGCCTGCGCGAGGCGGTCCAGCGAGAGGTTGCACGGGGTGATCTCGTTCCACGAGCTCGCGATGCCGATCTGGGGCTTGTCCCAGTCGGCGTCGCCCATTCCCACCGCGCGGAGCATGCCGCGGGAGGTGGTGGCTTCGATTCCGTCGGTGACGTCGCGGCTACGGGGCTTCATGTCGAACTCAGGCATGAAGCGAGTCTAGAACGTCGCGGGCGGGCCGGGTGGCACCCGAACCGGCCCGCGACGCGTGTGGCTAGTTCTCCTGCTTGGTCTCCTGCTCAGCGGATGCGGCGCGGAAGTCGGCCAGCAGCGCGAGCACCTGCGTGACCTCCTTGGGGCCGCGAACCCGGTACCCGGCCAGGGTGGCACCCGGACCGATCTTGAGACCGAGGTCGTTGTCGCCGAGAACCGTGAAGGCGTCTTCGTCGGTGACGTCGTCGCCGGCGTAGAGCACCCGGTCGGCGCCGGTGTGTGCGCGCAGACGCTCGAGGGCGTCACCCTTGGTGCTGGAGCGCACCGAGAATTCGAGCACGTTCTTGCCCTCGCGCACGGTGAGCGACGGCAGCAGTTCGGCCAGCTGGTCGCGGGCCTCCCGCTGCACGGCCTGACCGTCCTGAGCCGTGGCCAGGCGGGTGTGCAGGGCCAGGCCGGCGGGCTTCTGTTCGATCCAGGTGCCGAAGACGGGTCCGGAGATGCGCTCGAGCACCCGGGTGAGGGTGTCGAGCTTCTCGAGTTCCTCTGGCACCAGGCCCAGTTCGATGCCGTTGGCGTCCAGCTGCACCTCGATGCCGTGCGAGCCGGTCAGGAGCACCTCGCTCTGCGGCTCGGCCACGTGCTTGAGGCTCACCAGGGCGCGGCCCGACACGAACGCCACGCGCACGCCGGGGAGGTCGAGCAGGCGCTGCACGACGTCGTGGGTGCCGTCCACGGCGCGGGCGTCCTCCGGCTCGTCCACGTGCGGCGCCAGGGTGCCGTCGAAGTCGAGGGCCACCAGGATGGTCTCGGCCGAGCTGATGTCGCGCAGCGCGCTCACCAGGTTCTCCGGCACGCCGCTGGGCACGGCGGCCCCGCCGGTGAGGGTCTGCAGGAACGACGCGCTCCAGGCGGCCACGTCGTTGTCGAAGACCTTGCGGCGGAGGGCCCGCATCCGCCTCGTGCGCTCGCGCTTGGGCATGGTGATGGCCTTCATGATCGACGCCTTCATGCCGTCGATGTCGTGCGGGTTGATCAGCACCGCCTGCTTGAGTTCGTCGGCGGCGCCGGCGAACTCGCTGAGCACCAGAACGCCGTCGCCGTCGTGCCGCACGGCCACGTACTCCTTGGCCACGAGGTTCATGCCGTCGCGGAGGGCGGTGACGAGCATGACGTCGGCGGCCAGGTAGAGCGCCACCATCTCCTCGCGGGGGTAGCCGTGGTGGTGATAGCTGATGGCCGTGTGGCTGATGGTGGAGTAGTCGCCGTTGACGCGGCCGACGGCGAGTTCGATCTCGTCGCGCAGCTGCATGTAGGTGGCCACCCGCTCACGGGACGGGCTGGCGACCTGCACCAGGGTGACGTCTTCCACGCTCAGCTGGCCGTCTTCGAGGAGTTCGCCGAAGGCCTTGATGCGGTGGCCGATGCCCTTGGTGTAGTCGAGGCGGTCGACGCCGAGCATGATCGTCTTCGGGTTGCCGAGGTCCTCACGGATCTGCCGGGCGCGTTCCTGGATCTCGGGGCGCCTGGCCATTTCCTCGTACGCCGCGGCGTCGATCGAGATGGGGAAGTGCTTGGCGATGACCCGGCGGTGCTGGCCGTTCTGGCTGGGCACGTCAACCGCGACGCCGCGGGTGGCGTAGCCGAACAGGCGGCGCACCGCGCGGGAGAAGTTGCCCGCGTCGGCCAGCCGCTGGAAGCCGATCAGGTCGGCGCCGAGCAGGCCGTCGAGGATCTGCTTGCGCCAGGGCAGCTGGGCGAAGATGCCGTACGGCGGGAACGGGATGTGGTTGAAGAAGCCGATCACGAGGTCGGGGCGCGCGTCGCGCAGCATCCGCGGCACGAGCTGCAGCTGGTAGTCGTGCACCCACACCGTGGCGCCGGGGGCCGCAGCGGCCGCAGCAGCGGTCGCGAAGCGACGGTTGACCTTCACGTAGGCCTCCCACCACTCACGGTGGTAGCTGGGCGAGGCGATGACGTCGTGGTAGAGCGGCCAGAGGGTGTCGTTGGAGAATCCCTCGTAGTACAGCTCGAGGTCGTCGGTGCTCAGCCGCACGGGCACGATGGAGATGCCGTCGTTCTCGAATGGCTCGAACTCGCGGTCGGCCACTCCAGGCCACCCCACCCAGGCGCCGTCGGACGCCCGCATCAGCGGCTCGAGCGCCGTGACCAGACCGCCGGGCGAGGTGCGCCAGCTCTCGGTGCCGTCTTCGGCGACTTCATAGTCGACGGGAAGCCGGTTGGAGACCACCACCAGGTCGAAGTGTCCGGGGGCGACGGCGTCGGGGCCGGTCTCGGGCACGACTGTTCCGTCGGCTTCGGTGCCGTCGGCTGCGGGTGTGGCTGCGGTGGTGTCGGGTGCGGTTTCGATGACTCATCCATTCCGGTGCCCGCCCATGCGGAACACCTGGGTGCACTTCGAGGTTACCAGCGAAGGCTATGCTGACGCCGTGATTCGCATCGGCATGAGCACCACCTGTGTCTATCCGCTCCCCCTGGAGGACGCCTTCAGGCTCGCCCATCAGGCCGGTTTCGACGGCGTCGAGGTGATGGTCACGCGCGACGAAGCCACCCAGGATGCGGCGACGCTCCGGGCGCTCTCCGCCCGGTACTCGCTCCCGATCTTTTCCGTGCACGCTCCGGTGCTGTTGCTGACCCACTTCGTCTGGGGCAGGGACCCCCGGGTGAAGCTGGAGCGGTCCGCGGCCCTCGCCGCAGAGGTGGGTGCGTCGACCGTCGTCGTGCATCCGCCGTTTCGCTGGCAGGCCGGCTATGCAGAGGATTTCCTCGACATCGTGCGGGCTCTCGGGCACCAGACCGGTATCGAGATCGCCGTGGAGAACATGTTCCCCTGGAAGATCGGCGGCCGCGGAGTGAAGGCCTACTCCCCCGGCTGGGACACCACCCGGATGGACTGCGACGCGGTCACGCTGGACTTCTCGCACTGCGCGCTGAGCGGGCACGACAGCCTGGCCATGGCCACGGCCCTCGGCGACAGGCTGCGGCACGTGCACCTGTGCGACGGGTCAGGTTCCCTCGACGAGGGCCGGGTCTTCGACGAGCATCTGCTGCCCGGACAGGGCTCGGAGCCCGTCGCCGAGGTGCTCCGGCTGCTCGCCGCGGGCGACTGGACCGGCCAGATCGTGGCCGAGGTGAACACCCGGTCCGCGCGCTCCGAGCGGGAGCGCCTCGCCATGCTTGCCGACACCCTGGCCTTCGCCCGGACCCACACCCCCGCTTAACCCCACCGCGACCGGTGGGTTGAGCACGCAATACCTCGGGTTTTGGGTGCTTGAGTCACAGTTCGCGGGATGGGAGGGCGGGTCAGGCGGCGGCGAGGGCGAAGGACCGGGCGCCGCGGCGGCGGGCCACGACGGCCGTGGAGAGCAGCACGGCCACGATCGCGAAGAGGAGCAGCGCGAACACCGCCGCGGCCACATCCGCCCCGCTGCCGCCGGACACGATCGCCTGGATGCCCTGCACGGCCCAGGTGAGCGGCAGGAACGGACTGATCAACCGGAACGGTTCCGAGACCAGTTCGAGCGGGTAGAGCCCGCCGACCGACACGAGCTGCAGGCTGAGCAGCACCAGCGAGATCACCACGCCGATGCGGCCGAGCGCCGCCGTGAGGAAGTGGTTCACCGCGACGAAGACGAACGCGAGCAGCACCGAGAACCCGAACGTCGCCGGGGCGAGAGTCCAGGACACGCCGAGGGTGCTGTGCAGCAGCAACACCACGGCCAGGGCCTGAGCGGCCGCGATCGCGAATCCGCGGCCGAGGCTGCGCCAGACCAGACGACCGGTGGTGGCGGTCGAGGCCAGGGCAGTGGCCGACAGAGGCTTCATCACCAGGAAGATCGCCAGGGCGCCGATCCAGAGGCCCACGGGGACGAAGAGCATCCCGATGATCGGGCCGATCGAGTCGAGTGGGTTGTCCCGCGCGGCGTCGAGGGTGACGGGCGCCGCGATGACCTTCGCCGTCTCGGTCGGGTCGAGGTCGGTGAGCGCCGAGGCACTCTCCGCCCCCGTGGCAAGGCCCGTGGCGAGGTCGCCGGCACCGGTCTCGAGCTGGTGGGCGCCCGACGCGGCCGCGGCTGTTCCGGTGGCCAGCTGGGCCACGCCGTCGGAGAGGTCGCCGAGCCCGGAGGCGAGCCCCGAAGCTCCCCCACGCACGCTCTCGGAGCCTGCGGCGAGTTGCGCCGCCCCTGCGGCGCTCTGGCTGATCCCGCCCTGCACCCCGGAGAGCGCCGCACTGGTCTGCCGGCTCAGGGTGTCTCCGGAGGACGCCAGCGTGTCGAGGCCGCCCTGCGCCTGAACGAGTCCACCGAGCACGCCCTGCACGGCGGCCTTGGTCTGCGGGTCGAGCGGCTCGAGCGCGGCGGCGGGGATCTGCGCGGCGACGGACCCCAGTTGGGAGACACCGGATGCCGCGGACTGCACGCCCTCGGTGTACTGGGTGACCCCGGAGCTGAGGGTGCCGAGCCCCGCCGCCCCGGAGCTGAGGGTGCCGAGCCCGCTGCTGAGCGCGTCCACTCCGTTGGTGTACGAGTCGATGCCAGAGGCGAACGTGGCAGCGCCGTCGGCCGCCGCGGCGGTGCCGTCGGCGGTGGCCTGGGTGCCGGCGGCCAGGGTGTCGAGCCCGGATGCAACGCCGGTCACGCCCGTGGCCAGCTGAGCCGACCCGTCGGCGGCAGCCACCAGGGACTCGCCGAGCGTGCCCAGATTGGTGTACAACCCGCCGAGGTACTGCTTGGTGATCTCGGTACCGAACGCCCCGGTGAGGGCGCCACCGACGGACTGCGCGACCGAACCGGCCAGGAACGAGTGCGCGTCATCGGTGCGGATGGCGAGGTCGGCCTGGGTGGGCGTAGACCCCGACAGGGACGTGACCGACTTCGAGAAGTCGCTCGGAATGGTCAGCACGGCGTACGCGCTGCCGTCGGCGAGGGCCTTCGAGGCGTCGGCGTCGTTGGAGATCACCCAGGCGAACCCTGTGGAGTCCGAGCCCTCCGTGGCGGGCTTGGTGAGCTCGGTCACCAGCTGGCGACCGGCCAGCACCATCTGATCGCTGCCGTCCGGCAGCGTGGTCGTGACGAACTCGTCGTTGTTCACCACGAGGGCGGGCAGGGTGTCCACCCGGTCGTCGGCGCTGTTGAGGGCGCCGGCGAACAGTCCGGCGACGGCCAGCGGCACCACGATGAGTGCGGCCAGGCCGGCCACTGCCGCGCCGCGGCGTTGGCCGGGCGTGCGGCTGAATAGTCTGTCGAGCCTGGTGCTCATCGCTGCAGGGCCTTTCCGGTGTCGGAGCTCTTCGTGTCGGTGCTGTTCGTGTCGGTGCTGTTCTGATCCACGGAACCGAGGTCGAATCGTTGGATGCCGCGCTCCTGGGTGAGGGCCGGGTCGACCAGGTCGAGGGCCGTCACGCTCAGGATGAGCGTCGTGCCCAGCGGGGCGAGCGCCGCGAAGACGGCGGCCGGTCCGCGTCCGCCGGCGTCGGCCGGCAGACCGTCGCCGAGATCGACCACGAGCACGCCCGGGTGTTCCGCGAGGGCGGCGGCGGCGAGCGTGGCCGCGCGGGCGAGGGCGGACAGTGATGCCACGGTGGTGTCCACCGTGAGCGGGCGCGGTTCGGACTCCCCCAGTGCGACGTTCAGCCGGTCCACCCACAGCCGCAGCTGCGCCGGCCGATTCGCCGCACGGAACAGCGGCTGCACGAGGTCGAGGCGTTCGGCGATGAGTTCGCCCACGGTGAGACCGTTGTCGCGGGTGTCCGAGACCTCCGCCAGCGCAACGGTGCGCATCGCCAACGCACGGTCGGACGGCAGGGCCGCGCCACGTACCTGGAGCCGTCCGGCGACCGGGTCGAGGCGGCCGGCGAGGGTGGCGGCCAGAACGCGACGGGCGGCATCCGGACCGGTCAGCACGAGCACCGAACCGGCGTCGACGGCCAGGTCGATGGGGCCGAGCCGGGACTCAGGCAGGCCCACGTAGAGGGCGTCCGCGGTGATGTCGTCGTTCTGGGCCTGGGCCCAGGCGCTGTCGTCGAGGTGTTGACGCAGTCCCTCACCCTCGATGTCCACGTTGGGCAGCACGCGGGCGAGCCAGCGCGGCAGCCACCAGGCGGCGTTTCCGGCCAGCGCCATGGCGGCCGGAACCAGCGTCATCCGCACCAGGAAGGCGTCGAGGAAGACACCGACGGCCAGGGCGAAGGCGATGCCCTTGATGGCGCCGGAGCCCTCGGGGACGAAGGCGAAGAAGACGAAGAACATGATCAGGGCGGCCGCGGTGACCACCCGGGCGGCGTGCGAGAAGCCGTGCACGACCGCGCGGCGGGCATTCCGCGTCTTGACGAACTCCTCCCGCATGCCCGACACCAGGAACACCTCGTAGTCCATGGCCAGGCCGAAGAGCACGGCCATGAGCAGGATCGGCAAAAAGCTGAGGATCGGACCGGGGTTGGACACCCCGATCAGGTCGGCCAACCAGCCCCACTGGAAGATCGCGACGGTGGCGCCGAGCGACGCGAACACGGACAGCAGGAAGCCCAGCGCCGCCTTGACCGGTACGAAGATCGAGCGGAACACCATGGTGAGCAGCACGATCGAGAGCCCGACCACGATGAGCGCGAACGGGATGAGCGCGTTGGTGAGCCGGTTGGAGATGTCGATGGAGACCGCGGTCGCGCCAGTGACGGTCACCGGGGTGCCGAGGTCGTCGTTGATCGAGGGCGCGATGTCGCGGATCGACTGCACAAGGTCCTTGGTCTTCGGGGAGTTCGGGGCGCTGTCGGGCATCACCTGGATGATCGCGGTGTCGACAGTGGCGTTGGGCTGGCCGGCGCTCACGAAGGCCACATCGGGCAGGTCGCGCAGCTCGGCGGAAATCGTGTCGAGGTCGGCCACGATGTCGGTGGTCTGGGTGATGTCGACCACCACGATCAGGGGCCCGTTGTAGCCGGGGCCGAAGCCCTTCTCGATCATGCGGTACGCCTGGTACTGGGTGGACTCCACAGGCTCCGACGCGCTGTCGGGCAGGTTGAGGTCGAGGCTGAGCGCGGGGATCGCCATGACCCCCAGGATGCCGACGACGGCGAGGACCGCCACGACGGGGGCCTTGAGCACGATCGCGACCCAGCGGTGCCCCAGGGTGGGACGCCCGGTGTCGGGTGTGGTGGCCCGGCGGTGCGCCCGGCTGCCGGGCTTGGGGGCCAGCCGTCCCTTGGCCAGGCCGAGGACGGCCGGCAGCAGGGTGATCGCCACGGCGATGGAGATGAGCACGGCGAAAGCCGCTCCGAGGCCCATCACGCTGAGGAACGGGATGCCCACCACGAGCAGACCGAGCAGGGCGATGATCACGGTGATCCCGGCGAAGACCACGGCGCTTCCGGCGGTGGCCACGCTCGTGGACGCCGACTCGTGGGGATCGACGCCGTTGGCCAGCTGGGTTCGGTGCCGGGAGAGGATGAACAGCGAGTAGTCGATGCCGACGGCCAGGCCGAGCATCATGGCCAGCATGGGCGCCGTGCTCGAGACCGACACGAAGGCCGACACGGCCCCGATACCGCCGATCGCGACCCCGACGCCCACCAGGGCCATCAGCAGCGGCATACCGGCAGACATGAGCGAGCCGAAGGTGATCACCAGGACCACGCCGGCGAAAAGCACTCCGAAGATCTCGGTGACCGTGATGCCGAAGGTGTTGTCCTGGAAGACCTGGCCGCCGAAGGCCACGGTGAGCCCGGCGTCTTCGGCCGTGCCCGCTGTCGCGACGACGGCGGCAATGGTGGCGTCCGAGACATCGGACGATTCGCCGGTCAGCTGCACCTTGGTGATCGCCGTGGTCTCGTCGTCGGAGATGGCTCCTGAGGCGTATTCGGAGAACGGGTCGACGACGCTGGTGACCCCGGTCAGGTCGGCCAGTTCTGTACCCATCTCGGTGATCGCGGCCTGATAGGCGGGGTCGTCCACCGAGGCTCCGTCCGGCGCCTGGTAGACCACCTGCACAGCGGCGCCCGCGGCCTGCGGGAACACCTCGGCCAGCTTGTCGATGGCCTCCTGCGATTCGGTGCCAGGGATCGCGAACGATTCCTGTGTCGTTCCGCCGAGGGCGGCGTTGGCCCCGAGGATGCCGCCGAGGACGATCACCCAGACGCCGATGACGAGCCACGCGCGCCGGTAGGCGAAATGACCGATGCGGTAGAGGAACGTTGCCATGGTGCTACTTCCGGGACTCGTGCTGAACGGAGGGCTGAACCGGCGCGGAGCGCACGGAAACGGGCGCCAGGAGCTCGACGATGACCACACGCAGGGCCCGGCGGATCTCCTCGGGCGAGGAGGGCGAGCGCTCCAGGGGGGTGCCTCCGAAGTTCATGCCGGCCACAAGGGCGTAGGCGGCGCCTCCTAGGGCGATACCGAAGCGGATCTGGTCCTCGGTGCTTGCATTGTGGTCGCAGATCGCGTTGGACAGTCTCCCGATCAGCACGCCGGCGCGGTCGATGACGGCGATGCCGGTGAGCGACTGGGCCTGGTTGATGAAGGTGTGCAGCTCCAGCCGGAACTCGAGGATGAAGTCGATGAAGTCGTCCACGAAGCGCAGCCGGGTCGTCTCGGTCTCCTCGGTGGCGAGGAAACGTTCAAGGATCTCTTCCAGCCGGTCGATGGCCGGCGTCAGCACGGCCTCGAGCAGGGCTTCCTTCGACGCGAAGTGGTACAGGACGCTGGACTTCGAGTAGCCCGCCACATCCGCGATGTGCTGCAGGGATGCGCCGGCGAAGCCGACAGAGGCGAACTGCTCGAGCGCGGTCAGGCGTAATTCGTCGCTCGTCGTCTGGCGCGCGGAGGTGTCTGTGATCACCCGATCACGCTAGTTGACCGATCGGTCAGTTCCTGCACGATCGGTCAGATTATCGGGAAACGTCCAGACTGCGCCCCACTGCGTGCCCCAATCCGTGCCTCGGGCGCTAGACCGTGAGCGCGAGCACGAGGGTGGCCACGACCACCGTGACCGGCGCCACCGCCAGGCCCAGCAGCATGTAGCGCCGCCAGGAGATCGAGACGCCCATGCCGCTCAGTTGCTGGTGCCAGAGGAGGGTGGCCAGCGACGCCCACGGCGTGATCAGCGGTCCGGCGTTCACGCCGATCAGGAGCGCCACCATACGCGCGGGCGTCGTCGCCACGGGTTCGAGGGCCAGGTAGGCCGGCAGGTTGTCGATCGCGTTGGCGCCGAGCAGCCCGGCCCCGGCCAGGCGGACCAGGCTCAGCGGATCGTCCCCGGCGCCTGCCACGGCATCGAGGAGCTCCCCCAGGCCGAGTTCGTGCAGGGCCGCCATCACCAGGAACAGGCCAGATGCCAGGAGCACAAGGGGCCACGGTACGAGCCCCGGCCGCAGCGTCTTGCGGTCGAGGACGAAGAAGATCACCGCGAGGAGCACCGCGGCCTGCACGGCGGGGATCCAGACCGGGATGCCGGAGACCAGGGCCGGGATGAGGGCCACCACGGTCACGGCACTCGTACCGAACAGCACGGGGTTCTTCACGCGGGTGCCCGGCGTCATCTCGTAGGGCTCTCGGAGCGTGCGCCGGCAGACCAGGTAGATCGCGCCCACGGTCACGAGGATCGCGGCCAGGGCGGGCGCGCCGGTCAGCAGCGCGAATTGCACGGGGCTCACCGGATGCCCGAGGAGCTCGCCGATGCGACCCTGGGCGAGCAGGTTGGTGAGATTCGACACCGGCAGGAGCAGTGAGGCCGTGTTGGCCAGCCACACCGTGGTGAGGGCGAACGGGAGCGGGCTCAGGCCCACATGCCTGGCCATCACGACCACAACCGGTGTGAGGAGCACCGCCGTCGTGTCCAGCGAGAGGAACACCGTGCTGAGCACGGCAAGGGCCACCACCAGCAGCCACAGCAGCCAGGTGCGTCCGCGGGCCCACCGGGTGAGCCGTTCGGCCACGAAGGTGAACAGGCCGGCCGCCGCAGCCAGCTCGGCCACCACGGTGATCGCCACAACGAAGACCAGGATGGGCAGCACCCGGTCGATCAGTTCCACCGTCGCCGGCCACGGCAGGACCCCGGTGATCACGGCTATGATGCCTGCACAGAGCAGCACCGCTCCGACGATCCCCGTACGCATGGCTCCCCTTCGACCTCGGGCATCCGCCCGGTTTCTCAGCCGGGCCGACTCGCGTGATCGATGACCACCCCGGTAGCGTAGAACGAAGGAGGCAGACATGCGGAGATTTTTGTTCAACGGGGCCATGATCGGGGTCGTGGCCGGCGGCTGGAATATCCTTCAGGCGACCCGGCACGGACCGAGGGACTGGCGCCTCGTGCTCACCTGGATCGGCTGGGCTTTGAGCGTCGCCGTGGCCATCGGCAACGTCACCAAGGACGCCGAGGAGAAGAAGCTCACCAGCGGCGAGGGCAAGCGCGGCAAGAAATAGCCGCATACTCCTCTGAGTACCCCGGCTGCGGCGTGTCACCCCCGTCTTTCCTAGTGATGACGGGGAAACTGGACTTCTCAGTTGTTGCAGAAGGAAGGGGCTCTCGATGTTCGGTCGTCGACGTCGCATCGCACCCACCATTCCCGTTCTCGCCGCGCCCGCCCCGGCCGAGCTCAGCCGCGACCAGGTCTTCGAACACCTCCATGCGGCCCTGTCCGACCTCGTCGGTGCGGACGGCGCCTGGACCCTGGTGCCCCGCGTCGAGTCCGACACCGACGTGATCTTCCACGGCCTCAAGGCCCACCAGATCGCGGCCGCTCTCACGGAGATCCTCGCCACCGAGACAGTTCGACTGCGCACCGATACCCCTACGGCTCCCGCGAACATCGCCGAACCCCGCACCGACACTCCCGTCGACGGCATCACCGCCGTCAACACCGGCGCGCTCCTGGTCTCCTCCGGAGCGGAACCGACCGCGCTGCCCTGGAACCCGGCGCCGATCTCGGTCTGGGCCGAACCCGACACCGGTGCCCGTACCGGCGCCGTCGTGCGTCGCGTCGCCTGATCAGCCCGAGAGACATCACCGCCACCGCACATTCGACCTGTGTGAGGATGTCTGAATGGCGCTGCACATCGAGGACTATGCACTGATCAGCGACTGCCATTCGGCCGCCCTCGTGGGCCGCGACGGCAGCATCGACTGGCTGTGTCTGCCCCGCTACGACTCGGCCTCGATGTTCGGCGCACTTCTCGGCACGGAGGACCACGGCCGCTGGCTGCTGGCTCCCGCCGACCCCGCAGCCACCAACACCCGCTCCTATGTGGGCGAGAGCTTCGTTCTCTCCACGATCTGGACCACCAAGACCGGCAGCGTCGAGGTGACCGACTTCATGCCGCACGGCGACAGTCGCGCCGACGTCGTGCGTACCGTGCGCGGAATCTCCGGAAGCGTCGAGATGCTCCAGGACCTGCGCTTGAGGTTCGGCTACGCCACCACGGTGCCCTGGGTACGGCAGCTGCGGCGCGAGAAGACCCCCGGACTCATCGCCATCGCCGGGCCGGATGCCGTGGTGGTGCGTGGCCCGGCCCTGCACGCCGCCGACCACCGGCACGAGGCCCGGTTCACCGTGCACGCCACCGAGCAGCACAGCGTGCAGCTCACCTGGTACCCCTCACACCTCGACCTGCCGCCGGCGCTGGACGTGGCCCTGTCACGCCGCCAGACCTTGGACTGGTGGGCCGGGTGGGCCGACAGCTGCACCCACGAGGGAGAGTTCCGGGACGCCGTGGTGCGTTCCCTGCTGGTGCTGCGCGCCCTCACCCACGAGAGCACCGGCGGCATCGTGGCCGCGGCCACCACCTCGCTGCCCGAACACGCGGGCGGCAGCCGCAACTGGGACTACCGCTACGTGTGGCTGCGTGACGCCTCCCTGACACTCGAGGTGCTGCTCTCGCACGGCTACGAAAGCGAGGCCGAGGCCTGGCGGGGCTGGCTGCTGCGGGCCATCGCCGGCGACCCGAACGACCTGCAGATCATGTACGGCCTGTCCGGCGAACGCTACTTGCCCGAGCGTGAACTCACCAGCCTGCCCGGCCACCACGGCTCGGCTCCCGTGCGGGTGGGCAACGGCGCCGTCTGCCAGTTCCAGTCCGACGCCGTGGGCGAGGTCATGATGGCCCTGCACGAGGCCCGGGGCGCCGGCGTCGAGGAGACCGAGTTCTCCTGGCCGTTGCAGGTGTCCCTGATGACCTACCTCGAAGCGAACTGGCGCCGGCCCGACCAGGGAATCTGGGAGGTACGTGGACCAGCGCGGGAGTTCACCCACTCCCGGGTGATGGTCTGGGCCGCGTTCGACCGGGCTGTGCGCGGGGTGACCGAATACGGGCTACCCGGACCAGTGGACCGCTGGCGCCGCATCCGCGACGAGGTGCGCCACGACATCGAGGAGCGCGGCTACAACACGGCCCTGGGCTCCTTCACGCAGTACTTCGGCAGCGAAGAGGTCGATGCTTCCCTCCTCCTGCTCCCCCAGGTGGGCTTCTGCGCCGCCGACGACGAACGGATGCTCGGCACCGTGCGCGCCATTGAGACGAGCCTGCTGCGCGAGGGCCTGGTGCTCCGGTACACCACGCATCCGTCGCTGGACGGGCTCGACCCCGGCGAACATCCGTTCCTGGCCTGTTCGTTCTGGTTGGTCGAGCAGTACGCGGCGTCCGGCCGTGTCGACGACGCCACCATGTTGATGACCAGACTGGTGGGCCTGGCCAACGACGTGGGTCTGCTCTCGGAGGAGTATGACGTGACGACGGGGCACCACGCCGGCAACACACCCCAGGCGCTCACCCACCTGGCACTGGTGCGCGCGGCCGATGCTCTGGTCGCCGCCGGCGGGCGGCGCTCGGAGGAGGCCGGCCGGCCGGTCTGAGCGGGGTCTGAGCGGGAACGGCGGGTCTGATGCGCAAGACGGGTCAGGTGGACGTATTGCGGTTGCGCGTCGCCAGGCCGTAGATGAGCAGCACAATGATCGATCCGAGGATCGCGATGACCCAGGTGCGCAGATCGAAGAACCCGCCCATGTCGACGTTGAAGATCAATCCGGCGAGCCAGCCGCCCAGAAGCGCGCCGACCACGCCGAGCAGCAACGTCACGAACCAGCCGCCGCCCTGGGCGCCGGGCAGGATGAGTTTGGCGATAGCGCCGGCCAGCAGGCCCAGGAGGAGAAAACCGAAGAAACCCATGATGACTCCTTTGCTCTGACCGGCATCGAGAGCCCGGCTGCGTTGATCATAAATCCGCCGGGGCGGCCCGGATAGGCCCGCCGACGAGCCCCGTCGGACGCGAAGGCCGGAGCCCGATCAGAATCCCCCGGATTTCTTTGTAGGTATTCCACTGCGGCGCCCCGGTGCCGAATCCTAGATTGAAAACCATGACAGCCCGCCTCAGCGTGCGCGATCTCGCGCAGATCGCCATCTTCGCCGCCCTCATCGCCGCCCTCGGTTTTCCGGGCGCCATCGCCCTCGGCGCCAGCACGGTACCGATCACCTTCCAGACCCTCGGCGTGATGCTCGCCGGCGCCATCCTCGGCGCCCGCAAGGGCTTCCTGTCCGTGCTGCTGCTGCTCGTCCTGGCCGCGGCCGGGCTGCCACTGCTCTCCGGCGGGCGCGGCGGACTGGTCTGGTTCACCACCTCCCCCTCTGCCGGGTACCTCTACGGCTGGCTGCTGGGCGTCGTCGTGATCGGCCTCCTCACCTCGCTGCTGCTGCCGCGCTACCCCTTCTGGCCCGCACTCGGCGCGACCGTGCTCGGCGGGATCGTGGCCGTCTACCTGCTCGGCGTGCCCGTCACGGCCATCAACCTGGGCCTGCCGCTCTGGGCCGCCCTCGTCGACGCCGCCAAGTTCCTGCCGGGCGACCTGGTGAAGGTCGTGGTCACGGTGCTCGTGGCCAAGCAGGTGCACCGCGCCTACCCAGGGCTCATCCCACTGCGCAGGAAGACCGTCAGCACCGAACCTGTGGACGGCACCAGGGTCCAGGCGTGACAACGGCGGGCATCCGTTTCGAGGGAGTGTCGCACGGCTTCGACGAGAACCCGGTGCTGCGCGGCATCGACCTGCAGCTGACCGAACGGCGCATCGGCATCGTCGGTGCCAACGGCAGCGGCAAGTCCACCCTGGCCCGCATGATCAACGGCCTGGTCACTCCCGAACGCGGCACCGTCACCGTGAACGGCCTCGACGTGAAACGCCAGGCCAAGCTGGTGCGGCGCGAGGTGGGCTTCATCTTCACCAATCCCGACAACCAGATCGTCATGCCCACCGTGCAGGAGGATGTAGCGTTCACCCTGCGCCGCCGGGGCCTGGACGCCGCCGAGATCGCCGCCCGCACCGCGGAGGCGCTGGACCGGTTCGGTCTCACCGCACTCGCCGACCGCCCCGCCCACCGACTGTCGGGCGGCCAAAAACAACTGCTCGCGCTGGCCGCCGTGCTCGTGGCCGGGCCGAGCATCGTCGTCGCCGACGAACCCACCACTCTGCTGGATGCGCGCAACACCCGCCTCATCACCGGGCTGCTGGTCTCGCTGACCCAGCAGGTTATCGTGGTGACCCACGACCTGGAGGTGCTCGACGGCTTCGACCGGGTGATCGTGATCGACGAGGGCCGGGTCGTCGCGGATGACCTTCCCCCGGTAGCCCTGGCGGCCTATCTGAGCCTGTTGGCATGATCGGCCTCTACCGGCCGGGCACCTCGCTCGTGCACCGAGCTCCCGCCCTGCTCAAGCTGGTCGTGCTCGCGGTGCTCATGGTGCTGGTGGGCGTGGTCGCCGACCCTGTGCTGCTGGCCGGGGAGTTCGCCCTGGTGCTGGCCCTCTACGCCCTGGCCGGCATCCCGCCGCTGGCGGCCTGGCCGCAGATCGGACCGATCCTCTGGATCCTGGTCTTCGCGGTTCCCGTGCAGGTTCTCGTGGCCGGGGGCTCCGCGGACGGCTGGACCACGGCGGGCCTGATGGCCGGCCGACTGCTGGTCGCCGTCGCTCTGGCCGCGCTGTTCACGCTGAGCACAACCGTCACGGCCGTGTTGGAGGCGTTCCAGCTCATACTGCGGCCGTTCCGTCGCTGGGTGGACGCCGACCGGGTGGGGCTTCTCGTCGCCCTGACCATCCGCTGTATCCCGCTGGTGGCTGAGATCGTACGCGAGGTGCTGGAGGCCCGGCGGGCCCGCGGCGCGCAAGCCTCGGTTACGGCCCTGGCCGTTCCCGTCCTCGTACGCTCGTTGTACGCCGCCGATGCCATCGGGGAGGCGCTCGCCGCACGCGGATTGGACGACTGACATGGCCCCGACTGACATGGCCCCGACTGACATGTCCCCGACTGACAAGGCCACGACCTCGCTCCGGCGACGCATCCGGTTCGGCGGCTGGGCGGCGTTGACCGCACTGGTCCTCGGCGTGGTCGTTTTCCTGATCTGGACCCAACTCGTGATGCCGGCCGACCGGGCCGCCGCCCAGGCGGTCTTCGACAACACAGCCGTGACCGTCACCGACACCCCCGATTCCGTGGTCATCGCACCGACCGAGGGCGGCTCGCAGGAGGGCCTGGTCTTCATCCCCGGCGCCAAGGTGGATCCGTACGCCTACCTCGCTACCCTGTCCGGCACGGTGGAGGAGACCGGGATGACGGTGGTCATCACGAAGCCCGTGCTGAACCTCGCCTTCTTCGACCAGCGGTCGCTCGAGACGTTCACCGCCGTCGCACCGGAGGTGGACACCTGGTTCGTCGGGGGCCATTCGCTCGGCGGGGTGCGCGCGTGCATGTATGCGGCAGACGACGATGTCGCCGGACTGGTGCTGTTCGGCAGCTACTGCGCGTCCGCCGTCACCGACCCTGACCTTCCAGTGCTCAGCCTCTCCGGCAGCGAAGACGGGCTGAGCACACCCGAGAAGATCGACGACACCGCGAGTCTGCTGCCCGAGGACACCACGTTCGTGCGCATCGAGGGCGCCAGCCACGCCTCGTTCGGCGCCTACGGCGCTCAGCCCGGTGACGGCGTGCCGACCCTGTCGGCACGTGATGCCGAGCGTGCCATCACGGAGGCCCTCTCGGAGTTCGTGACAACGAACTGACCTGACCCGGGCCCAGCGCCCCCGGTTGCCCGGCCCGTCGGGCGGGTCCACTATGGCCGCAGCCGGACAGAGCTGTCCGACGGTCAAGGAGGATCCATGCACGCCCGCGTCGTCTATGACACCACGTTCGGCAACACCCGCACGATCGCGGAGGTGATCGCCGCCGAGCTGGGCCAGGGCACCACAAGCCTCAGTCTCGGGGACCTCACCGACGCCAGTCTCGACGGCGTCGACGTGCTTGTCGTCGGGTGCCCGATCAACGGGTGGAGGCCCACGCAGCGGATGCAGGAGTTCCTGCACAGCCTCACACCCGGCTCCCTGACCGGCGTGCGCGCGGCCGCGTTCGATACCCGGGTCAAGCTCTTCATCCATGGGGATGCCGCGGGCAAGATCTCGCACGCCCTGCAGGATGCCGGTGCCACCATCGTGGCCAAACCGCACGGCTTCATCGTGCAGGGAACCGAGGGTCCGCTGGCCCCCGGCGAGACCGGGAAGGCCGGCGCGTGGGCCGCGTTCATCGGCGCCGAACTGCGCGCGACGGCCTGAGAGCCTGGGCTGTTGCACGCAGGGACTGAGCCCGCTGCACGCAAAAGGCCCGTGCCGAAGCACGGGCCGTTCACACAGAGGTCTGTCGACTACGCGGTGAGCGAGTCCACGTAGTCCTGGTTCTCTTCGATCCACTTCTCGACGATGGGGCCGTAGTCCTGGCCGTCGTAGTCGACGAACATGGCGGCTTCGAGAGACTGGAGCCGG
>Ga0247808_10000206_pt1 | contig 34662 bp, 22 predicted proteins | sample UWRJL089202R1_FD_179914 | JGI IMG/M metagenome (GOLD analysis project Ga0247808, IMG submission 179914) | Plant litter microbial communities from Arlington Agricultural Research Station in Wisconsin, United States - UWRJ-L089-202R-1 | ecosystem: Environmental > Terrestrial > Plant litter >... | reverse complement strand
AGATCTTGCGAAAATTCCTAAGACAGGTCCGTTTATTATCGTTTCCAATCATCCGCTTGGCGCATTGGACGGCATATTGATGTGTAAAATAATTCTGCGTGTCCGCCCGGATTTCAAAGTGATGGGCAATTTCCTTCTTTCTAAGATAAAACCAATGGATCCTTTTGTGATCTCGGTAAATCCTTTTGAGGAAAGAAAAGATGCGTACAGCAGTTCGTCTGGAATGAGGGAAACATTCAGGCATTTGTCGGAAGGTGGATGTTTAGGCATCTTCCCGGCTGGCGAAGTGTCAAATAAAAACAATGAATACGGCGAAGTTCTGGACAGACCTTGGGGCAAAACAGCGCTTAAGATTATTAAAAAAGCGAAAGTTCCTGTAGTTCCGATGTATTTCCACGCAACAAACAGTAAGGTTTTTTACAATCTTGCGAAACTGCATCCGGATTTGCAAACCTTAATGCTGCCAACGGAAATGATGCGAAAAAGAGACCAGCCAATCAGAATCAGAATTGGTAAAGCGATCTCTGTGAAGCAAATGCAGGAAGAGGAAAGCATCGAGGAGCTGGGCGATTACCTTTACAATAAAGTGTATATGCTGAAGTCTTACTATGAAAGAAGAAAAAGCATTACTGAAAAACTGAAACTGCCCAATATGGCACTGAAAAATCCATTGGTGAAGCAAAATAATATTGTTCAGAACATTATAGACGAAACACCAACAGAGGATATTGAAAGTGAGATAAATACACTTAAAAGCACAGAAAACAAAAAACTTTTTTCCCACGGAGATTATGATGTTTTTTTCACCACATCTGCAGAGATTCCATTTATAATGAGGGAAATCGGTCGCCAGAGGGAACTTACTTTCCGGGCAATAGGAGAGGGTACAAACCTGCCATTTGACCTGGATGAGTACGACAACCATTATCACCATCTTTTTATGTGGGATAACGCCGGAAAAAAACTGGTTGGTGCTTACAGGATGGCATTGGGTGCAGAGGTTATGAAAAAATTTGGAATCGATGGCTTCTACACCAGTTCTCTTTTCGAATATGATCCCGAGTTGCAGCCGTTTTTCCGAAAAGTTATTGAGATGGGAAGAGCTTATGTTTCCGTAGAATATCAGCAAAAACCTTTTCCGTTATTCCTACTTTGGAGAGGAATTGTGCACGTTTGCTTAAGAAATCCGGAACACAAATTCCTGATGGGTGGCGTGAGTATCAGCAATAAATTTTCAGAATTTTCGAAATCCTTGATGATCGAGTTTATGCGTTCACATTATTACGATTCTGCTGTTGCGCAGTATATTCATCCGAAAAATGAATTCAAGGTTGTAATGAAAGAGCGTGACAAAGCTTTGTTTTTTGAAGATATAGATGCCGATCTTAATAAATTGGATAAAATTATTGATGATTTGGAACCTGAATTGAGATTGCCGGTTCTGATCAAAAAATACATCAAGCAGAATGCAAAAATGATTGCCTTCAACGTAGATCCAAACTTCAATGATGCGATTGATGGATTGATGTATATCCGAATCAGTGATCTCCCGGAAGATACCATAAAACCTGTTTTGGAAGAGCTAAGTGATTTTTTCAAAGCACAAACTGAAAAAAAATCGTCTGAAAATCAGTAATTTTCAAACAAATATTGACTAATTTTCAATATAATTTGCATCGTAAGGATAAAGAATATATTTTTGCACCACTCAAAATAACAATGCGAGTGATGGTTTCTTAGCTCAGTTGGTAGAGCAATGGATTGAAAATCCATGTGTCCCTGGTTCGATCCCTGGAGAAACCACAGAAGAAAAACTCCTATTTTGGCTGTTTTTCTAAAAATGTTGATTTTACGATTAACATTTTGAAACTAATTAAAGAGTTTTTAAAACTCAGAAAAACAATGGTTTCTTAGCTCAGTTGGTAGAGCAATGGATTGAAAATCCATGTGTCCCTGGTTCGATCCCTGGAGAAACCACAAAAGCCGCCTAATTTTAGGCGGTTTTTTTTGTGTTGTTACATGTAAGGTTTAGTTTAGAAAATAAAAAGAGCAGGCTAAAAAACCTACTCTTAGTTACATTAAAAATTACTAACGTTTCTTATTGTTTTATAATCTTAATTATGCTTTCAGAATTATTAATTCTTATTAAATAATTTCCTGCAGGTAATTCTGAAATGTTAGTTTGTTTATTATTAAACTTACCTTGTTTTACCATTTGTCCAGACATATTATAGATTTGAAAATAATAGTCTTTTTCATCTTTCGCGTCTAGGTTTAATAGGTCTTTTACAGGGTTAGGGAAAACAGTAAATTTATCTTGTTTTACTATTTGCTCTATTTCTGTTTTGGAGATAGGCTTGGTAGCTTTTTGCAGAGCATCTTGTGGAACAGGTATTTTATTAGGATCATATCTCCCAATTTCATTACCATTAGCATCATATTTAATCTCGGCACAACGGCAAGACATTGCGGCTTGTGGTCGGAAACCGAATGTTGGCACTAATGTATATAAGAGATCACTTGTACCTCCTCCGGTTGCATTAAACAGCATTCCTAGAGAAGGGCCAGTTCCTTGACTGGCAGATGTCCAGATCCCTGAAAAGAAAAATGTCACTTTTGCAGCATCCATTGAAGCAGTTAAATCATTACCTCCATTAAATCCTCTTATTCCATTATTTGAAAATACTCCAATATTATACTCAGGTTTGTTTAATACGAATCCGAATCTTGAATTCGTTTTACTTTGTGCCGATGTAGCCCTCACCATTCCACCTACATAGTTAATTCTACTTTGGTTGTAAGATTCATTTCTTACATTGAGGTTATTTCCATTACCTGGATCCATTCCATAGATACTGGTATTGAATTTCGCATTATAAAACCAAGGTGTATTTCCTTTTGAAATAATGTTCCCCAATATAATTCCTGTAGAAACACTCTCTAAGTCAACAATTCTCCAGCCTGCAGGGCAAGGATCGTATGGAGATTTTTCAGTGGCATGTCCCCATCTTTCCGGCATGATACCATTTTCGTCTGAAACCCAATCTAGCTTTGTGTTGTCAGATTGATATAAATAATTCAATGGGTTTGCTACAGAATATTTTACCACTTTTTTCAACTTATCTACTTTAGAATCAAGTGCTGAAACTGCAGCAAGATTAGAATATGTTGAATAAGGCTGAGTATATGTGCTTGTATATGCAGCTTCTGTCATATTTACTGAGTAAGGAATAGCACCTGTTGTTGCATTAGCTGGATTGGTTTGTCTATATACAGTATAAGTATTAAAAGGCCTCGAAAGAACTCCATTAGTCCATACTTGAGGGAAGTTATAGAACATTCCAGGATTGTAGAATACAGGAAGTGGATCTTTTCTGCCCCATTGGAAATATAGTCCTCCACTATCATGCATTTGGTCTAACTTCTTATAGATATCTGTCTGAGTATTTGATGAAGCCAACGGTTGTCCTTCTACATCCGCTAAACCTATAATATTCTCGTTGATAAAAGGTACCTTTGCTCCTAAATCCCTATCCATAAAGGTAGTTTTCATAGGGACACCTGCACTCGTCATTGGATCTACAAACTGTCCATTGGCAGTTATAACTCCGCCGTTACTAGCATTTTCCGGATCAAAAGTGTATTTTTCAATAATAGATCTTGGTGCCCAAATATGCCAACTCCATAATACAGGATCATTATGTTTATTAGCTGTCCAAGTTCCCGTACCTACATGGAAGGCAACAACAGCATTGCCTATTTGATTTTGATTTAGGGTAACTTTTAAAATAGCGCCTTCTATAGATCCATTGATAATTTCCATTTTTTGGATCAGATTTGTATTGTTGGTCCAAACAACAGAAGAAGATTTTGTGCTTTCTGCGGGGAAAGAAAAGTCGGTACTAAGATACAATTTATGCATTGCGTACGCCTTTTTTAAAGGTATTTCAATAATTCTGTCATTATCTTTATTTGTATCAACACTATTACCATTCGGATTAGGAGTTACTAACGATGAATTGGTGTATTCCACATAACTATTTGGCAATTTTGCCCAAGATTTTAATGTCTCAAGAGAATAAAGTTCGTTGGCACTGGCAATAAATTCTGTTTCGAATTCTTCCGGCATGTAAGCATTATTAGGATCATAAATGCAACGCACTCCGCCGCTACCAGCATAAGCAGTGTTTGAAAAATTATGCCAGCCTACTATTGTATGACCTATTTTATTTAGGGGATCTGAAATTAATGCTAAACCTGCTGCGCCGAATGTTGGTAAATAAGTTCCTATTTCCGGAATTGTCTCAATTGCGGTAGTAAATGTAGAGGTTAATAGGCCACCATCTGCACTTTGATCTTGATAATTGATTACTGGAGTTATCCACCCTGTTCCGTATTTCGTAGGGGACGCTGTATTTGGATACCCTTCGTAATTACCATTAATAGGGAATTTTCCAAGATTCATTCCGTTAACTCCTGAAAAATCAAATCCAAACTGAGGATAAATTTTTATTCCCGGATAATTAGAATTTAATGCATCTGGTTTAAACTCAGGGTTATTTACATTTCCTGTATGTTTTCCCCAAGGGCTGTATCTATTTGTTTGAAATGATGGGTCTTCAAAATTTCTTCCTCCTGAAAAATAGCTGGAAGGTACCCTCCAGTTACAAGGGCAAGGATCGAATGATGATTTCATCGCATATCTAGAGCTTGATTCTCCCGCAGCAGGATCATCAATGTCTGAATAATTACCCTGACGTGTATCTCCCCATAAATCCCATGCGATTATGTTTTCGCGATAAGGAGGGATGAATTTTTTGTATTTCTCCTTTGAAAACCAAGTTGTCATACTGACTCCTTGCCATAGACCATTTTGTTTCTGTTTTAAATAATCTTCGCCATCATTCAATAAAGGTTCTCCGTTTTTGGCAACATATATTGGTGTTGCTATAAAATTAATAGGATTTCTTATCGAGAATCTTATATTTCCATTTGGGGTGTCTGTACCAGTGTTAAGTTGTGTGGTATATTTATTTCCTCTGACTTTTATAAATTTGGACTGAAAAACAGGATCATTATATGCTAAATTAATCTCGCCACTAATTGAATAGAGGCTTAAATCTTTAAGACCAAATGAAGGAAAAGGATCTTTTCTTCCCCATTGATACTGTAGTCCAGCAGATTTATGCCAGTCATTCCCAACAAAATTAGCATTTGTAGCACCTAAGTTTCTGTCCATCCACTTCCAGTCAGTAACTAAGTTTCCTTCTTTGTCCTTTTCAAAACCGTGATGATAAGTGCTGCCATTAGTTGGATCATCAGTTACCCACAAATGCCAGGTCCAATATATTTGACCGTTTACTTTATACGATATGACTGCGTTTCCTTCTTTTATTTTGTTTACCATGATTTTGATCTTGGCATTTTCTCCTGTACCTTCTAAGGCAACAGATTTTATAAGACCTGGTTCATCTTCCCAATATAATCCAGCTGTTGCAGTTCCTCCTTGTGGAATATTAGTATAATTACCATTGTCATCCTTCATGAAATCCCCACCTTTAGACCACATTTCATAAGCCTTTTTTACAGGAATATACAATCCATCTACATTACTTCCATTTTTATCCTTCCCCGTAAAAATATAACTGTTCGGAGCTTTTGTCCAGTCTGTTACAATATCTGGTTGTGCACCGTTATTGATTGCAAAACATGAATTGGAACAGCTGCCGGTATCCAGTTTTACATTATCAAAAATCCCAACGTAATTGGTAAATTTTGCAATTTCTGATTCTATATCGGATAAAGATCTTACTGATTGTGAAGTCGTTGTAGCATCATTTCGCAAAGCGCCCATTCCGTAAAATGTCATTTCTGGTGTATTTGATATGATCAAGTTTTCAGAGCCAGGACCTCTTCTTGCTCCGCCTTGATCATTACCGTATCCGAAAAATACAGCTCCATAATTACTTGTTCCAGTCAAATTACTAAAACTGATGTATGTGCCATTGCTTTTATAAATTCGTAAACCCGTTGCCTGACTGGATACAATCACAATAGGCTCCTGATCCTGCATAAAATCTGAAAGTTTTTCATACATCGTATTGTATAAATTAAAATATCTGCTCTTTAATAGGTTCGGATTCCTGAAATCATGATAACCGGGTCCGTTTGGATCTCCCGGCCACTGGCTAAATTTCAGTAGTAAACCATTGATGGAAAATTTCCCGGCAACCATATATACAGGATCATTATAAGTGTACAAATAAGGTACGGGATGTCCGGCAACAGCATCATATATCACCTCAGAAGTGGAGCCTAATGTATCACTAATTGCACCTTGATTGAGCATTTTGATGGACTTAAAGCCATTATTATCAGACAGTGTCGCTGGATTTTTAGGAGAAAAGATAACATTATTTTTTTTGTTATTCATGATTACATTCCCAAGCTTGTTCCAGGAATAAGCTGACGTTACTCTGTCTTTTACGCCTGTAACTTTTCCATTGGAATCCATAATCAATGTACTTTCTTTCCTTGGCGTTAGTAGAATGGTATATTCGTTTTCATCAAGATCACAATTAGCTGCAGTATAATCTGATTGTTTGTAATGATTGACAACTTTGTCCCACGTAACGCTGCCAAAATTGCTTGTACTTGAATCTGAACGTAATTCTACTTTTAAGTTGTAATTCGGATTGGTAGAAGCAGGTAATTCAAAAGTTGCTTTCAGGGTTTCATTATACTGATTGTACGAGTATAAAGTTTTGCACCAGCCAGTAATCCATTCTCCTTGGGCGTTTTGATATTTCACAGAAAGAAGAATGTTACTGTTTGTAAAAGGTTTGTTGAACTGACCGCTCATAACAACCAAACCCTTTTCATTCGCGTTCTGTGAAACTACGATTAGAGGATCTAAATCGTAAGTGTAAGTCGTCATTGGAATGTGACTCCCCAGGATATTGTTCCTATGATGGGAGCAGATAGCATTACTATCTCCTGAAGAGGCGTGGATTGATGCAACGCAACATACTGCTGTTAAAACAGATAATAGATGTTTTTTTTTCATATTTGTGTTTTTTAATATTATTATTTTTTTTGATAATGTTTTTTTTTATGTTTTAAAGCTTTTTGTGATTAATCTATTAATAGAATTACAAATTTTCTTGTTAAAATTTATTTTGATTTTGTATGTTTGTAAAAATTAAATGCGTTTTTATCTAGTTTTCAAATATGCATTTTTTAAAAAAAACACACAATGAGTCAAGAAAAAATGACTACTAAAAACTCAACAGATAGTCCAGAAATTTGCCCAGCACAGAAGTTTTTAAAATTACTTTCGGGCAAATTAAAGCCAGAAATTTTTTGCTTGGCAATAAAATCCAGCTTACGTTTTAATAGTTTATTGCGTGAAATAAAAGGGTCTAATAAGCAATCTTTGGCAGTTGCTTTAAAAGAATTGGAAGAAACGGATTTATTGGAAAAGGTTGTAATTACACAGAAACCTTTGCATATAGAATATTACCTTACAGAGAAAGGGAAATCGCTCATTCCAGTCTTCCAGCAATTGGAGAATTTATTGTAAAAAGTAAAAAATTTCACACCTCTTTTTGAAGGTAGTGATTTTAGAATTTTTAATGTAAAGTAATAGGTTTTTTCTTCTAGTAGAGCGATGGAAATAAAATTGAGATCAAAAAACTTTTGGTTAAAATAATACTGTAAAAGAAATTAAATAGGCAGGATCTAGATTTGAAAATCAACATCAAAGACAATAAATCGAGATGTAGATAAAAGATTTTAGAATTTTGCTTATTTAAACCCTAACTGCATCGGGAACCATAATCTCATAGTTACCACCATAAGAAATGATTTCCCTTACAATACTACTGCTGATGTACGATTTGCCGGAGGACGTCAGGAGGAAAATGGTTTCAATCGTGTTTTCTCGGGTCAAAGCTCTATTGGTTTGGGCAATTGACTTTTCAAATTCAAAATCGGCAGGATTTCTCAGGCCTCTCAAAATAAAATTTACGTTTTTGCTTTTACAATAGTCAATTGTAAGACCTTCAAAATCATCAACTTCTACATTAGGAAATTTTTCAAAAGTTTTTCTGATGAATTCTTTACGTTGCTCCAATGAGAACATATATTTTTTCTGAGAATTTTTTCCGATGGCGATGATGATCTTGTCAAAAAGCGGAACTGCGCGTTCTACAATATCATAATGTCCAAGTGTAATTGGATCAAAAGATCCGGGGAAAACAGCAATTTTCATAGAAATTTTAAATTTTAGATTATGAATTTTAGATTTAACGTAATCTAAAATTTAATGTAAGAATCACAATTTAGTACTTTTTTTAAGCAAATAGCTAATCGCGATAAGCCATCAGCTATTTGTTATTATTTATTTAAAGCTTTCTCAACTTCGCTTCCACAAAGGTCTTTGATGGAAATTCCGTAAATCTTCGCTTGTTGCGGAAGAATACTTGCCGGCGAAAACCCGGGATTCGTATTCATTTCCAAAAGATAAGGGATTCCGTCAACTATAATGAATTCTGACCTCGAAAACCCACTCATTCCCAACGATTTATAAGCTTTAATTGATATTTCCGCAACTTTTTTTGTAGTTTCTTCATCAATTCTTGCAGGTGTGATTTCCTGAGAAGCACCTTCATATTTAGCTTCATAATCGAAGAATTCTTTGTCAGGAATGATTTCAGTTATTCCAAGAACAATGACTTCGCCTTTGTAATCCAAAACCCCAACGGAAACCTCAGTTCCGTTTAATGCGCTTTCGATAAGGATCTCGTCGTCCTCTTTATAAGCTACTTCAAGTGCATTTTTCAATTCGCTTTTTTCCTTAACCTTAGAAATTCCAAGAGAAGAACCACTTTGATTGGGTTTCACGAAAAGTGGCAATCCAAGTTCTTCCACAATTTTGTCATCAGAAATATCTTCACCTTTTCTCAGATAAATACTTTTTGCAGAAGGAATTCCGTATTTCGAAAGAACTGCTAATGTATCTTTTTTATTGAATGTCAATGCACTTTGATAGAAATCACAACCTGTATATTTTTGTCCGACTGCGTCCCAATAAGCTTGTAGGATTCCGTTTTCGCCAGGCGTTCCGTGGATGATATTGAAGCAAGCATCGAATTTCAGACTTTCTCCATTTCCTAGATCGGCAGAAAAATCGGCTTTGTTGATTGATTTTTTATTGTCGTTTTCATCTAAAAAATACCATTCATCTTTCAGGATGACTACGTTGTAAACATTATAGATTTCACGATCCAAAGAATCGAAAATCAATTGCCCACTTTTCAGAGAAACTTTGTATTCATCAGAATATCCGCCCATTACGACGGCGATGTTTTTTTTGCTCATTCTAGAATTATATTGAAAACAAATGTAAAAATTTTATGTAAAAAACGATGATAAAATCTTTTGAATTTTAGATAGTGAATGTGATTGATGTGGTAGGGTAAGTGTACGTTTAAAATCTTTAATGAGTTTGTAGTTTATACTGAGCCTGTCGAAGTACCTTTGCGAGCCTTATATATATTTTCAATAAGTTCAAAAAATCGTAGCGGGCTTTGCGTTTAAATAAAATTTTAATAAAAATACAACTTCAAATAAGGCCAGTAAACCAAAGCTCCAACACAGATCGCAGAAATAGTCGCCAGCAAAACCGCTCCGCCAGCCAAATCTTTAATAGTTCCAATTCTCAAATCAAATTCCGGTTGGATGTAATCGCAAATCTTCTCTACGCAAGTATTCAAAGCTTCCGTCACCAAGACGAAGAACGAAACCAGAATGATCAACGCACTTTCAAAATTTGAAAGTCCCAAATAAACGATCAAAAAAAGATTAATGATCAATCCCAAAATATGGATCTGGAAATTGCGCTCGTTCCTCAAAATCCACAAAATCCCACGGATTGTGAACTGAACACTTTTATAAAATGGCGGTTTTTTCATCTTGATTTTTATAAAATTGAATAATGCTTTTTCACTCTTTGCTGAGTTGAAGTTTATACTTAGCCTGTCGAAGTACCTTTGCGAACCTTAAAAATATTTTCAAAAATTTCAAAAAAATCTTAGCGGGCTTTGCGTTCAAAAAGAAGCATCATTAATAAACTTCCACAAAGTTATTTAAACTTATTTTACTCCAAATGAAAAATTGTTAATAACTAAATAAATACAGTTTTTAAAATCACATCAAATTCATTATCTTTGTAGAATTGAAATAAATACAGTTTATGAGATTTATTGTTGCCAGTGGCGATTTGCAAAAAGCTTTACAGACAGTTAGCGGCGTGATTTCCGGTTCACAGTCCAGACCAATTTTGGAGAATTTTCTTTTCGAGTTAGATCAGAACTTGTTGACTGTTACCGCATCAGACGGCGAAACAACCTTGATCACTTCTCTTGAAGTGAAGTCAGATGACAAAGGAAAATTAGCAGTTCCAGGTAAGATCTTTCAGGATTTCCTGAAAACTTACGGCGAGCAACCTTTGACTTTGGCCGTGAAAGATTCCGAAGACGGGAACGGAAGCGTTCTGGAGATATTGGATGAGAAAGATAATTTTGCAGTAGCGCTTGACAATGCAGATGATTATCCGGAATTGCCGGAATTCGATGCGTCTCAAAAGGTGACCATTTCCGGTGGCGTTTTGGCAGAAGCTTTAGCGAACACTTTGTTTGCGACGAGTAACGATTCTCTTCGTCCGGTAATGACGGGTGTTTTGTTTCAATTCAAAGAAGATGAGACAAACTTTGTTTCCACAGATTCTCACAGATTGGTGGTTTACAAAAGAACAGATGTCACGCATCCTGAAACTTTGGAATTCATTATGCCGAAAAAACCATTGGCGATCTTCAAAAATATCCTGAACAATTCAACCGAAGATGTGTTGATCGAGTTCAGTGACAATATGGCGAAATTCACTTTCGGAAACAACACTTGGATCTGTCGTTTGATCGACGGGAAATATCCAAATTACAACGCTGTTATTCCTAAAGAAAATCCAAATGTTTTGACGATCAACAGAGGTCTGCTTTTGAGTTCAATCAGAAGAGCGTCAATTATGTCCAACAAATCGACCAATCAGGTAAGATTCAAATTGTCCGGAAACGTGCTTCACCTTCATGCAGAAGATACAGAATACGCTAATAAAGCAGATATGCAGATTCCTTGTGATTACAACGGTGATGATATCAACATCGGTTTCAGTTCAAAATTCCTGACAGAGATGTTATCCGTATTAGCTTCTGACGATGTGACGATGAAAATGTCTCAGCCAAACAGACCAGGAATCGTAGAGCCAGTTGACGGATTGGAGGAAAACGAAAGTATCCTGATGTTGTCAATGCCAGTGATTGGACTATAAAATCATCATCGATTAGTGATAATTGATTATCAATTAAAATAAAAACAAAATTTGAGATTTGATGATTCAAGTCTCAAATTTTGTTTAATAAATATTTTGGGCAGCTTTTCCGCCTTCCGTTCCCAATCTTTTTTTGCCAGAGCTTTTTCCAGCCGCAAAAAAAAGGATTTCCACTCAAGTCGGGCTGCAGCTTCGCGGAAAGGAAAGATTGGACAATAAAAACAATTTTGTCATTCCGTAGGAATCTAAACTCAGAGATTCCGAATAAAGAACAAAGAATAATTAAAAATCTCGGACATCAGACTTCTGACATCCGACAATAATATAAAAAATGAAAATCTCAAATAATTGGCTTAAGGATTATATCAAAACTGAACTTTCTACTGAGAAGATCAGTGCGTATCTTACGGACATTGGTCTGGAAGTGGAAGGTGTGGATAAATTCGAAAGCGTAAAAGGTAGCTTGGAAGGAATCGTTGTTGGCAAAGTATTGACTTGCGAAAAACATCCGAATGCAGATAAACTCAACAAAACAACAGTCGATGTTGGAGGAGGAAAAGTTTTGGAAATCGTTTGTGGCGCACCAAATGTGGCTGAAGGACAAACCGTTCCCGTTGCAGTGGTTGGGACTAAGATCTATGCAAAAGACGGCACTTCTTTCGATATCAAAAAAGCAAAGATTCGTGGTGAAGTTTCCGAAGGGATGATCTGCGCAGAAGACGAATTAGGTTTAAGCGACGATCACGGCGGAATTATGGTTTTGGATTCAGAAAAATTCGAAGTTGGGAAAAACTTTGCAGATTATTTTGAATTGACAAACGATGAGGTTTACGAGATCGGATTGACGCCAAACAGAACCGACGCAATGTCACATTACGGCGTTGCCAGAGACTTGCAGGCTTTCTTGGTTTCCAATAACCTAAAATCAGAATTCACAAAAATCGAATCCAAAGTTTTAAATATTGAAGGTTCGCACGATTTCAAATTACAAATAGAAAACTCTGAACTTACACCAAGATACTTGGGAGCAGTTATAGAAAATATAGAAGTGAAGACTTCTCCGGATTGGTTGAAAGCAAGATTGAAAGCCATCGGACTTTCGCCGATCAATAATGTGGTAGATATTACCAATTATATTCTTCACGGCCTCGGACAACCGCTTCACGCCTTTGATGCAGACAAAATTGCAGACAAAATTGTGAAAGTTGGAACCGTAAAAGAAGGCACAAAATTCAAAACTTTGGATGGTGTGGAAAGAACTTTAAACGGTTCCGAGATCATCATCAAAGATGGAAAAGACAATCCGCTTTGCATCGCCGGCGTTTTTGGCGGAAGCGAAAGTGGCGTTTCTTCTGAGACAAAGACGATATTTCTGGAAAGTGCTTATTTCAATCCGGTGGCGATCAGAAAAGCTTCGAAATTCCACGGACTCAATACCGACGCATCTTTCCGTTTTGAAAGAGGTGTGGATCCAAACAATGCAAGAACCGCTTTGACACACGCGATTCAGTTGATTGAGGAATTGGCTGGCGGAAAATTAGTTGGTGAGATCCTGGAAAGTTATCCAGAGAAGATCAAAGACAATTACGTAGTTTTCAGATATTCGAAGATCGATCAGATCTTGGGGACTAAAATTCACAGAGAGAAGATCAAAGAGATCTTAAAATCTTTGGAGATCACGATTCTTAACGAAATTCAAAACGGATTGGAATTATCAATCCCAGTTTACAGAGCCGATGTCACAAGAGAAATCGACGTCATCGAAGAAGTCCTAAGGATCTACGGTTACAACAAGATCGAAGCACCAAAGAAGATTTCTTTTACACCTGTAAAATTGGATTTCGAAGATCAGGACGCTTTGGAAAATGCCTGGGCAAGGACTTTGCAAGGAAACGGCTTCAACGAGGTAATGAACAATTCTTTGACTTCTGTAAAAGACGAAACCGATGCGGTAAAATTGTTAAATCCATTGAGCAACGATCTTGCATTTATGAGAAAGTCTTTGTTAGAAGGACTTTTGGGAAATGCCATTTACAATATCAACAGAAAATCAGCTGACATCAAGTTTTTCGAATTAGGGAAAATTTATCATAAAAAAGAAACGTACGAAGAAAGAAAACAATTAGCGATTCTGACGACTGGAAGAGAGGTTGCAGAAAACTGGCTTCAGCCAAAAAGTGCAACGGATTTCTACCATTTGAAAGCTTACGTGAAAATTCTTTTGGAAAAATTAAACCTTGATCTTCACGAATCCGCTTTGGAAGACTCACGTTTTTCTGACGCTTTGGAAATTAAGGCTGAAGGGAAAACTTTGGCAAGATTAGGGAAGGTTTCCCCACAATTGTTGAAGGATTTCGACATCAGCCAAGACGTTTTCTACGCAGAGATCGAGCTGGAAAATTGCCAGTCTTTCAGAAGCAAAGAGAACTTGAAATTCGTTGATATTCCGAAATTCAACAAGATCAGAAGAGACCTTGCATTGCTAGTGGAAAAGACGATTTCTTACTCAGAATTGTACGAATTGGCGAAGAAAAACAAATCGCCTTTCCTCAAGAAAATCAACCTTTTCGATGTTTACGAAGGTAAGAATCTTCCGGAAGGAAAAAAATCTTACGCTATGAGTTTTGAACTCCTCAACGAAGAAAAAACGCTTGAAGACAAAGATATTACTGAAGTGATGAACTCACTTATCAAATCTTTTACAAAAGAATTGAACGCAGAATTGAGATAAAATTCAACACATTATAAAATTAAATCGGGAATATTCTCCCGATTTTTTTATTTTTAGATAAAATTAAAACCGTGAAAAAATTATTTATCCCATTTTTATTTATTGCGGGTTTGGCTTTAGCACAGACTTACAATTGGAAATCATTATCAGCACCTCCTTCTACCACAGGAAGATATGATGATGTATTCTTCCTTAATGAAAATCTCGGCTGGGCGGCAAGAGGTGGAAACGGAACTGTTTTCAAAACAACCAATGGCGGTGTAAGCTGGACAGAACAAACGGTGAGTTCTACAACTGGACAATACTTCAGAAACATAGAGTTTCTCAATGAAAATATTGGTTTCGTAGGAACACTCAATAATAATTTTTATAAAACTACAAATGGTGGCACAACTTGGACAAAAGTAAGCAACATTGTCCCTAATATACCAGCAATATGCGGATTAGATGCTGTTGGAACATCTACGGTTTACGGCTGTGGTGCTTGGTTTTCTCCGGCTTATGTCATCAAATCAACAGATTCCGGAAATACTTGGAAATTCATAGATATGTCCGCTTATGCGACTGCACTTGTCGAAGTATTGTTCATAGATGAGAATGTTGGTTTCGTTTCCGGAGGAGATAATGACGGTGCTGTTATTTTAAAAACGACAAATGGTGGCGAAACCTGGACTCAGATTTACAGAACCAATGAGCCTGGCGATTACGTTTGGAAAATGCAGCTTTTTGAAGACCACAACAAAATGTTCTGCTCCATAGAATCTGAAACACAAGGCAAATTACTTAAAACCTTAGACGGTGGAATAACCTGGCAGACAAAAAACTTTCCGGATCATTATGTTCAGGCTGTAGGTTTTGTATCAGAGACACACGGATGGATGGGCGGACACAACTCCGGTTTTATGGAAACATTTGACGGTGGAAATACCTGGGTCAACAACAATCTGGGCGGATCACTCAACCGAATCTTTTTTGTGAATAACAATGTTGCGTTTGCCTCAGGAAATCATATTTATAAAATGACAAGTACAGGTTTGGCAACCAATGAAACAGAAAATGAAAAAGTAGTCAATCTAAAAATCGAAATCGCTCCAAATCCCATAAAAGACAAGCTTAATCTCAATGTTCAGTATTTACATTCGGATCATATCATCATTGGATTATACGATCTGACGGGAAAATATCTGGGAAATATCCTGAAAGATGATGTCATTAATAAAGGTCTGAAAAAGTATTCTCTGGATTTCAAATATCCTGTTGGCGAATATATTTTAGCCGTTCATTCCAATCTTGGAAGACAGTCTATAACAGTTGTCAAGAAATAATAAAAAGAAATTAATTTAAATTTTTAGGAGCTATTTCCCGCTATCCACTATATCTTTTTTGCTTTCAGAACGTTTCGTCATCAAAAGAAAGATTTGTACCAGAAAGCAAAAAAGGATGCCGTTCCTATCGGGGCTAGGGGTTTTGTCTTCAATAGATTTCTTATCAAACTTTATTACATTTTCTCAATAATTAAAGCTCCGTAGGATCGCAATGTTTGTAGCAAAACAAGTTCACCAGATTTTTGAGCTCCATAGGAGCGGACCTGTAATATTTAATATAGAAACTACCAATCAAAAGTCATCCTTATTCAAATTCATTCCAAACTCAATTTTTGTAACTTTGCAGGAATGAATTCTTTAGTTGATAAATACAATATTCCCGGTCCGCGTTACACGTCATATCCAACAGTTCCATATTGGAACGAGGCAGATTTTACCGCAGATCTTTGGAGACAATCAGTTATAAAATCTTTTTCGGAAAGCAATTCTGAAGAAGGGATTTCCATTTATATTCACCTGCCGTTTTGCGAAGCGCTTTGTACGTTTTGTGCTTGTCATAAAAGGATTACAAAGCAACATTCCGTAGAAATTCCTTATCTGGAAAGTGTTTTGAAAGAATGGAAATTGTATCTGGAATTATTTGATCAAAAACCAAAGCTAAAAGAACTTCACCTTGGTGGCGGAACACCAACTTTCTTTTCGCCAGAAAATCTGAGAATACTTTTACAAGGTATTTTCGACACAGTTGAAATTGCCGAAGATCAGGAATTCAGTTTTGAAGGTCATCCGAATAATACGACGAAAGCCCATTTGCAAACGTTGTTTGATCTTGGATTTACAAGAGTTAGTTTTGGCGTTCAGGATTATGACCCGAAAGTTCAAAAAGCAATCAACAGAATTCAGCCTTTCGAAAATGTGAAAAACGTGACAGATTGGGCAAGAGAAATAGGTTACAAAGGCGTGAGTCACGATTTGATTTTCGGATTGCCACATCAAACTTGGGAAGCCATGGAATTCACAATCCGTAAAACTATGGAACTGAAACCAGACCGATTGGCTTTCTATTCCTACGCACACGTTCCTTGGGTAAAAGGAGTTGGTCAGCGTGGTTTTGATGAAAATGATCTTCCAAGCGGTGATGAAAAAAGAAGACTTTACGAAGACGGAAAAAAACTTCTGGAAGACCTTGGTTATATAGAAATTGGGATGGATCATTTTGCTTTAGAGCACGACGATCTTTATCAATCATTAACTCAGAAAAAACTGCACCGTAATTTTATGGGTTACACGTCCAGCAAAACCCAGTTGATGGTTGGTTTGGGAATGTCCGCCATTTCAGATTCCTGGTATGCTTTTGCTCAAAATGTAAAAACGGTTGAGGAATATCAAAAGTTGGTAGAAGAAGGACAGATTCCTGTATTCCGTGGTCATATTTTGGACGAGGAAGATTTGAAAATCAGAAAACATATTTTGAATCTGATGTGTCAGTTGGAAACAAGTTGGGATTTGCAAACGTCATTTCCGGAAATTGAAAATGGTTTGGAAAAGCTAAAAGAAATGGAAGCAGACGGATTGGTCGAAATCTCTGAAAATCAAATAAAAATAACAGAAAAAGGTCGTGCTTTTACGAGAAATGTCGCTATGGTTTTTGACCTGAGAATGTTGAGAAACAAACCAGAAACGCGGATTTTTTCTATGACGATATAATTTTTAAAGGAAGTTTTCATTAACTTCCTTTTTTATTTTAAATAAATACAAAATGACCTTAATCAAAGAAAAAAATATCATTCTAAAAAGCGAAAGAGAATTCTTAGCAGATGCCATTTTCCCTGTCTCTGAAGAAAAACTTCCACTTTTAATTTTTGTCCACGGTTACAAAGGTTATAAAGATTGGGGAACCTGGGAGTTGATGGCAGAAAAGTTCGCTAAAGCTGGATTTTATTTTGTCAAATTCAATATGTCACATAATGGAACTACAATTGAAGATCCAAATAACTTTGGTGATCTTGAAGCCTTCGGACAAAATAATTTTTCTAAAGAATTGGATGATCTGGAAGTTGTCATTAATCATTTCAAAACTCAAAAAAAAGTTGATTTTGAGAATATTATCTTATTAGGTCACAGCAGAGGTGGCGGAATTTCTATTATAAAAGCTTCTGAAAATAAAAATATTACAAAATTAATAACACTTGCGAGTATTTCCACACTTGACAGATTTCCAAAAAAAGAAGCATTCGAAAACTGGAAAAAAGAAGGCGTTTACCATATAGAAAACGCAAGAACAAAACAAAAAATGCCTCATTATTTTCAATTCTTCGAAGATTATGAAAATAACAAGCATAGATTTGATGTTCAGAAAGCTTGTGAGAATCTTAGAATTCCAACTTTAATCATTCACGGATCAGAAGATGAATCTGTAACCATAGATCATTCCGAAAATCTTCATCATTGGATAAAAGATTCTAAATTGAGGATAATAGAAAATGCTGGTCACACTTTTGGAGCAAAAGAACCTTGGGAAGATGATTCTTTACCAAAAGAATTAAATGAAGCCGTCGAAATTTGTATTGATTTTTTAAAAGAACAGTAAAGTTTATTTCTTCTTTTTTATCAAGTTATTATTCTCAATCCAGCGTTTGCTATTGTTAATATCCTTCAGATACCAGATATTATTGGCATTCATAATGTAGAGATTGTAAACCAGAGGTATTGCGATTTTTTTTCCTTCTAAAAAGTTTGCTCTTACAGAAACTGCATTTTTTTTGCGGATAAAATCACCGTTGAATATATTGGAGAAACTTTTGCCACTCGATTTGTCATCAATTAATTCAATCATCGTCAAAGTCCCATCGGTATTGAATTCCAGAATATGGCGTTCTGCGTGATCCTCATAATCTTCTACCAAAACGAACTTTTTACCTTTGAGATCATAATCTGAGGCGTCTTTCATTTTTTTGCTTTTATTCTCGATTTTTTCAAGAATTTTATTGATGCCGGCAAAATCCTGGGAATAGAAATAAACGGAAGAAGTTAAACTTAAGAAGAGAAATAATTTTTTCATTATACGGATTGTGTTTTTCACTTACAAAAATAAGCATTCCTAAATACGACAACAAATCTTTTACCAAAATTACAAAACAGATTTTTGATTATCTTTGCAGAATGATAAGGATAACCAAGATTTTTACTTTCGAGACCGCTCACGTACTTTATAATTATGATGGCAAATGCAAGAATATGCACGGCCATTCCTATAAATTATTTGTAACTGTAAAAGGAAATCCTATTAATGATCTTGACAATCACAAGAACGGAATGGTTGTGGATTTTGGCGACATCAAGAAAATTGTAAAAGAAGAAATCATCGATCTATGGGATCATTCGGTTCTGGTAAATGGTGCTTCTCCTCATAAAAGTCTTGGTGAAAGTCTTCAGAATCAAGGTCATAAAGTCATCTTTTGTGATTACCAGCCAACTTGCGAAAATATGCTGTATGACATAGCATCCAAAATAAAATCCAAACTTCCATCTGAAGTTCAGCTTGCCTATCTCAAACTTCATGAGACCGAAAATTCTTACGGCGAATGGCTGGCTGAAGAGAATTGATTTCCATATAAATAATTTTTTATCATTTTTTTTATTAAATATTTGGAATATTAATATATTTTAATACTTTTGCACCCTAAAATTTAATAAACTATGAAAAAATTATTAGTAATGAGTGCAATTGCACTTTTCGGATTAGTAAGTGCTCAAACAGAGAAAGGATCTTGGGTTGCTGGTGGATCTACCACTTTAGGTTTTAACAGTACTACTTCAAAAGTGAAATATAATGGTGAATCTGTTGATGGACCAAAATCTACAACCTTTAATGTAACACCTTCTGTTGGATATTTTGTTGCGAATAATTTCGCGATAGGACTTGATTTGGGATTCAAGTCAACAAAAAATGAAGGTTCGCAATACATTTTAGGGGAAGAATTTGATTATGAAAGTACAGAAAGCACTGTAATCGTGATGCCTACAGCTACTTATTATTTCAAATCTGCTTCTAAGATTATGCCTTATTTAGGTGCTGGTGTAGGTTATTTTTCTAATACCATTAAATATCCGGCAGATTATTTTAATAGTGAAGAAACCAAGTTTACGACTGACGGTTTAGCTTGGGGAGCCAAAGGAGGTGTTGTTTTTCTTGTGACACCTTCTGTAGGAATTGATTTGGGTCTGGCTTATGTCAATACTTCAAATAAGGAAAACGATGTGAAAAATTCAACCAATACATTTGGGGTAAACGCAGGTTTTTCTTTCTTCTTTAAATAATCTTCAATTATTATAAAACAAAAAACCTCGCAATTTGCGAGGTTTTTTTTAGTTTGGGTAGACGATATATTTCTGTCTTATTTTTTCAAAGTTTTCAAGATCTTTTTTCCAGCTTTCTTTGATTTCTTTTTCAGATTTGCCAGCAATAATTTGCTTTCTCAGCTCATCACTTCCTACTAATTTATCAAAGAATAGATTTTGTAAAAAGTAATTTTGCTGAGGATTTTTATAGTCTTTGTAAGATTTCAGGAGCCATTCTAAGTTTAGCCCTCGCAAATCTTTGGAATAATTACTTAGATTCTCACCGTAGCACAATTTTCCATTCAGGAAAGGATCTTTTGCACCTTCAGTTGGCTTTGGCGTGAATTGATAATTGAAATTTTTCGTCCACGGACTTCCGTAGATTTGAAAAGGCAAATCCGTTCCGCGTCCTACAGAAACCTGCGTACCTTCAAAGAAACAGAGGCTTGGGTAGAGATTGATTGACTTGTCGTTAGGTAAGTTTGGTGACGGTCTATCAGAAATGCCATAACGTTTTTGCTTTTGATAATTCAGCATCGGGATCAAAGTGTATTTTGCCTGAATTCCATTTTTCAGCCATTTTTCACCATTTACCATTTTACCATATTCACCAATCGTAAGTCCGTAAACTACCGGGACATTGTGCAATCCAACGAAGCTTTTCCATTGGTCTCGCATCATAGGTCCGTCTGTGTAACCGTCGTGTGGATTTGGTCTGTCAAGAACGATAACCTCAATATTATTTTCAGCCGCCGCTTCCATTATATAGGACAATGTTGAAATATAAGTGTAAAATCTAACACCAACATCCTGAATATCAAACAGAATCACATCAGCACCTTTCAGATATTCTGATTTTGGCTTTTTATTATCGCCATATAGTGAAACGATGGGCAATCTGGTTTTTGTATCAATCCCGCTTTTTACATGTTCACCTGCATCAGCAGTTCCTCGGAAACCGTGTTCTGGTGCGAAGATGGATTTGATTTTAATATTATTTTCAACTAAGAAATCAACCAAATGTTTTTTATCTTTCAGAAGACTGGTTTGGTTCGCCGCAACGATGACATTTTTATTTTTCAAAAGTGGAAGATAAAGTTCCGGTCTGTCCGCAGCAGTTTCAAAACAATCTTTTGAAGAATTATGGGATTTAATAAAAGTGATTGAACTAAAATAAATTAGCAGGATAAAAACTAAAGTTTTATTTTTGAGGCTTAAAATCATTGATTTGAATTTTCCGTTATATTTCTCGAAAAAGATAGCGTTTTCCAAAGATAACAAAAATAATCTCTCGAAAGTGATTGTCTACATTGGCAGGCTTTCCGTGGCATTAGGCATTATTGTTTCTCTGATTACGATTTCTACAGGTCTTGGTTCTAAGAAAGCAATTGAGGACAGAATTTCCAATTTCAGCGGAGATATTTCTGTTAAATCCACGCGTTCCAATTCTTCTTACAATTCTTCTGTTTTGGAAACAAAAGGTTTGGACATTAATGCCGTGAAAAAAATTCCCGGCGTTGCAGGTTTGCAGTCTTATGCTTCAGTCAGTGGGATCCTGAGGACAGAAACCAATTTTGCAGGAATCATTCTGAAAGGTGTTGGAAAAGATTTTGACAAAGCCAGATTTCAGCCGTTTATGATTTCAGGATCTATTCCGGACTACAAGGAAGATGGTTATAATAATGAGATTATCCTCTCAGAAAAAATTGCAAACGACCTTTCTCTGAAAACGAATGACAGTATTGTCACTATTTTTTCAAAAGAAGACCAGAAACCGATTTACAGAAAATTTATTGTTAAAGGAATTTATAAAACCGACATTAAATTGGTGGATGATCTGTATATGATTGGCGACATCAATCACGTTCGTAAAGTGATGAATATGGATGACAAGCAAGTCGGAGGATTGGATGTTTTCTTAAACGATACAGACAAAATTGACCAGGTGTTTCCGGAAATCGAAAAATATATTGGTTATCAGAATTATGCCGAAAAGGTAACCGAAAAATATCCGCAGATTCTGGATTGGATCAATATCTTCAACCAGAATATTTCGCTCATTATTACAATTATGCTTTTGGTAGTCGTGATCAATATTGTGATGGTTTTATTAATATTAATCATCGAAAGAACCAACTCCATTGGCGTTCTGAAGACAATGGGAGCTTCCAATGCACAGATCAGATCTATTTTCATCAATTACACATTACTGATTATGATCCCAGGATTGTTGGCAGGAAATGTGATAGGAATTGGATTGTTATTAATCCAAAAATACACAGGAGTCATCAAATTGGATCCGGAGAATTACTTTATCAGCACAGTTCCGGTAGATCTGAATCCGGTTTATATCATTGCAGTTTCGGTGGGGATTTTCATTGTTTCCGGGATAGCGATGATCCTGCCAAGTTATTTAATCAGTAAAATATCACCAGTAAGAGCCATCAAGTACAGCTAGAATAAATTATAAGCGATAAATGATAATTGATTAATCTAACATCAACCAATCACATCACTTATCGACTATCAATCATCAATTATATATTATGAAATATTACAACAATATCGTAGAAACCATTGGCAATACACCATTAGTTAAAATAAACAGAGTTCTTGGTGAGGATTTTCCGGCTTTGGTTTTGGCAAAAGTGGAAACCACAAATCCAGGAAATTCCGTAAAGGACAGAATGGCTTTGAAGATGATAGAAGATGCGGAAAAAGACGGCCGTTTGAAACCCGGCGGGACCATTATTGAAGGTACTTCCGGAAACACAGGAATGGGATTGGCATTGGTGGCGATCCAAAAAGGATACAAATGTATCTTCGTGACCAACTCCAAACAGTCCAAGGAAAAATGTGATATCCTACGAGCGGTTGGAGCAGAAGTAATCGTATGTCCAACGGATGTAAAGCCAACAGATCCGCGTTCGTACTACTCAGTTTCCAAAAGACTGGCGATAGAGACAGAAAACGGCTGGTACGTGAATCAATATGACAATCTTTCCAACAGATTGGCCCATTATGAAAGTACAGCACCGGAAATCTGGGAACAAACCGAAGGAAAACTCACGCATTTTGTAGCCGGAGCTGGAACAGGCGGTACAGTTACGGGTTGCGGCACATTCTTCAAAGAAAGAAATCCGGACATCAAAATCATTGGGGTTGATACCTACGGTTCGATCCTGAAAGAAATCCACGAGACCGGAGAAATCCATTTGGATCACGCCTACACCTACGTTACAGAAGGAATTGGTGAAGATATTCTTCCGGAAAATTATGATATGAGTGTCATCGATCATTTCGAAAAAGTGACGGACAAGGACGGTGCAATCTATGCCAGAAGATTGGCTAAGGAAGAAGGCATATTCTGCGGCTATTCTGCAGGAAGTGCGATGTCAGCGTTGGTTCAGATGAAAGATCAGTTTACGAAAGATGACATCATCGTCGTACTTCTTCACGATCACGGAAGCCGTTACGTAGCGAAGATCTACAACGACGAATGGATGAAGGAAATGGGCTGGCTTGATTAATTATGATTTATTAATTATAAAAACCGTCTTGTTGTGAAACGAGGCGGTTTTATTTTGGTCTGTAATCAATAAACTTTCTAAAATATTCAAACATGAAGTGTTTGAATATTGCTCCAGAAGAGCAATATGTTTGTAGAAAAAAGATGGTGTGATAAATCAGAACTCCGTAGGAGTGACACTAGCAACAAAGGTTTTTAGCAATTAATATCAACAATCTATCTACACAATTCCGCCACCAATAAACAATCGGATGAATCCCAAAAATGCGGCTGTCCCACACATAATGATTCCGGCTGTTGCATTATTTTTAGGTAAACCATCTTCCTTAACATAGGCGACGATGCTGATTACCAATCCAATCATTGAAAAAGGAATATTGATCCAATTGAACGCTCCCAGACAGGGAATAAATCCGAAAAGCATTCCGAAGATTGCCAAAATGCCCATCACGAGACTTGTTGTTTTCATAGTTTTGTTTTTTTAGTTTTTAAAAGATATATCAAATATGCCATTGCGTTCAATACGAGCAAAGAGAAAAGTATTGAACTAAATTTGTTCAAGTCTAAAGCACTTTTAAAATTCAGGTTTTTAATTTCGATGAAAGCTCTTGTGGATCCACAAAGGAAACATTCCAACCCTTTTTTTCGAGCCTCACAAAGTGGAACTGCGGACAGAATTATCTTGTCGTCAACAAAAAATAAGATCAATAAGATTAAAAGAGAAAGGATTGCTGAGATTTGCCAAACAATACGGATGGCTTTTTTGAGTGGTTGATTTTCTGATAATATTTTCAATAATAGAATTATAACTGTTTACCCAAAAACTTCAAAATCTACCCCATCAAAACTTGCAAAAACCATCGTGGGATAAGAATCCTGGTGGAAGATATTCCCTTCACAATCAATGCCGATTGCGCCGGCAAAACCGTCAATTTCTTTCAGTTCTTCGAACGTTCTGTCAAAGGCATTTTCGATTGTTAGGCCATCTGTCACTCTGGTTACGATCTTTGCTGAAGTTGCATTGCTTACAATATCTTCGCCAACGCCAGTACAACTTACCGCACAGAATTGATTGGCATAATTTCCTGCAACAGTTGCAGAATCGGAAATTCTTCCCGGGATTTCAAAACCTTTTCCACCGGTTGAAGTAGCAACGGCCAATTTTCCGTTTTTGTCTAATGCAACTGCACCCACAGTGCCTTTACCGCCTGTTTTTAGTTTCTCATCGTATTCTTTTCTTCGTTGAAGTATTTCTGTTGAGAAGTCTTCAAAACCATTTTCTGTGGCATAATTTTTCGCACCGCTTCCGCCAAGAACACGGTCGTCTTCTTTCATCAATTCCTTCGCAACTAAAATCGGATTCTTCACATCCTGAATATTAATAACACCACTCATTTTCCGAGTTTCGCCATCCATAATCGCAGCGCTCATCCGGATGATTCCGTCACTTTGGATTTGCGAGCCAATGCCGGCATTGTACAACTCATCGTCTTCCAACAGTGAAACCGCATAAGCAACGGTGTCGAAAGCTGAATTGTTCTGTAGAAACTCGTAAGACTTTTTCACAATCGCTTTCAGTGAATTCTGTTTTGCTAATTTCACTTCGTTGCTTTGGTTGCTTTCGGAGAAAAAACCGCCGTGGATTATTATTTTCATTTTTATAGGGAATTTTAGATTTTATAGGTCTTCGAGAACATCAGACTGACAATGAAAGCTTCGAGTAATTCAGACAAATAAAGTTGAAACTTCAAACTTAAATTAAAAAAATCTTCGAGAGCCTCAGACTGAAATTATTTGAAGTTTTTAAAACCTCTGACTGATAACTGTTATTTTTAGACGGATATATTAAAAATATCAAACTGAGCGTAGCCGAAGTTTTTTAATCCAATACCTAAAATCTAACATCTAATTATTAACTATTCGGAATCACTTGCGGAATAGGGTTGTACTGAGAATTTACGATCTTCATTTCTCTTGATTTGAGATCAAAAGTATCATTCATAGAAAGCACATCCACAACCAGATTTTTGATAGAAATTGGCTGACCAAGATCAATGTTAGTAAGGTTTGTATCTTTGATCTGAAGTCCGTCCACAATGATGACGAGTCCGGATCCGATGGCTGTCATTGTGTCATCTTGGATAAATAATCCTGTATCTTCTCCAAGACCAATCCCCAAAGTTCTCGGATTGTTAACAACCGCCTGAAACAATCTTCCAATCCTACCTCGCTGTACAAAATGCGTATCAATAATCACATTTTCTATAAATCCTAGACCTTGCGTGGTTTTGATTTCGCCTTTCAACAGAGCTTCTGAGCTGGAACCTTGATAGATCATATTTTCTGAAGCAGCAGCAGCTCCGGCAGAAGTTCCTGCATATATAAAATCTTCGGTCTGGTATTTTGTAAGAATGGCGTCATGGAATCTGGTTCCGCCAAGAATTGAGGTCAGTCGCAGCTGATCGCCTCCTGTAAACATTACGACATCAGCCGCATTGGCTCTTGCGACAATCGCGTCACTATTTGCCTGTTCACGGTTCTGAATGTCGAGAATATTACAATTCTTTATGCCAAGATATTCGAAAGCTTTTTTATATTCAGGCCCGACAATGTCAGGAATCTGAGATGCTGTTGTGATAACTTCGATGACAGAATCTTCCTTAGACTTAGATTCATCGATGATTTTTCTGAGGATTCCTCGTTCAAAAAAGTTGAGGTTTTTTTCGACGTTTTGGTCAAAACTGGTCTCTGTAAAACTACCTTTGTTTACAGCACCTCCAATGATGACTAGTTTTCCTTTTGATTTCATAGTAAACAAAAATAATAAATCAAAATAGAATATACCTCATATTTTCCAGGTAAAAATTAGGCTCTACTATTTAAAGTTTTAATTATTAAGTCGTTGTTTGAAGGAAATACTGATTTTAAATTAACAAATTGTTAATTGTTTTAAAGAATTGATAATGATAATCTTTAATAGTAAAATAATTATTTCCGATTTTTCTTTAATTAATTGCTTTTCTATTATCTTTGATAAAATAGAACTTATAAATGATTTGAGGAAAATGCTTTTTAAATACTGAACATTTTACAAAAAGTATTTTAATGCATTGATTTTAAATCAAATATCCAAAGTCTAATATCTAACATCTACTACTAAATATGAAAATCGAAAAAATACAGGTTCTTAGAGGTCCTAATATCTGGAGCATTACCAGAAAGAAATTGATACAAATGCGATTGGACTTGGAAGAAACAGAACATTTTCCAACCAATAAAATTGAAGGTTTCCGCGAAAGAATCGAACAATTGTTACCATCATTGATTTCCCACAGATGCTCCGAAGGCTGCGAGGGTGGTTTCTTCAAAAGGGTAGAAATGGGAACCTGGATGGGTCACGTTATCGAACATATCGCATTGGAAATTCAGACTCTTGCAGGTATGGATGTCGGATTCGGAAGAACGCGCGAGACTAAAACACCAGGTGTTTACAATGTCGTTTTCAATTACAGAGAAGAGCAAGCTGGAATTTTCGCAGCAGAAGAAGCGGTGAGAATTGCAGAATGTCTGATATCTGCGGAAGATTATGACATCGAAAAATGTATTCATAACTTGAAGGAACTCCGTGAGAGCGAAAGACTGGGTCCGTCTACAGGAAGTATCGTAGAAGAAGCGGCTTCCAGAAGAATTCCTTGGATTCGTTTAGGGAAAAACTCTTTGGTTCAGTTGGGATATGGGATCAATCAGCAGAGATTTCAGGCTACGATTACAGGAAACACAAGCAGCATTGCTGTAGATATCGCCTGTAACAAAGAACTGACAAAAAAAATGTTGGAAGATGCCGCTATTCCGGTTCCTTCCGGGAGTTTGGTGTTGGACGAGGAAGGTCTGGATCTTGCCATTAGGAAAATAGGCTACCCAATTGTGATCAAGCCATTGGACGGTAATCACGGGAAAGGTGCTTCCATCAATGTTAATGATTTTGAAACTGCTGTAGTTGGTTTAACGCACGCTCAACAATATTCCAGAAAAGTAATTGTCGAGAAGTATATCACAGGTTTTGATTTCCGTGTTTTGGTCATCAATCATAAAATGGTGGCCGCTGCGAGGAGAGTTCCGGCTCACGTGGTTGGCGATGGCGAACTTAATATTCAACAGCTCATTGATAAGGAAAATACAGATCCAAGAAGAGGTTACGGACACGAAAATGTGCTGACAGAAATTGATGTTGATAAAGACACCAACGAACTTCTAGATAAACTTAATTATACTTTAGAAACCATTCCTCACAAGGGTGAAATTGTTTACCTTAAATCAACGGCTAATCTGTCTACCGGCGGCACATCCATCGATGTGACAGATATGATCCACCCGGAAAATGTTCAGATGGCAGAACGTGTTTCCAGAATTATAGGCTTAGACGTTTGCGGAATCGATATTATGGCAGAAAACCTGACGCAACCTCTGAAAGAAAGTGGAGGCGCAATATTGGAAGTGAATGCTGCACCCGGTTTCAGAATGCACCTTGCCCCAAGTGAAGGTCTGCCAAGAAACGTTGCCGCTCCGGTTGTGGATATGCTTTATCCGCCAGGAAAAGAATTCAGAATTCCAATCATTGCTTTGACGGGAACCAATGGGAAAACAACTACGACAAGAATACTGGCACACATCGTCAAAAACAATGGTAAAAGAGTAGGATTTACAACATCGGATGGGATTTATATTCAAAATACTTTACTACAAAAAGGCGATACAACTGGACCACAATCTGCAGAATTTATTTTAAAAGATCCAACCGTGGAATTCGCGGTTTTGGAAACAGCAAGAGGCGGAATTCTTAGATCAGGTTTGGGTTTTGGAACGTGCGATATTGGGGTTTTGACTAATATTAAAGAAGACCATTTGGGAATCAGCGATATTCATAATCTGAAAGACCTTACGAAAGTAAAACGTGTGGTTCTGGACAGTGTGAAAAAAGACGGCTGGTGCGTCCTGAATGCTGACGACGAATATTCTATGAGGTTGGTTGACGATCTTCGTTCAAAAGTAGCGTTGTTTAGTCTTGATGAGAATAATCCGCACATCAAACGTTTTGCAAAGGAAGGCAAGATTACTTGTGTTTACGAAGAAGGTTTTGTAACGATCAAAAAAGGTGAATGGAAAATCCGAATTGAAAGAGTGAAAAATATTCCAATCACAATGGAAGGTAAGGCGAAGTTTATGATTGCCAATGTATTGGCAGCATCGTTAGCCGCTTACGTTTACGGCTTCGAAATTCCGAATATTGCTTTGGCACTCACAACTTTTATTCCAAGTGCACAATTGACTCCGGGAAGACTGAATATCTTCAATTTCAAAAACTTCAAAGTGATGATTGATTTTGCACATAATCCGGCGGGTTATGAAGCTATTGAAGATTTCCTGAAAAGTGTTGAGGCTAATAAAAAAATCGGAATCATTTCCGGCGTTGGCGACAGAAGAGATGGCGACATCCGCGAAATTGGAAAAATTGCGGGAAGAATGTTTGATCACATCATTATCAGAAACGAAAAGCATTTGAGAGGAAGACCTGAAGAAGAAATCAACGGTCTAATTATCGAAGGTATCCAGGAAGCCAACAGAGATATCAGTTATGAATGCATTCCGAAAGAAATTGATGCTTTGAAACATGCGATGAGTCTGGCAGAGGAAGGAACATTTATCACTGCACTCAGCGATGTCATTACCAACGCTATAGAACTGGTTCAGGAATATCAGAACAAAGAAGTTCAGGACGAAGGAAAATATTAAACCTTTTAATCATATTAAAATGAAAACCGCTCTTTTACAGGGCGGTTTTTTGTTGTATAGAAAATGAGCTTAACAGGAAAATGTTCTGATTGATAATTTATCTGACTGGAAATTCAAAGAAAGGTAAATTATTAATTATCAAGTTAATCCTTAAAAAATACTCCTTTTGGCGTATTTTTTTTGATTTGGAGATGGTTTAGATTTGTAAAGAATAAACAAATATAGATATGAAAACTCAATTGGCTTTCCCGATGAGAAAGTTCGGTTTGATTTTCTTTGCTACGAGTGCTTTTTCACAAACGCAGTTGTATAGATCAGATTCCACTTATGATAACTTTAAAAGTGATGATCTCAAATCCTCCATTTCGATGGCAGGGAATATTATTATTTTCAATTCTTCCGATCTTATTTTAAAAGCTATAAACAAAACCGACTACGAAACCATTTGGGAGAACTATGTCGGGATAAGATCCAATACACCTGCCTATTTCTATAAAGACACTTTCCTCTACGCCACACCGGAAAATCAGCAGATTCGAATAGTGCAGTATGATATGGAGACCGGCAGTAAGATCCGGCAATTCCCATTTGAGAGTATTCTTGCCAGACCCTATTTCAAAAATAGTGTAATGTATTTTACCGGACTTCGTGATGGCGGAAAATTAATTGCCCACGATATGGGTACAAACCAAACCCTCTGGGAAAACAATATTGGTCATGGTGTAGACTATGCACCGGTTTATCTGCAAACCAAAATCATTACAAGTGTTGATGATCGTAATTGGGCAGATATTGATTACAATGGGAATATTATCCCCAAAAAGTCTCAGGAATCTATTACAATGGATGATAAAAAAATACGATGTCAAACATTATGATTTCCTTACACACGATGGGAAAGAGATCACAAAAATATTTTTGAGAAAACATAAGGTGTATGGAGAATACTCAATAAAAATTGCAGATAATAATATCCTAATCCTGAATGATAATTACTATTTGTAAAATTACGATAAGATAGTATTACGATTTTTTCAGAAATACGAGACACATCAGTTCAGATCCTTGTTAATAAAAAAAATCGCCGAGGTTTCAAACTTCAGCGATTAATTTTTATTCTATTTCGGGGATTGTACTTTTCGCCTTCTCCATTTTCTGAATAAGATGATCAGAATTGGTATGATTAATAAAAATGGCCAATATGAAATCAATCCCAGAATAAATCCTATAAAATTATTCCAACCGGCAGCAACTGAATCTGCAAACTGACTTCCAAATCCAATCTTTGAAGTCACAGAATCTCTCGGTTTGTTTTTTATTAAAGTAAGTTCAATAGTGCTGTATTTTACCTTGTCGTCTATGAATTTCAATCTTCCTTTTGATGATTCTATTTCCTCTTCCAATGCGCGGATATTCTCCTGGATTTCGAGAATATCTTTTGTAGAATTGCTTTTTTTAAGAAGATCTCTGTATTTTTCTAAATAAGTTAATTTGTTCTCGAGCCTTATAGAAACATCAGTATATTCTTCTGTAACGTCGCCTGTGCCTATGTTTTTGGAAATAACATTTCCAAGACCTCGATCCATCGATTGCAGAAGATTATCGAAATTCTCATTAGGAACTCTGATGGTCATTTTCAACGTTTCCTGATCTCCGCTGTTGCTGAAAAATTCTCCCTGCTTGTAGGCATTGTTTTTTTTAAGATTTTCTGTAATTATTTTTTGAGACTTAGTAATATCGCCAACTTCAATCTTAATTCTTCCGTTTTTGATTATTTTGCTTGATGTTGATTGAGGTGCAGATGTGGAAACTAATTTTTCTGAAATACTACTTGGTGGCGGAGGTTGCTTATCCACTTCTTTTTCATCCATTATAGAAACCAGAGAAGCATCCACAGAAACGGCCTCATCATAATTATCTTGTTTTCCGCAAGAAATAAATAACATTATAATTAATAAATATAAATTTCGCATAGATTAGTTATGATTTCTAAAACTACAGCAATAATTGTGCGAAAAAAAAGATCTTTTAGTAATTCTAAAAGATCTTTTTAATTTATTCAGTAAAAATTTAATTTATCCTATTTCAATTCCGTTTCCTACAGTCTCGTCAGGCGTCACGAAAGTTAATTTTCCATCAGCCTTGGTTGTTAGTAAGAACATTCCCTGAGATTCGATTCCACGGATTTTTCTTGGGGCAAGATTCAGTAAGATCATTACTTGCTTTCCGATTAATTCTTCAGGTTTAAAGCTCTCTGCTACACCGGAAACCACAGTTCTCACGTCAACACCAGTATCAACAGTAAATTTTAGAAGTTTGTCTGCCTTCTCCACTTTTTCCGCTGTCAGAATTGTTGCAGTTCTTAAATCGATTTTTGTAAAATCATCAAATTGGATCTGATCTTTTTCAGGCAATAGAATTTTAGGAATTTGAGCTTCCGCTTCTGCGCCTTCAGATTGTGAAATGGTTTGAAGAGCGATTGCTTTTTTGTTTTCCTCTTTTGTATTCTCTAATTTTTGGATCTGGAACTCGATCGTTGCATCTTCAATTTTTGAGAAAAGAAGAGAAGCTTCATTGATTTTGTGTCCGGTTTCTATCAGGATATTTTTTGTTTCAATATCTTCCCAATTCAGTTTTTCAACATTGAACATCGTTAGTAATTTTTCAGAACTGAAAGGCATAAACGGTTCTGACAACTGAGCCAAAGCCACCGCAATCTGAGCACCGATAAATAATGAATGAGCTGCTTTCTCAGGATCCACTTTAATGGTTTTCCAGGGCTCTTCGATCTGAAGATATTGATTTCCAAATCTCGCCAGGTTCATCAACGCTGTCAAAGAATTTCGGAATTCGAAGTTTTCTAAATATTGAGCGATTTCTGCAGCCGATCTTTTGATTTCAACTAATTCTTCTGCATCTGCATTTCCTGCAGGAATTACACCATCGTAATATTTGTGGATCAAAACCGCAACTCTATTAATAAAGTTCCCGAAGATTCCTACCAATTCAGAATTGTTCTTGGTCTGAAAATCTTTCCAGGTAAAGTTATTGTCCTTAGTTTCCGGAGCTGAAGAAAGTAATGCATAACGCAAAACATCCTGCTGTCCAGGGAATTCTTCTACATATTCGTGCGCCCAGACTGCCCAGTTTCTTGATGTTGATATTTTCTCATTTTCAAGGTTCAAAAACTCAAAAGCCGGAACATTAGTTGGCATAATATAATCGCCGTGCGCCTTCATCATTGCAGGGAAAATGATGCAATGAAAAACGATATTATCTTTCCCAATAAAATGAATCAGATCAGATTCCGGACTTTGCCAGTAATCTTTCCAGTTTTTGCCGGTTTTCTCTGCCCATTCCTGAGTAAAAGAGATGTAGCCAATTGGTGCATCGAACCAAACGTAAAGTACTTTTCCTTCAGCGTTTGGCAAAGGAACCGGAACGCCCCAGTTGAGGTCGCGCGTCATTGCTCTTGGTTTCAGACCGTCATTCAACCAGGATTTTACCTGTCCGTAAACATTGGTTTTCCAGTCGTCTTTATGACCTTCTATGATCCATTCGTTGAGGAAAGTTTCGTAATCATTTAAAGGTAAATACCAGTTTTTGGTTTCTTTCAGAACAGGAACATTTCCGCTCAACATAGAATGCGGATTGATCAATTCCGAAGGTGAAAGCGTTGATCCGCAATTTTCACATTGATCGCCGTAAGCATTCACGTTACCACAATTTGGGCAAGTTCCTACGATATATCGGTCAGCCAGAAATTCATTAGCTTGCTCATCAAAATATTGTTCAGAAACTTCCTCCGTGAATTTCTCCTTATTATATAATATTTTGAAAAAATCCTGACTTACATCGTAATGTTTTGGCGACGTAGTTCTGGAATATTCATCGAAAGAAATCCCAAGATCTGCAAAAGATTGTTTGATAATACCGTGGTATTTGTCCACGATATCCTGAGGCGTTACACCTTCTTTTTTTGCACGGATAGTGATTGGGATGCCGTGTTCATCGCTTCCGCAAATGAAAGCCACATCTTTCCCCAATCTTCTCTGGAATCTTGCATAGACGTCTGCCGGAATGTAAACACCCGCCAAATGCCCTATATGAACCGGTCCGTTTGCGTAAGGCAACGCTGCCGTAATCAATTTTCTGTCTGACATTATAATCTGAAATTAGATTTGCAAAAATACAATTTTCCGTGTAAAAACAGGAGAGGTTTTGATATTATTAATTTGATGATGAATGTTAAAAAGCGTTCGAATATCGATAATTAAAATTTTAACATTTGTTGATTTAGATTTCATTTTTCATTAATATAGGATTAATATTGGTTAATTTAGGAGAAGAAAACGTTAAACAATCGTTTGAAAATATGTTAAAATTTCACATTTGATAAAAAAATGTTAATTGATTTAATGTGTTGATCTGTAGTAATTTATGTCTTAAATCTTAGCTGTTTGTTCTGTTTTTTAGACCTAAAAACAACAATTTTAAAAATATTTTAACAGAATGTTGTTTTTTTTATAAATTGCGAAACAGGATCGGGTATGATTCTGAAACAAATTTGAAAATAATATAAACCTTAAAAATTTATTTTTTGTGAGAAACTATAATGTATTAAAAATTGCTCCCGCATTCTTATTGCTCGGATCAATGTTACATGCACAACAAACCACGGATACGGCGAAAAAAGAAACCGAGATCGAGCAGGTTGTGCTGATTGGTTATGGTAAGCAGAAGAAAACGGATTTAACAGGATCTATTACGGCGTTAACTACAGAAGACTTTAACAAGGGTGCTGTAACAACTGCCGAAGGTCTTATTAATGGACGTTCTTCTGGTTTGGTAATTACACAATCTGGAACTCCTGGTGCAGAAGCTGTTATAAGAGTTCGTGGTGGCTCTTCTTTGGTTGCAAATAATGACCCTTTGCTTGTTGTAGATGGGCTACCACTAGATGGTGTATCTCTTTCTACGATTAACCCTAATGATATTGAATCATTTTCAATATTAAAGGATGCTGCTTCAACCTCTATTTATGGTTCTAGAGGTTCTAATGGTGTTATTTTGATCACTACAAAAAAAGGTGGTAAAAAGTTAAGAGTTTCATTAAATGCTTTTACAACTGTTAATACTTTAGCGAAAAAAATTGATGTCTATTCTGGAGATGAGTTTAGAGAAATTATTAATCAATATGCTCCTGAAAGAATTGATAAATTAGGGGATGCTAATACAGATTGGCAAAAAGAAATTTTTAAGACATCTGTAACGACTAGTATCAATGCATCAGTTTCTGGTAGTTTATTCGGAAAGGTTCCTGCTCGTATTTCCATAGAGAATATGGATAATTCTGGTTTGTTGATGACTTCTCGTTTTAGAAGAAATACAGCAAATTTTGCACTAAGTCCCAGTTTTTTTGATGATCATTTAAAAGTTAATGTTACGGGTACATATTCTTATACATTTAAAAATAATGCCAATGAGGATGCGATAAGAAATGCTATTGCTATGAATCCTACTTTATCTGTTTATGACGCTAATTCTCCTTTTGATGGTT
>Ga0247808_10000201_pt1 | contig 35149 bp, 34 predicted proteins | sample UWRJL089202R1_FD_179914 | JGI IMG/M metagenome (GOLD analysis project Ga0247808, IMG submission 179914) | Plant litter microbial communities from Arlington Agricultural Research Station in Wisconsin, United States - UWRJ-L089-202R-1 | ecosystem: Environmental > Terrestrial > Plant litter >... | reverse complement strand
CCGTATTGTATTCCTCCTACTACCGGATCTTCTTCAAACATCATCGGTGTATCAAAATCATAATACATTATATACTCGCTGCATAGGGCCAGGTGTGCAGAAGCGGTGAAGGCCAGTCTGGATTCTAAAAATCCTCCGATCTGAAGGTTGAGTTTGGCTTGCTCGGCTAAACGAATTATTTTTAACGCGTTGAAAATGCCGGATGATTTACCCAGTTTCACATTCAAGGCATCGCAGGCTTTTAGTTCGATGAGCCGCTGTGCATCGTGCTCGTCGCAGCAAGATTCATCGCACATGATGGGAATAGGACTTTGCTCCCGAAGAAAAGGCAGTTTCATGTATTGCCAACGCGGAATGGGTTCTTCACAATGCTGGATGTCATAAGGCGCAAGGGTTTTTAAAATCTCCAGCGCATCAAGTGGTGTCCAGCCTTGATTGGCATCGATGCGAAGGGTGATTTCATTTCCGATTTGTTGGCGGATACTTTTGATCCGTTGAATGTCTTCTTCTTTCGTGCCGCCCAATTTTACTTTGATGATTTGAAAACCTCTCTCTTTGATGCGTTGTGCATCACTGATCATTTTCTCTAATGGACCAAGGCTTATGGTATAATCGGTTTGAATCGGTTTGATTTTGCCGCCTCCTAAAAAAGCATACAGAGGCAATTGTGCATGCTGCGCGGAGATGTCATACAGGGCCATGTCAAAGGCGCTCTTGATGCTGGAGTTTCCAAAAATAATTTTATCCATGGATAACACGCAGTCTGGTATGTCCAGCGCATTTTTGCCTTTCAGCTTTCCGGCCAGCAATGGAGCCACGGCTACGGCAGTACCCATGCTTTCTCCATTGATGGTTAAAAAAGGACTGCATTCTCCGAAGCCTGTGATGCCTTCGCTTGTGCGAATGACAATCACTACATTTTCCGCATGCGTCAAAGGTCCCAAAGAAATGACAAAGGGTTCTTTAAGCTTAATGGGTGAAGCGTATATTTCTATTTGATCAATGGTAACGGACATTGCCTTTCTTTTCATGGATATACGCAGGCTTGTGTGAATGGTTAATATTTCACAGCCTTCAATACCTTTGTCCGTTCTCCGGCAATGCACTGTACCTCATAAAGGCCCGGTAGAAAATCAGCACCAAAATTAATCTTGTCTTGTCCGTCCATCGACTTTATCAATCTGCCTTCGGCAGTATATACGTTGATATGAAAGCTTCCTTGAATTTCCAATTGAAAGACATCGCCGGATGGGTTAGGATAAAGGACGATGGCTGCATGGGATTCCTCTTGATCGGTTGAACCTGTAATCGTGCAAGGAGAAGATCCGGCAGGACTGTTTCCGTTTTGTTTGACAAACTTGGAAAGCAACCGGATATAAGGTGCCTGGTAACCGCAGCTGTTTTCCGTCACTTCCCAGGAATTGACCGGCCAGCTTTCATTGAAGTCCATGTATGATTTTGAATCCGGTTGTCCTTTTACTTTGCTGATGTCAACGCTGCTGCACAGGGCATTGTTGCCTGGACTGCCGCAACCGGAAGGGCAACAACCGTCCCAGTCATAATCCGGATTGGCACCACCCACGAGAAAACCGGGCGCCGGTCCGTAAGTGGAGACACCGGCTTTATCCCACAAGGCGCTGCCGTGTGTAAACCAGGAATGATAAAAAGTAGCTACTGATTGATCCGCTCCGTGTGCATTGAAATTAGACAAATAAAATTTCTGCACAGGATTCACTCCATGAATGTAATGGATGTAGCGCTCCGCAGCGTTTACCGCATCGACATCGCGTGCGCTGTTTATACCGTATTGTTTGGTGTCGTACAACATCAATCCCTGACTGCATTTGTTTCCGTTGCTTCCCCAGACATACGCTTCCAGATAACTTTGGTAAGCATCTGCATCGGTGTCATAGGCTTTGAAGGAATTATCACCTTCTATACCGGTGTTGTAGCGGCTTTTGATGGTATTGACAACGGCTGTTGTAGCGCCGCTGACTTTGGTATAATAGAGCAAGGTTTCCTGATGCGCCTGTTCAAAAGGATAGGTATAATACCATTCGATCAAATGCGAAGTCGTGTAGTTGTTGTCGAAAAATGTTTTGTAAACACTTGCGCCGGTCAAGTCGAATAAATGCACTGCTGCTTCCAGCTTGAACAGTGTTCTGCCGTAATTATCCACTTCCATGTCTCCTCCTCCTACACCGCCTACTGCGCTCACATAGGCTGCATCATTATTGGACCATACCACGGAAGGATTCGCAACCGCCCAATCCCAGGCTTTCTTTGCGGCAGCTTCGAGGCTGTCGGCATAACAGCCCAAACCGGCATTGTCAAATATTTTCGCACCGTAAGCATAGGCAGCGGCCGCTTTCAAGGTAGCGGAAGTATTAACATTTCCATACAAACTTCTCCCGTTAGCCGCAGAAGGCGGACTGGCGTGGGCCACGCCGACAATACTGATCAGGCTGCCGTCTGTTTTTTGTAAACGCAGTAAATAATCCATTCCCCATTTTATTTCATCCAACACATCCGGAACACCATTGCCTGATTCGGGAATGTTATAATCGTCGGTCCAGGCTGTAGGGTTTTCTTCGTAGGCTTTTAACAGTTCGATGATGTAATTGCCCGTCCATACCGTGTATTTGTTGTAATCTCCGGCATCGTACCAGCCGCCGTGCACATCGCGTTGTGTGGTGACATCATTGGGTGCACTGAAGATGCGGCATTGTTTATCCTGTAAGGGACCAACATGACTGGCTCCGTCTGTCCAGCCGGTTTCTGCAAAGGGCGCCTGCTTGGGGAAACCGGAGCGCTGGTAAAAGAAACTGCGCACGGCATGTTTCAAGGCATTGTTGTATACATCGTCTTTGATTTCAAATTCATAGGAACGGAGATTGTTCGTTACATCCCATACATAATAACGGCCTGGTGTCGTGTAAGAAGAAAAATCAAAGCGCCAGACTTTATCTCCGGACACGGCATCTGTAGCGCCTGTATTCCAGGATACGGCACTGCCGCTTAATACAGAATTATTGTTTGTTACATCAACCAGCGCATAAGAAGTACCAGGGCTATAACTCGCCGCAGCATCATGTCCTTGCACGGGATCACGCAGGATGGCAATCTTTTTTGCGGAGGGACGATAACCCAATTGATCGGTTACAATGTAAGGGCTGATGGTTTGCGCGTAAAGAGCGAGTGGCAGGAACGCAGCAGAAAGGAACAGTAGGAGTCTTTGCATAAGGATAGAGGAAGCTTAATCAATATAATTCTTATTCTCAGTTTCTGCAAGCAGATAGCGAGGAACCGATCTACTCATAAAGGGTATTTTTTACACCAGCTCCTCTTTTATTACCTGTGTTTCTTTAAGTTTTATATCGTTTCGATGCGTGGCACGCTTTAGGCACTTCTTCCCGCATGGAAACCAAAAAGATTCTCGCCGCTACGGTTGTCGGTACATCGGTCATGACCTTGTTCAGTTACCTGATGTCCAGAAACCAAAAAAAGAATTTCACCGAACCGGATATGCTCAGTGAAATTCTTGCTGAAAATACAACTGACCTATCTAAAGAGGAAGCAAAACCCATCGGGTGGAGCGCGCATTATGGCGTCGGTCTGGGCTTCGTAGGAGTCTATTCTCAAGTGTGGGAACATACACCCCTTAAGCCTTCACTGGCCAGCGGAGCTGCATTAGGCGCTGCCAGCGGTTTGATCGGTATCTTGGGCTGGTCACAAATGTTTCACCTTCATCATCCGACAAGCTCTAAATACCGTCAACAATATTATGCGCAGTTGATGGCTGCTCACATTCTCTTTGGCATGGGCGCAGCCGTTGGTTATAAAATGATGAGCAAAGACAAGCGTAAAATTTCCACTAAAAAATTATTCGTATGACAAAGAGAACCGCTTCCGTCGTAGCATTAATGATTATGCTTACTGTTTATCTAAGTTCTTGCAGCGTAATCGGCGGTATCTTCAAAATGGGAATGGGCTTCGGTATCTTTCTTGTTTTGCTGGTAATCGCTCTTGTATTTTTCTTTCTTTCCAGAATGAATAAAGGGAAATAGCCTATTGGTTACACAAAAAAGGCCACTTCTATGGAGTGGCCTTTTTTTATCTGATATAAAATTTTCTTTCTCTCTTAACATTCCCTGCTGAGGACTGGCCCGTACCAATCGGCGGGATATAATCTACGGCACGAATTCCAGTATCAATTTGTTTGATTTCTGAAGTAGCCATGGAATCATTGGGTGAATTGTTTTCTGCTTGTTCTGTCTGCTCTGTACTGCTGCTGCAAGAAGCCAAACCTAAAACAAAAGTCGCTGCTAATAAAATTTTAATCGGTGTCATGGTTAAATAAATATATTTTTAATAGATAATTTGAAACAAAATAGTCACGCCGTAAGCGTGACTATTTTCATTATGCCGTTTCAAGCGACTTAGGGTCGCAGCATAACAGGTTTGAACGTTTACTTCTTACTAAGCTCTTTGAGGAGCGGTGAACTTGTTGGTTTGTTCCTCGATGAAATCCTTCATCATCGCCACTACTGCTTCACGGTTTTTCACCAATAGGTAAACAGCGCCCGCTGCTGCTATGGCTATACCGGAGTAAAGTACTGCGTTTGAATGAGAATGTCTGGACATAAACCTTGAGGCCATTTTCCCAGCACCTTTCTTTGCAGAAGAGTATCTGTTAGTAAACTTGTTGGTCGCGTAATCAACGATGCCGTGCAGCGTCTTATTGATTGACTTTTCCATAGTTGTAAGTATTTGTTACATGTAATAAAAGACAAAGCCTGTGCCAGTGCACAAACAGCGCTGAATAGCAAGAATGCCTTGTTACAAGAAACGAGTTGGTAATTTTATACCCAGATTGCTTACTGATCACTGACAAGGGACCACTGATGGCTGTTATTTCTTCAACTCAATCCACACCGGTGCATGATCGCTGGACTTTTCCCAGCCTCGCACTTCTTTGTCAACGCCGGCTTTCTTTAGTTTTTTTGCCAAATCAGGACTCAATAAAAAATGATCGATGCGCAATCCGGCATTGCGTCCATAGGCATTGCGGAAGTAATCCCAAAAGGTATAAATAACTTCTGTGGGATGCAGTTTTCTGATGGCATCTGTCCAACCTTGATCAACAAGTGTCTTGAAGGCTTTGCGTACTTCCGGACGAAAGAGGGCATCGTCTATCCAACGCTCGGGTTTATAAACATCCAGCTCTGTAGGCATCACATTGAAGTCTCCGATCAATAGGACAGGCAATTCCAACTTCAATAATTTTGAAGCGTGTTTTTGCAAACGTTTGAACCATTCCATTTTGTAATCGAACTTCGGACCTGGCGCAGGATTTCCGTTGGGTAAATACAAACAACAGATGAGCATACCGTTTACAGTGGCTTCTATGTAACGGCTGTGTGTGTCTTCGTCGTCGCCTGGCAAACCGCGGCTGTATTCTTTCATCTGTTCACTGCGTGAAAGAATCGCTACTCCGTTCCAGCTTTTCTGTCCGTGCCAGATGGCGTGGTAGCCGGCATTCAACAAAGCTTGCTGCGGAAATTTTTCCTGCGGTGCTTTCAGTTCCTGCAAACAAACGATATCCGGCTTGGCTTCTTCGAGCCAGCGCAATAAAACAGGCAGGCGTCCATTGATACCGTTGACGTTATAAGTGGCGATTTTCATGGGAAAATAATAGCTGTGCAAATTACTCTTTTATCCATTACAAGATTGTGCCATAAAAAAGTCCTGCCTTTCGGGCAGGACTTTTTTATACGTTGAACACAAACATTATGGTTTGATTATGCGCTGCGTAAATTCTGTTTGCTGATTGGCCAATTTCAAATAATAGATACCTGGAGTTAATGAAGCCGTATTCACTGAATACTGCTTTGTACCTGTATCCGCTTTTTGTGTCTCTGTATTTAAGACTCTTCCATCTGCACTAAAGAGCGTCAGTGTAAGCAAGTGATCCGAAACAGCATAGTATTGGAAATGAATTTCATTTCCTGTTACAGGCATTGGATACAAAGAAGACAACAGACGGTTGCTTTGTGCGCCAATAACTACAGCACTATAATAGTAACTGTTGTCTGCATTATTTTCTTCAACGGCTGTCAGGCGCACGGTATACTCTCCCGGTTGAAATTCTTCCAGCACTTCGTGGTACTCGTTTCTATATTTATTGTTCTTTGCGGCTACTTGTTTTTGAACTATCGGTTGTTCAGATCCTTTAGCAAAAACAGCCACTTCAAAATAACGAATGCCTGTTTCTAATGCCGTTACCCAATCTAATTCTATTACCTGTGCATCATTGCTTCTCGCCTTCATACTAATAAGAGTCAGTGGCAAAGGCGTACCGCCGATGCCTGCAGTAACCTGACTAAAGCTTACAATGTTGTTGCTGCTATTGAACGTTATTTTCTGTTGGCTCACACTTGCTGACGCTGCTCCACCAAAATTGTTCCAATTGCTTCCACTGGCACCCGAAGGTCTTTTATATAAAGTTACCGTACCAGCCGGATCCAGTTCGTTCGCAGCAACCAGGTTGATGCCTGAAAAGACGAGGCTTTCCAATGGACTGAAGGTGCTGTTTGTTCCGTAGTTTCTTATCACCCAATAAGAAGAAGGGTAATTGACTAATGCATCCGGAAGTGTTTCCGGACTTCCTGTTAATTTGCTGACCACTAGTTCTCCATTGGGATAAGTGCCGCTGGCCGGGAATGTCATTGAAACACCTGCTGTATTAAAATTATAAGTTCCCGCTGTTGTGACAGTCAATGCCTGGCTCACGCCCTTAGCGGCCGGTGCAGTAGAAGGTATCCGTGCAGCCGAGGCAACAAAGGGTATGCGTTCCAGTTGATCTACCTGAAAACCATCGTCTTTATTGCATTGCAGATAACTGTAAAAGCCTGTTTCATAGTCTTGCAATATTAGATTCATATTGAGCTTGATCTGAGGCTGCGTTCGTGTAACCGTCCAGAAACGCATTTCATCAAGAGTCCCTTTGAGGTAGTATTTGAAGTCTTCCCCTTGCACACAGGAATTAAGAGGAGTGGCAGCGAAATGCCCGTCCTGAAAAGTCCATTGGCCGATTGATTTGGTACCCATAGTACCCGCTCCCAGGTATTCTTTGCCGTCCACATAAAAACGAATCTTTGTAGCGTCTCCTGTTAATGCCACATGGTGCCATTCGTTGTCGGTGATTACATTGGCAGGACTGACGGTGGAAATGATCGGTGTTCCGGTGCCATTGTATAACTCACATACCAATTGTTTGCTTCTGGATAGTGCGGAACGGTTGTCGTAAGCAAAGAAGATTCCTTTATTGCTCGCCCCTTCACCATTGTTAAATAATGCCTGACAAGCATCCGCGCTATGATTGTCCAGTTTTAGCCAAAACTCCAGCGTAAATATTCCGGTATTGTTAATGAAATTCAAATCCTGATAGGGATCCGTACAACCGCTACCAATTGATCTGGCATATTGATTCACACCATTGAAACTGAGTGCAAGCCCAATCCCATCTGTGAGTGGCGCCGTAGTGAAAGAAATAATTGCCGGACTGGTAGTTAAATATTTTTGTTGATTAGGAATGTTTGGGTTGTCGTTATATTCAAAGACAGCAAAATGATACGTTGTGGAATGTTTCATGTCAGTAATTTGAATCGTGTTACCGTTACTGGCATACACTACAAAGTTGCCATTGCCAAGGTTCTGTCCAAAACCATACATGTAAGCGCTACTATACAATGTATTGTTCACGGGTGTTACATTTACCGGCGCTCCTTCCCGCGCAATGATCAGTACTTTGTTGCCATTTCCTCTTGTCCAGGTGAGCGTCCCCATTTTGGCTCTGATGTTTGAAACCGATAATGCTGAAGCTTGAAGGGTTGGAGGGAATGTAGGTGCTGTATAAAAATAGATCCCTGCATGCTGTGTATAGGTGCCTCCGGAAACAAAAAAACTGCTGGTCGTTGCTGTGGCCGGTGTAGTTGTGTTATTGATAGTTGTCAATCCCGGAACCGGTGAAAAACGATAGCCTGTCGCAGGCGTGAACCGCAACTTATAAGTGCCTGAGCTTACATTGTTAAAGTTGTAATTTGGAAAGCCCGGCATAAGTGGGGTTCCGTTGACTACATTAAGTGTATTAACTACAACGTTTGATGCGTTTAACAACTCGACAGTAAAACCAGTTGTTATAAATTCGTTCGCATCCATGATTCCGTCCTGATTGGTATCTGTAAATACCATTCCGGAAATCGTGGTTTGTGCCTTCGTATTAAACGGTGACAAGAACAATGAGACGATGAGTGTTGTGAATGTAGAAAAAATAATTTTTTTCATAAAATAAAAGTGTGGTAAAACATCCCGAACTGAATGTCGGTACTACAAAAATAGTATATTTTTAAAGATCCTTTAAAAGCCCGGATTAATACTTTTAAATTTTAACTAATATGTGATTTTTCTAAGGCAAAACAGTCTTAATGAAAGGGACAATTGTTAACCACAGCAAGCTCTAAAATAATTTAAAAGCACAACCGGTGGCGATAAAGGGATTCCATTCTTCTGCATCGATATTCGTTCCGGTGGTGGCAAATAATTGAAACCTGCTTTTTACATCATACTGTACCCCGGCATCTGCATTATGAGAAGGATGAGCCGTTTCCGCATATTGTGCAAAGTATTCTCCAAACACCTGTACCTTTTTTGCGACCTGGTAACGAATGGAAGAAACAGCGATCCAGGCCATGTGAGGATCAAAATTGTTTTCTTTTATTCCTCCGTTTAAACTGAAGTTCCATTTTTTGATTTTCTTTTCAGCGGCGACAATGAACGTTGGCGCCCAAAGTAATTGTCGCTCGGAGCTCTGCGAGGTGACCGGAATTTGTAAATACCCTACGAGTGTAATGTTGGGAAACAAGGTGTGCGTATTGATCAGAGAATATTTCGCACTCAAGGCCAAAGGTGAACAACTCTGCGTCGTCTCTTCTATAAAAACGTCTCTTGATATACCTTCTTCGATCATGATCCTGGCTTCGAGTTTTTTTACGACGCCTAATCTGATCATTGTAGAACTGATCCAGGCATTGTTATTTTGTTCGAAATAATTAAACCACAGTTTTTCCTCTACCTGTACCTGATGCGGTTTCATCACATAACTGGCTTCCGATTGATCCGGCATATCGGTGTTCATTTTATCTTCCTGCGAGTAGGCTGCAAATGGAAAAAGTAAGAGCAATGCAACGTAGCGTTTTTTCATACCGGACAGGGGTGCAGGATGCGTGCCATAAAAGCTCTTCTCAAAATCCTTGCTTAAGCAGGCTTCAATACTTTGCTCATTTCTTTCTTCTCCGCCCGTTTCGCCATCACCGCGTCGTACTCTTTTACATAATTGGGATTTTCCGTTTTCATCAGACGATCCCAAAAACGAAAATACAATCCGTAGTTGCCGACGAATTTGCTGTGGTGCAAATTGTGATGCACTGAAGTATTGAGCATTTCAAACAACCAGGTACGGCGAAACCATTTCGGTGCAATTTCATACCCCAGGTGTCCGTACACATTGATCATAAAGGCGGCAATCGTAAACAATAATATATTGTATTGATGCATCGGCAAAATCATCACGATCACTAACAAGACCATGCCTTCACCAATAGCCTCCAGCACATGGAACGAGTAAGCCGTCCAGGGCGATGGGTTCATGCTTTGGTGGTGAACCTGGTGGGTGCGTCTGTAAAAAAATTTGCTGTGCAAAACACGGTGCAGCCAATAGAAGTAGGTGTCGTGGATGACCAAAGCAATAAACACACTACCGAATATATACCAGACCGGATAATCCAGGATGTGATCGTAAATGCGGGTGATGTTTTTAACCGGCGTAAACCAAATGAGTAAAGTAATCACAATGAACATCAAGGTGCTTTGCATGGAGTACCAGATCTCACGCAGAAAATCCTTGTTCGATGCATAACGCTCCTGAATCTTGAAGCGCTGAAAATACCGCGGTAGCAAAAGGTAAAACAACAGAAAGGGAATACCCGCCAATAGAAAATAACGGATCACGGACACACTCATCATGTGTATAAACGTTTCTATGATTTTATTCATGGGGTGTATCTTTAAGCAATGGTGACTGCTTTATGAAGATACGATTATCCTGAAAGTTTTACAACATTACTTGACCATCTACTTCCTGATCTTCTAAAGTACATTGGGCTTCACGGTTTCTCCTTTTGAGCGCGGTTTCTTTGTTAATTCCGGAATAAAACAATTCATTATAGTGATTGCTTCCCCGAACGGTACGACCTGTCGACTTAGGCACGGGGCAAGATGCTCACCAGTATTTTGAAAAAAGCATTAAACGTGCGACAGATAATGATATGTCACAATCTTCAAGCCCTTATCTGTTTTCTGGTTTACAAAGCGAAACATCACTTCTCCATCGGGTTTGTAAGTGCAAAAGATAATTTCTTCCGGATCCCGGCACATCTTTACCTTAGACTCCAGTTGTGCAAGAACGGAGAAGGGTGAGACATAATAAGCAATAGGATCGTAACTATTGAGAAACTCATCCAGATTGTCCAAACGCAAATGGTTGATGGCTGAATGCTCTTGTAAATTTACTGGCTCTGACATCTCTAAGGTTTTCGTTTTCATAAGAAGAATTAATCCTGCTAGCTCTAAACAAAAAATAAACCAGCTCTTTTTTATTGTGAATTTATAGACGATCCTTCGCTACGCCTTGTATACAGAGGCAAAGAAGAACGGATGTTCAACGGTGCTAAAAAATCAATGGTGATTTTATTCCCGACGAAGAGAAGTTGTTCCGCATCCTGTATCCTTTCTGCTCATCAAGGACGGCATACCTCGTGTTTTATAGCCTTATGCTTTGGCATAAAATTTTGTACTCTTTCCTAAACAAACTCAATCATTATGGAAACTACCAAACAACACGTGCTGATTACCGGTGCAACCAGCGGTATAGGCTTTGAACTCGCCAAGTTATTTGCGAAAGATTTATACAACCTCGTCATCGTGGCGCGCAGTCAGGAGGAATTGGACAAGACGGCGACAGTGCTCAACAGTTCTTACGGAACGCATGTTACTACCATCGCCAAAGATTTATTTCTGCCTGAGAGTGCCCAAGAACTCTACAACGAAATCAAAGACAAAAATATCCGCATCGACATCCTGGTCAACAACGCGGGACACGGACACTACGGACTCTTTGCGGATTCCGAACTTGAAAAAGACCTGGACATCATTCAGCTGAACATTTCCAGTCTGGTTGTTTTGACAAAATTATATTTGAAAGAAATGGTCAGCCGCGGCGAAGGAAAAATTCTGAACCTCTCTTCCGTTGCCAGCAAGAGTCCCGGACCATGGAACGCGGTGTACCATGCTACCAAAGCTTTTGTGCAATCGTTTACCGAAGCCATCCGTTACGAAGTAAAAGACAAAGGTGTTTCTATTACCGCTCTATTACCGGGCGCAACGGATACTGATTTCTTTAACAAAGCTGGTATGGAGTCTTCTAAAGGAATACAAGACAAAAGTAAACTGGATGATCCGGCAGATGTCGCCAAAGACGGATACGAAGCCTTGATGGCGGGGAAAGACATGGTCGTTTCAGGTACTATGAATAAAGTACGTGTGGCCATGACGGCTGTAACTTCTGATGAAAAAGCCACAGAAAAAATGGGTAAGATGCAGGAACCTGTGAGTAAGAAGTAGAGAACTGCATTCTGTTCTTCACACAATCTTGCCCCTAAATCCATAAGGTGACTTTGCCTTTACTAAACAAAAGATCATCGCATGTAGTGTGCGATGATCTTTTGTTTTATCACATCTTAAGTCACCTTCAGGGATTAGGGGCAAGACAGCTTGTCACAAAAAAAGACCTTCTCTCGAAGGTCTTTTCTATATCAGACAATTTAACTCTGCTTGGTTAAGCGCGAGAATTGTCTTCTGGTTGTTGGTTCATGTATTGATCCTGAAGATCTTTTACTTTATCTACTACGCCTGAGATTTGTTCTTGAATCACATCACGGTTTTTGTAAATTAAGTAAGCTGCACCTGCTGCTGCAACGGCAAGGCCAATGTACAACAAGGCATTGCTGTTGTCTGACTTTTTGCTGTATTTTGCAATGTACTTGTCTTTTTTAGATAGGTATTTATCTTTCACATCCGATAATCTATCTTTTGCATCGTAGAACTTATCTTTCGCATGCTCTACAGTGTGGTTTGAAAATAATTTTTCAGTTGCAAGGTCCACCAGGTTGTGAAGCGTTGCGTTTACAGTTTTTTCCATGGTTGTAACGATTAAGGTTCTGCTCTACAGAAGACAAAGGCTATGCCATAGAAAAAATGTGTGAAATTTGGTTTGGATCAGGACTGCAAGAAGACTGATTCGGCAAAATGATACTCACAATTCCTCATCTTATAAAAAATTGTCCCAATGTGAAGAACATAAGAGGGATGTTTTAAGAGAAGGGGAAATGATAGATGTATTACTTTTTTTCTATTCGCGAGGTTTGTACACCTTCTTTGGAAATTACTTTTACGGTATAAATGCCTGCCTGCAGTTCCTCTCCCAACACAAACTCGCTATTATTCCGGATCGCCTTGCGGTAAACCAGGAGTCCTGCCGTATTATAGAGCTCAACGTGATAGTCAGCCGCTGCGCGCTGTAACGTAATTTTAGTTTGTACTTCAAAAGGATTCGGTGCTGCAGTAATGTTTTTATTCTCTTCAGACGATTCGAACAAGACCGTTGTTACAGGAGCAAAACCACACGCAGCGGATCTTGTGGGATCTTCATTCTCTACACTTGAAGTGATACCCAGCACACCGTTATTAGCAGTCGGACTGGAATCAATAATTGTTTGACCACTGGCTTCTGCAAATTTCCATAAACCGATCAATCCGGTTTCGGTGCTCGGTACATTGGAGTTTTTATAGGTATAGATTTGGGTGGCTGTTCTTTCTACACTCCAGAAGCGCGCTTCCGAAAAGGAGCCATCTAAGGTATTGCTCTCCAAGCTATCACAACCCAGGTACATATTGCCATGACCGTTGATGTTTTTAATTTCTGAAGTAAGTGCTGACTGAAAAATGCCGTCCAGGTAAAACTTCAGGGAGGTGCCGCTTCTGGTAACGGCTACATGGTGACATTGACCATCGTAATAATCATACGTTTGATTCGCATAATATACATAATTAGTCAGTCCTTTCATTTGCAGCGACATTCCAGAACTGAAGGCATATACCACTAAGCCGTCTGAAGAAGTTGTCCGCGTAGAGAAAACCGGCATAGCCGGCCTTAAGGAAGATGACACCTTGACATTGATAATGGCTTCCAAGGTAAAGTCTCCGGTGCCTAGGTTGTAGGCCGGATGGCGACGAATGGTAACCCTGTCATCGATGCCATCAAAGGCTAGCGCACTGTTCTGTGCTTGTACTTGATAAAAGAAAGAAGCGCTTAAAAGCAAGAGACAGATACTTGTTATTTTAAAAAAATACCGGTTCGTCATACTAATTAGAGATTATGTTCCAACCTCTAAATTAATTATAGTATACCAAGTATCCTTATCATTCAGTATTTATCCTCTGAATCTGCCGTATTATTAGGAAAACAACAGCAAACAAATGAAGGTAATCATGGTCGCAACGAAAGCGTAAAAGCCAAACGGCGGTCTGCTGCGGTAGGATCTGTACGAAGTAGGAAATGATGAAAACATAGCTGATGTGTGTTCAAACGTGTAAGCCCCGCCATATGCTGGCTCTAGCGTAAGCTCAATAAGTATACCATCGCATGGTTAATCATTTAAGCGCTTTTAAAAATTGACCTGTTTCGGAGACGCCTCTTTATGCGGTTTTTTTTCTACATAAAGGATCCTTACTCCGATGCATAATAACGGGCTTTGGACAGCAATTCCTCTAATTCCGGAATAGTCGAATCGATGGCTTCTGCTTTTTCCAAATGCTTCAGGGCTTCTGTGTATTCTTTTTTTTCTAAAAAATAGATTCCCAGGTTGCGGTAGACATACGCATTGTCCTTGTTCAGCCGGTGGGAATGTTTCAGGTTCTTAAATCCTTCTTCCCATTCTCCCATCTTCAGTTGTGCGTAACCGAGGTTGTTGTAGGAAAACGCAAATAAAGGACGGATAGAAAGCGCCCGGATGAAACAGGGAATGGCTTGTTTGTAATAACCCAGCATGTTGAGCGCATAGCCTTTGTTGTTGAGGGCGGTAGTATTTTTCGGGTTAATTTTTAAGGCTTGGTTATAGTAATGCAGCGCACGTTCCAATTCTTTTGCCTGAGCATAAGCATGAGCGATGGTGGTATATTCTATGTCATTGAATAATGTGCATTGCTCCACACATCGTGTGGCCGCTTCTTTGGCTTGGTTATGCTGTTTTTGTTCTCCGTAACACAGGATCAATAAAATATGAAACTGTTTGTTCTCCGGCTGAAACTGCAGTCCGTGCTCGAGCTGTGCGGCAACCTTTTCGTATTTGCCGAGTCGATAATCTGCCACGGCCTCTTTATAATCCACCACCGTCTTTCTGTTCGCTATCGTTTCAAGAATCGCTGATCCATCGTTGCGGGAGACTCTGCCGTCTGACAAAATCACTGGTTTTGAAGAAGGAAACAGATTTTCTACCATGTAGTAAAAACTGAGCACACAAAAGAAACCCCAGAGAAATACCACTCCATCGCTCCAATCCAATTTATAGCCAAGCCATGTCAGTACAGCTGAAAGAACAAAAGGAAGCAGTGGCCCCATGAGCGCATAAATAATTTTTTTATACGGCGGCAAATATTCTGTATGTGTCATACAAACACCGCCTTTCCATTCGAAGAAGTTGTATTTGATCCGCCAGTGCAGTCTTCCGGTGCTAAAATGTAAATGGCCCCTTGATTCTCCATAAGAACCAATGTATACCGTCACTTCATGCCTGGTCAGCAAAAGCGCAGCCACCGCATGCGACAATTCATGCAAAAAAACATAAGGCAAATACATGATCCGCCAAAGGACCTGCAGTAAAAAAGAAAGGAGTTTAGCCATGCATGAAGCCGTCCATTATTCTTTCCACAATTTCATAGAAATCGACGACCCTTGTTCGGTGTGGTATATCAGGGTATACAGACCAGAGGACAACATCGTTAAACCCGAAAAAGTATTGGCACCTGCGTTTACTTCAAGGTCCAAAACCTGTACGCCTAAACTGTTATAACCCATCACATACCCTGCTTCAGGTGCATCCACCGTGAACTGGTCAACTGCCGGATTGGGATACAATCGAACGATGCGATCCGTTGCGTCTTGTATACCGGTGATTACGCCATCCGGATTCCATTTGACAACTATATTTTTGTCGTTGGCATTGGTAAACTCTCCGGCGGCATAAATATTTCCTGAAGGATCCGTTACCAATGATAAAACAAAATATTTGTTGGACGGCAGTGCTCCAGCTCCCGTGCCTAAGGTCGTCCATTCGGTGCCATCCCATTTGTGAACCAACTCCACTCCATTACCGGAATTTCTTTTAAAGCTCGATACCAAAAGATTACCGGAAGGATCGATGGCGACCGTCTCTATACTGTGCACATCCAATACATTGGCACCTCCGGGTTCTGTCCATTCGGTGCCGTTCCACTTGGCAATATACCCTCTGTCCTGTGAAGTACTAAAACCTGCTGCGTATACATTACCTGAGGCATCTACTGCCAACTCTCTGAGTTCTGCGGTTCCGTTGTAACTCTTCACGGTGCCGTCCAGTTCTGTCCAGTTGTTACCATCCCACTTCGCTACATAATAATCACCTGATGCGTTCTTAAATTCTCCGGCTACATAGACTGTACCATCAGGCGTGACTGCCATGCTGAGGATGTCGCCATTGCCATTCAAAGGGGTCGTCGCATTTCCTAAAACGGTCCAGCTAGTGCCGTCCCATTTTGAAACATAGCTTTTGTCGTTTGCATCCCTAAACCTTCCTGCCGCATATACATTCTGATTGGCATCCAAACCAATCATGTTGATCGTATTGCGTGCATTCAGAGAAGCCTCACCAAGTTTTGTCCAATTAGTACCGTTCCATTTGGACACATAGCACAAATTATTTGCGGTATTGTAAAAATTGCCTGCCGCATACACATTACCTGAAAGATCCGTTGCCAGGGTAGTAATGAAATAATTGGGTTTAAGTGCATTGGTACCCACTCCTAATTCTGTCCATTGCGTGCCGTTCCATTTAGCCACGTATTCATATCCAGTATTTGGATTGTAAAAATGTCCCGCGGCATATACATTGCCCAGGTGATCAGTGGCGAGTACATTGATCTGCGAGTTGAATGGATTGCTGAGCGGACCCACTTCACTCCAGCTTTGTGCAGCAGCTGATAAACAGGAAACAAAAAAGAAAGCGCTGATAATCAATAATTTTTTCATGGTGCAAATTAATAAATTCCGGGTACTCCTGTTCATGCAAGAACAGCTTTAAACATGCATTGTTTCAATGATCCATTGGTACGATCATCGCGTCTTTACTTTATCAATATAGTTTAAAACAAGGATGTTTTTAGCAATATATTAAAACACTGAATTTTAATCTGTTCGCCTTGCATCGTTTCTTTCTTCATAATTTTTTCCCATCGAAAAAACACCGAAAATAAAAAAGTCTTTCATACGATAGATGGACCAGAGGAAATCCCTAACTGGCTTTATAAATAAGAACGATAGAGATCAGCACATAAGCAAATAAAAGCGCGCCGCCCACTGCAAACAAAGTACCGCCGCGTTTTCTGTCGGGTTCTGAGTAGGCATGTTCTTCTTCTCCGTTGGGTAAAATGATGGTATCGGTCAGCACTGTCCATCCTTTCCACGCGCCCATAAAACCGCCGAAGAGGGAGGTTACGATGCCGCGCATCAAATCCTCTTCCGTGAACGAAGGCCTCTTGTTTTGTGGAATTTCTTCCGGCAGGACCACCGTATTTTCAATCTCTTGAATGCCTTGCTCTTTTAATAGTTTTGTCGCCAAAGCATAATCAAAATCGCTCCAATCGTTCGGGTGCTGAATAAGATCCAGCAATTCTTCCTGTGTAAATGAAAACAAATAATAATCACTTTCTACCTGCTCCACTTGTCGCGCATAAAACGCTCTCAGGGCCTGATGCGCTTTGTTAAAATCCACGCCCTGGATCTTCACATAAAATTGCTCGTTGTCTGCTGCCGCTGTCAGCAAAGGATTGTTCGATCCGGAAGATTCCAGTACATGTTCGATCTGGTGTTCGCTTAACAACAAAGTAAATTCTTTCGCGAACTGCTGATCGGAAAAGGTGCGGAAGGTTAGGAAGTTGGTAGAGGGCATTTTGAGAATGGGGATTATATTAATTCAAAATGGCAAAGATGTCAATAAAAAATCCACCTAAATGCTTTGATAAACAATTGGTGGATTTATAATTATAATTACAACAGCTATCGAGACGATTGTTGTCTGAATCCTGAAATGTATTTGCGAATGATTTCTGCTTCCCCTGCGCTAATGTCGACTGGCTTTACAAAACTAATAAACACAGGCAATCCAAATTCTTCGATTAAAGAACCGAAAGAAGAATTTAAAAAAGAAGAGGAAGTAGAAAAGACTCCTTTAAAAGATAAAGTAACTGGCTTTTTTGCCGCAAGATATACTTTCAATTCCTGGTACAAAGAATAACCGGAGAAATTGGTATATGTATCCGTTACTATTTCTTTGATAGTTAACATGTAACAAAAATAAGGTTTAAAATTAGAAATCCCAATTAAATGCAGCTCATTGAACTATCCGGTAAATCCGGATAGTTGCTTTTCTATTCCACGCTGTGTGGAATGTTATTTTTTTGTTTTGCCAATTGATTAATTCGAACCAACATATTAGCATACCAACTCATATAAATCTTAACATGTTCTAGTATTTCTTACAATATTTGCCGTGCTATTCTGCTTCTCATAAATTGTTATGTTGCTTAAAAATAAGTAGTTTAATTGACTTGTTTTAAGAGTTATATTAAAAGATTTTAACTATTCCAGGTCTGAATTCGTTTATCTATTTCACTACACAATTCTAGGTTGTTTTGATAAAACTGATTATCATCTATCAGTTGCTTTAACTTAGCTGATGCTTCAGCTTTTGAAATTTTGAACGATAAAACAAGTTCATCTAGAATCCACAGCATACCATGATATTCTATAGTATTATTCTTTGCGTGTTTTCGAACAGTTTTATCACTACTTAATATCATTGCATTTAATTGATCTGCTAAAAATAACGCTGTCTTATCAGCTTCTGATAATCCTTTGGAATAAGGGCCTTGATGTATAGCAAGTCTTTCTTTCTCTTGAATTGAATGTATAGTAAATTTTCCAACAGAACGAAAAGCTAATAATATTTGCTTTTGATCATCATCCAACTCATTATAAACATCCAATGATGTATGGACTTCAATGCTTAGTTCAAAAAAGGGTATTGTGAGCTGCAACTTATGTAAATCAATAAGTATACAAGCATCTGTTATAGCAAGCTTCATTAAGCATATGGAGTCTGGTTTCTAAACTCAGCAAGTTTCATGTTTTTTAAAGATGCTGCTTTACTCATTGATATTTGCTCTTCCGCTAATGCTCTATATAGAAGTTGATCAAATCGGTTAGATTTTTCAATACATTCAAGTGCAATTGGCTCTTCAATTTTCCAACCCATTTGCTTTATCATGTTAAAAAATTGTGCAGTATAATTATCACTAATTATATTACAAACTTTTGCACGCATAACAATAGCTTGCATGGATATACCGTATTGCTTTTTTATGTTTCCTAATTCCTGAATGGATAAACGTATCCTGGTATTACCAAGTTCTTCTTTTATAGTTTGCTCTGGAAGCAGCATAGCACCAGCAAACTGATGACATAGTTTTTCTTTTTGATTTTCAGGAATATCGCCAAAAGTTAAAAGTAAGTGTGCCAATTCATGAAGCAAAGTGAAGCGTATTCTATCCGGTTTGTCTGCGATATTTTTGTTATACGCTACTACAGGAATATTTTGATTAACCCAAGTTTGCATACCATCAAAAGCGATGTCCGCATCAATTTCCACTACTTTAATATGTTTGTCTTCTAAAAGCTCAGGCATGTTAAAGAGTGGGTCTTTACCTAATTCCCATTTTTCTCTTAATCGATTAGCGGCTTCATTTACTTGATCATATTGAGTTATTATTTCAAAATCCTTTAAGGGATTTTGAAATTGATTCTGTATGCCTAGTATATCTTCGAGTTCAAGGTATCTAGACAAATACTCTCGAGTTTGTTCTATGACCTTATTCTCTTCTTTAACAGGCATGCGTTTGAGCTTACGGTATTCAACAACACCAATCTCTATTCTGGTTTCTCTAAAAAAATAATCGGGGCGAACGTTCATTACTTCACACAACAAAGCAATCATCTCGCTATCTGGAATTACTTCACCTTTTTCGTAACGATGTAATGCCTGGCGTGAAATCTTATTATTGAGTTTATCAGCTAAATCTTGTAAGGAAAAGCCATTTAATAGACGAGCCGATTTAAATCTTTCTGCAAATATTTGATTCATAGTCTGATATACGTTGCACAAAGCAATTTGGTTTACAAAAATATTAAAAAAAATGAATTTGTCAACTCATCGCTGGAATTTACGCTTTTGAAGAACGTAACTTATATCTAGTCGAAATAAAACAATACATTGACAAATTTGGTTGACAAAAATATAATATATATTGACAAATGTCAACTAGTGTGTTATATTAGTATAACTAAAACAACAAACAACTATGATGAATTTTAACAGTCAAAAAATCGAGATTAACTGTCCGGAGTGCAACAGATCTATTTCTGTTACATTACAACAAATTGCTAACCAGGCAACTGTCAAATGCATGTGTAGTCAATTTATACAACTGCAAGACAAAAACGGTTCCTTTAAAAAGGGAGTGAATGACATGAATAAGTCCATGAAAGATTTAGAGAATGCATTCAAAAAGTTGGGCCGATTAAGATAAAAAAACCGAAGCTAAATGGAATAGCGCTTCGGTTGCGAAGAAATTTAAGTTGGACACCTATAATTCTTTCGCAGGCAAGGTAAAGAGAATTTTTATCTCTGCCAATTATTCCTTGGGCCACACGAACAAAAGCCTCAGTTCAAAATTTTTTGTTCAGGGTAAATAACTACAAATATGGCAGTTAACAAACCAACCGGTGACAACAGCAGAGTAGGTGCTGTAAAGGAGCGTAGTCAGGTTTTCAATCCTAAAACTGAACAGTGGGTAAAAAGAGATACCAATACTGGACAGTTTATCGATGTGAATCAGAACGGCGAGCCACACAAAGGTGTGCGTAGAGAGAAATAACAATTGCTCCAAAAAATTGTAGCAGATAGGCCCCGGCTAAAAGGGGGCCTTTTTTACTTAACCATCTTTTCATGGATTTAGGATTATTAAATATGGGCGATATCATCGTCAGACAAAAAGGGTTTATCACTACACATTACATGGTATATGTAGGAACTCAAAGTGGAATACAAATGGTTGCAGAAAATCAGAGAGGTGTTGGTGTGCAAATTGTTTCATTACAAAAAGCACTAGCTAACAATTTGATTAAAAGAATCGAAAAGTTTTCAGGAACGGAATCTGATCGCCACACAGTATTGCCAAGAATAAAAAAGTTATTGGGTAAGCCTTATGATCTTATCCGATTCAATTGTGAACATTTTGCACGATGGATTTCTAATGGAAAAATGACCAGTAAACAAGTCGAAACAGTAAGTTTGATAGCACTACTTGGAGGTATTGGTTTTTCTATGGCTAGTCTTACTGCAAAAAAGAATGGCGTATTTATTATACTCGCTATTGTATTGTTCTTGATTAGTATTTCTGTGCATCTTTTACAGAAGAAAAAATAATTTGAGAGCTGTACATAATCTGTACAGCTCTTTTTTACTATGCCACCATCCCCTTTACAAACACCTCCACATACTCCTTCATCTTAAAAATAATCCGATCACCAATTTCACGTGCTTTTAAAATACTAGGTCTATCACCCAAACATCTTAATACTTCATCACGCAAAGGATCCTGACCGCTGAAGATGTAGGCTTCTATCAACGCTTTAAATTGTGCTTGATCTAATGATTCTTCTTCACACAATTTTCCAAGCGCTAAGACTTTTTGATCTTCCCAATACTTTTCAAACTCGTCTTGTATCTTATCTACATCATCTATCCTCGGAAGATTTTCTTTGATGAATTTTTCGATTAGTTCGCGCTTGCTTCGGAGTTGTACTTCGCCGCCTAACAAATCGATGATGGCTTTTTTCTGTTGCTCGGCTTCGCTGGTTTTGGCTTGCTTTAATTTGGCCAGTAACTTGAAGATATAGGTAACATTGATTTTGTCACGGTGAATGAGTTCCAATTCAAAATCGATTTCATCCAGGATAGATGTTTTTTGTTTGGCGGTATCTCGTTTTACTTTATCGTATAAATCGAGGTATTTGCTCTTGTAGTTTTCAAACTCTTGCTCGGTCATCTCTACATCGTTCCAGGAGAAATCGGTATAGGAAGCCAATACGTTTTTGACGCGCATCAAACTTCTGAAAGCTTGCACGAAGGCCAATTGCGCTTCTTCGGATTCCAGGTCGTCTACACTTTGGTACGTGGGCGTGATGATGCGCAAGGCATCCAAGGCTTCTTTGAATTTCTGAGCAATGCTTTTATATGGCGGAATGATAATTTCCTCGATGGCTTCTTTGTTAGAAAACAAAGTAATAGCCGTATCGGTGGCGGCTTTTAAATTGCGGAAGCATAATATGTTTCCTTGTGATTTTTGCTCGCCTAAAATACGGTTGGTTCTGGAAAAGGCTTGGACCAAGCCGTGGTACTTCAATCCTTTGTCGACATAGAGCGTATTGACTTTCTTGGCATCGAATCCGGTCAACATCATGTTGACGACAATCACAATGTCTAAGCGATCAAGTTCGTCGTTGAATGTTTTCTTCTCGCGTTCCTTTAATCGCTTGCTGATGTCTTTGAAATAACTTTCAAATTGTCCGCTGTCTTTTGTTGTAAAACTTGTGCCGTATTGTTTATTGTAGTCAGCAATGTAGCTTTCAAGTTTATCTCTGGTATGCGTTGATTTGCTGTAAGCGGCTTGTGGTTCTGCAGCCAGGGGTAATTCATCGCCAGGCAAATAATCCTGTGCGTCTTCGTCGTCCTCGTTTGCGCCATATGTGAAAATAGTGGCTACGCGCAAGTCGTGTTCGCCTGTTTCCTTTTTCTTTTTGAACAGGTCGTAATAAGCGATGGCGTTTTCTATGCTGCTAACCGCAAACAAAGCAGAGTATTCTTTGTTGAATGTTTTTTGATCGTGGTAGGCAATGATGTAATCCACGATTTTTTCTAAACGCTTGGGATCATTGAAGACTTCTTCCTTATCAATGTCTTCGACTTCGATATCTATGAAGGTACTCCCTTTTTGTTTGTACTTGCCCACGTATTCGATTCCGAATTTCAACACGTTCTCGTCGCGGATAGCATCGGTAATGACATACTTGTGCAGGCATTTGCCAAAGAGGTCTTTGGTGGTGCGCTTGCCTAATTCGTTTTTATTGGCGTTGTCGGCAAAGATGGGGGTACCTGTAAAACCGAACAGCTGGCTCTTGTGGAAATAGTTGGTGATGCGCTCGTGTGTTTCTCCGAATTGCGAACGGTGGCATTCGTCGAAAATGAAAACAATTTTTTTGTCTTTTAAATCGGCCAGCTTGTTTTCAAAATGCGCGCGGCTGATGGCGTTGTTTAACTTTTGAATGGTGGTCAATACCAACTTCGTATCGTCTGTCAATTGCCTCACCAGGGAAGCAGTATTGTTGGTGACGTCTACGCTGTCTTTTTTGAAGTGGTTGAACTCCTGCATGGTCTGGTAGTCCAAATCTTTACGATCGACGACAAAGACCACTTTGTGTACTTGCGGCAAGTCCATGATGAGTTGGCTTGCTTTGAAGGAGGTGAGTGTTTTGCCTGAACCGGTGGTGTGCCAGATGTAACCGTTTTCGTTACTGGTCTTGATGTGGTGGATGATGGCTTCTACCGCAAAGTATTGGTAGGGCCGCAGGACCATCAGGTTTTTGAAGGTTTCGTTGGTGACCACATAGTGGGCGATCATGTTGCCCAAATGCTTGGTCGTTAAAAACTCCTGAGTAAAGTCTTTCAGCTCCGGTGCCTTTCTGTTTTTCTCGTTTGTCCAGTAATAGGTTTGTAAAACGGACTGGAGTTCGTTGTTGGCTAAGTATTTTGTATTGACGCCGTTGCTGATGACAAACAATTGCACATACTGAAACAAGCCGTAATTGCTCCAGAAGGAATGCTTCTGATACCTATTGATTTGATTGAAGGCTTCTTTGATTTCTGTGCCGCTGCGCTTGAGCTCGATTTGCACCAAAGGCAAACCATTGACTAATAGTGTAACATCGTAACGGTTCATATAAGAACCTTCCAGTGAAATCTGATTCGTGACCTGGAAAACATTAGCCCCTACCTCTTCGTTGTTAAAAAAGCGCACGTAAAAGGACTCGCCGTTTTCCTTGAGTACATGAAAGCGGTCTCTGAGTGTTTTGGCTTTCTCGAAGACATTGCCTTTGGCTAGGTGGTTGAGGATGGCGTCAAATTCCTTCGCCGTAAAACTCGTTTTGTTGAAGGCTTCGAGTTGTGTTTTAAGATTATGCAACAAGGCCTCTCCATCGGCTATAGCCACAGCCGTATAACCCAGGCCTTGCAATTGCCGGATTAGATTCTTTTCTAAGAGAGCTTCCGATTGGTAGGTCATACGAAGAGTTGCTGCAATAGGCCTTTTTTGAAGGTTTCAGTTTCTTTAAGTTGAGTTTTAATAAGTTCGACTTTTTTATCTATACTAGTTAAGTAATTGGCAATTTTTTGCTGCTCCGAAATGACAGGGAATAGAAATTTGAAGTTTTTTATTTTTGTTAAGGTTATTCTTTTTAAAGCTTGGCCAGCAATTGAGTTTGAAATTTCTCTTTGACCTACTGGTGAAACTAAAACTTGATATAAAAAGTAATTATCGCAGTCCTTATTTGTCCTAATGAACGCAACACTTGAAAGAAGGCTAAATGGTTTGTCCAGATTATTAACGCAGACCTGTCCAATTGTTCCATCTTTCGTTAGAAGAACATCTCCTCTTCTAATATCGCAGCGCTTATAAATGGCATCATGATCTGCTTTAGAGACAAATTGCGCACTTGACAAATCAATGTATCCATTCTTAATATTCTTAGAAGTTAAATAGAAAAATTCTCCTTGGTCTAAAGATTTAGGCGAAAAATGGGTTCCGTCTTGAACTTTTAATGAAATTGCTTCCAATGTCTTCTCCTCCCATTTCGGATAAGCCTTCCCCTTCTCATCTTTAAAGCGCAGTTTGCCGGAGAAGAGTTGCTGCATCACTCCTTTTTTATAGTGCTCCAGTAATTCTTTTTTGCGCTGGAGCTGCTGTAGCTTTTGGTCTATAGCGGAGAGAAAGGAGGCGATTTTTTGTTGTTCGGGGAGGGCGGGTATGTTTAATTTTAATAAAGCTAAGCGACCTGTTGATATACTTAGAACTTTTGTTCCTTGGGCAATAGTCATTACTTGCTTTCTAACATTCCAAGTTTGAACTAAATATCCTGCAAATCCTTTCGCCATTTCATGCTTACTCGGTCTAGCAAGAAATGTATGGAGTCCAGCTATTATTTTTTCTTTATTTAAATTAATCAGTTCAATTGTTTTACCAATATCTGCATAATCTTCAGATGCATCTGCAATGACTAAATCTTTTTCTTGGCAATAACATTCTTCTTTAATTTTACTAATGTCTATTTCGGTATTGACAAATGGAACATACTCTTTTTGGATGTCAAATAAAGTAGAAAATTTTGTGTGAATGTCTCCATAGTGTATATTCTTAACTAGTCCAGCCTCATAGTTTAAGTTATCTCTTGAATAAGAATTGGTAGTATGGAAAGTGTAGATTTCGCCATAAGACATTTTCTTCCATCCTTCTGCAAACCCCTTAAACCTCCATTTAGGAACAAGCAACTTTTTCTTCTCTTTTGCCATCGCTACTTCCATCATTTAAAAAGGACTATCAATACCCAACTCCTTACAAAATGCGGCAATCGTTTTGTCTGTTTCCAGCATGGCTTTATCCAGTGCCTTCAATTCTTTAGACACCGCTTTCAAATCTACCGCTTCTTCTTCTTCAAAGGTATCCACATAGCGGGGGATATTGAGGTTGTATTCGTTCTCGGCAATTTCGCTGAGTTCAATGACTGCGCTGTATTTGTCTTCGGCAGTACGTTTTTTGTAGGTCGTAATGATCTTGTCGATATCGGCAGTACGCAATACATTTTGTGTTTTTACCTTTTCAAAATGCTGGCTCGCATCGATGAAGAGTACATTGCCTTTGTGCTCGCGTTTTTTCTTCAACACCAAAATACACGTAGGTATACCTGTACCGTAAAAGATGTTGCTCGGCAAACCGATCACCGCATCCAAATAATTTTTGTCTTTGATCACATGCTCGCGTATATGTCCTTCCGCTCCGCCTCTAAACAACACGCCGTGCGGCAAGACACAAGCCATGGTACCGTTGTCGGCCAATTGGTGAATCATGTGCTGCACAAAAGCAAAGTCTGCCGTGCCTTTTGGAGCCAATCTTCCGTAAGCGGCAAATCGTTCGTTGCTCATGTGCAAAGGACTGGCACTCCACTCCGCTGAGAACGGAGGGTTGGCGACAATGGCTTCGAAGCGCAAGTCCAGGTGCTGCGGGCGCTCGAGCGTGTCTTCGTTTTTGATGTCAAATTTTTTGTAATGCACATCGTGCATGATCATGTTCATGCGGCACAAGTTGTAAGTCGTCGGGTTGCTCTCCTGTCCGTAAAAAGCACTCACTTCCTTCACTTCTTTTGCTACACGTAACAATAAGGAACCTGAACCACAGGTCGGGTCGTAAACACTTTTGAGTTTCGTTTTGCCTACTGTTACCAGTCGAGCTAACACAGAACTCACTTGTTGAGGCGTATAAAATTCACCCGCTTTCTTGCCCGCGCCACTGGCGAACTTGCCGATGAGGTATTCGTAGGCATCACCTAAAATATCGCTTTCCGTATTGTGCAAATCAAAATTGATCTCTTCCAAATGAGAAAGTACTTTGACAATGAGTTCGTTTTTGTCGTTTTCCGATTTACCGAGTTTGCTGCTCGTTAAGTCCAGGTCTTCAAAGAGGTTACCAAAGTCCTCTTCGCTTTCTGAACCCATCGTACTCTGCTCAATGTTTCGTAAAACTTTCGTTAAATCGTCTAAGATGAATTTGGTTTTCCCTTCCGCATTGCCTCGGCGTGCGAGTTCGCTGAATAGTTCGGATGGTTTCAAGAAATAACCCAAGGCTTCCAGCGCTTCTTCTTTCACCGCCGCTAGTAATTCCTTTTTATCCTTGCGCTTATCCAGTTCTTCGTATGTGACCTTGTCTGGCTTTAACACATCGTTGGCATAAGCGTGCATTTTTTCGCTCAGGTACTTGTAAAAAATAAATCCCAAGATGTAATCCCTGAAATCGTCCGCGTCCATTTTACCGCGCAACGTATCGGCAATCTTCCAGAGTTTTTGTTTGATGTCTTCTGACATGAGTAATTTTTAATTCCTTAACCGACTAAGATACGTTATTCTAAGGCTCCGTTAAAAAAAATACGTTTTTGATTAAAAGTCAATCTACTAAAAAATGCTTAGTCCTTCTTGTTCAATAATTTAAAATCTACTCAATCCTCCCACCCACAAACCCCCAACCCATACTCACCCTCCGCAGCCCCTTTCGAAACCGCTTTGATTTCGTGGTTGCAGTTATTCAATCCGCGGCAACCGCGGTCGTAGTGGTATTTTTTGGCGCCGGGAGAAAGGCAAATGTAGACGGTCGTCGGTATGGTAAAGGCCGTCAGGACCAGCAGCAATAAAATGACAGCGGTTTTTTTGAAGAGCTTTTCCATAGAGACAAGGTTTATTTCTTGTCTGTACGTTAGGTGTTTAGCCTTGGGTTATTTATTAATCTTTAAAAACTGATCCCATATAGAGATTACTCTGTTTTGTCTAATGCTTTCGTTTGGAGGAATATGCGCTGAATGGCTTCTTCAAAAGACGATAGGTCTCTGAGCTTGGCAAACTGTTCTTTTAAATAATCTCGAATTTCAGGCGGAGCTTGCTGAAGCAATTCCATCGCTCTTGTATTGTTATTGATCACATAGACAATGTCTTCAAAATCATGACTCGTGCGGAGATCTCCTTTTCCTCTTCCAAGGTGTGCTTCCAGCTTACAAGCGATAAAACTGTAAAAGGGGAAAATCAAAATCTTATGTCCTCCCTGAGCATCACTTCAATGGCCAATTGAAAACTGGCCGCATACCATTTATTGGTAAAGTTTAAAACCTTATTGGTAGACATGATATCCACCTGCAAGCCTTTGTATTCATAACGACTGATGATACCTGCTTTATTCATGAAACCGAATGCTCTTAATTTTCCTTCCAATATCGCAAAGTCTGCATAGGTGCTGGTCTCTAGGACCACATCGATATCATCGGTAAAAACGGACTTCTTCTTTGGCCGTATCGTCGGTGTACAACTCAAGCGTAGCACCGCCTGTAAAAACAACCGGTAGTTGAAGTTTTAAAAATACTTCAGCAATTTCTATTAATTCATTCTGGTACTTCATTGTTTTTCAATTCAGGAAAAAAATACTCTTTTAAAAATTCTTGGGCGAGATTTACTTCCCTTGCCCTTCCTACCCGGATGGCGTCTACCAGCGCTAACAACCTATAGATAGGAAGTGGTGTCCTTGCAACTTTTATTTGTTTATCATAAAAGGGTAATATTTCTTGTCCTCGGAGATTGCCCTTAGAATCTGGCCATACATAAGGCGGCTCCGAACCAGGCATTATTTTTTCATTAAGTGGAGCGGCACTGTGAGCAGTAGGAACACCTCTTATCAGTGCACCAGGCCTTGCAGGGAAAACATATTTTACTCCATAAATTAAAAAATTATAAAACGCCTGTTTCATCACTCTTCGATCTTCACTCAGCAAGCCTGCGTATTTACAACGCTCTATTGCTAATGAAATTTCTGCAGGACTTAAATCTAAAATGACTGACAACATCAGATTGGAATCTTCGTTTTTGCTCACCACTAATTGTAGCAAAACAACGATGTCCTGAGGACGCATTCCATTATGTTTTCGTGCCATTTCCGATCAGATTAGCGGTTTCTATTTTACAATTTACAAAATGTAAATTGTAAAATCCAACATTGTATTTGATTATTTCATCACCATTCTAAACGCCATTCTTCGGTCACATCCCCCTCATAATGCAAACCCGCCGCCTCGGCCGCTATTTGAATGTATTCTGCCAATTCTTCGCGCTCGCCGGTTTCGATGAAGTATTCGTAATCGACATTCAAGCCATTGAAACCGGTGACCACTTTTTCAATGGCTTCCCAGATTTGAGCATCGCTGACGGCTTTTTCCAGGGCGAAGAGGTAGCTGTCCAACAGTTTATCGCTTTCGTGTAAGGCCTCGTGCGAGAAAAATCCGGAGCCGCCGGCTGCTTCGTCGGCGTCAAATTGTGATCTCCAGCGTAGGGTCGGGCGGGGTAAGGTCAGTTTTTCCATGGAATAAATGATAAGTCGTATTTGTAAGTTGTAAGTCAGAATCGGACCAATTTTCTTATCCCCTATAACTTACGGCTAATTCCCTTTGTTCCTTGAAAAAATAACTTATATTTATTTTTTAGCGTACCTATACACAGCAAGCGTGTGGAGCAAGGGCAACAAAATGCTGCTTTTGTGAAAATCGTAAAGATGATTTAGGGGCGAAAACGATGTAATATTTTCTCCGCTAAGAGGTATTACCAGAGGCTGATCGACATACGAGTGAGATAAAACCTGAAAGAGCCGCGTTAGGGATTGAGCCTCTGTTTGAGCTCTTCCGCCGCATAAGAGATGGAATAACCAGAAGGAAGGAACGGCGGAAAGCGAGTGGCGAAAGCCCGGCCCCGCCAGTGCTGTTGGTTGAAGACGAGAAATCATACGGCGGGGAAACGCCCTGATCCTTTATAGCATGGCCTATAGCATCCTTTTCTTTCTCTTCTTGATCCTCTTCTTTTAACAAGACTTACCAAACACCTTTATCTATATAATTTCAACGATTTTCTTTTTCACTAAACAACACCTACAACACGCATGAAAACACTCTTTCTTATCATGGCCTGCCTGGTACTCACGACCATGGCCTATAGCCAGAACGCGAAAAAGCTCAACAAGAGCGGAGACGTGAAACTCGAAGCCAAGGATTACGCCGGTGCTGTGGAAGATTATTCCAAAGCTATTGAACTGGATCCGAAAAACGAATACGCTTTCCTGCAACGCGGTATCGCCAACGCCGGTCTGGGTGATTACAGCAAAGCTTCGGAAGATTACGACAAAGCCATTGCCATCAATCCGCAAAACGAAGAAGCCCTGGACCGCAGCGGTTATGCCAAAGCACAACTGGGCGACAACAAAGCAGCCATTGCTTTGTACACCAAGTCCATCGCCTTGGATCCGATCGACGGAGATACTTATTTCTTCCGCGGTGTAGCCAAAGCAGACACCAAAGATTTCAAAGGTGCCTTAGCAGATTACAACAAAGCCATCGAATTGAAAACCACAGAAAATGAAGTGTACGTAAGAAGAGGCGTGGCTAAAGCCGTGGCTAAAGATTACAAAGGTGCCGTAGTAGATTACAACAAAGCACTGGAACTGGATCCTAAAAACGAAGATGCTTACCTGGGTCGTGGCAACGCGAAAAGCGAAACACTTGACTTCGCCGGTGCGATAGAAGATTATACGAAAGTATTGGAAATTGAAAGCGGTCACCTCGGCGCTTTGTTCTCCAGAGCCGATGCTTATTTGAAACAAAGAGAATACGCCAAAGCCATTGCGGATTACGACAAAGTATTGGCCGGTGATGCGAAAAATGAAAAAGCTTTATTGAGCCGTGCGCAAGCAAAAACAGCCGCTAAAGATTACAAAGGCGCAGAAGCCGATGCGGACAAAGTCATTGCGATCAACGATAAGAGCGATGCCGCTTACGTCTACAGAGGCATTGCAAAAATGAAAGCCAACGACGAAACAGAAGCAATGTACGATTTTGACAAAGCTTTGGAGTTGAATCAGAAAAGTGAATTGGCTTATGTATACCGTGGTAACTTATACAAAAACAAAGGAGACCATACCGGTGCCATCAACGATTACACCAAAGCGATCGAATTGAATCCTAAGAACGATCAGGCCTACAACAACCGTGGTTTGGTGAAAGACGAAATCAAAGACAAAACGGCGATGGAAGATTTCAACAAAGCCATCGGTTTGAATGCTACAAATTCTGAATACTTCAACAGCCGCGGCAACGCGAAGAAAGCGATCAAGGATTACAAAGGCGCTTTATTGGATTTGAACAAAGCGGTAGAATTGGATGCCAAAAATGAATCCGCATACTTAGGCCGCGCAGCGGCAAAAGAAGCTTTGCTGGATTACAAAGGAGCCAATGAAGATTACACCAAAGCATTGGACCTGAACGCCAACAACGGTGCAGCCTTATTCAGCCGTGGTGTGGCGAAAACGAAATTGAACGATTTCAAAGGTGCGGTAGAAGATTACGACAAAGCGATCGCGATCGATGCTACAAATGCTAACGCTTACTACAACCGTGGTGTAGCGAAACAAAAAATCGGTCAGAAAGAAAGCGGTTGCCAGGACTTTGACAAAGCCACTGAACTGGGCAATACTTCTGCTGCGAATACGAAGAAAGTATTTTGTAAGTAATAAAATAGTGGTCAGTTGACAGTAGTCAGTGATCAGTTAAAATAAAAAACCGCTGCGAAATTGCAGCGGTTTTTTTTATGTAAATAAGTACAGACGCTTGGTGCGCCTGGCGTCCAGGAAAAGAGCGAATCTCTATAGACATTCTCATTAATTAACTACGTGCACTAAAAGGATCCACAATGTCTATAGAGATTGCTTTTGGTGACTGCCCTTTCTTTTGTTACTTTTCTTTTGGCCAGCGCCAAAGAAAAGTAAGGCTTGTATGAAATCGAAACCTTCCGGCCTGTCAGGGGACAGGCCAAGGAATAGCTGCGGTTTTTTTATGTCTGGCTGTCTGCCCCTAAATCAGTTTGTATTTATTACTGCACCACAATTCTCTCCGTAAACACCTGTTTGTCTTTTCTCAACGACACCACATAAATACCCGTTGTCAATCCATCACTCAAGGTAAGCGATTCGCCTTTGCCTGAAGCCACGGGCTGTCCTTTCAAATCGTGTACGATGATTTCATCGGCATTGAAATTTTTCGTAGTGATGGTTCTGTTAGCGTAAATGAAATGTGCCTGTCCGTCCGTTGCCTCTTCATTGGCCGTCACGATGGGCGCGCCGAAGTAAGCAATGAAATCCAAATCAGAACCTGCATGTTCTCCTGCCGGCATGAAACCCGCACCTGTCCATAAAGAGCCATCGGCGTAGGTATTCGCATAATCAAAACGCAAAGGTACATCATGCACCATGAACGTATAAGTGCTCGCTGCTGCCATGGACACGCTGTTGCTGAATCGAATGCGGTAAATTGCTTCCGTTCCTACAGGTACACCGCTTTTTGTTTCAGCGCGCAATAAAGATCCGCTGGAAGTGGTATTGCCGTTGTACACGTATACTCTGCAGGTACTGCTTGTACCCGAACGGATGATCACATCAATAGAATCAAGGTGCGCAGCGCCGATGGTTTTGAAAGAAGATCCCATGCCGTTGTCGTCACCGCCAAGACTTTTGTTGGTGTTTTGATTGATCGAATAAGGTGTTTGCGCCATCGCCTGGCCACACGCTAAAAGAAGGAGTAGTGGTAAAAGTTTTTTCATCTCGAAAAGTTTAAGTAAGCATATGATGAAGATAATCAATGGGCTAGTACTCTGCAAAAAATGGTGCAACAAACTATGTTGATGTTCGCATTCTCTTATACTCCCCGCTTTTGTGCGGTGGGCGTCCAGGAAAAGAGCGAATCTTTAAAGACATTCTCATTGATTAACTACGTACACTAAAAGGATCCACAATGTCTTTAAAGATTGCTTTTGGTGGCACCCTTTTCTTTTGTTACTTTTCTTTTGGGTGAGCAAAAGAAAAGTAAGAGGACGGAATGAAACTAATTGCTTTTCATTTTTATCAACTCTGAGCGGGACGCTCCGTATTATTTAGGAACAAGCCAGAAGACTGGCACTAGCGGTGGTGATGGAAATGTTATTTACAGGTTCTTCTAATTCCCTTAAACAAATAGAAAAGCGCCTCCGAAGGATTCTGACTGTAAAACAGAATTCTATTTTCTTCAGGTGTCAATCCATTGTTTTTGGATAATCGCTCCAGACCGTACTCTTTAAAAAAATGGGCATCATCCTGTGCACTGATTTTTTGCTGCGGATTTTCCTGGTTGTATTGATACTTAAACTGAATGTATTCATGCGTGTGGTGGAAATCGCTGTGCGTGTACGTAAAGCTTTGTCCTTCTAACGCCTGAATCACCTGGCTTGCGGCACCTTCGAAACAACCGATCAGGTAAAGAGGTTTGTCATTTTTCAAGGTCATGATGGCTTCTTCAATCAACCCGGGGATTTTACCGAGGTAGTCAGATGTTTTTCCTCCGAAAACAATACGAGCCTGAACGTTGATGGCCATCTGCGCACGCATGCGGCTCAGAGAACGGCTCCACAGATAACTGGTGTTTTCTTTCCCTTCCACCGCCGTCTTGATAAACTGAACACAGCTTTCTTTTGAAAGAGATAAAACTTCGGATGTAATCTGTTTATGCAACGGATAAGCAATGTATTGATCCACTGTTGCCTTTTCCCGCGAAAAGCCGCGCTGCCTGTAGCTGGTATCCGCTATGAGTTCGGAAAAACCTGCTACTCGTAAATCTCCGCCGTAAGCAATACGTTTCCCTATAAGCAGAAGATTAGTGACGACATCGATTAAAAAATTTTGAAGGCTTTCATTCCCGTACCTCGAATCGATGCTTTCCGAAACAGAAACGGCTATACAACTTTTTTTTGTAGGGGTAGTAGGAAGAATGCTCATGAAAATCTGTGCGTTGATTCTTATTTTGTTTCAGTCTCTTCTTCCGCTATGCATTCGTCCATGATGTCTTCCAGAAAGTGAGGCGGCATGTCTTCCGGTTTTCCTTTCAGTTCACGGACCAATTTTTTCAGGCCATTTGTATCACGGATAATTTTTCCTGCGTGCATATACTCCGGTAAAGAAGAACGGGCAATGTCTTTCAGGCACAAAATATACAACTCTGTTTTCTCAAATCCATATCCAATCTCAAAAGGTACCCAATTGGATGTCAAGGTATGTTGTGAAACAACCACCAGCATATGACTGCTGTTGTTGATGCCATTGCAAATGGCTCTGGTCAGTGCCTTGGGATTATTGGCATCGTGATGTGTTTTGACTTCTTTGTCGTATTCGTCAAAATAAATTTCCACTCCTGCCTGCTGCAGAAAGTCTCCGATTTTTTTCGCCTGCGCATTGTCGGCTTTTTGATGGGAAATAAAAACACAACTGATGCCTTGGGAAAGCAATTCCTCCCTGGAATTAAATCGAAAGGTCTCAAGAAAACGGTTAATAGCAGCCATTATTAGTTAACAACAAATTCAAAAGCAAAATCTCTGGGCAACTATTTGCCCAGAGATTAAAGTTAGAGAATAAAAAAATGCGCTGTATACTGTCCGTATAAATTTATTATGTGGATAAATCCATCAACCTAAAATCTTCATTTATATCACTCAAACTTCACTTCATCGATGTAGATGGAAAAGGGTGTTCCCACGCCGGTTGAATAAATATTCAATCCGGTTTTGATGCAGCGCAGGTCGGCATTTTTAGGAATGCTGATTTCGTATTTTTTCCATTCCGTGGTCAGCATGATTTTTTTGGAACGCTTGTCGGTATCGTGAAATTCTTTGTTGCTATCAATCATGCCGTAACCGATCGTTGCTTCGGCTTCGGCCGAACTGGATTTGGCCCAGAAGGAAAATGTTTTCGCCCCGGTCAAATCAAATCCACCGGCACGATCGCCCCAGTCGTTGACCGGATCTACGAAGCCCAGTCCAAACCAACCGCTGCCGTTGCCAAAACTGACACGCAGCGAAGCTGCGCCTTCCTTGACAAAATTTTTGTTTTCAGCATCCACACGCATGTACTGGAAATCGCCCATGTAGGCACTGGGAATATAAGGCAACTCTTTTCCGTCTTTGTAAATATAAAAAGGCAATACCGTTTTTGCTCCCGGCACAAATTTGTCTACGCCTTTTCCGTTTTTGATCACGAAGGAAGTAGAAGCGATACCTAAGTTGTTGTAACTGTCTTTTACAAAAGCATAGACTTTGATCACCCCATTTTCATTCGGCACTAAAATTTCAAATCCATCTTTCAAATTTCCCCTCGACTCCAGCGCGTTGACCTGATCTCTCCGGGCGCGGCTGCCTGTGCGCTGGTTGTAGTGGAAGCTGATGTTCAGCGGATCATTTTCCGCATCGCTCACATCCAGTTTTACTTTTACCCAGGTGCCGGTTGATTTAGCAGAATCCGGTAACTCAAACGTTTTTATACTGGGAATATGATTGGCCGGTCTTTTACCGGTATAAGCTTCTCTTGTGGCCCAGTAAGCAGGACGGTAGCTGTCGCCGTAATACAGCAGCAACCACACCGATCCGAAATTTCTATTTTGTTCGTAATGGAAAACATAGACGCCCAAACAATTTGGTTTGGACTCGATCCAGTTTTTAATACCCGGTGCAATGACCTCGTACTTTTGCTCATCACCCGGTTCGATGGTCAAACCGTTTTTATCTTTCTTCGCTTCCCATTCTCCGTTTACTCCGTATTCCGTAATCACATAAGGTTTGTCAACGCCTTCCTTTTTCATTTCATCGGGAATGTTGTTGACACCGCCACCGTAAACATTCAATCC
>Ga0247808_10000200_pt1 | contig 35247 bp, 25 predicted proteins | sample UWRJL089202R1_FD_179914 | JGI IMG/M metagenome (GOLD analysis project Ga0247808, IMG submission 179914) | Plant litter microbial communities from Arlington Agricultural Research Station in Wisconsin, United States - UWRJ-L089-202R-1 | ecosystem: Environmental > Terrestrial > Plant litter >... | reverse complement strand
TCCAACCTTTGGCGCGGACGATGCGCGCGTGGCCAAGCAGGCAGGCATTCCTGCCATCACGGTTTTGGACGACGAAGGAACAGAATTACCTCTGGTAGACAAACGCGGTCGTTTTGTAAAAGAAGTAACAGACTTCGCATTAGAATATGTGAAGGAAGCCTACTACACAGAAGCAGAACTGGAAGTTGAACGCAAAAAACAAGTGCGTGAAAAATACCTTTCTGTTGACGAACGGATTTCGATCAAACTGAAAGAAGAGAACAAAGCCTTCAAAGTAGAAAAATACGAACATAGTTACCCGCACTGCTGGAGAACAGACAAGCCTGTTCTTTACTACCCGCTGGATTCCTGGTTCATCCGCACCACGGCCGTGAAAGACCGCATGGTGGAATTGAATAAAACCATCAACTGGAAACCGGAATCTACCGGTACCGGACGTTTTGGTAACTGGCTGGAAAACCTGATCGACTGGAACTTATCCCGTTCACGTTACTGGGGAACGCCGCTACCGATCTGGAGAACAGAAGACGGTAAAGAAGAAATCTGTATCGGTTCTATTGCAGAACTGGAACAAGAACTAGACAAAGCACGCGAAGCCGGCATCAAGAATCCTGATTCCATCGAAGACTTGCACCGTCCTTATGTAGACGATATCGTTTTGCTTTCTGCTACTGGCAAACCGATGTTCCGCGAGAAAGACCTCATCGACGTTTGGTTTGACTCGGGCGCCATGCCTTATGCACAGTGGCATTACCCTTTTGAAAACGAAGACATTTTTGCCAAGAACTTTCCTGCTGATTTCATCGCAGAAGGAGTAGATCAAACACGCGGCTGGTTCTTTACTTTGCACGCCATCTCGGTGATGTTGTTTGATAAAGTCGCTTTCAAAAATGTAATTGCCAATGGATTGGTACTGGATAAAAACGGCAACAAGATGTCCAAGCGATTGGGCAATGCCATCAACCCTTTCGAAACCATCGGCAAATTCGGACCAGATGCTACGCGCTGGTACATGATTGTCAATGCACCGCCATGGGACAATTTGAAATTCAATATCGATGGAGTGGCTGAAGTACAACGCCGTTTCTTAGGTACACTTCAAAACACTTATTCTTTCTTTGCTTTATATTCTAACCTGGATGGTTTCACCTTCAGTGAAAAAGAAATTCCTTTGGCACAACGCACGGAGAGTGACCGTTGGATCATTTCCCGTTTGAATACATTGATCATCAACGTAGACAAAGCATATTCAGAATACGAACCAACCCGTGCAGCCAGAGAAATCCAGGACTTTGTCATGGATGAATTGAGCAACTGGTATGTTCGATTGAACAGAAAAAGATTCTGGAAAGGAGAATACAACGAAGACAAGCAAGCTGCTTATCAAACCTTGTATACTTGTCTGGATACGATTGCTCACCTGAGTGCGCCGATTGCTCCCTTCTATACAGAGAAATTATTCCGCGATTTAAACGAAGTAACCGGCAAATCAAAACATGCTTCTGTTCACTTGTCTTTCTTCCCGGTTGCCAATACGGCACACATTGACATGGAACTGGAACAACGCATGAACCTGGCCCAACGCATTTCTTCGTTGATTCACTCCTTGCGTAAAGCCAGCAACATCAAAGTAAGACAACCACTTACCAGAGCTTTGCTTCCCATCCTGAACGAACAAATGAAACGCCGTGTACAAGCGGTGGAGAGCTTGATCTTGTCAGAAGTCAACATCAAGACCTTAGAATACATCGAAGACACTTCCGGTGTCATTGTGAAAAGCATCAAACCAAACTTCAAAAAGTTAGGCAAAGAATACGGAGCCAAACTGAAAGAATTGGGCAATGCCATTCAGGCGATGCAGGAAAAAGATATCCTGGCTCTGGAAACCAATAACAGCTACAAACTGGTTTTGGCCGATGGTACAGCGATCAACATAACATTAGAAGATGTTGAGATCCGCTCACAGGACATTCCCGGATGGTCTGTGGCTTCGGAAGGAAATGTTACGGTAGCACTAGACATCAACCTGACCGATGAATTGCGTCAGGAAGGCATCGCCCGTGATGTGGTGAACCGTGTACAAAACCTCCGCAAGGATTTAGGGTTGGATGTACAGGATAAAATTAAAATCACGATTCAAAAATCCGATGAGCTGATCAATTCCGCTTTGATGAGCAACAAAGAATACATCTGTGAAGAAACACAGGCCTTGACCTTAGAACTTCTGGAAAATGTGATTGGCGCTACCGCTGTAGAAATGGACGAGCAATCACTGATGGTCAAAATAGAAGTTCAATAAAAATTAAAGGAATAAGTGTAGCGTTGCACGGTCTGCACTTATTCCATTTCTTACTCCTTACAAAAACCTTGATGAAAACTTATAAATATTTTTTAGCCACCCTGTTTGTCATCCTGTTGGATCAGGCCGTCAAGTTGTATGTATTCTATACATTTCCTTTTGAAGGATATGAAATAAAAGTGTTTGGAGACTGGTTCAAACTCAACTACATCACAAACGCCGGTATGGCTTTCGGAATCAGCATTGCCGGAGATTATGGTAAATTACTGCTGACTGTCTTCAGGATCATTGCTTGCGGTGGCATTGCCTGGTACCTGCATCAATTGATTTTGAAAAAACTACCGGACGGTTTATTGTGGAGCATTGCATTAATATTAGGTGGAGCTATCGGAAACGTAGTGGATAGTACATTTTATGGTGTGCTTTTAGGTAACGCTCCTTATGATGCACCTACTGCTTGGTTTCACGGAAAGGTAATCGATATGTTTTTTATAGACCTTTGCAATTGCTTTATTCCAAATTGGATTCCATTAATTGGGGGAAGTTATTATCCTTTATGGCCGGTGTTCAATGTAGCGGATGCCAGTATATTTATTGGTGTGATCTGGATCATCATTTACCAACGTAAGTTTTTTAAAGACGATTCGGCAAAGGAAAAGATAGCGGCTGAATAAAGCTAACAGTCTTGCCACTAAATCCCTTAAAAGGACTTGAGTTTGAGATAAACAAAGAAGCTCATCGCATATAATGTGCGATGAGCTTCTTTGTTTTGGTATGAGGTAAAGTCTGCTTCAGGATATTTAGGGGCAAGACTGTCTGTTACAAAAAAGGTCCGTCTCTAAAAGACGGACCTTTTTATTTATGCTAAATCAATTTTTAATACTGCTGGAAAACGGAGTAATCCACAAACTTATTACCTGTTGACACTAATGTAGCTGACCAATTGATCAGGTAACCATTAGAGGCACAAGATTGATCCAGGATATTATTCGTTCCATCCGTACGGTAACCGGCTGTAGCTGTAAACTGGTATTTATAATCGCCGGCATCACTGAATGCGGTATGCTCGACTCTTCCTGTTTTCAAGATGTAGGGACCACTATAAGTAGTTCCGCAATTGCTCCAAACAAAATCCGTTGGAATGGTATGAATGAATTTTCTATTGTCTACGTCGGTACCATACTCACTTACCTTAGCATATGTTCCCGGCAGATAAGTATCGGCAGCAATAGTTGTATCTCCTTCAAACTTCAAAGAGATGCCTGTTGCAGTACCATTGGATGTAAATGTTTTTTTACGGAATAAATTCCATGTTCTGGAAAAAGTAGATCCGCCTGTACCTGTTGTATCATAAGTAAGTGTCAATACACCACGTGTTTTATGAGCCACAGTTCCGGGAGTTGTAGTAAATAAACTAGCCAATGTACCACCGGTTAAGTTGGTGATGTAAGTCGTACCATTGTATACGATCTCTTCACCTGAAGCATTGTAGTGTACTTTATAATTATTAAATACGATTTTTAATCTCGCATTGACATCAGAAAATTTTGTTCCGCTAACCAATGTTACGCTGATCGAACCTCCCAATACACGTGAACCACAATTTACACCGTTGTAATTAATGGTAAAGTTATTAGTATTCAGCGTTACACTACCGCAAGGCAAAACAACTGCAGATGCCCTTTGATTACCTGCGTATTGCTCAGAATTATACACAGATTCGATATCATCTTGTGCACGATCGAGTTCATTCCTTGCAGAGGCATCATCCGCCTGTTGTCCTTTACTGGGAGCAACTTCTTCTTTTTGTTTACAAGCAGTGAAAAGTAACGTTCCCATCACAACTACGGTGAGAACAGACATCCATTTCTTCTTCATAAAACTGTTTTTTACGTTCATTTAATTGTTGGAGTACTCTTAAAAAGTTTGATTCATTAGGCTTATTTTGCCTTCTATACTATATTTCAAAAGGCAAATCACTCGTTTACTTTATAAGTATAGGAATTCTTGTGGTTTTTAGAGCATAACTCTTACCAATAGTTTAATGATTTCATTCTTTTTCAGGTTTATTTTAGGACTATTCTGTTTTTTCCCTGTCGTTTCAAAAGCTCAATTTGTTTCAGCGACCTTGGGAATTAATGGGTTAACCTGTTCTATGTGCTCCTTTGCGGTACAATCGGAAATGGAACGTCTACCTTTTGTCGAAAAAGCAACTTTAAATTTGAATACCAATATTGCGGAAGTATTGTTTAAAACGGATCAAAAGGTAGATGTCAGACAGGTCGTGGCTGCTGTTTACAAAGCCGGTTTCTCTGTTGGCTATACAGAAGCCATTTTTATATTTGATCAGCAAACCGTGTCGGACCAATTCGTTTTTTATTATGAAGGATTCAACTACCAATTCTTAAAACCTGCTCAAGAAATATTGAATGGAAAAACCACATTAAAATTTTTGGACAAAAAATTTCTCCGTAAGAAAGCCTATAACTTTTGGGCTCCTTTTATAAAAGAAAGTTCTCGTGGAAAAACGAAAGCAGATCTTAAAACTCTTTACCATGTAACCTTGTGAAGCATTTCATTTTCATCGTGTTCTATTTTTTCTGTACGACATTCTTGATGGCGCAAGAACTTTTTCCCTACGCAGAAGCCGCGAGTACACAACCAAAAGGAGTGCCCGGTATTCGATTTACTTATGAAAATTATAAGGAGCTTCCCTCACAACGCGCGCGAAATTACGGAGGGATAAGACTTGTGTATGGCCTTACTGAAAACTTAACTGCCGCCATTTCTATCACCGGTTCCAATCATCACTTAAAAAAATTCCCTTCCGACCTGAGTTATTATTTTCAGAAACATCATCAAAAAACCTTTCAGCAAAATCCTTATCAGGTAGAAGGTTTGATTGCTTCTTTAAAATATAAGTTCCTGAATCTGGATGGCCATCAACGTCATTTTAGAATGTCGCTCATGGGTTCAGCTGCAAAATCCTTTATTCCACATGATGGCGCAGAACCCAGGCTGGGCGACAACTCTGGTGCAGACGGTGCATGGATCGCTACCTTATTGATCAGGCGTTTCGCAGTATCTTTAACCAACGGTTATCTTTTCCCTTTTAAATACAAGGATGAAAGTCAAGGCTATAGTTTCAAGTCCGGCAATTGTCAATACCTCCATCTTTCTTTCGGTTACCGCCTTATTCCCAAGGCATACTCCGGTTACAGCAATTTGAATGTAAACCTCTACGTAGAATTCATCAGTGCCAATTATGAAAAAGCGACGATGACTGTCAATGGACAACCCTATTCTTTTGACATTTATCAGAATGCCGACAAATACATTTACAACAGTTTACAATCCGGCACTTACACAGAAGTCAGGCCTTCTATTCAGTTGATCTTTTACTCTACGACACGTGTGGAGATGGGAGTAGCCAGTCCGATTTTGAATCAATCATACCTGCATTTTTATCCGATGTACTTTGTGTCGATCCACAAGAATTTTTTTAAACAAAAAAATAATAAGTTGAAAGTGGTAAGTAATAAGTAAAATAATTTAAAAAATACTTACCTCTTACTACTTACAACTATATTGGCAATATTAAAACACAGTTTCGTGTACACATTAATTCCTTCGTATAAAGACGAAATGCGAAGTTGCTCGTCTACATTGTGTACAGAAGAAATTTCATCTTGTGTAAATACGGCCGGTATACAACCATACACAGGTACCCCTTTTACTCTGAAAATATTATTGTCTGTACTTGCCGGGAACAAATAAGGAATTACACTTCCTTTAGGATTTTGTTCATGAATGGCTTTCGCAAAAGCCTCATAATAGGCCGTGCGGGGAGAGGGCTTGGAGGCAGGGCTTACTTCCAGGATTTTAATCTTCAATTTTTGATTGGACAAGCGTCGGAGTTTATTGATAAACTTTTCCGTTTCTTCGCCCGGCAACAAGCGACAATCCAATACGGCAATGGCCTTGTTGCCAATTTGATTCTTCACACTTTGTCCGCTGGAAAGCTGAGTGATCACGAAGGTATTGAAAACAAAGGGATGAAAGATTTCTCCTTCCTCGAAATACTTTTTGACAAAGGGCCACAGAATCATCCAGTTCACATGCTTCACAAAAAAACCACGGGTGCCACCGATGTAATTTCCCATGCTTTTGAACATATCCAATGTCAACGGATCAAAGCTCGGTTGTCTGGGTTGATCCATTAAACGGGTCAGGTAGCGGATCAAACGTTTGTTTGCATACAAAGAAGGAGGCACTGCACCGTGACCGGAAGATTTTTGTTCCACTTCAAGTTGCAACCATAAAGCAGATTTTTCTGCCAGGGAAACACCGTATAAGTCCGGAGACATGATGCCTTCGAGAGGATTACTGATTCCTGAACCACCTTCTCCAAACACCACAACAGGATTCAATAAATCAAAATGTTTGCTCACTACATAACTTGTTCCGCGATCTCCCCCCGATTCTTCACCGGATACAAAGAGAATAGAATAATTATGTGAAAGATCTGCTGTTTTGATACTGTCTTTAAAAGCCATCAAAGCGTAAAGCTGCATCACCGCCAAGCCTTTACAATCAATAGAGCCGCGCCCGTAGACTTTACCGTCTTCAATGGCTCCTGAAAACGGGGGCTTTGTCCAGGCTTCTTCATCACCGGGAGGAACAACATCGAGGTGATTTAAAAATACAACATTCGGTTTTCCTGATTCCAATGGATAAAGCGACACACAAAGATTCCATGCGGTATCCGCGCCATTGAACCAATACAAATGAAAAGGGTATTTACTGGCTTCTTCGTAAATCATACCGGCTACTTCCTTTTCATTGCCGCTGATAGAAGGAACTTGTATCAATTGAGAAAGAAGGCGCTCTGGCAAAACATCCGTTCTTTCCTGTGCATATACCGTTGCACTGCACCATGCCAACATCACTACAATCGAAAAGGTATATTTTTGCATCTCTATAGTTACTAAGGGTCAGTTAATATAGAAGATTCATAAGGAATAAAAAAGCCGATTGTTTTTAAATCCAACCGGCTTTCCTTTCTATTAATTCAGTGGTATGATAACAGGAGTGTTCGGCATATTCACATCTTCCCATTGACCTAAGTAGTTTTTCCTTCTTACTTTCATGACTTCTATCAAAATTTTGTCATTAGGTCTTAGGTCTGTTGCTGCATTGACACTAAAGACAGGCGTGTGCAAAGATTGTTTGAACGGACTGTTTTTTGCTCTGCCAACGGTGAGCTTCCATTCCACAATTTCATAAGTAGCATCTTCCGGTTGCTCATTTTTAAATGCCTCATCCGCAATAGCCTTTACCGATATACTTCTCACACTTATAGCTTCCGGCCCTGGAAAAGGATTGATGACTCTGTTGTTTACTTTTACTTCTATTTTAGGAAGCGGAATCAATTTTACTTTGAATTTTCTCTCTCCGATAAATTGTCCCTGATTCATCACCTTTACATTCACTGTAGCCGCTTGTGGTTGTATGGTTACCGTTCCCTGACCGTCTAACTTTTTCAATACTGCTCCTTCTGATACAAACTCCGGATGGTAATAAGCGCCGAGTGCAGGGACCTTAATAGACATCTTGTTGCCGCAATTTCTATACAAAGATTCCATCGCTACAGATTTGAACTCGAGTACAGGTTTAACTACGGTGTAATCTTCTTTCACCTGAACCAATGTATCTGAACCATCAGGATTTTTCATTTTAATAGAGGCCGTCCAGCTTTTCTTCAACATCCCTTGCGAATCGTAGGCCCCACCGCTGGCAACAAATTTGTAATTTCCTATACCATCTCCATCAACTGTCAATGTTTGGTTGCCCACGTTCATCTGTGGTCTTAAACTAGAAGACGTTGCCGCTAAAAATACTTCTGCCTGATAAGGAGTTCCCGCCGGAACAAAATGACTATTTGCTCTTACCATTGGAATTAGTCTATCAATTTTATGATCCTTGATGCCTAGGTTCTCTGCGGTTTCAGTAAGCACTGTATTTTCCATGGCCACCACTTTTGTTTCTATCTCACTGATCACAGCCAATGCTGCAGCCAATGGTGTTTGTCCAAAATTCAGCTGAGCAAAATCTTTATTCTTATGTTCGGAACTGTTCTTATATAAGTTGTTATCTTTTCCATCCGCTGCCATCAAACTATATGATTTCTTAAAATCCTGATTGACCGATTTCACATAATCGTTGAGTCTGGCTTTCAATTCATAGGCTTTTCCTTTTTGCAAATCAGATCCCAGCATATAAACTTCAACGGCTGTTTCTTCATTGGCTCCCCTCAATTTTCCTTCATCATCCTTTCCACCTGCTTGTTCAACCAGGTTTTTCTTTAGCGATTCCATGTAAGTAATCAATTCTATGGTTTCTTTATGAAGCTTCGAAGATTGACGAGCCATTATTACTTCTGCCGGTTTATTTCCTCGTTGAACCACAGATTTCTTAATACCTTCCAGTTTATCGGCATTATAACCTGTATTGAGTGTAACTGTTTGCTCCATGTTGTCGTTTAGAGCTATGAACTTCTCTATAATGGTAGAGCTGACTTGTAATGCCAAAAGCGCCGTGAGGACCAGGTACATCATACCAACCATGCGCTGACGTGGGGATTCTTTAGTTCCTGCCATAATTTTAGGGTTTTAAGTGAAAACTACCCGCATAATGACAGTATCCTGTTTTGGTTACAGACCAAATTGAAATTTTAAGTGTTTTAGTTAAAAAAGTGTCCCTTTTCGATTAAATGAGGGGAAAAAGATAATAAATAAGTAGCTTTACAATTCATACAATACGCTGGTTTATACGCCTAAACACAGAAAGTCCTTAAAATAACGACAAGGTTTAAACAATCAACCCTTATAATATTTCGTTAATTTTTTGGATTTTAAAATGGATGTGGATAAATTAGCCTCTATATTTTGCAATAAGTATCTATTATCAAAAAACAGGTTATGAACAAGATCACTCGCATCTTTTCAGGCTTGACTTTCGCCATCGCAGGTTCTGCTTTGTTAATTTCTTGCGGCGGAGGCAATCCTACAAGTACGAATCCAGGTAGTTCTAGTACGACTACGGGTTTGGCTTACAATGAAGAAAACGGTTTTCAGGTGGCTGAATTTGCCGGCCAACCAGAAGGTCCAAACTTGGTGTACATCGAGGGCGGTAGAACTGTTTTAGGTTCATTCGAAGAAGATATTTTAAAAAGTGGCGATAACGTCGAAAGAACCGTTACCGTAGCTTCATTCTATATGGATGAAACAGAAGTAGCTAACATTCACTGGTTAGAATACTTGTTCTACATCCAAAGAGATTCGTCTCAGGAATTTTATGAGTCTGCTTTGCCAGATACTACGGTATGGGCAAGTGAACTTTCTTACAACGATCCATACGTTGATCACTATTTCCGTTACCCGGGTTTCCGTTATTTCCCTCTAGTGGGTGTGAACTGGATTCAGGCAAACGATTATGCAGCATGGAGAACAATGGTTGTAAACAATCAATTGGCTCAAAATGCAGGTGTATCTATTCCTGAAGGCGGTGGACGTATTCCATTGGAATCTGGTGTGGTACTTCCTAACTACCGTCTTCCATCTGAAGCAGAGTGGGAATATGCAGCTCAGGCTTTGATCGGAACACAGTGGTTGGATGAAAACCAAACACACAAAAGAATTTATCCTTGGGATGGTCACGCTTTGCGTAACCCTTACGGAAAACAAATGGGTATTTTCCTGGCTAACTTCAAAAGAGGCCGTGGTGACTATGCTGGTATTGCCGGTAAGTTGAACGATGGTGCCATGATCACTACTTACATCTACGAATATCCTCCAAATGACTACGGTTTGTACAACATGGCTGGTAACGTGAACGAGTGGGTTTACGATGTATACCGTCCATTGACTTTCCAGGACTTTGATGACTTGAACCCATTGAGAAGAGATGGTTACCTGGATGAAGAAAAAGGTTATGACAAAGCAGGTTTCCAATCTTTGATTGACGATCACGTTCGTGTATACAAAGGTGGATCTTGGAAAGACGTAGCTTACTGGTTGTCTCCGGGAACTAGAAGATACTTAGCTGAAGATTCAAGCACGGCAACTATTGGTTTCCGTTGTGCGATGATCCAGGCTGGATCGAACTACTAGTAGTAGATATAACACATTGCAAGGCAAAAGCCCGACTTCGTAATGAAGTCGGGCTTTTGCTTTTTATACTACCTAGAGATGTGAGAAGAGAAAAGAGAAATGGAAAAACGTCTCATCTCTCTTTTCTCATTTCTCATACCGCCATTGACAAACTATAAACATGCAGTTCGCTGATTTCCATCGCAAACAAAGCCTGGCTGCAGGCTTCAATGGTGGAGCCTGTAGTGATCACATCATCAATCAGCAGAACAGATTTACCTTGTAGATCTATGCTTTCATTCTTAGTGTAAATGGATTCCGCAGAAACCCAACGTTCATTTTTCCCTTTGCTCGTTTGAGAACTTCGGTAGATGTTCCGGCACAAGGCATTGGATAAAACGGAGGCTTGAGTAATAGCAGCAAAACCATTGGCCAGGGCTTCACTTTGGTTATAGCCTCTTTCTCTCTGTCTTTTCTTATGTAAAGGCACCGGCACCAAAACATCCGGACATGTTCGTTCGGATTCCCACCAGGCTTGTCCCATAAGAGTTCCGAACCATTGTGCATGATTCGGTTTGGGATGGTACTTAATACCGTGCAGCAATTTTTGACTGTTGTTATTCTTGTTAAAAAAGAAGAGCGCCTGAGCGGATTCCAAAGGAAAACGATTGGCCAGTTTCATAAACAGTTCATTCTCTTTACGCTGAATAAAGCCTGTGCGTGGCAAAGCATATAGACAATGGAGGCAAATGTGTTTTTCCTTTTCATAGAGAAGGCGCTTACACACCATGCAGACCTCTGGGAAAAATGCATGAAGTAAGGATTGGATCATGGATGAAAGATTAAAAAATTGTTCTTCTTTTATAAGATTCCATGCGGAACCTTTTCGCTTCTGTAGTAGATCAATCTATTTTTTTTTCGCGTTAGGGATTGAGCCATTGTTTGAGCTCTCCCGCCGCCGAAGATTGTTAAGGATGTGAAATTTGATTCGGGAAGCGAGTGGCGAAAGCCCGGCCCGGAGGGAACGCCCTCATTCTTATCTCAAAAATGCCTTTCAATTGCTGATTATACTCCAAACAACCTCTTAGAATATTTTCATTTTAAAATATTAACAAGCATTTCTTTACCTTTATACCCTCATGACCAAGGCAAAACTACCTTCCGATATCAAAGAAAAATGGGACAAGCTATCCTACTGGTTCATTAAAAGTACCGGTAAGAGACCCAATACCAATACCTTACTCTTTTTGATTGGCGTACAGGAATTGGGAAAAGGCAAAAAGAATTTCTCGAAAGAAGAGAAACAGGACCTGATGCACTTGGCTTTGTGCAAGCTGTTTAGCAACTCGGGTTTCTATAAACTGGAAGGCCTCGACGAAGACGGCTGGCCGCATTATTCGTTGGTAGAAGAATTGCCGGAGATGAACGTAGATGAACAGGAAAATTTCATCCAGTGGCACATCATTGATTATTTCTCCGACATCATCGATTTATGAAAATAATAACCTATAACGTAAACGGTCTGCGTGCCGCTATTACCAAGGGATTGAACGAATGGATCAAAGCCACGGACGCAGATGTCTTGTGCTTTCAGGAAATCAAAAGCAATCCCGACCAGGTAGAAGAAAACTACCTCGAACACTTAGGCTATAAAGGTTATTGGTATCCCGCGCAAAAAAAAGGATACAGCGGAGTGGCTATATTCAGCCGCATTATACCCTTGCATGTCGAGTATGGATGCGGTATTGAATGTTACGATTTTGAAGGAAGAGTCATTCGATTGGACTTCGAAGATTTTTCTGTGATGAATGTTTATATGCCATCCGGTTCCAGCGGAGAAGAGCGTCAGCAATTTAAATTCAAATGGATGGAGGATTTTTTGCCTTATGCAAAAAGAATTGCGGAGCAGTCGAAAGGCCTTGTCATTTGCGGGGACTACAACATTTGCCATAAACCCATTGACATTCATAACCCAAAATCAAACGCCAATTCATCCGGCTTTCTTCCTCAGGAAAGAGAGTGGATGCAAACACTTTTTGATAACGGTTTTGTAGATGCTTTTCGCCACTTCAATGAAGAGCCGCATCACTACACCTGGTGGAGCTATAGAGCAGGTTCGCGCGGAAAGAATTTAGGTTGGCGAATTGATTATCATGCCGTAACACAAAACCTGGTTAAACACCTTCAACGTGCCGTGATACTTCCGGAAGCAAAACATTCCGATCACTGCCCTGTTTTATTAGAAATAAAGACATCATAAGATTTGTTTTTTATAAAAAATGGGTAAATTGGCTATCAACATATATTTTGACTAGAAATACGCTAAAATTTTTACAGGAAATGATGAAACATTTATTAATTATTCTTTCGTTAGGAACGATTCTTTTCGGTTGCGGATCTGACAATGATGGCAAAGTAGAAGATAATGCGCTAGTCGAAGGACAGGGAGGACGTTACACAGGCGGCTTTTTTGTAGTAAACGAACCCGAATACATTAAAAACCTTTTTCCTCATTCTATCATTGATGCTCCTTCTTACCGGGTAGCGGCTCAAGTATATGAAGGTCTGATGAAATTCAGCCAGGACTCACTTTATCTGATCAACGGATTAGCAGAATCTTTCGAAGTGGATGCTGCACAAACTACTTATACTTTCCATTTGAAAAAAGGCGTGTTGTTTCATGACAACGAATGCTTTACAAACGGCAAAGGACGTGAGTTGACAGCTGAAGATGTAAAGTATTGCTTTACTCTTTTATCTACACCAAGCAGCAATAACCAAGGTTTCAGTATGTTTCAGGACATATTGAAAGGTGCTTCTGAATATTATAACGCTGCCAAAGAAGGCAATAAGCCAGGCACTGATATCGAAGGAATTAAAGTCGTAGATAAACACACAATTCAATTCAGCCTGATCAAGCCAAACGGCATGTTCCTCTACAACCTGGCTCGTCCTTTTACCTTCATCTTCCCCAAAGAAGCGTTTGAAAAATACGGTCTTGAAATGAGAACGAAAGCGGTGGGTACTGGTCCTTTCATCCTGGATAAAATCGATGAAAACCTGGCTATCCTCTTGAAGAAAAACCCTAGCTACCACGGTGTAGATGAGTTTGGTAACAAACTTCCTTACCTGAGCGGTATCAAAGTTCGCTTCATCCGTGATAAAAAATCTGAATACTTAGAATACAAAAAAGGGAATCTTGACATGATCTACCGTCTGCCTACAGACTATATGATCGAGATCACGGAAGAAGCAGTGAAGAAAAAACAAGAATATGGCGAGTTACAACAGACGCCAGAGATGGCTGTTCACTTGTTGACTTTTGCTAACCAAAGCCCTCTCTTCAAAAATGTAAACTTGCGTAAAGCCATTTCTTTCGCGATCGATCGTAAGAAAATTTTGGAAGCGGTATTGAACGGTGAAGGTTATGCTCCTGGTATCTATGGTATTACTCCGATTGATATCTTCCCAGGCTACAACGCTAAAGAGATCCACGGATATACCTTGAATGTTGACTCTGCTAAATACTACCTGGCTAAAGCAGGTTACAAAGAAGGAAAAAATCTTCCTGAAATTCCATTGGAATTGAACTCAGACGGAGAAAGAAACGTGAACGTCATGCAGGAGGTGAAGAAGCAATTGAAAGACAACCTTAACCTGGATGTTACCTTGAACGTTGTCACAACAGCTCAGCTTTCTGAAAACATGACCAACGGTAAAGCAGATTTCTTCCGTGTAGGATGGGGTGCAGATTATCCTAGTCCTGAAAGTTTCCTTTGGTACTTATATGGAAAGAACGTTCCATCGGATACCAGCAAATCTTCTTATCCAAACATGTCTCGTTACAAAAACCCTAAGTTTGACGAATTGTATGAAAAAGGCTTAGGCGCTTTAGATAAAAAAGAACAATACGCTTACTTCCTGCAAGCTGAAAAAGTAGCTATGGCTGACGCACCAATTATTGTGTTGTTTTATGACGAAGGATATCGCTTGATCCAGAACAAGGTGAAAAACTTCCCCAACAACGCGATGCAATACAGGGACTTCAGCAACGTATATTTTGTTCCGCAGCCTGCGGCTAAAGAATAAGCTGTATAACTCATTCAAGAGAATAACCCGTAAAGAAGGACTTTGTTCGTCTTTACGGGTTTTGCAATATAAAAGACAGGCACCCGTTGAAGGAAAACTATGCAATCGGGATTAATCAAAGAGCTCATTGATAACATCACCAACTACAAAAAGAAGTATTATATCAATACCTTCTTGAAGGGGTGTATCATTTTTTCGGCTCTTTTATTGACTACTTACTTATCTTTTAGTTCTCTTGAATATTGGGCACGGTTTAACTCTGTTATTCGCTTTGTTTTGCTTTTCAGTTTCACGAGCATTTCACTGTTTGCTCTGATCAATTGGATAGGATTGCCGCTCTATAAACTGGCTAACCTGCAGCGCTATTTCACAGACGAAGAAGTATCCCGTCAAATTGGGCATTATTTCCCTCAGATAAAAGATAAACTTTTGAATACCTTGCAGTTGCAAAAATATGGTGGCTCTAATGCTTTAGTACTTGCAGGTGTTGAACAAAGAGCTAACTTATTGAAAGACATCAACTTCTCTGATGCCATTAAGCTGGAAGAAAACAGACGTTATCTGCGCTGGTTGGTGATTCCAATGGCTGCTCTTTTTTCTATTATTATCTTCATGCCCAACTTGTTAAAGGATAGTACACACCGTATCATTCACTTTGATGAGAAATTCGTGGCACCCGCTCCGTTCAATTTTGAATTAAAAAATAATAGCCTGGAGACTTTTAAAAACGAGGACTTCAATCTTGACTTAGTTATCTCAGGGAAAGTAGTTCCTGATGAAGTATTTGTAGTTATCAATGGCCAAAAAACGCGTATGGCTCGTTCCGATCAGGAAGGTCATTTTGAGTTTGCTTTCCGTAATGTTCAGAACGACCAACAGTTCTCTTTCCTGGCTGGCGGTTATGAATCCAATGATTATATCCTGAGCGTATTCAACCGTCCAAACTTAAAGTCTCTGGATATAGAGTTGCAATATCCTGCTTATACGGGCAAGAAAAGAGAATCCATTCATAACAACGGCAATCTGCAAATTCCTGAGGGAACCATTGTTACATGGAACTTCAATACACTCTTTGCTGACCACGTGGAACTTAGCTTCTCCGATCAGAAGAAAGAGTCTTTTGAAATGGAAGAAGCTGGTCAAAAAACGATCAAAGCACAGCGTACATTGTACACTGATTTGTCTTACCAGGTACTGCTTCAGAATAAAAAAGCCGCTTTGAAAGAGCCCGTGTCCTACTCAATTACGGTGGTAAAAGATCAATTTCCCTTTATAAAAGCAGAGGATTTTAAAGATTCTTCTTTGTTCAATTATATCACTATAGGAGGATTTTGTTCCGATGATTATGGCATTAAGAAAATTGAGCTTAATTATCAAGTAGTTGCTGATGATGATCAGGCTAATGAAAAAACTTATAAAAAAATTAATCTCGGAAATATAAATAATGCTCTGAATCATACGATTTTATACAATTGGCAAATTGACTCCTTAAATTTAAATCCTGGAGGCAAGATTTTGTACTTTTTGCAGGTATGGGACAACGATGGAGTGCATGGGAGCAAGAGTAGCCGGTCGCAGATTTTCAGTCTCAAAATTCCGGGTCAAAAAGAGATCGACCAGAAGTTAGAAATCAACTCGAGCGAGACTTCAGAAAAAATGGAAAGTCTAAGTAAGAGATCCCGCTCTCTTCAAAAAGACATCAAAAACCTGAAGGACAAAATCAGGTCGAAGAAAGAATTGCAGTGGCAGGACAAACAGAAACTTGAAGAGCTGTTAAAAGAACAAAAGGATTTGATGAACCAACTCGAAGATCTCAAAAAGATGAACGAGGAGCTTCAAAAAATGCAGGAGAAATTCAATGCCCCATCTCCGGAACTGCTTGAGAAAATGGAGCAGCTTCAGAAGTTAGCCGATGAGGTGATGGATGAGGAGACGAAAAAACTGTATGAAGAACTGCGTAAAATGATGGAGGAGCAGTTCAAAAAAGAAGACCTCGACAAGCTTTTGGATAAGATGGAGTTCAAGGATGAAGAACTCAATCAAAACCTGGATCGTTCCCTGGAGCTTTTTAAAGAACTGAAAGTAGAGCAGAAGCTGGAAAACAATATCCGCAAACTGGAGGAGCTTGAAAAAAAGGAGGACCAATTGTCTAAAGAATCCCAAAGCAAGGACAGCAAAAGTGAAGACCTGAAGGAAAAACAAGATCAGTTAAACAAGGAATTTGAGGACCTGAAAAAAGAACAACAGGAACTCAACGATTTGAACAAAGAACTAGAAACTCCCAAGGAAATGGAAGATACCGACCAGCAGATGGAAGATATCAACCAGGACATGGAGAAAAGTTCGGATGAACTTCAAAAAGGAGATAAAAAAGGCGGTTCCAAAAGTCAAAAGAGTGCTTCTGAAAAGATGAACCAGCTGAAGAAAAAGATGGAGTCCATGAAGAACTCCATGGAGATGGAAGATACAGAGCAAAATATCGAAGGCTTAAGACAATTACTTCAGAACCTGGTGAAGCTTTCTTTTGAAGAGGAAGAACTGATGAAATCATTTAAACGCGTTTCACAGACGGATCCTCAATATCAGGAATTAACAAGAAAGCAGATACAGCTGAAAGAAGACAGTAAAATGATCAACGACAGTCTGGTCAGCTTGTCGAAAAAAGCGTTTGAGATCCAGGCATATGTCAGCAAGGAATCGAGGTTGATGAACAAATACCTGGACGAATCCATCGATCATTTGAAAGCAAGAAATCCAGGTATGGCCACTGGTAAACAGCAACTGGCGATGACTTCTATTAATAACTTAGCTTTATTGCTGAGTGATATACTCAAGCAGATGCAGGAACAACTATCGGAGCAACAAAAGATGCAAGGTTCCGGTCAATGTAAAAAACCAGGTAAAGGGAAACCCAAGCCTAAGCCTGGCAACATGAGCGAAATGCAGAAACAGTTGAACCAACAGATGCAGGACATGAAGAAAGGCATGAAGCCCGGTGAAAAACCAGGTGGTCAGCAGATGTCTGAGTCGCTGGCAAAAATGGCTGCTCAACAGGAAATGATCCGTAAGGCACTCCAGCAAATGGAGCAGTACATGAAAGAGGGAGGCAATAAACCCGGTAATAAACTGTCCGAGCTGAACAAATTGATGGAAGAGACAGAAAAAGATTTGGTCAACAAAAATCTAACTCCTGAAACTATGCGTAGACAGCAAGAGATCATGACTCGTTTGCTGGAGGCCGAGAAATCCATGAGAGAAAGAGATACCGATGAAAACAGGGAATCAAAGACGGCAAAAGAGCTTCCGAGGGACTTACCTCCTTCCTTTGAGAAATACCTGAAGGCAAAAGAAAAGCAAGTGGAACTGTTACAGCTGGCTCCTCCTAAATATACTCCTTATTATAAAGAGAAGGTGAACGGTTATTTCCGTAAAACAGAAAAATAAAATAAATTGCAGATATTCTAATAAACAGAAAAATGGACGCGCTTAAAATCCAAATACCTTCCATCTCCGAAAACATTCGCATCGTCGAAAGTTTCATTGACAACGTAAAAGAAAAGTTCAATGTGGACGATGATCTCTATGGAAACATCATGGTGGCCATTACGGAATCTGTAAACAATGCCATGAAACATGGCAACAAATTAGATAAGACAAAGAACGTAATTCTCTCTGCAACCTGTGACGAAAACTCTTTGATCATTCGTGTAGAAGATCAAGGTGAAGGATTTGATTATGATAACCTACCTGATCCTACAGCTCCGGAGAACCTGGATAAAGTAGGAGGCAGAGGCGTGTTCCTCATGAAACATTTGAGCGATGAAGTTCGCTTCGAAGACGAAGGAAGAGTATCAGAAATGGTTTTTTATTTTAGCTGATCAAATTAGCAGTGAGCGAACAATCCATTCTGTTTTTCTTTGAAGAAATCAGTTTCTCCTTTACCAAAAGAAACCTTACCCGTGAATGGCTGCAGAAGGTAGCCAAGCGGGAACAAAAGAAAATCACGGCTCTGAACTACATCTTCTGTACCGATGATTTTCTATTGAACATCAACAAGCAACACCTCGACCACGATACCTACACCGATATCATTACCTTTGGCTATTCTCCAAAGACCAGCAAGGAAATCACCGGTGATATTTTCATCAGCATTGACAGGGTAAAAGAAAACGCCCTGACCTACCAGACTACTTTTCAGAACGAATTGAAGCGTGTAATGGCCCATGGCCTATTACACCTGTGTGGTTATAAGGATAAGAGCGCTCCCGATAAAGCAATGATGAAAAAGAAAGAAGATGCTTCAGTGGCTTTGTTTCATAAACTGAATGCTTAGCTATTCTTCCATCTTCTTTCTATTAAGCATGCACCAGTTATGAAAACACTAAAGTTTTTCTCCTTTCTTTTGATTGTTTTTATAAGCGTTTGCTCCGTAGCTCAAAGTAATTATTCAACCACTAAAAATGCTTTAGCTGCCTCGATTCACATACCGCTCCACTTAATCAAAAAGAAGATTCTATTTATCTCATTTTATTCTAGAGGATACCTGCCTATATTCATGATAAATAACTATTACAACTTCCCAGAAGATTATAGAGTACAGTGGACTGCCTTACATTATCTATAAAGACAAACTACTTATCTGCTGCCATGATGTTCTCAAACAGGGAAATCCTAGACATTAAACATTAGACATTCTGTATGATCTGGCAGGGGTAATACATCAATAAGTACATACGTTCAAATGCCTTTCCAGTAATAATAAAATATAATGATGTGTTCCACGTGGAACAGTTAAATCAGAAAAACATTTAACTTGATGTGTTCCACGTGGAACACTAAAAAGTACTAATAAAAAAATTGTGCTTTATCGGGACGAATACTATTATAACAAGAAGAACATATAATCGTTTAGTCCCGTGTTTAGCAATAAAATTAAATCAAAGCTTAAGTGTTCCACGTGGAACAGTTAAACTAAACCAAGAAAAATCCTGTTGACAAGGAAATCATTTTAAACAAACACGCAAACAAACAGAGTGTTCCACGTGGAACACTAATCCTAAATAAAATTATGTTTCAAGAATACGACGTAGTAGTAGTGGGTGCAGGTCATGCCGGTTGTGAAGCTGCTGCCGCTGCTGCTAAAATGGGATCGAAAGTTCTATTGGCTACCATGAATATGCAAACCATCGCTCAGATGTCTTGCAACCCTGCTATGGGTGGAGTTGCAAAAGGACAGATCGTGCGAGAAGTAGATGCATTGGGTGGGATGTCCGGGATTATTACAGATAAATCCATGATCCAATTCCGCATGTTGAACAGATCTAAAGGACCTGCCATGTGGAGTCCAAGGGCTCAAAGTGACAGAATGAAGTTTGCCGAAGAGTGGAGATTATCCTTAGAACAAACTTCTAATGTAGACTTCTGGCAGGAAATGGTGTCTGGATTAGTTGTTAAAGGAGGAAGAGTTGTAGGCGTAACCACTGGATTAGGTATTGAGATTCCTTGTAAATCCGTTGTATTGACCAATGGGACATTCTTAAATGGAACCATTCATATTGGAGAAAAACGATTTGGTGGTGGTAGAATGGGAGAGAAAGGAGCTACCGGTATTACAGAACAATTGATAGAATTGGGCTTTGAATCTGGAAGGATGAAGACGGGAACACCTCCACGCATTGATGGAAGAAGCCTGGATTATTCGCGTATGGAAGAACAAAAGGGAGATGAAAATCCTTCCAAGTTCTCTTACCTGGACAGCACTTCCCCTTTGAAAGAACAACGAAGCTGTCACATCACTTATACCAACCAAGCGGTACACGATGCATTGAAAACAGGCTTTGACCGTTCTCCTATGTTCACAGGCAGAATTCAAGGCCTAGGCCCTCGTTATTGTCCTTCCGTTGAAGATAAGATCAACCGCTTTGCCGATAAAGAACGTCATCAGATCTTTGTTGAACCAGAAGGATGGAATACGGTTGAAATCTATGTCAATGGTTTCTCTACTTCACTACCCGAAGATGTACAACAAAAAGCATTGCGTCTAATTCCTGGTTTTGAAAAGGCAAAGATGTTCCGTCCTGGCTACGCCATCGAATACGATTTCTTTCCGCCTACCCAATTAGAATTGACGTTAGAAACCAAACAGGTAAGAGGCCTGTTTTTCGCCGGACAAATTAACGGTACTACCGGTTATGAAGAAGCCGCTTGCCAGGGTTTGATGGCGGGTATCAATGCCCATCAATTTGTGAAAGACAAAGAACCTTTCATTCTGAAAAGATCTGAAGCTTATATCGGTGTGTTGATTGACGACTTAGTCAATAAAGGTACCGAAGAACCTTACCGCATGTTTACCTCCAGAGCAGAGTATAGAATTCTCCTGCGTCAGGATAATGCCGATATCCGTTTGACTCAAAAAGGATTTGATCTGGGCCTGGCAGAACAAGAAAGGGTAGATCGTGTCGAAGAAAAGATCAGAGCTTCTCAGACTCTCTTAAAACAGCTCTCAGAACATAGAGTTTCTCCTGATGAAATGAATACCGTATTGGAACAAGCGGGTTCTGCCGCCATCCGTGAAAAAGCATCTGTCTATCAATTATTGAAAAGACCCGGACTAGATCTTGACACGCTTATCCAATCAGATATGCCAGCCTTTGATTATATCCGCCAACAATCCGAAGATGCCAGAGAACAAGCGATCATAGAAATCAAATACAGAGACTATATCGAAAAAGAACAACAGGTAGCAGAAAAAATTATGGCACTGGAAGATCTTCAATTGAAAGATAATTTCGATTACCATGCCATCACGTCACTCTCTACCGAAGCAAGATTAAAGTTGACTAAGTTAAAACCAAAAACCCTAGGTCAGGCATCAAGAATCAGTGGCGTAAATCCATCTGATATTTCTATTCTGATGATCTACATGGGAAGATAATCTACTACAAGTGAAACAGTATTTCGTACTCTCTACGCTTATCTTTACGCTAACCACATTGACACGTTGTGCCATTGTTATTCCTCCTACCGGCGGACCGAAAGATGATAAAGCTCCTACCGTTCAAAAAGCCAATCCTAAAGTCGGGACAACCAACTTCAAAGGAGGAACTGTCTTGATTGAGTTTGACGAAGAAATAGAAGTAGATCCTAACCTCAACAACATCATTGTATCCCCAATCATCGAAGGACAAATAGAAATCAGAGAGAGAAAGAAAAAATACCTTGAGATCACGATTCCTCCTGCTTTGAAAGAAAATACAACCTATAGCATCAGTCTTAACAATAGTGTGAAAGATATTACTGAAGCCAATGTCTTGAAAAATGTTACCTATGCTTTTAGTACAGGTCCACTTCTTGATTCTTTAATGTTAAGCGGTAAAACCATCAACATCGAAACCAAACAACCTATAAAAGAAACGCTGGTTGGACTCTATGAAAAATCAGATACCATAAACATCAAAAAACATAAACCACTTTATCTGACCTTTTCCGATGCACAAGGTAATTTTCTATTCAACTACCTTAAACAAGGCGAATACAGTTTGATTGCTTTAGACGATAAAAATAAAAATATGCTGTTTGACAATCAGGAAAAAACTGATTTCATTGAATCTATTTCTTTAACTGCTGAACTTAAAAAACCTCTTATTTTAGAATTAAGTGTGAGTGACACAACCGGGAATAAATTGTTATCTAAAAAACCCAGTCCCCTCAAGCAACAACTGACTTTCAGAAATGGAATAAAAAATTACAGCTACAAAAACCTGAACACAACAAACCGACTGTATATATTCCAGGATAAAAAGAAAGCCAAAGATCTGACCATCTATGCACAGAACTTTGAACAAGACACTTTAGGCTTTATACTTTATACTACTGATTCCCTTGGAAACAATTCAACAGATACTTTAAAAATCGACAGTCAAAAAAAGGATGTATACAAAGAAGCCATATCTTTTATCCCTATATCAAAAGACATTATAACTGGATTCAATACATTAAGCTTTACTATTAGTAAACCTGTCATAGCGATTGAATCGGACAGCATCTTTATTAATGGACTACCTGCCACTAACAAACCGTTCTTTAGTAAAAACAACGACTCTTTATTTTTAACCTTAACTCCACAAGAGCTAAAAGACGACACTACAAAATTGGATTTTAGAAATAGCAGTTTAATTTTTTATGATAAAGACAGTTTAAAGCGAAGTGCTTTCCTCTTCACAAAAGCTGATCCATCAAACTATTCTACTTTAGAAATGAAAATTCAAACTAAAGAGCCAAACTATATAATTCAATTATTGACAGAAGATTATACTATTTTATCAGAATATAAAAATATAACTATTCTAAAATACGATTACATTAATCCAGGTATTTACAGGATACGTGCAATCATTGATAAAAACAATAACGGATATTGGGATAGAGCCAATCCCATACTTCATCAAAAAGCAGAACCTATTTATTATTACAACAATGATAAACTTAGTCTTAAACCCAATTGGGAATTAAGGGATTTAATGTTCATATTTTAATAAATTGTGAATAAAATTGGTGAGTATTATTAGGTTTAAAGTTTATACACATAACTTATTAAGTAACTGATTATCAATTAATTAAAAACAAAACATATCCACTAAAATCATGAAATAACCCACAAAACACTGTATTTATCTGTGGGAATGATTTCAGATCTGTTTTTAACTTTTCTAATATCAAAAAGTCACCGACAACAGGTTAACAGATCTAATTAATACCCCATTTTTCAACTGTGAATATCCATGTAGGAAAGTAATGTATACAGAAACAAAGAAACAGTAGAATTAATAAACCGAAGTATATCAATTGTTTAACAAAAAGATCACATTGAAAATAAGGGAACAGTTTTTAAGGGCTAACAAACAATACTGTGTACAAGTAAGTTTTACACTTTCCCACAGCCCTAATAAGTAATAATAACTTATATATAAATATAATATTAATATTATATACCGAGTTGGAAGTCTAAAAGCCTTTCTTGAAATTCAGTCCATGAGAAGGAAATCCTTTATCTATTTTAATATTTTAATAATTGTAAGTTTCATTTCGGTGGCGAGTGCCCAGGATCGTTTATTGGATCTTGCCCAACAATATGTGGAAACCGGCGATTTTGAAAAAGCAATTGTGGTTTATGACCAAATCCACAAGGAGGGCGCCAGCAACGAAAAAATTTTTCCGGGGTACTACCCCTTACTTTTAAAATTTAACCGCTCTAAGGATGCTGAAAAGTACCTTCAGCAGCTTATTAAATCCAGCTCTGATCCCCTTCCGTACCAAATCGAAGAAATTCTCCTTCATGAGCAAATGAACGGCGCTGAAAAAACAACGAAGGAGTGGGACAAATTTTATCAAAGCTTAGCCAGAGACCGCAATCAAACCCGTAAGGCAAGTATCTTATTGTTGTATAAAGATCAGTCAACCAGAGCGAAAGAACTTTTGATCGCTTCTAGAAAGAAGAACAACCAATCTGGCTTATACGCTGCAGAACTGGGAAGCATTTACCTGAAAACCAATGAGTATCAAAAAGGAATAGATGAATTTCTGCTGGCGATGGAAAATGAACCGGAGAAAAGTGAAGAATACAGGAATTACCTTCAAAACGTGTTAACAACTCCAGAACAAATGGATTTGTTGGAAACTACCTTGATTGAAAAAGTACAGAAATATCCTGAAAAAGAATTGTACAGTGATTTGATCGTTTGGCTTTACATTCAGCAAAGGAGTTTTGACAAAGCTTTCATCCAGGTCAAGGCCCTTGAAAAACGGAATAATTTTTTTCGAGGCTCACGCCTCATGGAACTGGGAGGAATAGCCTTCGAAAATCAGGATTACGAAGTAGCGCTGCAGGTTTTTCAATATATTGAAAGAGAATTTCCCAATACCCCTAATTATTTTGTCGCTAAGCGATTCATCATTCAAACGCGTGAAGAACAAGTCAAACGAGAATACCCCGTAGATAAAAATAAAATTCATTTGCTCATCAACGATTATAAGCTATTGACTCAGGCTTCAGGCCCTAATAACCTCGTGAATACCAGTGAGGCAAAAATCAACATGGCTTTGTTGTATGCTTTTTATCTGGATCACAACGATACCGCCATTACGATTTTAGAAGAAGTCATTGCGGCATCTGTTTATGATCTGCGCATGAAAAGTAAAGCGAAGATTAATTTGGGTGACATCTATTTACTGAAAGGAGAACCGTGGGAATCGACCTTGATTTATTCGCAGGTGGAAAAAGACATGAAAGAAGATCCGCTGGGTCACGAAGCGAAACTTCGCAACGCAAAATTATATTATTACAAGGGTGAATTTGAATTGGCGCAAGAGCAACTGGACGTGTTGAAAATGGCCACTTCCAGAGAAATCAGTAACGATGCCATTCAGTTGTCTTTGCTGATTCAGGACAATACCGGATTGGATACCACGACAGATGCCATGATGGCTTATGCCGCCATTGACCTCTCTATTTTTCGCCACCATTATGCAGAAGCACTGACTGCCAGCGATTCACTGCTTGCAAAATTTCCTGGTCATTCACTGAGCGATGAGGTCTACTGGTTAGAATATGTGGTGTACCGTCAAATTGGAAAACCTGCACAAGCCTTGCAACAATTGGAAAAAATTAACCTATCTTATTCGCAGGATCTTTGGGGAGACGATGCGATGTTTTACTCCGGAGAATTGTACGAGAAAGAATTAAAAGATCCGGCGAAAGCGATGGCCAGCTACGAAAAAGTCCTGACTAATTTTCCCGGCAGCACATTTAGCGTGGAAGCAAGAAAACGCTACCGTCGTTTAAGAGGTGATAAATTATAAAAACAGTTATGGGTTATAAATCGTAAGATGAAGTATAAATTCTTACCACTTATAACTTACCACTTACCACTTACAAAATATCCGCTATGAATGTAACAAGAGTTTTTGATCTCCTTCCCCATCAGCTTGAAAGCTTTCCGCAAGACATCATGTTCAGCATGAAAGTCAAAGGAGAATGGAAAGGACATTCCACAAAAGAAGTAAAGAAAATTGCGGATGAGTTGGGTTTGGGTTTTCTGAAACTGGGTTTAAAAAAAGACGATAAAGTAGCCATAATATCTGCCAACCGTGTCGAATGGAATTTTATCGATTACGCTGTGCAACAATTGGGAGTAGTGAGTGTACCCATGTACCCCACGATTACCGAAGAAGATTACCGATATATTTTTCAGGACGCCGGCGTGAAAGTGGTGTTTGTCAGTAACGAAGAATTGTATCAAAAAGTAAGTCGCGCCATCGAAGGCATCAGCAGCATTCAGGCGGTTTATTCTTTTGAACACATCACGGGAGTAAAACACTGGACAGAAGTACAACAGTTAGGAAACGGCGGAAACGCGGCAGACCTCGAACCTTATAAAGCGGCTGTAAAATCAGATGATTTATTGACGCTGATTTATACCTCGGGAACAACGGGCAATCCAAAAGGGGTAATGCTGACGCACAATAATATCATCAGCAATTTCAAAGCGTGTGCACCTTATATGCCGGTGGATCATAACCACCGTGCCTTGAGTTTTCTTCCTTTGTGTCATGTGTACGAAAGAATGTTAAACTATCTGTATGCTTATTGCGGCGTTTCCATTTATTACGCGGAAAGCATCGATACGATTAGCGATAATTTGAAAGAAGTGCATCCGCACATTTTTGTGTCTGTACCGCGCTTGCTGGAAAAGGTGTTTGATAAGATCAACGCCAAAGGCGAAGAACTGACGGGTATAAAAAAGAAATTATTCTTCTGGGCGAAGAATTTAGGTTTGCGTTACGAACTGTCCAATGATTTGGGATGGTGGTATAATATTCAATTGAAAATTGCCAACAAGCTCATATTCAATAAATGGAGAGAAGCCTTGGGCGGAGAAGTTCGTGCAGTGGTTTCAGGCGGCGCGGCTTTGCAGCCGAGATTGGCACGGGTATTCTGGGCAGCACAAATCCCGATTTTGGAAGGCTATGGATTAACGGAAACCTCACCTGTGATTGCAGTAAACCGTTGTGACATGAAAGACAACCGTGTCGGCACAGTGGGTCCATTGATCGAAGGTGTAGAAGTGAAGTTTGCTGAAGACGGAGAAATTTTAACCCGCGGTCCTCATGTGATGAAGGGTTATTACAACAAACCGGATTTGACCAAAGAAGCCATCACTGACCACGGTTGGTTCCATACCGGCGACATCGGTGAATTTGTAGAAGGACGCTTTTTGAAAATCACCGATCGTAAAAAAGAAATGTTCAAGACCAGCGGTGGTAAATATGTAGCTCCGCAGTCGATGGAAAATAAATTTAAAGAGTCGCGCTACGTAGAGCAAGTGATGGTGTTGGGAGATGGACGTAAATTTCCATCGGCATTGATCGTACCTTCTTTCGACAGTGTAAAAAGCTGGTGCGTCATCAAAGGCATTCCTTACAGCACGGATGAAGAGATGATCAAGAATCCAAAAGTGCTGGAAAAATTCCAACGCGAAGTCGATGAGTTTAATGAACATTTTGCACAATGGGAACGCGTCAAGAAATTTGCCTTGCTGACCAAATTATGGTCGATAGAAGGAGGAGAACTGACCGCCAAATTGAGTTTGAAACGGAAAGTGATTTTGGAGAAGTATAAAGACCAGGTAGAAGAAATGTATAAAGAGTAAACAACCAGAGCCTTCGAAAGAAGGCTCGCTTGTTTTAATCAAATCGCATGAAAGATTTCGTAAAGCATAAGGACGAATTGTCGGAAAAAGGATTTACCATTCTGGAGAATATCTATTCCAAAGAAGAAGTTGAACAACTGTTAACAACCATTGAGCAAGTAGATTCTTCCACCAAACAAACGTTTAGAAAATCGGAGGACCTGTTTGCGATCCGTCAATTTTTGAAAGAGGTTCCTCAGACCACTGATCTTATCTTCAATGAAAACCTTAAGGAAATGATTCGTCAGCTTTTTGGCGAAGATTATTTTGTAGTGAAATCCATTTACTTCGATAAGCCGGAAACGTCCAACTGGTTTGTTGCCTATCATCAGGATCTAACCATTTCGGTAGACAAGAAAATAGAGCTGCCTCACTTCGCGCCCTGGACGGTGAAGCAGAATCAATTTGCTGTACAACCGCCCTTGACTATTCTGGAGAATATCTTTACCATTCGCATCCACCTGGATCATACGGATGAATACAACGGGGCATTAAAAGTGGTATCCGGATCTCATTTGAAAAAAATATACCGCCCCGAAACTATTGATTGGAAGGTTGAAACCGAAACTCTTTGTCCGGTTCCTCTCGGAGGACTGATGATCATGAAACCTTTATTGCTGCATGGTTCCAACCGAACAACCAACAACAAGAAAAGAAGAGTCTTGCACATCGAATTCTCCAATCAGGAATTACCCGCAGAAATAAGGTGGGCAGAGCGTTATAAATTGTAGACATATTCCCCAGGCATACTCTAAATAAGGTATTTTTCCGTTTAACAGATTATTTTTTTGGACTTCGTCGACGCTTTTTTTTACTTTATCGTATATAAGAGTTCTTGTTTTCTCTATTGATCATCCATTGCCATCGCGTATGAAAAAAAATCTATTGCTTATTCTGGGGTTGCTGTTTTTTGTCAACCTCGGAAATGCTCAAACCACCGGTACTTTTGTTGTAGCCGATAATGGAAACCGTCTGCCCTCCTGCGAAGATACATTGATTACCATAGAAGGAATCTTCAACAGGTTAGCGATTCATGACTTGAATGATCCCAATGACGATATAAGTAAATACAGAATTAAGCGTTTGAATGGATCTGTCATTACAGAAGATGTGCTTACCTCTTTCAAATACAGCGATTACGCTGCTGTATACATTGATAAAATAAATACGCCGATGACAGGGCATAACGGTGTACAGATCTTTTTAAATATTGTTGATCCACCGGCTAAGTTGTTTGATAAAGACACCTTGAAGTATACGGTAGAAAGAGAAGCTGCCATTAATTACACCTCCGATTTTTTTGCACATATTAATGTTTGGAGCAGCGGTTTGGATAATGTACCAGTTCTCGACAGACTATTGTTTACTGATATGTCAGAAGGTTTAGAAAAAAAGGTCATGGATGTTCCGAACTGGTCATACAGAGGTAGGGGAACCTACAGATTCCGTTACGCCGTTGCCGTTTGTGGTCCTGCGGATTTGTTGTGGGATACACTGTATGTCATTGTTCAGGAAACGTTATGCAACAGCATACAAGTTAAAAACGCAGCGTCGGTTTGTCGTGATGAAGTCACAGACATTACACCTTATGTATATGTCAACAACCACGTGGCTACCACAGCGGAGTTGAACGACATGACATTCTACGATAGAAGTTTACTGAGTTCTCCGAATACCGGTGCCGTCATTGATCCGACAGCCGTTAACATTGCTTCGATGTATAACACGAGCACTTTGTATCCCAATATAGAAATTGTTTATCAACCCAATGTAGCAATAGGCACTTGTTCAAGGTATACGTACATGCCCACTACAAAAATTCCCACGGCACTTTTTTCTACCGGCACGATCATCACACGTGACAATTACGGCAGCACGAGAGTATTTAATATAGACGGTGATTATTATGGAATCAACAATGTATTTGATAAGAATATATTGAAGTCTTTATACCTTGATAACTACAACGTATTCACCGGAACGACTTTTGATTTCTATACAGATGCTCAGTTGCAAAATCCTGTAACGGGAGATAACCTGATGGCCGGTACTTATTACATCTCTTCTACAAATCCAGCATGCGCTACTGACCAGGCCAAATTTACAGTCAATATTAAAAACCGCGACTTTGACATAGTATGGCAAGGCGCGGAAAACATCGGTAAAGGATATTACACCTTTACTGCACCGGAATATTCAGGTGCAACTTACGCATGGATAGTTTGGGGCGGTTCTATCGTGAGCGGTTCGGGTACAAGAGAAATCACGGTATACTATTCTGAAAATGCCAGCAAGTATGTCACGACCAGCTGCCAGATTACATTGCCTTCCGCGAGAACTTCAGCAGGTAGTATCATGGGTTCGGCAGTATACCTGAGTGCAACGGGAGAAGATGGAGCCATGGAAGCATGGACACCTCAAGTGGTAACAGGTGTCGATCAACCGGTGGTAAATACAGATTATGCGGTTGCTTATCCAAATCCTGCGGAAATTACCTTTATGATTTCAGGTCATGGAGAGTTTGAATTATCAGTTTACAATGCCTTGGGACAACAGATTTTTGAAGATAAAAACTATATAGCCAATACGCCAATTACAATTCAAAGCAGAGGCGTGCATGTTGTTCGTTTAAATCAAAACAATAAAAGTCAGACCTTGAAAGTAGTATTGAAGTAAAATAAAAAGACCCGCAATTTTGCGGGTCTTTTTATTTTTATGTTTTAGTGATCGTAAAACAGGGAATAGCTAAAAACAAAAATAATCTCTTTCCCGAGAGTCGGGTACTTTTTGGCAATTATTTCTCCGAGATCGTTTTCGAAATTCCTCTCACCACTTCGTCCAGCTCTTTCGCAGACTTGTTCAGGTAATCGACAAGTTGCTGTTGTTCTTCATCCAGTTTTGTAAAAGGAAAAAGCTGTACCACGCCCATGATGCTGGCGAGCGGTGCTCTCAAGGTATGCGAATTCAGAAAAGCATATTCACGCAACATTTTATTTTTCTTGGTCAGCTCATCCATTCTCAGCTCTACCTTTTTTTCAAGTGACTCGTTGATGGCTTTGATGATCATGGCTTGCTTTTCCATTTGCTGTTTGCTCCTTTCCAGCGCCATGCCGGCCAGTATGGTTTTTAGATTCAGTTGAAAACGGGTTTGAATTAAAATGATCATGAAGATTCCGGTCGCCAATAAAAGCAGGCCTCCGTGAACAATGAACAAATCGTGTCCGACAACCGGATTTTTATAGACGAAAAAAGAAGTTGCCATAGTGGAAACAATAACGGCTACAACAGAATAATACCAACGCCAGAGGATAAACAAAGAGGCCCCGATAAACAAAGCCATGTAATTGAGGTGTTGACCCAACAAATCTTTTTCCTGTGCGAATTCGTACATGTGTGCATTTTGAAAAGAAATAAGAATCAAAGGAATAGCAACCAGTACAGAAGAATTCAGGCGAAGCGGTTTTTGAAAAATAAGCGCCAGCAAAACCACTGACGAAACACCAAGCCTGATCAAAAGAGAGGGCAGCCAGTAGTTGGGGAAATTGAAATAGTCACTCAGGGCAAACACAGGATTAACAGCAATCGCCACCCAACAACCTACCCGATGGTAAGCCAGAGAGTTTTGTTCCAGTTTCTGCAATGCCTTCCCTAGAAAAAAGCTATTGTATTCTGATGTTTGACTCATTTACCACCAATTGTACGTGGAAACGCGGAAAAAGGCTGTGCTATTTGGACAAACGATAGCTGAGTATCGATTAAAATGCAGGACTTCTCTTTACTAGAATAATATAAAGGGTAAACGGAAATACCGCAATCCATTTTTCATAGGTTTCAACAATGTCCCATTGTCTTGTCTGTAGTCACCGAACACAGCGCCGCCCAGGCGGTGCCTGCGGATGTACAAGGTTTTTTTGCAGATCGTTTTTTTATCGTCGTAAGAAATGAACACGCCGTTTTTCTTATTGTACACGTAACGCGCCTTTGCATGCTTGTCCCACAGTTTCTGATAACCCGGCTGATCAATATATTTCGCGACGATGTTTTTATACGACAGATCATCGGTGATTTTACTTTCTGCCCATTGGTATAAACCGTTGTAGTCTTCGTAGGTATTGTTCCAGCCTTGTCCATAAAAGGCAAAGCCCATTACCAGCTTGCGGGAAGGAATGTTGTGGTTGATGTATTCCTTTACCGTTTTATCTACTGAAAACCTAAACCAGGAATCGTAACGCGAAGGATATAAATTGCTTTGGTGACTGCTGACCAATGTACCTGAAATACCGCCGGCATTTAAGATTTGTACTTTATAGTCAAAAGTCTGAAGGGTAATGTAATCCAGGTATGGATGAGCGACATTCAGTTTGGAACGGAATAAATACTGGCGCTTGCTGCTGCCGGTCATGCTGAGTAAATACTTGTTCTTCTTTTTTCTTCCTTCCGCTGTACTTTGTGCATCCAGCTTTTCACGCAGCACTTGTAACAGCAACACCAGATTTTCCTGGTCCCTGGAGTTGAAGGCATTTCCAAACATTCCACGTGGTTTTAGTTCCCAATGGATTTCCACACCATCGAGCTGGTGTTTTTTGAGGTAGATTAAAATGGACTCCGCAAGTTTCATCCGGCCGCTGCCGCTGGCTACCGCTTCGGAAAATCCGCTTGAACCATTTTCTCCGCCGACTGAGATTAAGACTTTCAACGTCGGGCGAATCATCTTAAGACGGTTGAGCTGTACAAAATTGATAGAGTCGTTGATTCCCGCATGGATCTCTCCTTTTGAAACAGACGCGAAAGTATAATGAACGTGTGTGATTTTTTTAACATCAATCGTTTCCGGCGCGATCAGGCTATCGCCTGAAATATAGGCAATGACTTTATAATGTCGTTGACCGAAGATCATCGAGGAAGAAAAAATCAGCAAGAGCATCACAATAAACCTCATAGAAAAAACGACTATATAGTGTAGGTCAAATCTGCGTCAAAAGTGGCACATTTAAAAAAGGCAAAGCCTTTCATTCTTTGCATAAAAGGATTAATGCTTTGCAAAAGGGTTTTATATAAATATCCAGTATATTAACCCAGGTTAAACCCTGGTTTGACAAACGAATCTAACGACCGCTCATTACATTAACCAATCACTTAAACCATACACACATGTTATTCCTTTTGGTTCTTCTCGTTCTTGCCACTTTGGTTGTATTTTGGCTGATCGGTATTTATAACTCTTTGGTTAGTCTGCGCAACCGCAGAGAACAAGCGTTTGCGGACATCGATGTGCAGCTGAAACAACGCAGCGACTTGATTCCTCAATTAGTAGAAACAGTAAAAGGTTATGCCGGACACGAAAGCAAAACCTTATTGGACGTTATCGCTGCCCGTAACAGTGTGTTGACTGCCGGTACAATCGAAGAAAAAATAAAATCAGACAGTCAATTGACTTCTGCTTTGCAGGGATTAAGATTGACAGTAGAAGCGTATCCGGATTTGAAAGCCAATACAAACTTCATGCACTTGCAGCAAGAGATCGGTGATATCGAAAACAAGCTGGCTGCCGTGCGTCGTTTCTTCAATGCGGCAACCAAAGAATTAAATACTTCGGTAGAATCTTTTCCAAACAGCATCATCGCTACGCGTTACGGATTTAAAAAAGAAGCGATGTATGATTTGGGTGTGGAAAAGAGAGTGGCGATGGAAGAGCCTCCGAAGATTAGTTTTAATTAATTTTAAGAGTATAAGAAAGATAAAAGTGGAGAGAGGATTTTGGGCGTGCCCCTCCGGGTCGGGCCGAGCTAACGCTCCCAATCTTCGCACTCTCGTGCTTGATTGTGCTGCAAGTCCTCGCTCGGTAATCCTTAACACATAAACAAACCTTGGTACCTTGCTGTGGGCTTTCCGCTGCTATCCCTCACGCAAGCTACCTTATAAATTTAAACATAATTCAGCCTGTGGCTTATATAGGAATACAACAACAGATTCGAAGCAACAACCGCAAGACGGTAGTGTTGCTGCTTTTGTTTCCTTTGCTGTTAATTGTGTTGGCGGTTTTCATCACGCGTTCGGTACAGCTTGCCTTTTTTTTATTGGTGGCTTGTGCGGTTTGGTTTGTGATGGCTTATTTCATGAACAGTCAACTCATTCAAAAGGCAACGGCTTCCAGGCCTTTGTCGAGAAAAGAAAATACACGGGTGTACAACCTGCTGGAAAATCTTTGCATTTCGCAAGGTATTCCGATGCCTAAACTCAATGTCATTGACGATGATTCGCTCAATGCATTTGCCAGCGGGATCAATCAGGAAACCTTTACCATTACACTTTCAAAAGGCATCATCGAAAAACTCAACGACGAGGAACTGGAAGGTGTCATTGCACACGAACTGTCTCACATCATCAACCGCGATGTACGCTTGCTGATCGTATCGATTATCTTTGTCGGGATCTTTGCTTTTATTTCAGAGATGATCTTTCGCAACCTTCGGTTCTTTGGAAACGATGACGACGACGATGGCAAATCAAATTTCTTCATGATGATTCTTGCTGTCGTAGTGGGCATTTTAGCCTATGTCATTGCACAGCTTTTGCATTTTGCCATTTCCAGAAAACGCGAATACCTGGCCGATGCTGGCGCGGCAGAAATGACGAAGAGGCCTTATGCCCTGGCTTCGGCGTTGAGAAAAGTATCGGATGATCCATACATCGAAGCCGTTGAACGCCGCGACGTAGCACAATTGTTCATGCACAATCCCAAACTGATCAAAAAGGATTTTTTCGGATCGTTGTTCGCTACGCATCCTCCGATTGAAAAGAGGATTGAGATTTTGGAACAATATGCGTAAAGGTCAGAAACAGAAACAGAGCGGAGAAACAGTTTAAACAAGTCCCTTCAGGGGATTTATGGACAAATAGCTAAATTTTTTTTTCATTGATTTTTAAAAACGCGCTTTCCCCGGCCTGTCCCCTGACAGGCCGGAATGCTGCTGTTTGCCACGCATCCTCCGATTGAAAAGAGGATTGAGATTTTGGAACAATATGCGTAAAGGTCAGAAACAGAAACAGAGCGGAGAAACAGTTTAAACAAGTCCCTTCAGGGGATTTATGGACAAGTAGCTAAAACTTTTTTTCATTGATTTTTAAAAACGCTATTCATTTCCTCTCAAAAAAACCAAAACCAAACACTCGTTTACATACCACAACAAACCTTTCATTCTTGCCGGTAAGCGATTGCTTTTTATTTTTAATGCATCATAACAATCCGTTTATAGCACATAAAAAACAGGACCTCACTGCCGCTAAGCCTTGCTAACTCTTTGTTTCAAAGCAGGTCACGTAAATAAAAAGCTTTTATTTACCTGTTTTTTTTCTTTCCTTTAACACCTTACGTAAACAAGTGTATGAAGAGAATCGGTATAGCATTTATTATAGGTTTCTGTTTGATCGGTAGTGTATCCTTTGGGAAAACGGTAGTGAAGAAAAATGAAACCGGCGGCTGGGAATTGCTGGTGGACAACAAACCCTTTAAAGTAAAAGGCGTCACGTTTGGCGGCGATGCCGATAAAGCGACGATCGGAAAGAAATTGAAAGATTTACAATACCTGGGAGTCAATACGATCCGGATCTGGGGGACGAATGAGACCACGAAAATTTTGCTTGACAGCGCGAATGCCTACGGCATTAAAGTGATGGTGGGCATCTGGCTGCGCCACGGTCGTCCGGGCATGGAAGCGGATGACAGTTTCGATTACCTCACGGATTCCAAAGGCATGGACGACATGTACCGCGACGCGATGAAAACGGTGGAACTGTACAAAAACCATCCCGGCGTTTTGTTCTTCGGTGTGGGCAATGAAGTGTTCCTCAACATTGCCACCGATGCCGAGAAAAAAGTCTACGCACAATTTCTCGAAAAAATATGCAGCGACATCAAGAAAACGGATGCCGATCATCCCGTGGTTTCGGTGGAAGCCTGGAC